>Ga0335078_10006868_pt1 | contig 16866 bp, 14 predicted proteins | sample Lox_Sample_32_FD_206711 | JGI IMG/M metagenome (GOLD analysis project Ga0335078, IMG submission 206711) | Soil microbial communities from Loxahatchee National Wildlife Refuge, Florida, United States - Lox_Sample_3.2 | ecosystem: Environmental > Terrestrial > Soil > Wetlands | place: USA... | reverse complement strand
AACTAAAATCTCTTGGGCGTCGCACCGGTCCAGCAAGTGGCGCGCCGGAACGTGGCCCTCAGTCGGGGCGGTACACCTGAGAATACTTATGGGCGTGGAAGAGCTACAATCGGCCTGGGAGTTGCTCAAAGAGGCCTACCAGTATCAGATGGGTGGGGACTACGACATGGCCGTCGAGCTCTACAAACGCTCCCTCGACCTGCATCCCACTGCCGAGGCCTTTACCTTTCTGGGTTGGACCCACCGCCTGCAGGGAAAAATCGAGGACGCCATTGCAGAATGCAAGAAGGCCATCCAGCTTGACCCCGAATTCGGCACGCCCTACAACGATATCGGCGCTTACTTGATCGAAAAAGGCGAATACGACGAGGCGATCCCATGGCTCGAACGGTCCTTGCAGTCTCGCCGCTACGACTCCTACCACTACCCCCATTACAACCTCGGCCGGGCATACATGGCCAAGGAAATGTTCGTCAAGGCGCGCTATCACTTGGAACAGGCCCTCAAGCTGTCACCGGACTACACGCTCGCCAAAGAGGCGCTGGAGAAGATCCGCAAGAAGATGCAGTGATTCCGGACACGCCACCTCGACTATATTTTGAAATCTCCCCTGTCATTCTGAGTGCAGCGAAGAATCTCGGCAGATGGTCTTCGGCGGCGAAAAGCGAACTGCGGAGATTCTTCGCTGCGCTCCGAACGACAGATACGCCGCTGAGTATACGATCGGGGCGGGCGCAATTCGCCGTGTAGAATGACAAGCCGAGATATGGCACGGCTGGCTACCGCAGAGTAAAATAACCAGAGGCTGACGGCCGATCGCTCGGAGCTGACAGCTTGAGGAAACCATGCCCAAAGCTCAATTACAATATCTGACCGACGAATTGAACAAGCTGCGTGAGCAGAAGCTTTACCAGAAGCTGCGCGTGCTCGAAACCGAGCAGCTTCCGGTCTCCCGCTTCGACGGCCACGAGGTCATCAACCTTTCGTCCAACAACTACCTGGGGCTCACCACTCATCCCAAGCTCCGCGAACGCGCCCTCGAGGCAATTCGCAAGTTCGGAGTAGGCTCCGGCGCCGTGCGCACGATCGCGGGAACCATGTCGATCCACCTCGAACTCGAGGAAAAGATCGCCAGGTTCAAGCACGTTGAAGCTTCGGTAGTTTTCCAGTCGGGGTTCACCGCCAACGCGGGAACGGTGCAAGCTATCCTGGGCCGAGAAGACGTCATCATTTCCGACCAGCTCAATCATGCTTCGCTCATCGATGGCTGCCGGCTTTCACGCGCTGAAATCAAGGTTTTCCCGCACAAGGACCTCAACGCCTGCGAGAGCATTCTGAAGGAAATTGCCGGGCGCAGTTGCCGCAAGCTGCTGGTGACCGACGGCGTCTTCTCGATGGATGGCGACATCGCCCCGTTGCCGCAGCTTGTCGAGCTGGCCGAAAAGTACGGCTGCATTATGATGATCGACGACGCGCACGCTTCGGGCGTCCTAGGGCGCAACGGCCGCGGCACCGTGGACCACTACCAGTTACACGGCCGCGTCGATATTCAGGTGGGCACGCTCTCGAAGGCCATCGGCGCGCTCGGCGGCTACGTCTGCTCGACTCGCGACGCCATTGAGTTTCTGTATCATCGCGCTCGGCCTTTCCTCTTTTCGACTTCGCATCCTCCTTCCGTGGTCGCCACCTGCCTGGCAGCCTTCGAGGTGCTCGAGGAAGAGCCGCAACTTATCGACCAGCTCTGGGCCAATACCCGCTTCTTTAAGGAGGGGTTGAAGAAACTCGGGTTCAACACCGGGGTGAGCGAGACGCCCATCACGCCCGTTATCGTGGGCGAGGCCGCACTGGCGCATCAGTTCTCGCGCGAGCTTTTTGCCGCCGGCGTGTTTGCCCAGGGCATCGGGTTTCCCACCGTCCCCGACGGCATGGCTCGCATTCGCACCATCGTCACCGCTACCCACACGCAGCAAGAACTGACCCGCGCGCTCGACATTCTCGAAAGCGTCGGGAAGAAGCTGAAGTTAATTTGAGGGTCTGCTCCCGCGATTAGAGCGTATCCTACGACAACAGCTTCTCGAGCCTCGGCACGACCCTTGAGGCGTTTCTACCAGCCTTGTGAAACGCATTGATATCAGGCACTATGGTATGAGGAGCGAGGTTACATGATTTTCCACGTCACGCTCGAGCAGGCAGACGACGGCTGGATGGTTGCCGAATGTCCGGCGCTTCCTGGATGCGTCTCCCAAGGGAAGGACGAGAAGGAAGCCCTCGACAACATCAAAGAAGCGATCACGGCTTGGCTATGGGCCGAAGACCAGAAGGCTGTCTCTGCACTTGATCAGCGCCAGGTCCATCCCCCCATCGTGGTCGCGGTCTAGCAATGAGCAGACTCGCTGGCATTTCCGGCAAGGAGGCTGCCAAAGCCTTCGAGAAAGCGGGTTAGAGAGCGGTCGGCCAAGTCGGCAGCCACCTCGTCATGGTCAAGGAAGGGCACCGAGCGAATCTTTCCATACCACAGCACAGGGAACTTTCAGTCGGGACGACTCGTGCGTTCATCCGCGCGATCTGCGGCTTGTAGATGGACTTAGCTCACCGGTTCGGCGAGAGCGGCGGAGTAGTCCGCCAGTCGTGGAGGCTGGATCATGCGATAGAGGTGGTTTAACGGCACCCGGCCGGGGCCCACGCTGTAAGCCTTGCGCACGGCCTCGGTAACGTAGGCCTTGGCGAGAACCACGGCCTCGCGAAGCTGGCGGCCCAAGGCCAGGTGCGCGGCGATCGCGGAAGAAAAGGTGCAGCCCGTGCCGTGGGTGTTGTCGGGCTTTACCCGGTCACCGATGAAAACCTCCAGCCCCGAACCGTCATAGAGAACGTCAGTGGCCTTCTCCAGATGTCCGCCCGTCACCACCACGGCACGCGCCCCCATCTCCACCAGTTTGCGCGCCGCGGCCTTCATCGCATCCAGGTTTTCCACCCGCAGTCCCGTCATCGCCGAAGCTTCGAAAAGGTTAGGGGTGATGACATGGGCTCGCTTGATCAACTCCTCGCGCAGATACTCCTGGCACGCTTCATCCATCAGGTCTTTACCGCTCGAGGAACGAATCACGGGATCGAGCACCGATGGAATGGCGGGGTTGGATTCCAGAACCTCGTTCACCACTTCCGCATTGGCCCGGTTGGCCAACATGCCGATTTTGATGGCTTTCACCCGGCCATCCGCGAGCAGGGCGGCAATCGTCTCTTTCAGCACCGCGCGCTCCGCAGGGTAGACAGCAAAAACTCCCTGTGTGTTTTGGATGGTCAGCGCCGTAAGCGCCCCCACGCCGTAGCAGCCATGGGCGCCAAAAGTTTTCAGATCTGCGGCAATTCCCGCTCCCGAGGACGGATCGAAGCCTGCGATGCTGAGGGCCACGGGCCACACGGCACTAAGCTGATGATTCATTTTTTCTTGCTGAGCCTCGTTTCTGGATCACGATTTAATTTGATTATAGAGAGGCATGCCTGGTTGTCAATAAAGTTTTGCTTATTGCGAAGTGCCTCGGTTTGAATTCGTAGCGGCGGGTTGACCTCGCCAGGTGGCGGCGTAAAACCGCCGCTACTTCGAGCTGAGGCACTACCTTTCATTTCGCAGTCCCCACCACGTCCATTTCGGAGTCGGATTGCACCACCAGCTTCATAGTCTTCTTGCCTGTGAAGGGAATCGAATCCGAGTTTGCGAGGCTGGCACTCAGAGTCTGGTGGATGGTCGCATGGTTCTCGAGGACTCTGCCATCGTCGAGCGCCAGCAGCACCTTGCCTTGACCCCGCCCCTCGATGTGCATGTCGACGCCCATGCCGTGGGAGGCAAGCTGGGAGAGCGGTTCCGTCGGCCCGAGGGCCTTTGCGGACGGCCGCACCATATTCACGAAGCTGAATTCCACTACCGCGGCGTCTATATCGCCCGCTTTCGTCTTGCCGACGTATCGCAGTGTGTTCTCTCCCGTGACGTCATAGGGATATGCGGCGCTTGCAGGAGAGTTCAATTGACGCTTCCAGGTTCCACCCGGCGCCACCGGGCGGTCAGGGTAGAGCGTGTCGCCTCCTACCTGCTCGAGGAAAAACCTCAGCGCCTGGCGCAGCGGCTCGCGGTAGGCCGCATCCAAATCCTCGAACAGGCCCTCGCCGCCTTCGAAGCCCAGAAGCTTGCCGTCACGGTCATAGTGGGCAACGATATCCTGGCCGGCAATGCGTTCGCCGATCTCCCGCTGCTCGCTTTCGGGGGAATCGGGAGAGCCTGCGGGCGTGTGCGCGGCAAGGTCAGACTGAAATTCGAACTTGTCGAAATGGTTTTCGATGTCCGCGCTCCCGTCGCTATGTACTTCCTTCACGGTCACGGTGTTTTGCTGCTCGGTCGAAAAGTCGGTGGGCAGAGGAGGCAGGAAACTCTGTAACTCCGGGGGATCCGAATGGACAACTGCCTTGGTGTGCATCTTGGTGGCGTAGACCATTTTCTGACCGCGTCTGTAGCGGCGCGCCAGCTTCACCTCCTCACCGCTGGAAAGCGCGGGGACGCATAAGCCCAGCAGCACCAGCCCCGCCACGACTCGTAGCCGTAGGCGCGGCCCTTGTGGCCGCCCTGGCGTTCCTGAATGGGAATTCACCACGCGTAGGTCTTTCCCCTCAAACCGATGCATTCGCCGTTTCCTTTTGGTAACGCTCCAGGCATTCTTGGGAGCAGAAGTGAAGGGTTTCGGAGCCTCGCACGAGGCAACAGGAAAGTTCTGTAGATACAAACATACCGCAAACCGGATCGCGCGCGGTCTTGCCTATGCGTACCCGATTTCCCCTTTCGGGGGGAGGAGTCGGTCCACGCACCGGAGTGGGAGCAAAGAAAGTTTTCAAGGCCCCGCCCATCAGTTTCCCCACCACGATGAGGAAGATCAATTCCACCAAATATGAGAGCAAGCTTCCCATAGTCAATCAGACGGTGCGACCGCGTCATTCCGCTCGTTTCCCTCTTCGAGGGGAGAGGGTGGCCCGCGACGGCGTTTTCATCAGCCGTCATGGGTCAGGCGAGGGGCCACTTCCACGCCATTTCGCCGCCCCTCCTTCATCAGACGGCTCAATTGCTCCGCGGGATGCCCTGATTCTACTGGCTGGGCGTAGCCTCGCCGGAAGAACCTTGCGCTGCGTCCAGTTTTTGCTTCAAGCTCTGGAGGTTCGGATTTGCAGGATCCAGCTTGTGCAGCCGCTCCCACGCCCGCCGGGCCGCGGCCAGGTTGTGAGTCCCTTCCAGGTTTACCACAATCACGTTCAGCAAGGTGGGCTTGTGATCGGGATCGATGGCCAGTGATTGGTTGTACTGCTTCAGCGCCTCGCCGCTCTGGCCAGTGTAGTAATACGCCGTTCCGAGGTCCGTGTGTGCGTTGACGTTCTTTGGATTGATGGCCAGCGATTTCTGGTACCACTCGATGGCTTGCGGATATTGCCGCTGGTCGTAGAGGAAATTAGCGAGCTTGAGAGGTATTTCGGGATCCTTGGGGTTTTGCTGCGCTTCATCCTGGAGTTGCTTGAGGATCAGCGCGTTGTCAATAGGGGGATGCCCCTCGGGCAATCCGGACGGCGCCGTTCCGCCCTGGGCTGTTCCCGGAGAGCCGGCATTCTCAGCCGCCATGCCTGAAGGCGCGGTCATCACGCCTTTCTGCCGTCCGCTCCAGCCCATCTGCGCGGCTGTGATGTAGCCCGCCAGAAATCCCACCACCAGAAAAACGATAGCGGTAAGTAATGTCTCTTTTTTCATCCGGTTCCTGCACACTACTCCGTCTTTTGAAGTTTAGTCGAGCGACTGGGTAGCGTCAAGCGTAACGCCAACCGCGATTTGTCTACCGGGATCGCAGGTAGCACAGGCACTCTTGCTTGTGACTCGGGTCAACGAGCCAGCACAGGCAAGACTGCTGCAATTCTCGAATTTCTTCGCGGCGTGCCAAGAAAAGCAGATCCTTCGCTTCGCTCAGGATGACATGTCATTCTGAGCCCGTTCGCTGTCACCCTGAGCCCGTTCGCTTCGGCCAGGGTAAACTCCGCGAAGGATCGGCATTTGTCCGCCCAGGGTAAACTGCGCGGAGAATCTGCATTGACTTGTCATTCTGAGCGAAGCGAAGAATCTGCTTTTGGTTAGGGCTTTGCCGCGCTGTGCTACTTCATTCGTATCGGAGAGCCTCGACGGGATTCAAGTGTGAGGCGCGGATGGCGGGAGTGATGCCGCTCGCGAGCCCCACCAGAATCAGGATGACCGTGGATACTCCGACGGTCCCAAGCGAAATGTAAAGGTGGATATCGCCTTTGCCGGAGGTGTCTTCGTAGAGAGGACCGTAGAGCGGAAGAGGTCCGATGGCTGCGGAGGCGGCGTAGGCAAGGCCAATACCGATGATCCCGCCAATCGCGGTGATAACCAGGGCCTCAGCCAGAAACTGCAACTGGATCTGCCAGCGCCGGGCGCCCAAGGCGCGGCGCAAGCCGATTTCCCGCACGCGTTCTTCGACAGCCACCAGCATGATGTTCATAAGCCCCACGCCGCCGATGCCCAGGGTGAGCGCGCCGACGAAGGTGAAGAGGCCCTCGAAACCGATGGTGATGCCGTCGATGACGGGCCGAAACTGCTCGCGCCCAAACATGATCACGGCGCGTTCGTCCGTGGCAGAGAAGCGTTGCCGCTTGGCCAATTCCGCCCGTACCTGGTTCATGGCCTCTTTTTCAAAGCGCGGCGCGCGCGGCTCGAAGACCAGTACGGCGGCATAGCGGGTGTTCCAGAGATCGCCCGCGCTGGAATAAGGTATCCAGACTGATTCGTCGTCGCTGGTGAAGTAATTGCTGTCCTGAATCTTCCTCTCCATGGTTCCGATCACGGTGAAGCGAGTGCCGCCGATTCGAACCGTTTCCCCCACCGCAGGCTGTCCGCTGAAGAGTTTCTCCCGCAGGCGCGCACCCAGGAAAACCACTCTGCGCCGTTCAAGTGCATCCTCGGGGCTGATCCAACGGCCCGCGCTCGGCACCTCGTTGCGCATTTCGCCGTATTCCGGGCAGACGCCGCGAATGGCCGTGTTCGCCAAGCGGTCGCCGTACGAAATGGGAAGCCAGCGCACGGTTTCGAGACAGGCGGTCTTGACCAGCGTGGCGTTTTCGCGAACCATGTCCAGGTCTTCTTTTTCAAGAACCACTTGTTTGCCCGCCCGCTGGCCTCCCGCCTGCTCGCTGGTCTGTTGGGGCCAACAGATCACCGCTCCCTTGCCGAAGGCATCGAAGGACGCCACGACCACGGAACGAAGCCCCCGGCCGTAGGCGAGCAAGAGCGCCACGGCAGCGATACCCCACATAATTCCCAACATGGTGAGGAAACTCCGCAGCGGCTGGCGCCGAAGCGCGGACCAGGCTTGAATGAACGTTTCGCGGAACATTTTAGTCCTCAGTTATCAGCTCTCAGTTATCAGTAAACCCCCCGCTCCTCGCGGGTCTCGTCATCAGTTTGCTGCCGACCGCTCACAACCGATGACCTATTCCCTAAGCTTGCCGATGAACGCGCTTAGCATTCGCTTGACTTCGATGACTTGGCTTTCCAGTAATTTGTATTCGGAATTGCCCAAGATTTCGAGATCATGAGCGAGAAGAAGGTGGTACTCAAGCTCGCTGGCTGAGCCCATCGCCACCTGAAGAAACCGCCCCAACTCAGCCCTGCCGCTTCTCCCGCATCCCTCCGCGATGTTGGCTGGGATAGAGGCACAGGCCCGCCTCATCTGGCTAGTCAAGCCGTACAGTTCAGCCTTGGGGAAGCAGGCTGTCGTTCGATACACGGCCAGGGTCAACCCGTGACTCTTCTCCCAGACAGAGAGCTTCTTGAAATCCTGCAACTTGTGCCTCCCGAACCAGTTTCCAGTCGTCAGTTTTCAGTCATCAGTCCGGATCACCCTCGCCGGGCCTCCTTTCAGTTCCAACGACTGAAACTGAAAGCTGAGAACTGAAAGCTGAGAACTGAAAGCTGAGAACTGACAACTGAGAACTGACAACTGAGAACTGACAACTGAGAACTGATAACTACCCCCCCGCCTCGTACCTCAGCGCTTCAATGGGATCCACCACGGCGGCACGGCGGGCCGGGTACAGCGCCGAGAGGATCGCAATGGTTCCCAGGAGCGCGAACGACAATGCGGCCGATTTCCAAGTGGGCAGCAGGCCTGCAAAGAAGGCGGGCATGGGGAGAAGGTCGACCAGCGCGCAGAATCCATACGCGATGCCCATCCCCAGGCCGCCGCTCAGTAGCACAATGATCATCGCCTCGATGAAGAACTGAGACATGATCGAGCGGGCGCTGGCTCCCACGGCTTTGCGCACGCCGATCTCACGTGTGCGTTCGCGCACCGCCACAAGCATGACGTTCATTACGCCGATCCCGCCCAGCAGGAGTGTAACGATGCCCACCGCGCCCAGGAAGAGCTTCATGCTATCCATGATTTTCTGAAAGCCCTTAGCCTCCTCGACCGTGTCCCAGATGGGAGCGGCTTCCTTATCGCGCGGATCAAAGTTGTGAATTCGCCCCAGGGCGCGCTGCACCTGCCGTTTGCAGGTTTCATGATCGAGAAGCGATTTTGGAGCCACCAGTAAGTGATCGAGGCTGGTTGGAAGTTGAGGCGGCTTGTTGGGGAAATCGCGGCGCATGGCCCCGAAGGGGATGAAAATCTTATCGACATCCCACCCGTCGTAACAACTGTTCTGGTCCTTGCTTTCCATGACGCCGATGACCGTATAGGGTAAGTTGCTGATCCAGACGGTTTCCCCCACTGCAGACCGGGTGGCGAAAAGTTGCTTCTTGATATTGCTGCCGAGGAAGGCCACACGGCGCGCCTGGGCGTTGTCGCCCCAGTCATAGAACCGGCCATGCGAAACGCGGATGGAGCGAATCTCGGCGAAGGGCGGCAGCGAACCCGTGACCTCCGGCGAAGCATTGTTATAGAGGCTGCGCACAGACGTGCTGCCTCGCGAGAGTTCGGGTAAAACGTAGCGGCAGGCCGTGGCTTCCGCCGCCACCGCGGGCGCATCCTCGTCCTGCCAGTTCACTTCGCGTCCCGCTCGCAATCCGCCCGCTTGCATGCTGGTTCTACCATTGAAGAAGATCATCAGGTCCTTGGCAAAGGTTTCCTGCTGCTTTTGCATGCCCACGCGCAGCCCTTCGCCCGCAGCCACCATCAGGGTGATGGAGATAATCCCCCAGGCAATGCCGAACAGCGTGAGGAACGTGCGCAACTTGTGCGACCACAAGGTACGCAACGTGTCGAGGATGAGGTCGCGGAAAACCATGGTTTGTCCGTTGTCAGTGGTCCGTAGTCCGTTGTCCGTCTCCCATGGTGTGTGGCGTATCGTCGGGAGTTTGTCGTCTATTGCCTCCGCCCGGTTGCCTAGGCGACTGCAACGGACCAGGGACAATGGACTACGGACCCCGTCACTGCAGTATCACCTGCTGCCCTTCCTTCAGGCCCTCGATCAGTTCGGTCTTGACGCCGTTCGAGATGCCCAGTTTCGCCGAAAGTTTGCGCCGGCCGGTCTTCGAGCCGGGATCGGGAGTCTCGAGGAAGGTGTGGCGATCCTTGTCGTAAATCACCGCCGCCTCCGGCACCATCAGCACTTTCTGTTTTTCCTCGAGGATGATCTCGGCATTGGCGCTCATGTTGGCTTTCAACTCTCCGGTGGGGTTCTGTATGGAAACGCGGACCTCGAAGGTAGTGACGTTTTCCTTCTCGACTCCCAACGGGGAGATCTTCGTAACCTTGCCCATGAACTTCTTATCCTTGAGCGACTCAACCGAAATTCGGGCCTGCTGGCCCAGGTAGACTTTGCTCACGTCGGACTCGTCTACCTTGCCTTTAACGTAGACTTCGCTGACGTCTCCCAGAGTCATGATGTTGGTGGCCTGCGAGCCGAGGATCAGAATCGAACTGACGGCGTCGCCCACTTCCACGTCCCGGGAAAGCACCAATCCGTCCATGTTGCTGACAATGGTGGAGTTGCGCAGGTCCTCCTCGGCGCTATCGAGGGCGGCCTGCATTTGGGCCACCTGGGCTTTGGCGCGAGTCACTTCGGCGCGGCTCACCGCCACGTTGCGCTGGGCTGACAGCTGCTTGTTGAGCGCGAGTTGGTACGCCTTCTCAGCGTCGTCCGACATGGCAGTGGACACCAAGCCTTCAATCTGCAGCTTCTTCTGGCGCTCGGCGGTGGATTTCAAGAACGGCACATCAGGCCCTTGTGCATCCACTACATTACGCTCGTAAGTCGCCTGTGCGGATTCGACGGAGGCCTCGGCGGCCTGCAGGTTGGCGCGGGCCTCAGCCACCCGGGCGCGCAACTGCTCTTTGTCGAGCTCCACCAGAACCTGGCCCTGCTTCACCCGGTCGCCATAATCGGCAAAAATCTTCTCTACGATTCCGCTGGCTTTCGACTTGACTTCCACCTTCGCCAGCGGCTCGATTTTGCCCGTGGCCACGACAGACCTTGCCAAGTCTCCTCGTTCAACTGAGGCCAGCTTGGAGGAATCAATCTGGCGGCTCGGCCGCAAGGCTGCCGAAATTCCAAAGCCGCACCCAATCAGAACCACCAAAACCACAGCAACGGCGATCCACCGCCGCCTTTTCTTATGATTATTGTTCGCCATAACGCTACCTCAATCCCGGACGCGATCCGGATGTCTAGTTCCAATTACGCGAATGCAATCGCAAATGTTCCAGAACAGTTTGGCGTGATGCGGATGGACGTAGCGCGGGAGTCCCGCCCGCGGTCGCGGGAGCGTCCCGCTCCCGCGCACGGTCAGAACCTGTCCTGAGCGGCGAAGGAATACCCGTGCGACAACGGGCGAGACGCCGCCCTGCGATTTTCAAAGAAGTTGAAGTTTGCTTGAATCTCGAGCCTTGAGCTTTACCGCTGGGCGGAAAGGAGGGGTGGGCGGGACACTACTTCCACTCGAACCCGCGTCATGCCGGAGTAGACAAATCCAAGCTGCCTGGCAGCGGCCCGTGATACGTCGAGCAGGCGCTTTCCCAGGTTCGGCCCACGGTCGTTCACTCGCAGCAGTATGGTTTTATGGTTCCTGAGGTTGGTGACCCGGATGGTAGTTCCAAAGGGGAGTGTATGATGCGCCGCGGTGAGCCCGTTTGAGTCGTAAACCTCTCCGCTGGCAGTCATATTTCCTTGAAGTTCTTCTCCGTACCAGCTTGCGGCGCCCGTTTCGCGCTCACCACTTGTCATTACGCTCAAGCGAGGCATGCTGAGTGAGCCCGATAACCGCGCTTCGGACCTCGGTACGAGCGCAATGAGCCCCGCCACAGCACAGCCAATGATGAGCCTTTTCATGCACCCCTCCGTGCAGTATGCTGCCCTTATTGGCCGAACTCACTTCACCTGCATTCTTGCTTTGGGTTGCGACTCTAAACATCGCCACTCTAGAGAGCCCGACCTGAAATGTCAAGCACGAAAACCGGAATCCGGACCGTGCGTAACAGGTTTTGCAGGTTTCGGACTTTTCGCACCTTATGGAGGAGGCTCTTACCTTGATCCGGAGGCTTGCACTACCACCTCCACGTCTGTGCTCTGAAAATCGTAGGGCGGGCGTCTCGCCCGCCGTGGCACGGGCACTCCTAGCTACGCTCAGGACGGGCTCTGACCGTGCGCGGGACGCCCGCGTTACGTCCATCGGCGTCCCGTTTTCATAGTTTCTGGGTGACCGTCAACCGACCGGCGCGAGGGACTACCCGGCTATGTGGCGGGACGGGCCACAACTTCAACTCGGACAGGCGTCGTCCCGGAATCGACAAACCCGAGGCGCTTTGCCGCAGCCCACGAAACGTCGATGAGGCGCCGCCCGATATATGGCCCACGGTCGTTGATTCGGAGCAAAATGTTCTTGCGGTTGGTAAGGTTAGTGACCTTGACGGTAGTTCCAAACGGCAGCGTCGGGTGTGCCGCAGTAAGTCCATTTAAATCATAGATTTCACCGTTGGCGGTCTCGTTCCCCTGGAATTCCTCCCCGTACCAGCTTGCTTCTCCGGTCTCGGGTGTCTCTCCGGGCGCCACCCAGGGGCGAGGCGGCAGGCTCGAAACGGACGACCTTGCCTCCGACTTAGGCGACAGGGCGATCAATCCTGCCACGGCACACCCTATGACGAGTTTTCTCATTCAGCCTCCAAACATCGCCCACCCATTCTCGGAGAAGAGGTTCAATCTGAACAGGGTTGTCGGGTTGGGGACGAATGTATTATCGGGGCGGACGAACAAAATGTCAATATCAAAAACAGTCTGATAAGCCTAGTTATCCCTGCGTTTTACGACCAGCTGGTTCAATAACGGTTCAGAGTGCGCTCGGGGCCTTGGAGTGGGACAGCGAAGCTGCCGCTGTGGAATTCCGGCAAAAAACGGCGGCAGATTCGCTGTCGCACTCCAAGGCGCTTCGCAAATCTGGATGGTTGATGAGTGTATGTGCGCCAGCGGGTCAGAGCGGCTGCCTACTGCCTACTGCCTACTGCGTACTGCCTACTGCCTGCTGCCGTCCCCCGCCAGCGGGATTTTCACTTGGAACACGGAACCCTCGCCCGGCGTGCTACGGGCAACTATCGTCCCTCCGTGGGCTTCGACAATCCACTTTCCGATGGCCAGTCCCAGACCCGCGCCGCCGGTCTGGCGTGAGCGCGCCGGGTCAGCGCGGAAGAAGCGTTCGAAAATATGGGGGAGGTCCTGGGCGGCGATACCGATACCGCTATCCCGCACCTCGGCGACGACTGACCCGTTATTCGAGCACAAAGAGACCTTAATGCGGCCCTGGGCGGGAGTGTATTTCACGGCGTTGTCGAGCAGAATCAGGAACAGCCTCAGCAGTGAGTTGGCATCGCCATCAATCCAGACGGGAGCTTCCGGCAACACCGTCTGCAACCTGATCTGTTTTGGCTCCGCCAGCGCTTGCCCTTCCACGCAGGCCTCTTCGACGCTTTCGACCATGTTGATGCGCGCGCGCTCCAAGACTTGAGCGCCTGAGTCGGCGTGGGCAAGAAGCATGAGGTTTTCGATGAGCGCTGAGGTCCGCTGGAGGTCCTCGAGGATTTGTTGCAACGCCTCGCGATATTCCGCTTCCGAGCGCTCCTTCCGCAGGATGATTTCCGCCCGGGTGCGCATAAGCGCCACTGGGGTGCGCAACTCGTGAGAAGCATCGGCAGTGAATTGGGTTATTCGCCGGAACGCCTGCTCGAGGCGCTCCAGCATGCCGTTCAGCGTTTCCGACAAGCGTTGGAGCTCATCTCCGGTATGCGGCACGGCCAATCGGCTGGAAAGGTTTTGCGCGCTGATGCTGCGCGCCTCCAGGGTGATCTGGTCCACCGGCCCGAGGGCCCGTCGGCTCAACCAGTAGCCGCCCGCCGACGCCAGCAAAAGGAGAAGGGGAGAAGACAGAAACAGGACGCGCCGGAAACGGTTGAGCGCCTCATTAAAATCGTCCAGCGGGTAGGCGAGTTGTACGACATAAGTTTTGCCGCCTGCTTCAACCGGAACCGTCAGCATTCGCAAGGGCACGCCGTTCGGTTGCTCTGTCGTGTAAGCTGTGCGGGCTTCCCCTGGCGTCGGCGGGCCAAAGTGCGCCATGGTCCTGGAACGATAAACCCAGTTGCCGGTGCGATCTGCGACTTGCAGCAGGTCGCTGCCGGCACGGATTTCCTCGTCATGTTGGAGGTCACGCCCCAGATCATCTCTTCCCGAATCCCGCTCGATCAGCGCCCGCAAGCCTTGCATCTGGTCGTGTAAGTTTTCATCGACGGTCTCGAGTACGCTGCCGCGCATGGCGTAATACGCAACCGCTCCGAATAAGCAAAACCCCGTCGCCAGTACAGCGAAGTACCAGGCCGTAATCCTGATGCGAAGAGGCAGGCCAGTGACCGATTGGTATAAGGAGCGCAATTTAGGTGACCATTGGGAGGGCGGGGCTTCAGGGTCTGTGTGAAAACTTACCCATCATGTCATCCTGAGCGCAGCGAAGGATCCCAGCAGTTTGCGGCAGCCAGCAAAATCAAGGAACTGCAGGGATCCTTCGTCGCCTTCGGCTCCTCAGGATGACAGGCCTCCGAAGTTCTCGCACAGACTTTTCACCCCCGCCGTCTGGAGTCGCAGAGTCTAGTGGGCCTTAAGGACCTGAAGAAGCATTGCTTCAGGGGCCATAGAGGCTGCGGGAAAGAACTATCTGTCATGCTGAGCCCTTCGCTGCGCTCAGGATCACAGCCCGGGGACTTTTTCCGCAGCCTGTAAAAGCCCGCCCTTCCTTCTTCCTCAAATAACTTCGCCAACGAATTCCCCCAGGCACTGGTCATACCTTCGGACTTGATCGCAGGCAGTAGCCGATTCCGCGTACCGTTTGGATGAGCTTGGGGCTGAAGCCCTTGTCCACTTTGCCCCGCAGCAGCCGCACAAAGGCGTCCAGCGTGTTCTCCTCCACGTCGTTCTCGAGGCCCCAGACCGCTTCCACAATCGCGGTGCGCGTCACCACCCGGCCCGCCCGCCGCATGAGCAGTTCGAGCAGCCGGTACTCGGTGGGCGAGAGCCGGATTTCCCGGCGCCCGCGCACGGCCTGGCGCGAGGCGGGATCGAGGGTCAGGTCTGCCACTCGCAAGCAGGTCGGACGCCGAGCCGACCCCCGCCGTGCCACGGTGCGCAGACGCGCCAGGAATTCCTCGAATGAGAACGGCTTCGTCAAGTAGTCGTCCGCACCGAGGTCCAGGCCCTTGACGATATCCGGCACTGCGTCGCGAGCGGTCAAGATCAGGATGGGGGTCTCGTTCCCGGCATGGCGGAGGCGCCGGGCCACCTCAAAGCCGTCCACGCGGGGCATCATGAGGTCGAGCACGATGGCATCAAATTCATAAGTTCTGGCCAGCTCCAATCCCTGCAAGCCGTCAAATGCCAAAGCGGCACGATGGTTTTCCTCCTCGAGCCCTTTCTTGAGGAGTTCCGCCATCGCTCTCTCGTCTTCGACAATGAGCACGCGCATAATCAGGAGCGCCAGGGCTGCACGCCTCTATCATAACGCCGCGGACCTCCAGACACACTGAAAACAGGTGCAGCCTCATCATGACCGGCGCAACAGTTTGAACGCGTGATCGCCGCCCCATCCCTGGTTGACGCCAAGATCGATCCAGAGCATGGCGATCGCTTCCAGCCAGCGAGCATTTCTTAAGGGGCCGACATCTACTGGATACAGCGCGGTATCCGCAATCAAAGTTTTAACGACCGCTTTCGCGGCAGCATCATCTCCGCAATAGAAGCCGTCGGCATCCTGGCCGGCGAATTCCGCCCGGCCGAAGTTCCCGGCGCCAATGGTGTTGAAGGCCTTCACCACTCGCGCGCCGCGCGCCCAGCCCGCAACCTGCTCGGCCGCCGAAGTATTCAGCCCTACCGCTAATCCTTTCAGGTCGGAGGTAAGCGGATTGGTGCAGTCGATCAACACCTTGCCGGCAAGGTTCCCGCTCGACTCGATGGCCTGCTGGGCCACGGGCCATGGCACGGCTAGGGCTAGGACTTCGCCAAACCCCCCTGCCTCCGCGTTTGTGCCCGCATGCCCCGCACTGCCGAGGGCTGCTAATGCCTTCCTGGTCCGTTCGTTTTTCGCATCGGGTACGCCGAACAGCACATCGTGGCCCTCGCTCGTCCATACCCTTCCGAGCGCCGCTCCCACATTCCCCGCACCCAATATCCCAATCCGCATCTGGCCTCCCTTGATTTTGAATGTCCCGCACTGTTCGTTAAGATGCCGGTCAAGCCCGACCGGTTCCATGTGAAGTGCGGCGTCGAGGGCTAGCGCAGACCTCTGTCTTTTGAGGTCTGCGATCTCGCGGAGCGAGGCTGGCTGGGCTGTGATTGGAGCACAACCACGGTCCGCAGGCGCGGACCTCGCAGACATGAGACCCCGGATGCCTACGCCAGCCCAACGGTCCGCGCCCTCTCGCCAACAGGGCTGGCGCAGACCTCTGCCTTTTGAGGTCTGCGATCTCGCGGAGCGAGGCTCGCTGGGGTTGCGACCGGTGCACAACCACGGTCCGCTGGCGCGGACCTCGCAGACATCAGACCCCGGATGTCTGCGCCAGCCGGCGGTATGGATTGGTTTGAAGTGGGATATAATCCGCCGCGGTTGGCGCGGCAGCAGCACAAGTGATGAGCGTGCACAGCCTCAAGCGGAGGGCGGGTACAAGGCCCGCCCCTACGATGTGCAGCCGGCCCGCGTTGCGAAGGGGACCGCACACGCAAAGTCCGGTCATAAGGTATATACTTAAAGCATAGGGCTTGCGAGCTTATGTTAATGGGTATTGTCCTGATTTGACTCGAAGCGCTGGCCTTCAGGCCAACATCTGCCGATCCTTCGCTGCGCTCGGGGCAGGCTTTGAAGCTCGGCGCTACGCTCAAAGCAAGACAGTACTGGTTAACGGCAGCAATCGTTCAGGGAGGTTTGCAATGGCGAAGGGCGTCCTCAACAGTGAACAACTGCGGGAGTACGAAGGCAACGGCTTTGTTCTGGCGAGAGGAATGTTCGACGGCGAGGAGACGGGCTTGTTACGGCGCGCCGCCAGGGAAGACCGAGAACTCGATCAGCATTCGTTTGGCCGGGGAGACGGGGAAGGCGGGCAAGTTCGTCTTTCTCTCTGGAACCATCCCGGCGATACGCTGTACGGCATGTTCGCGCGCTGCGAGTCGATAGTCAATTCAGCCGAGAGAATTCTGGGCGGCGAGGTGTACCACTACCATTCGAAGATGATCATGAAAGATGCCAAAGTGGGCGGCGCATGGACGTGGCACCAGGACTACGGTTACTGGTACCAGAACGGC
>Ga0335078_10006867_pt1 | contig 16866 bp, 12 predicted proteins | sample Lox_Sample_32_FD_206711 | JGI IMG/M metagenome (GOLD analysis project Ga0335078, IMG submission 206711) | Soil microbial communities from Loxahatchee National Wildlife Refuge, Florida, United States - Lox_Sample_3.2 | ecosystem: Environmental > Terrestrial > Soil > Wetlands | place: USA... | reverse complement strand
ACCGCGGGCGGCGGCGCGCTGCTTCTGTTCGTCTCTGAGGAGTGCCCCACCTCCGCGATGGCCCTGCGCAGGCTGGGCCCATTGTGCGGGGCCTGGCAGGAGGCCGGGCTCACCGCCACAGCCGTGTTCGAGGACCCGCTCGAGGTCGCCGTGCGGGTGGCGCGCCGTCTCGGCTGGCAGGCAGGGGTGGCCGCCGAGGACCCGCCGTACGAGACGTCGCGCGCTTACCAGCTCGTCGCGGTGCCGACGGCGGTCCTGGTTGACCGTGCCGGGATGATCGCAGGCACCGTGACTGGCTGGGACCACGCGGCCCTGGTGGCTCTGATCGGGCGGGCGGGAGCGCTCCTCGGCGCTGGGCTCGCGATCCCGGAGGCCACCGGGCCGCTCCTCAAGCCGGGGTGTTCGTCCAAGGCCGCGATCGACCCGGAGCTGGCGGCTGCGATCTCGGTCCCGGCCGGCACCGACGACGTCGAGGAGATGTTCGAGCGGGGCTGGACCGACGGCCTGCCGGTCGTCCCGCCGACCCCGGACCGGGTCGAAGCGATGCTCGGCGGCTGCGACGGCCGGGTTTCCCTCGGCCCCGTCCCGCCTGACCTGGGCGAGGCGACGCTGGAGCGGGTCGCGGCTTGCGCGGTGCTGGCCGGCTGCCGGCCGGCCTACTTCCCGGTCGTGGTAGCGGCTGCCCAGGCCGCGCTCGATCCCGCGTTCAACCTCCACGGCCAGGCGGTGACCACCCAGCCGGCCGGGCAGCTGGTGGTGGTGAACGGGCCGGTGCGGGAGGCGATCGGCCTGAACAGCGGCATGGGGGCGCTCGGCCCGGGATTCCGGGCGAACCTGACCATCGGCCGGGCGCTGCGGCTGCTCGTCACCCTTACCGGCGGAGGGATGCCCGGCAGGCTGGACCGGGCGACCCAGGGGCAGATGGGGAAGGTCGGGTTCTGCATCGCCGAGAACGAGGAAGTGAGCCCCTGGGAGCCACTGCACGTCGAGCGTGGTTTCCGGCCCGGCCAGTCGGTCGTCACGCTCATCGGCAGCGACGCGCCGCTGTCGATCTCCGACCACCGCAGCCGCACCCCCGAGGATCTCGCCTGGGTCCTGGCGTGGGCGGCGGCCAGCGCCTGGAGCACCAACTGGTGGCCGCTGGAGGAGCCGTCGGTGTTCGTGATCTGCCCTGAGCACGCCGAGATGTTCCGCGCCGCCGGATGGACCAAGTGGCAGCTGCGCCGCTTCATGTTCGACGCGGTGCACAAGCCCGCCGCCGAGCTGCGCCGGGGCGAGACGACCCCCGTCGTCCACGCCGCCGCCCCGGCCGCCCAGGTGCCCAAGTGGGCGTCGCCGGAGGCTATCGTCCTGATCGTGGCCGGCGGCGAGGCTGGGCGTTACTCTGCAGTTCTGGGCCCATGCACCGGCATGGGATCCCAGATCGTATCCCGGGAGGTGGGATCACCGTGGCCGCTGACTACGTGAGCCCGTTCGACGAGCGCGTCCGGGCGGCGGAGCCGCTCGCGCCGCGCCCGGCCAGCATCGGCGGGCGCCGGGTGGTGCTGCTCGACATCCGGAAGAACCGCGGCGCGGAGTTCCTCGACCGGATCGAGACGCTGCTGCAGGCGGCGGGCGCGGCCACGGCGCGCACTACGAAGGAAATCTTCTCCAAGCCGGCCGCACGCGCGCTGATCGGCGATATCGCAGGACAGGCCGACCTGGTCGTGGAGGCCCTCGCCGATTGAGGCTCATGCACGTCGTGCAGTTTGCATGACCTGGTCCACCTCGAGCGCCGGGGCATCCCGGCGGTCGGCATCGCGACGGCACCGTTCGCCGACGAAGCCATCGAGCAGGCCCGTCGGCTCGGCATGCCAGGCGCCCGCATGGTCTACATTCCCCATCCGGTCCAGCTGCTGACGGACGACGAGCTGCACGCCCGGGCCGACGCCATCTTCCCCGACGTGCTCGCCGCGCTGACCAGCAGCGAGTGAGACCGGTCCCCGGGCAGGACGGCAACAGCCAGAACCGGATGGGCTGCGCACGGCCAACAGCGTGGCCGACATCATTGGTTGCTGGTGATCGTGGTGCGGGCGGTGAAAGGGCCTGTGGCCGGGTGGGCGTGCGGGCCCGGGCGGGATCGGGCATCCTGAGGGGGTGGCCCGGCATCTGCGTCTTGGCGAGTTCCTGCTCGGGGTCGAGGGGATCGCGCTGATGCGGCATCTGTTCGACGACGATGCGCAGGCGGCGGCGCGGCTGGCGGAGATCCGGCGTATCGCCTGCGGCGGCGAGGCCGTCTACGAGCTGGGTGCTGATATCCCGGTCGTGGACGTGGCCAGCGGCTACGCCCGCTGGTCGCAGACTTATGACAACCCCGGCAATCCCCTCATCCAGCTCGAGCAGCCGGTCGTCTGGTCCATCCTGGACGCCGTCGCGCCGGGTGCGGCCCTGGACGCGGCGTGCGGCACCGGCCGTCACGCACGCCGCCTGGCCGAACTCGGTCATCACGTCATCGGGGTGGACGCGTCGCCGGCGATGCTGGAGCGGGCCAGGGCGGCGCTGCCCCGAGCCACCTTCCGCGACGGGGACCTCAGCGCGCTCCCGCTGGAGACGGGCAGCGTCGACCTGGTGGTGTGCGCGCTGGCGCTGGAGCACGTCGCTGACCTCGGCCGGGCCATCGCCGAGCTGAGTCGGGTGCTGCGCCCCGGCGGGCATATGGTGCTGTCCGGCCTGCACCCGGCAGCCGCCGCGCTCGGCGGGGCCGCGTACTTCCAGGACGCCGCCGGCGGTGCTGGCGTCGTCCAGGGCTACGGTCATCTGCACGGCGATTACCTCACCGCATTCGACCAGTCCCGGCTGGTGATCCGGCAGTGCCGTGAGCCCCGCATCGGGCCCGCCGAAGCAGCCCTGCAAGGCCCCGCGGCACAGTTCATCCCCGGCGCCGCCGCGGCCGCCTACGTCGGCCTGCCCGGCGCCCTCATCTGGGACCTCGTGCGCGGCTGACCCGCACGGCCACCCCCAAGCCCTGGTCCCGGGTCGCGCCGGCCAGCTGCCTCAACCAGACGCACGACAACAGCGTCGGCGGGCCCGCGTGATCGCATTCCGGCACGCGCTGTAGCTTCGCCGCGCATCGCCTCAGGTACGACTGCCGATCTGGTCAGCATTCGCAGTTGATCGGATGGCCGCCTTCGCCGCGCCGAACTGGTGATTCTGTGCAGGCGTTGGCTGCTTGCCGCATCAGCGGACGAGGGCCGCGGGCGGAAAGCCCAGTAGCAGCTGGTTGATTCTGGCGGGGGCGTCGGGCTGCATCCAGTGGCCATGTCGCCTGAGCTCCAGATGCCCATCGTGGGCGCGCGGACTGGCGGGAGCTGCGGTGGCGGGCCGGCCCAGGCTGCGGGCGGGAGGTTGGCTCGATACCAGCTGCCGCCGCGGACAGGGCCGGCTCTGTTACCAGGACTCGGGCATCTGGGGCAGCGGCTGGCCGCAATCGCAGAGGTCTCCGGGCCGGGCCCGGTCGGTCAGCCGGGCGCAGGACGGACAGCGGGTCCTGAGCGGGTTGAGATGGTGGGCGGACCACACGCCGGTGGTTCCCGAGGCGCAGAAGTCCTCGGTAAGGAAGCGCTTGGCAGCGGCCAGGTGAGTGCTGCTGCGCATGATCTCCCGGACCGCGTCCGCGCTTTCCCATGCCGTGATCGTGTAGAGCCGGCTGCCGATCTCCAGGCCGATCCAGCCGAGGAATCCCGGTCGGTTGACCAGCTCGGTTGCCACTACGGCAGCGGTCAGCTTGACCTCGTCGGCTTCGGCCTCTGACCGTGGCTCGATCCACGTGAGGCTGAACGCACCGGGAGCCGTGGTGCTGCCGGCGGAGAGCCGGATGGCGTACCCGAACTGGAACGGGTCGGCGGCCGAAGGCAGCGGCCGCATCTCGAAGCCCAATTGCTCGGCCAGGCCCTGCCGGTCGAAGTACCACTCCGCTGAGGTGACCTGGTCGGCCGCGCTGGCTATCACCCCCACGCCCGACAGGGTCACCGTCCTGCCGGTCGGCGGCTGTCCGTTCCACGGGCCGACGTTGGTGCCGCGCATCAACCACTGCGCGACCGTCGTGCCATTGGCCTGATCGCTGGGTGAGTGGCTGCCGAGGATCTCGAAACTCAGGTCAGGGAACGCGGCCAGAAGCGCCCGCGCATGCTCAGCGATGGCCGTCCCGGCCAGCGGCGGGCCGCCCACCGTCGGGTCGGTGTAGGTGCCGTCGACGGCGAAAGCCGCAGCCACGGCGTCGGGATCGCGCGCGTTCCACGCGTCGAAGTATCTCTGGACCAGCGACGGCGGGTCATGCAGCGTGGTCATGGTGGTCACCTCCGTACCTGAGCGAGCGCCGTTGCGGCGTTCCGTCGGCGCGGGCTTGTTCCTGTTGCTCTGCGGCGAGTGGCTATGCTGCGAGGATCCCGCATCCAGACCGACGTCGCGCCGTGGAAGGCCACCTGCTTTAGCGGGGGTGGACCGAGGAATTTTGGCGGCGTACGATCAGCGCCGGTGACTGCGGTGGATGGCGGGCATGCGCTCCTGGAGCGCGACGCGGCTCTGGGCCGGATCGATCAGCGGCTGCGTGAAGCGGTCGCAGGTGGTGGCTCACTGCTCTTGATCGAGGGCCCGGCCGGCATCGGCAAGACCCGCCTGGTTCTTGCCGCAGAGCGGCATGGCCGCGAGCTTGGCCTGACAACGCTGAGCGCCCGGGGGTCGGAACTCGAGAGAGACTTCGCGTACGGCCTGGTCCGACAGCTGTTCGAGGCGCCGCTTGCTGCCGCGTCGCCGCTGGAACAGGCCCAGCTGCTGGTCGGCGCGGCCGGGCACGCGGCCAGGCTGTTCGGCTTCGCGGCGTCGCGGGATGACGCCGCCGACGCGCTGCTCGACCCCTCGTTCGCGATCCTGCACGGGCTCTACTGGCTGTCCGCGAACCTCGGGCGCCGCGCGCCGCTCCTGCTCTGCGTCGATGACGTCCACTGGGCTGACCAGGCCTCGCTGCGGTTCCTGAACTATCTCGGGCGACGGCTGCCGGAGCTGCCGATCGCGGTCGTCGCCGCGGCCCGCCCGGCCCGGACCGCTGAGCGTTCGCCGCTGCTCGCGGCACTCGCTGCCGATCAGGCTGCCGAGGTTCTCGAGCTCGCGCCGCTCAGCCAGCGGGCGGTCACCGAACTCGTGCGGCTGGCACTCGGCACCGACGTGGAGCCGGCCTTCACGGCCGCGTGCCACGAGGCGACCGGCGGCGTCCCGTTCCTCGTCCGCGAGCTGCTCCAGGCCGTCGCCGACCAGGGTATCGAGCCGACGGCGGCGGGCTCGTCCCGCGTTGCGGGCCTGGCGCCGCGCGCGGTCGCGTACTCGGTGGTGCAGCGGCTGAGCCGCCTCTCGGGCCCAGCTCGCGAGCTGGCCCGGGCCGCGGCCGTGCTGGGCCAGGCGGACCTCCGGCTCGCGGCTGGCCTCGCCGGGGTGGACCCCGCCACTGCTGCGACCGCGGCAGACGAGCTCGCGGCCGCGGGGATCCTCGAAGAAGGCCGGCCGCTGCGGTTTGTCCACCCGATCATCCGGGCCGCGGTCGAGGCAGACCTCTCGGCAGGCGAGCGGGCTGGCCTGCACGCGGCGGCGGCGGGCCGCCTCGCGAACCAGGGCGCGTCTCCGCACCGCATCGCCGCTCACCTGCTGGCGACCGACCCGGCCGGGAACGATCAGGTCGCCGGTTCACTGTTGTCTGCCGCCCGGACCGCGAGTGCGAATGGCGCTCCAGACTCGGCCGTCACGTATCTGCGCCGGGCGCTGACGGAACTGCCGTCCGTTCGGCTCCTCCCCGACGTCCTGCTCGAGCTCGGCTTCGCCGAGTCGTACGCGGGAGACCCACGGGCGGCGGAACATCTGCGGGCCGCCCTCAAGATCGCGCCGGCTACGACCGCTCAGGTCTCGATCACTCTCGCGCTGGGACGCATGCTCCAGATCAACGGCCGCAACCGGGAGTCGCTGGAGGTGTTCGACCAGACACGCGCCCGCCTCGGCGCCACCGACCGCAGCGCGGCCCTCACGCTCGAGGGCGCCGCCCTCGGAGCAGCCCAGTTCGACGCGGAAACCGCCGCCGATGCCGCCCAGCGGATCGCCCGTCTCCGTCGGCTGGCCGAAGAAGAGCCCGACGTCCCGTCGAGCGTGTTCGGCACGCTGGCGGTCGCGGCCGCGAACGCAAACGAGCCCGCGGACACAGTCACGCGCCTCGCCTTCCGCGCACTGGACGGCGCGCCGAAGCTGCTGCCGGAAGCGGTCGACCGGCCCCCGTTCTTCTACCACGCCAGCAACGCGCTCGCCTTCGCGGAATGCTATCAGGAGGCTCTAGCGCGATTCGACGAAGCGCTGGCGGACGCCCGCCGGCTTGGTTCCCTGCCGCACGTGCTCGGGCTCTCCTGCTACCGTGCCCTGCACCACCTGCGCATCGGCAACCTCGCCGACGCCGAGGCCGACGCCCGCGTGGCGCTGGAGACCGGCCCCCGGCCGCCCGGCATACACGCCGCCGTCGCCCTGGCCGCCCTAGTCGAGACCCTCGCCGAGCGCGCCGAATTCGACGCGGCCGAGGCCGCCGACGAACGGTACCGCCTAGCTGGGCAGTTCCCGACGACAATGCAGGCAGGATGGCTGATCGCGGCCCGCGGCCGGCTCCGGCTGGCCGAACGCCGCCCGGCCGTGGCCCTCGGCGACCTCCTCGCGGCCGGCGACCTCCTCGGTCGCCTGCGCATCTCCACCCCGACCATCGCGTGGCGTTCCGACGCCGCGCTCGCGCACCTCGCACTCGGCGCGCCAGCCGAAGCCAGAGCGCTCGCAACCGAAGAGGTCACGCTCGCCCAGGCCTTCAAAGCCCCGCGTACCCTCGGCGTCGCGCTGCGGGCGGCCGGCCTAGCCGAAGGCGGAAGCCACGGCATCGAGCAGCTCCGCCAGGCGGTACGCGTGCTCGAGCGCTCCGGCGCGCGACTGGAACACGCCCGCGCCATGGCCGACCTGGGCGCCTCCCTCCGGCGCGCGGGACAACGAGCAGAAAGCCGGGAAATCCTCCGGCCCGCACTCGACCTCGCCCACCGCTGCGGGGCGATCGCCCTGACGGAACGAACTCGCACCGAACTCGTCGCCGCCGGCGGGCGACCCCGGCGGCTCGTCCTCAGCGGCCTCGACTCGCTGACACCCAGCGAACGCCGCATCGCCCAGCTCGCCGCCGGCGGCCTGTCCAACCGCGATATCGCCCAGAACCTGTTCATCACCACCCGGACCGTGGAAGGACACCTCACCCACGCCTACCAGAAGCTCGCTATCACCTCGCGCGAGCAACTCCCCGCCGCCCTCGTCACCCCCGGCCGGGAGGCTACCGCCACCGCCCCGACACGCTGATCTTCATCCTGAATCGCAGCACTCCAGCGATTCCGCCTCACACTCGTTCCGTGCTGCGGGAGCTGCGTGGCACCGGCCCGCTAGCCTGGCACTACCGTGATACGGGTCCTGCCTGAGGGCTGTGCCGGGGAGATCCAGTTGTGGTCCTTGGCCGGGAGCTGATGCCAATGACCGCAACGGAGGCCGCCGGTGATCAAGTCCACCACGAAGGACGGCGTGGCGGTGCTGGCCATGCGTCACGGCAAGGCCAATGCGCTGGATACCGAGCTGTGCCGGGCGCTGTGCGGCGCGCTGGATGAGGCCGCCGCCGAGGGTGCCGCCGCGGTGGTGCTGACCGGCTCCGGCCCGGTGTTCTCGGCCGGGGTGGACCTCAAGCGGGTGATCGCCGGGCGGGCGGGGTATGTGGCCAGCTTCCTGCCCGAGCTGCGGCGTGTCTTCACCCGCCTTGCGACTTTCGAGCTGCCCGTGGTGGCGGCCGTCAACGGGCACGCGATCGCGGGCGGGTTTATCCTGTCCGCCGCGGCGGACTGGGCGGTCATGGCCGAGGGCCCGGGCCTGGTCGGCGTGACCGAGCTGCTGGTCGGCGTCCCGTTCCCGGCCGTGGCGCTGGAGCTGCTGCGGCTGCGCGCCGGTGACGCGCAGGCCCGGCCGCTGTCCCTGAGCGGGGCTACCTTCGGCGCCGGCCAGGCACTGGCCCGTGGCCTGGTCGACGAAGCCGTGCCGGCTGCGGAGCTGGCCGGCCGGTCGCTGGCCGCCGCCCAGAGGCTGGCCGCCCTGGGCCCGGCGTTCGGCCTCACCAAGCGCCAGCTACGGCAGCGATTCCTGGCCCGCGTTCATGACCTGGCTGTCCTGGACGCCGAGGTCGATGCGATCTGGCAGGCCCCGGCCACGCTGGAACGCATCCGGTCCTTCATGGCCTCGCTCAAGTAGGCCGGGGACCGCCGGAAGCCATCCGCGAGGAAGACTGAGGCTCGGAGGTGGTGGATGGCGGCCTGTGGTTCTGGAGGTTTTCCTGGATCCGCCGCGCGGCGGGGGCGCCGATGCGCTGGTAGATCGTGAGTGCGTGCTGTAGATGTGTCGCGGCTTGGGGGAGGTTGCCGTCTTCCAGGTAGGTTTGGCCGAGTCCTTCCAGGGCGTGTGCTTCCTCCAGGGGCGCGCTGAGGTCGCGCGCGATGGCCAGCGCCTGGACGTAGTACTCGCGCGCCTGGCCGGTGGCCGAGGTGCGCGAGGAAAGGTCACCGAGGCGGTTCAGCGCCTCGGCCTGGCCGAGCCGGCGGCCGAATTCGCGGTAGATCGCCAGGGCCTGCTGGTGGCTGGCGGCGGCGGCCGGGTAGTCCCCGGTCTCTTGCTGCACGATCCCCAGGTCGTTGAGGGTGTTGGCCTGGCCTTGCAAGTTACCGAGGGTGCTGAACAGCGCCAGGGCCTGTTGATGGCTGGCGGCGGCGGCCGGGTAGTCCCCGGTCTCTTGCTGCCCGACGCCGAGACAGTTGAGGGCCTCGGCTTGGCCTTCCAGGTCGCCGAGGGCGCTGAACAGCGCCAGGGCCTGTTGGTGGCTGGCGAGGGCGGCCGGGTAGTCCCCGGTCTCTTGCTGCACCAGGCCGAGGTGGATGAGGGTGTCGGCCTCAACGAAGCGGTCGCTGGCGCTGCGGGCTAGCGTCAGCGCCTGCCGGGTACTGGCGGTGGCGGCCCGGTAGTCCCCGGTCAGCACGCGAAGGTAGCCGAGCTGGTTGAGGGCGTGGGCCTGGCCGGGCACGTCGCCGGCGTCACCGTAGAGCGCCACTGCCCGGGTCAGGGTGGCGGCGGCGGCCGGGTAGCCGCCGGTCTCTGCCTGCAAGACGCCCAGTTCGGTGAGCGTGTCGGCCTCGCCGAGCCGGTCGCCAGCCTGCCGCGACGCGATGAGGGCGTTCTGGTGGAGGGCAGCTGACTGGTCCCAGTAACCACGGGCGGTCAGGAAGCCGCTCATCGCCGCGGGTATCGCGATGGCATGACGCGAACGTGCGCGGCCGGCGGCGTAGTCGGCGGCGGCGTGCAGGTTCGCACGCTCGGCATCCAGCCAGCCGGCTGCCTGCCCGAGGGCGGTCATGTCCGGAGCCTGGGCCGGCGGGTCGCCGGGCGGCGGGCGGCGGGCGGCGGGCGGCGTGGCGAAGTGTCGGCCGGCGGCCAGGGCGGTGTGCAGGTAGTAGTCCAGCAGCCGGCCCGTTGCGGCGTCTGATTCGGCCGGGTTGTCCGCGGCGGCGAGGGCGCGGGCGTGCTCGCGGAGCAGGTCGTGCAGCTGGTAGCGGCCGGGTGCGGGCTCGGTGAGCAGGTGCTGGTCGTATAGGTCCTCAAGGCCGCGGCGGGCGTTGTCCAGGGCGGTGCCGTCGAGCGCGGCGGCGGCGTAGGCGTCGATGCTGGGACCCGGGAGCAGGCCGAGCCGGCGGAACAGCCGCTGCTGCGCCGCCGTGAGGTCGGTGTAGGACAGGGTGAACGCGGCGCCGACCGACACGTCCTCGGCGTGCATGAGGGCTAGCCGGTCGCGGGCCGCCGCCACGTCGGCGGCGAGTTCTGCGGGTGTCCAGGCCAGGTGGTGCCGCAGCTGGCTGGCGAGCATCCCGATCGCCAGCGGCAGATAGCCGCACAGCCGGGTGAGCTCGCCTACTGCGGCATCGCTGGCCCGCACTCCGGGCCGGGCCGTCAGCCGGGCCAGCAACGCCGTCGCCTCGCCGGGCGGCAGGACATCGAGGCTGACCACCGCGGCGTCCTGCAGTGCCGTCAGCCGGCGGCGGCTGGTGACCAGCACCAGGCTGCCCGCCGTTCCGGGCAGCAGCGGCCGGACCTGCTGATGGCTGGCGGCGTCATCGAGCAGCAGCAAGATCTTCTTGCCCGCTACCTGGCCGCGCCATCTGGCCGCCCGCGCCTCGGCGCCGGGGGGGATCTGCTGCGGGGCTAGCCCGGCGGTCAGTAGCAGGCTGCCCAGCGCATCGGCTGGGTCGACCGGCCGCTGGCCGGGGGTATGGGCATGCAGCGGCAGGAAGAACTGCCCATCGGGAAAATCTGGTGCGAGCCGGTGCGCCGCGTGCACCGCGAAGGTGGTCTTGCCGATTCCGGCCATCCCGTCGATCGCGTGAATGCCCACCACCCCGCCGTCCGCAGCCGTGGGGACCAAGGCCTCCAGCAGCCGTGCCAGCTCCCGCTCGCGGCCGGTGAAGCTGGCGGTATCACGCGGCAGGGTCCTCGTGGCCGCGGCGGCGGCTCCCGGCGCCTCTCCTCGCACGACTGCTAGTACCTCCGCGGCCGAGGCGCGGCCGCGGGCTGCCGCGACGAACAGCGCGCGCGGCGGCTCGGCCAGACCCAGCGCATCGGCCAGCAAGACGGCGGTGTCTTTGCGGGCGGTGCGGTGGATGCCGCGTTCGAGGTCACTGACCGACCGCGGGGAAAGGCCCGCCGCTTCGGCCAGCTCCTCCTGGGTCAGCCGGGCCCCGGCCCGCAGCTGCCTCAGCAACCCTGCGAACTCCAGTTCAGGCTGCTCCGCCACCGCCCCCAACCTCTCAGGATCCGTCCGTGTCCACCGGCCGGGCACTGGCAGGACCTACGCCCAAAGCCTACGCAGGCCTGTTCGCCGCAGCCACCCTGCCAGCACCGGCCAGCCAGGCTGCGCCAGCGGCATCGCTGGCATCCGGCCCGCCGCAGTCGGCCTAGTTCAGCGAGTCCCGCGCCACCTTGATCCGCGCCCGGCGGCCGCGGCCGCCATGTCATCCAGGCGGCGACCGACTTTATGTGGGTCTTGTGTGGGCCGTCGCGTGTGGTGAACTTGCTGGCGCGCCGCGATGGTGGAACCAGTTGCGATACCAGCTCGGCTGAGCCAGTAGCTGCCGGCAGCAGGCACGCGACCGAACAAGACCATCACTACCCCAAGGAGGGACCATGGACCGGCAGACCTGGCTCGACCAGCGGCGCGCAGCCGTCCTCGCCAGCTATGACCAGGGGGCGCCCACCTACGACGACCACGGCTACCCCAACCAGCCGCAACAAGATTGGGTGGCGCGGCTGCTGCGCGCCTGCCCGGCAGCCGCCAAGATCTTGGATGCGCCCTGCGGGACAGGCATGTACTTCCCGATGGTGGCCGCAGCCGGGCACCGCGTCGTCGGCGCCGACCAATCGGCGGGCATGCTGGCCCAGGCCCGGGAACGCGGCATCGCGGTCGCCCTGGACCTGGTCCGGCTCCAGGAACTGCCGTACACCGGCGAGTTCGACGCCGTCCTGACCATCGACGCGATGGAGAACGTCCCGCCCGAAGACTGGCCGCTGGTGCTGGCGAACCTGCATCGCGCGGCGCGCCCGGGCGGCTTGCTTTACCTGACCGTCGAGGAGGCGGACGAGCCGGTGATCGAGGAGGCATTCACAACGCTCACCCGGCGCGGACTGCCGGCCGTCCGCGGCGAAGTCATCGACGGCGACGTCGCCGGCTACCACTACTACCCCGGCCGCGATCGGGTAACAGGCTGGCTCAACAAGGCAGGACTGCAGATCATCGACGAGGGCTTCAACCAAGAAGACGGCTGGGGCTACCGCCACTTCCTGCTCCAGAGCGCCAGGCAGTAGCGCATCGGGTGCGCCCGCGGGCCAATACCGGCCCATCAGTGGACCGGCGAGGAGAAGGAGAACACCGTGACCGCCGAAGCAAGCTTGATAGGTGGTGACCGCTGGTCACTGGCCTGGTGACGCGCGCCGGAAACGGTGATAACCAGGCGTGGGACGCGCTCGTCGAGCGGTACGCCCCGCTGATCTGGTCGGCGTTTAGATCGCTCACCCCCGAGCAGCCATCGCGCTGCGTTACAACCGCTGGCTGCGATCATCGTGCGATATCCGCCGCTATGCGCGGTCGTGCGGACCGGTGCGTTCATCGGCAGGGGCGTGCAGATCGGGACGTTCTGCGCTGCGCGTCGCTCTCCGGCCAGGCGTGCCAGGACGGGTGGCGGGCCTGGCTACACCAGGCCCGTGGTCAGGGCCAGGCGGGTCAGGTCGGCGCGGCGGCGGCAGCCGGTCTTGTCCCGGATCCGGTCCAGGTGCGAGCCGACGGTGCGGACGCTGATGTACAGCTCGGCAGCGATCTCGGCGTTGGTGCGGCCCCGGGCGACCAGGGTGACCAGCTCCCGCTCCCGGGCGCTGAGCGTCCCCGGGTCCGGCGCCGCCGGCTGCTGCGGGCCGGGGTCGGTGAGCATCAGGGCGTACTCGGCCGCGGTGGCCAGGCTCATCGCCGCGCCGCGGTCCTCGGCGGCCCGCGCCCGGCCGGGTCCCAGCGCCTGCCGGGCCTGGCGCAGCTGTTCCTCCCGGCGAAGCACGAACCAGGGCGAATCGATCAATCCCTCGTGCCGGTCGGCCGCGGCCCACAGCGTCAGGGCCTCGGCGGAGCGCCCGGTCGCGGCGCACAGCTCCCCGCACTGGAACAGGCCGAATCGCAGATCAAGCCATCTGCCGGTCCGCACCGCGACCTGGAGCCCTTCCCGCAGATGCGCCGCGGCGTCGCCGGTCCGGCCCGCCCGCAGCTCCAGGTCCACGATCCTGGGCAGCAGAGCCGCCTGGGTCTGCAGGTCGCCCGCGTCCCGGGCCCGGGCCAGGCCCGCCGCGCCGGCCCGCGCGGCTTCGGCCAGGTCCCCGGCATCGGCCAGCACCATGGTCAGCACAGAGCTGCGCGTCCGGGCGAGCCCGCCGGGGATCCCGGCCGTGATCTGCCCGGCCTGCCGGGCCAGCCGGACCGCCTCGTCGTGGTGGCCGGCGTAAGCGGCGTCGAGGCTGAGGTTCATCAGGGCCATCAGTTCCCCGGCCGGGTCCTCCATCTGCCGGGCCAGGGCCAGCGCGCGGCGGCCGTCGCTGGCCGCCTCGGCGGTGCGGCCCATCTGCCGCAAGGCCGTCGCCCGGCCGGCCAGGGCGGCGGTCAGCGCCCGGGACGGCGGCCGGTCCGCGGCGGTGTCCCGGGCCGCGGTGAAATGGCCAAGCGAGACGACCAGGTCGGCCGACCACTGCGCCGTCCAGCCGAGCCAGACCTGCGCGGCGCACCACCCGTCGCTGCCCACCTCGGCGCGGCCTGCGGCCTGGCGCAGCAGCGGGTACTGGCCGGCCAGCCGGCCCCGCAGTTGCCACCACGGCGCCAGGGCGAGCGCCAGCCGCAGCGCCAGGGCCGCGTCATGCACTATGGCCCAGGTGAGCACCTGTCGCGTGGTGGCATCCTCGGCGTCCAGCCAGCGGGCCGCGGCCGATTCCCCAGGGCCGGCCTGCAGCCCCGCGGCGGCCTGCCCGGCCACCCCCAGCGCGTACCGGGCCAGGGCCGCCTCGGCCCGTTCCTGCTCGCCCGCCTCGGCCAGCAGCCCGGCCCCGTAGGCGCGCAGCGTCTCCAGCATCACATACCGGAGCCGGCCATCCGGCCCGGCCTGCGGCGGAGACAGCAGCGAGCAGTCCACCAGCCGCAGCACCGCCGGCCCCGCGCCCGGCCCGGCGACCGCCTCGGCGGCCTCCAGCGTGAACGGCCCCGGGAACACCGACACCGCGCGGAACACCCGCCGCTCGCGCTCCTCCAGCAGCCGGTAGCTCCACTCCACCGTGGCCGCCAGCGACCGCTGCCGATCCGCCGCGCCCCGGTCCCCCTCGGTCAGCAGCGCGAACCGGTCCCCGATCCGGTCCAGCAGCCCCGCCACGCCCAGCGCCTCGACCCGCGCCGCGGCCAGCTCGATCGCCAGCGGCATCCCGTCCAGCCGCGCCACCACCGGCCCATTGTCCCCGTCCAGCGCGAACCGCGGATCAGCCCGCCGGGCCCGGTCCGCGAACAGCGCCACCGCCTCGGCTCCGGCGGCATGAGCCAGGTCATCCGGATCGGGCAGGGCCAGCGGGCCCAGCCGGTACCGGGCCTCCCCCGCCACCCGCAGCGGCTCCCGGCTGGTCGCCAGCACCCGCACCTCATCGCAGGCGGCCAGCAGCCCGGCGCACAGCTCCGCGGCTGCGCCGATCACGTGCTCGCAGTTATCCAGCACCAGCAGCAGCTGCCGCCGGGCCAGCACCCGGGCCAGCGCCGCGGCCGCCGGCAGCGCGCGCTGCTCCCGCACGCCCAGCGCCGCCGCCACCACGGCCGGCACTAGGACCGGGTCCCGGACCGGGGCCAGCTCGGCCAGCCAGGCCCCGTCGGCGTACCGGCCCGCCACCTGCCCGGCGACCTGGCCGGCCAGCCGGGTCTTGCCCGCCCCGCCCGGCCCGGTCACCGTCACCAGCCGGTCACGGTCCAGCAGCCCCGTGACCTCGTGCACCGGCCCGGCCCGGCCACGAAGCTGGTCAGCGCGGGCACGAAACCGTACAAGCCCCCGGCTGACGCCAGCGGCTCGCCCGGCGCCTGCCTCGACATGGCCGCCAGCACCTGCCCGGCCTGGATGCGCCCCAAGGCCGCCGCGAGGAACACCGACCGAGCCGGCTCGGCCAGGCCGAGCGCGCCGGCCAGCTGCACGGCGGTGTCCTGGCGGGCGGTGCGGTGGATGCCCCGCTCCAGGTCACTGACCGCCCGCTGGCTCACCCCGGCCGCCTTGGCCAGCTCCTGCTGGGTCAGCCGGGCCTCGGCCCGCAGCTGCCGCAGCAACCCGGCCAATCTCGAGGTGGCCTGCTCCGCCATGACCGCGGCATCCTCTCCCACCGCCCGGAGCCCGCCCGCGGCACCCAGCACCGCGCGGACAGGGCCTGTCCCACGATTATCCAGGCCGGACGCCTGCACCACCAGTCCCGGCACCCGGCCAGCCCGCTCCCCGGGCCCGCCGCTGCCGCTACGACCGCAGCCCGGGACCGGCACCCCGGGGCGGACGACCGGCGCGGTCCGGCCGGCCTGCCCCGGGCCCTGGTCACGCCCTGCGAACGCCGTCAGCCGGCGCCATCGTGTGGGTCTCGCGTGGGCCGCAGGTGTGCTGATCACACCGGGCCACGGCCAGAGCAGCACCAACGGCAGCCTCAGCGTGCCGGCCAGTCTGGGGCACCCGAAAGAGAAGGGGTCATCGGACCCCTGCCCTGCGCATGCCCCGGGTGGCGAGCCTTTTATGCGGGGCCAGAATCCCTCGCGGGACCCGGCATTTGCCCTGACGAATTCGAAGCGAACGCCGAATCAGGAGAGGGACCCGGGCCGTGCCCGATTAATAACCCAGGGGAGGTCAGTGATGAATTGTATCCGCATCGGAAGACCGAGGGCCCGGGCACTCTCGCCGGACCCGCAAGACCCGGACAGCGTCCGGGCGAAGGGCGCTCGTGCGGACCGCGCGTTCCGGAAAGCCGCCCGGGACATGATGGCCTGCGCCGGCCGGCGCCAAGGCTGGCTGCCTGGGCAGTGATCCGCGCGGTCATGATGGCCCACCACGAGCAGGTGCGCATGTGGGAATGCATCCTGGAAACCAGCGGGGCGGCGCCGCTGACCGCGTCCGGCCCGCGATCCCGCGCGGCGCCTTGTTGCCATCCACTGACAGCACCAACGCGGGTGAGGAGCACAACATGAGCAAGATCGCAGAAACCAGCGAGCCCGCCAGCGAACTAGAACGCCTGATCGCGGACCTGTCGGAGTCCGGGCAGCTGGTTTTCGTCTTCGGCGTCGGCTGGTGGACCGCGCACCTCACGGGAGCGACGGCACCAGTATTCCGCGGGCCGGCTGACCGGCGGTGGTGGCACATCGAGCTCGGCGGCAGCGCCGGGAGCTGGATCATGGACGTGCGGGTCGATGAGATCACCGCAGTCCGGTTCGTCCGCGCGCCCTACCCGTTCCCGTCTTTCCCAGGGCGGGAGGTCCTGACGGTGCAACTCCTGGGACCAGGCGGGGACACGGTGCTCTCCTGCTACGTACACGAGCTGTATGACGGCCAGCGGATGCGCCCGGAGAAGCTGGCGGCCTGGCAAGCGCTGCGCGAGCGCTACGGCAACCGCGATGAGTCGACGGTCGACCGAGGCACCCTCCTGGCCCCGGCTGCCTGACCATCGTGACCACCGGCACGCGGAGCGGGTGCGGCCGTGTAGGCATCGCGCGAGATCCGCCTAATCTGGCGTATCGAGGGCGCGAACGTATGCGCTCGGCAGGCGCTCGATAATGGTTGATCGATGCGGCGGCGCCCGGACACCGTTGCGGGTGGCCTTGCTTTGGCCGGCCGAGTGCCTGCCCGGGGCCGCTGCCTGGCCACGCGGGCTGGCACCAGTGCGGCTAAGGCCAGGCGCGCCAACGATCCAGCCAGGCGACGTCTTCGCCATCTGCCGATGAGGTCCCTGCCCCGAGTGCGTCTACCTCTGCGATGACAGGAGGACATGATGTTCAAGGTTGAGACCTCGACGCTCGAGGAGTATTTCGCGGCAGATCCTGGCAGGGACGCCGACCTGCGCGCCGTTGAACGGCGATCCGGGACCACGGATGAGCGGGGGACGCTGTGAGCAGCACCAGGGTGCTGGTGGCGGGGGCGAGCATCGCGGGGCCGGCTCTGGCCCACTGGCTGCGCC
>Ga0335078_10006866_pt1 | contig 16866 bp, 12 predicted proteins | sample Lox_Sample_32_FD_206711 | JGI IMG/M metagenome (GOLD analysis project Ga0335078, IMG submission 206711) | Soil microbial communities from Loxahatchee National Wildlife Refuge, Florida, United States - Lox_Sample_3.2 | ecosystem: Environmental > Terrestrial > Soil > Wetlands | place: USA... | reverse complement strand
CGCATCGATAGCTATGGCCATTCGGTGAACAACGCGACCGTCATCCTGATCGATCAGCTCAACACCAGCCCCGATCTTCTCGCGTATGAGCGCAAAGGCGTCTCGAATCTCCTGCGCTCGTTGTCGGCGAGCTCGTCATCGGCAAACGATGACCGCGTCGCGCTGTACACCATGGGACGGAATCTCCACGTCCTTCAGGATTTCACCGGCGATCAGCACCGGCTTCTGGAGCTCGCCGCGAAGCTGGATCAGCCCCACGGCGCCCCCGGTCTGAACGAAGCTTTTAAGGATTACGGCGGCCTTCTCGCGTGGGACGTTCTTGATGACGGGTCGGTCGTACCAGATGCGCTTGGGCTCGGCGCCCGCGCGGACATGACGACTAACGAGCTAAGGGTCGTGATCCAGCATCTCGCCCGGGTTTCCGGGCGCAAGAACCTGGTCTTGCTGACGGCGGAGCCGCCGTCTCCCGCTGTGACCGCGATGCTGCTGCAAGCGAACATCACACTCTACCCTGTTATGGTTCGTACCGTTGGATGCTTTGCCTGCCCGGCAGATGAACTCGATCGCGAGCACTCGTTTTCGACGGGTGGCAGGACGTTCTTCGATGCCATGGATCTATCCTTTGCGGTCCATACCGCGGAGGAGGATTCCAGCACCGCGTACACGCTCGGATTCTATCCGTCCGAGGAAATGCTCGATGGCAAGTATCACCGGCTCACCGTCAAGCTCCGCGATTCCTCGCTTGAAGTGCATTATCGCAACGGCTACCTCGCAACCAAGTCCGCGCCACGCGCGCCCATAGTCACCTCTCAGGCGCTGCTGAACGATCCGCTGCAGGCCACCGGCATCGGATTGACCGCACAACTCAAGCCGGACCCGTCTCATGCGGGCATGCGGGAAGTCGAAGTGACAGTCGACCTGCACGATGTTCATCTGCAGCTCGAAGAAGGCCGCTTCAAGGGTGCGTTCGATATCTTTATGGTGAACCCGAAATGGCCGGCACTGCGATCGGACCGGGTCGACGTGAATTTTCGCGAGGCGCTGCTGGGGAAGGCCATCGAGAGCGGCTACAAGGTTGTGATCAACGGAATCGATTCCGAGCCTACCGAACTTCGAATCGCGGTTCGCGATCCTGGCACGCTCGCCGCTGGATCGTTGCGGGTGACTGTACCCAAGGAATGATTCCAAGGGACTGCATAATGGAGGTGAGTGATCCTCACCTCGGCGCTGCTCTCTGAATTAGATTGGCTCGAGCACGGCTTCGGCACCCGTCACGCTCCGGTCGATCAATCGGGCATGGCGAGCCTTAAACAAATTCATTCGGCTTTGGCGCTGGTGGCCGATCGGCATGAAGGCTGCGTCGGAGAAGCCGATGCGCTGATCACGGCTGAGCCTGGCGTTGTGGTGTCTGTCCGCACCGCCGATTGCTTCCCCATTCTTCTAGCCGATACTCTCCGCCGAGCCATCGCCGCAGTCCATGCCGGCTGGAGAGGCACCGTTGACGGAGTGGTCGTAGAAACTCTAAACAGGATGCAAGCCGAGTACGGTACAAAACCTGCGGATATCGTCGCGGCAATCGGGCCCGGAATCGGCGCGTGCTGCTACGAGGTCGGAGAGGAAGTCGCGAGACGCTTCGGCATGGATCGGGCCGGAAAACTCGACCTAGCCGCCGAGAATCGCCGCCAGCTCAGCGATTCGGGAGTCACACGAATCACGCAGTCGGGCGCGTGTACCTTCTGCGATTCGGCGCGATTCTACTCCTGGCGTCGAGATCGCGAGCGCGCCGGCCGCATGATTTCGTACATTCGCGTGATCCAAGCTGCCTGAAGACATCCGCAAGTCTCCTGAAGACACCAAGAGCGCGGTCGCCGGTCGTTTCAAGCGCCCCGCGCCCTTGGAATAATCTTCGAGGATTAGGCTGCGTTGACCAGAAGCTCGTCGAGGCTCTCGGAGCCGTCGGCTTGGCTGCGGTCGGCAACTTCCTGGCAACGGATGCAGAATGCGGTCCACGGCACTGCGGCCAGCCGCTTGGGGCTGATGTCTTCCTCGCAGTGCAGACACACGCCGAAACTGCCTTCGTCGATGCGCCGCAGCGCGGCGCGAACGTTGCGCAGAAGGTTGGATTCACGGTCCAGATTGCGGATAGCAAGCTCGCGCTCGGCCGCATGTTGCACTTCATCCAGTGCATCTGGGCTCTTCTCGATCGCGATGCCTTCGCGGTTTCGCACGAACTGCTCCAGTTCTGCCTGCTTCGCCTCCAGGATGCTTCTGAATTTGTTCAGCTCACTCTTTGTCATTGTCTGCCTCTTCGTCTCTGTATTTTTTGTTCGATCTTTTTTTAACTTCGCGTCTACTGTCTCTTTGCCCGGTCTCAATCGCCGCGCTAGCCGATTAGACGCGGGAACTGGAGAAAAGGTTCAGCCTTCTCCCATATCCCGCGAAAAGTTATCTCACGATAAACCGAGAGTTCACCCAGCCGCCCGCCCCGCCGGCGGGTGCAACCGATGCCGTCGCTTCGATCAGCGCCGCTCTCGAATCTGGCGATTTTTAAAACCATACCATACATTACTCACCCGATGCAAGCAATCCAATGGCCATTTGGCACAACCAAGACCTGGCCCTGCCGCCGGTTCCTTTTCCTATCGGTTCCCTCGCCCGAAAATATTACGTTCACAGCAGAAACTAGGGAATTTTCCGCCTTGGCCCGTTCTCTCCGGGGCCTTGCCGTATACTGTTTCCACCACCGGTAAAAACTCTCAATACGTTTCCGCGTGCCACACCGGATTTTAAGGTCACCCGCTGGGATAGGGCCTGAGTTGAACTGTAAAACTATTGATAAAGAAGGGGTTCTAATCCGGAGTGAAGAGATTCCAGGCCCTGCAGGTTGGACACTTGTAGAATCTCGGAAAGAACAGCCATCGTTTCAAGAGCTGATTCGAACGCAGCACGTCCGCCGACCGGCCGACACCGCAATCGACACAGACGTTCGTCCACGCGGCGGTGTCGACCGATTCCCGCACATGCCCGAAATAGAGCGCCCAGCCGTAGACGCTGAGGCGGGTCCCGAGCACACGGTCAGCGAGGCGCAGCGCGTAGGTTAGTACCGCGATCGCATGCGGATTCCCATTAGCGAACAACCACAGCCGGCGCGGCGGACGGGGCTGGAAAAGTGCGCCGTTCAGGAAGAACAAGGAGCTGTGCAAAACTCGCGTGGCAACCAGGTTGAGACCGGTTGCGGCGGAAACTCGCGCGGCAAGTTCTTCAACGGAACGAAAAAGGTTCACGTGCTCCCCGCCGTGGTAGATCCAGCGATACAAGCGGTCGGTCAAGCTGGCCCCGTCGGGAACCGAAACGTACAACGCGCCGCCGCGGCGGATGACGCGGCCTATCTCGCGCAGCACCGCGTCCACGTCGTCCATATGTTCCAGGCAATGATTCGCGATCACCGCGTTGAATGTGGCATCGGCGAAGGGAATGCGGGCTGCATCTGCCTGGACGAAATTGGCCCCTGTGGTGGTAAACAACCGGTCGAGCCGGACGACGTGCGCGTCGGGACAGCACTCCATCCCGAAGCTCCCCTCCTTACATCCAAGATCGAGGACCCGGCAGCCCGGTCCCATGGCTCGCAGAATTTCATGCATTGATAAGTCTTCCCGCCGGCGTGGGGCGAACGTCTATTATGCCGTACCGTATACTGATTCCTTGACCGGCAAGACTTCGCGATCTATCTTCCCCTGGCTCGCTAGTTTGCTGTTTATTTCCTTAAGCGTGGGGTTCATCCCCTACGCCGGAATCCAGGAAGACGAAGCGCTTTTCTCGGTCCCTTTCTTCGAGCGGCCCGCGCGCGAGTTTCGCGTCCGATTGCTCCATCACGATATCCCGCTGATGGTCATGACCTATGTCGGCGCCTTGAAGACCTGGATCTTCTGCCCTCTCGTGCATTGGTTCGGGCCGAGCGCGTGGACGGTGCGCCTGCCCGTGGTCTTGATCGGTGGCGTAACCGTTTTTCTTTTCTATCGGTTGATGATTGCGCTGGGCGTTGGACGAGGGTTCGCGGCAGCAGGCGCGTTGCTCCTCGCAACCGACCCCGTTTTTATCCTAACGAACACGTTCGACTGGGGCCCGGTGGCGATAGAGCATGTTCTCTTGGTCGCCGGATGTTTGCTGTTGGTGCGGTTCTGCCGGGACCCGTCCAAGACTCGTTTTCTCGGCTGGGGCTTCTTCTGCTTCGGGCTCGCACTCTGGAACAAGGCTCTGTTCATTTGGGCGTTGAGCGGCTTGACCATCGCCACCATCCTCGTCTGCCGCCGGGAGCTTCGCCGCTTGCTCACCTGGCCGAACGTGCGGGTCGCCGCCCTTTCGATGATCGTGGGAGCGCTTCCCTTCGTGATCTACAATCTCCGCAATGCGAACGCGACGGTGAGCGAGAACGCGCACATCGATCTCGCGCATATGCCCAGCAAGTGGCTCCAACTGGAGCGGGCGGCCGATGGAAGCTCGCTGTTTGGATTCATGAGCGGCGAAGATTCCGACGGCTCTCCCAAACCCGCCGAAAGCCGCCGCGGCCGCTTGGCGCAGTGGATCTGGCGACACACGGGGGAGCACCGCGACACCGGTTTTCTCTACGTTTTTGGCGTGATGCTCATTCTCGTGCCCTTGTGGCGGCGATCCCGCGCCGCGTGGTTCTCGCTCGTATTTGTGGCCGTCGCTTGGGGCATGATGGCGATCACGAAAAATGCCGGAGCTGCCGCGCATCACGATATTTTGCTCTGGCCGTTCCCGATCCTGTTCGCTGTGTGCGTGCTCGCGTCGATTCCGTGGCGGCCGGCGGGAATCGCTGCGGCAGCCGCGATGATCGTAATGAATCTGCTCGTGGTCAACCAGTACGTGGTGCAGTTCGAGCGCGACGGCGGGGCCGAGAATTTCACGGATGCTCTGTTCGGCCTCGATCGTGCGCTGCCCGAAAATCAAACCATCTACATAATCGACTGGGGTATGAACGCGACCACCGAGCTTGCGCATATGGGCCGGCTGCACGCCCATGCGGTGTTCGGGCCGGTTCGGAGCGATTCTCCGACTCCGGAGCAGCAGGGACAATTGGCCGCGATGTTGTCCGATCGGGACGCCGTGTGGCTCGACCACGTGGCCGCGAGGGAGGAGTTTGCCGGCGTTGGAGCGAATCTGGACCGGTTCGCGTCGGCCGCCGGCTACCGGAAGGAGCGCTTGAATACGATCAGCGACTCTAACCATCGGCCGGTATTCGAGATCTTTCGTTACCTTCCAGTTAAATGAGGTGTGACAGGGCGCCCCAAAGCGCGTGTCCCAGGTCTACAAGAGTCCCTTAGAATCCCGACGTAAGTCGCAGAAGATAAAGGCCTAAGCTAAGGCCCCAAAAGTGCCGAAAGAATGTTCGGCTACCACCATGCATACACGCTCCAGGATTGGGCGAGTTGCCGCTGCCGGGCTTATTTCGATGGCCTTGGTTCATGCGACGACCCTTCAGAAGCTCAGCCTGGACGACATGATCCAGCAGTCCACCGGGATCGTGAGGGCGAAGGTCATCGGATCGCGTGCGGCGCTACGCGGCCAGAACATTTATACGTACTATCGTTTGCAGGTTCTGGAAGCCGCCAAATCCGGCGCGGTCCAGCAGGCGGTGCGTCAACAGACGAAAGACATCGAAGTCGCGGTTCCCGGAGGAATGGTGGATGGCATCCGGCAGATCGCGGTCGGCTCGCCGGAGCTCACGCCCGGTTCGGAATACGTGCTCTTTCTGTGGACCAGCAAGTCCGGCTTGACGCAGATCATCGGCCTCTCTCAAGGGTTGTTCCGGACATCTAAAGACACATCTGGCACAATCCGGTTGACGCGCGCGGCGGAGAGTGAGCCGATGGTCGACAAGAGCGGCCGGTCTGTTCCCGGTCAAGCTTTAGACCTTACCTGGAACGAGCTTCGAAGCAAGATTCGGAAGGAGCTCAAGAAGTAACCGTATGCGCATGCCTAGCCGAGTATTGATGTTGGCGGCAAGTCTTGCTGCAGCCTCCTCGGCATTCGGCTACGCGCATTGGGTGTTTTTCGGCGGCCGCGGCTCTTACACGCCGATGCCGGCTCGCTTCAATCTCGCCAGCCTGAATAACAACACGGTTTCTTATTTCATCTCCGACCAGACTCCCGGTGCGCTGATGCCGGGGGACAGCGTGGGGAATCTAGTCAGTCAGATCCAGGCAGCGGCGAATGTCTGGAACAGCGTTTCGACTTCGGCCATCCGGTTGGCGTTCGGCGGCTTCTCGTCCGTAGGGACGCCGCAGTCCGCGCCGGGAATCGATGTGGTGTTCAGTGACGACGTCCCGCCGGGCCTGCTGGCCCAGACCAGTTTGTCGTTCAATATAAATGCGGCTTTTGCAGGCGCGCCGTCGGCGCCGATTCAACGGTCGACGATAACCCTGCGGCGCAATCTTACGACGCCCTATCCGCTCGCCAGCTATGACGATCTGTTTTTCCTGGTCGTGGCGCATGAATTCGGCCATGCCCTGGGATTGCAGCATACGCTTACTTCCGCGGTGATGTCGACGCAATATACCAGCGGCACTACCAAAGCGGCTCCGCTCGCGCCCGACGATATCGCGGGAATCTCGGTGTTGTACCCCACGCAAAGCTATCTGCAAACAGTCGGGACCATCGCGGGAACGGTGCAGGTTGGCGGTCAAGGCGTCAACATGGCCAATGTGGTGGCGCTATCGCCGAATGGAACGGCGGTGAGCGCGCTGACCAATCCGGACGGGTCATATGAAATTGACGGCGTGCCTCCCGGTCAATATTACATCTACGCCGGGCCACTTCCGCCGCAGCAGCAAGGCGAATCCTACCCCGACAACATCGTGCCCTCGCAGGATCTGCAGGGAGACCAATTTCCGGCTAATACCGGCTTCGACACGGAGTTCTACCCAGGCACGCGCGACATCACACAAGCCGCGACGGCGACGGTATACGCAGGAGCCACCGTCCCGAAGGTGAACTTCAATCTCCAATCGCGCTCGGGGCCGGCGATTGTGTATGCGCAAGCAGCCGCGAATAGTTATTACGGCGGCGAAGTTTATTCTCCGTCTCTATATCCGGGGAACTGGTCGCTGGCAATCGCAGGGCCTGGCATCACAACTTCGTCCGGCCTCGCACCGGGTTTAAAGGTACAGACAATCGGGCAAGCGGCGGTACTGCCGAACTCGCTCTACTACTACAGCGCCGGCGGAGACGGAGTGCTGACGGTGAATGTCCCTCAGATTCAGACTCCGACTGCCGTTGCGCTGTTGTTCACGCTGCCCAACGACATGTACGTGCTGCCGTACGCGTTTTTCGTCGTGCCGGATCTGCCGCCTTGGATCACCGGCGTAAACGCTACAACCGATTTTTTGGGGAACACGACGGTGAAAGTCTCGGGATCGAACCTCTCGGGCGCGAGCATCTACCTCGACGGCTCGCCGGTCCAGGTTCTATCGACGAACAGCGACGGTTCCGTGACGGTCGCGGCGCCGCCGGCGAGCGCGGGCTACACTGCATACGTCGAAGCGCTGTCCGCGGACGGGCAGACTTCGTGGCAGGATCTCGGCAACACTTTGCCGCCATCGTTCACGTACCCGGTTCCGCAATCGCCTTCGATCACCATAAATTCGGGTCTGCTGTTCCCCGGCGCGACCGCGCTGCTGGACATCATCGGAACGGGGACTTCCTTCCTGAACGGGCAGGTCTCGATCGGGCTGGGATCGAGCGATATCGCGGTAAATCAGATCTGGTGGCTGAACCCGGGCCGCATCCTGGCTAACGTTACCGTGAGCCCGAATGCGACGCCTGGACCGGTGGATCTAACGATCACGGCCGGCCTGCAAACAGAAGCATTGTATGGACAGCTTCAAGTTCAGCAGGCTTTCCAGGGAACGATGCTGCCGTCGATCATAAATCAAGCCACAGGTATCGCCGGAGTTCCTCCCGGCGGCATAGCGATGATTCCGACTTCCGGCCTACCCCAGAATCTCGCGGGCTGGACAATGACCATCGGCGGTCAGCCTGCCAACTTCCAAATAGGCGGAGGCAACTGGATCGCGGCTACGGTTCCCGCCGGGTTGCAGGCCGGACCTGGCATCGTGCAGCTCATCCCGCCGCCCAACTCGAGTATCGTGATCCCGCCGATCGTGATGCAGATCATCGCCCCGCCGCCGCAGATTGTAGCAGTGGTGAGCAGTAGCGGTTTGCCCATTAGTTCGTCGAATCCGGCGCACATCGGCGATACACTGGTGCTCTCGGTGACTGGGCTGACTCAATCCCTAGCCGGTGTGGGTCTCGCGAATACGCAGGTGGTTGTCGGAGGAACCACAGTAACGCCGATATCGGTTTCGCCAAGTGGGCTGCCGGACGCCTATCAGATTCAGTTCACGCTCGGCTCGAATGTGCCGTTCGGACCGAATGAATGGGTTACGGTGGGAATCGGCGCGCGTGTTTCCGCGCAGTTCCCGTTGTTTATCCTCCCGCAGTTCCAACAAACGCAATAAACGCGAGGTCGCCATCCAGGAAGTCGTGATTTCTTAGGCGCTCGCGGCGTTCCCACAGGATTTGTTCGAACTCCAGATTGCGCGGCTCGCCGGAGAACTCCGTCACCCGGTAAAACCGCAAATGAATCGGACGGCCGCCGGGGTAGTGAACGTGGTAGTCTGCCATCTCCTCGCCGATGACCGCCTCGATCCCGAGCTCCTCCCGCAGCTCGCGCGCAAGGGCTGCCTGCCGCGTTTCGCCGGGTTCGATTTTGCCTCCCGGGAACTCCCATTTGAGCGCATGCCTCGAACCGCGCTTGCGCTGGCAAATCAAAATGCGGCTGTCGCGCTCGATCACAGCGGCGACTACTTCGATTTCTTCCAAAGGCGCGATTTCTCCCGAAGGCATTAGGGATAATTGAAGCACACGTGTACTCGGCCCGTCTGCTGGACCACTTCCGCAATCCGCGCAACGTTGGACAACTCGACCCGCCTGCAATCACCGTCGACGTTACCAATCCCGCCTGTGGCGACATGCTGCGCCTGTCGGCTCGCTTCGAAGACGGACGCGTCGCGGAGGTTCGCTATCAGACGCGCGGCTGCACGGCATCGATCGCGTCGGGCTCCGCGCTAACGGAATGGATGATGGACAAATCGCGTGAAGAGCTGAAGGCTTTGACGCCGCAGACAATCGAAGATCTTGTAGACGGTCTCGAGCCGGCCTCGAAGCACGCGGCTGTTTTGTGCGTGGATGCGGCGAAGAAGCTCGCCAACCGAGTCGACTAAAATGGACGATCTATGCTTGCGCGCCGCCACACAAGACCACGGATACACATGCTCGCCTGGAGTTTCTTCTCTCTGGCAAGCTTTCCGGCTTGGGCGCAGCTCGCAATCGAGGGTCCGACTCAGGGTTTTCCAGGGCAGGTCCTGACATTCAAGCTCTTTGACGGCGCCGCAGCCGTCATCCCTGACGCATGGGAGCAGGGATTTAACCCGGACAGGTACGCAGGCAATGACTACGCGACCAGCTTCAACCTTCAACTAACGCCTCAGCAAGACGGATCAGTACAACTGATCGCGCCCGCTCCGGGCCGCTACCGTTTGATCGCTTATAAAGGCGGCAACTTACTGCAATTGCCGGTTTTGGTTCGCCCCCCGCCTGCGCCCAGCGCAATTCGCGGCATCTCCTTTCTCCTAAGCGCGGACGGGGCCCCGAGCGATATCATTCGCAACCGCGCTGTTGAGAGGCTGACCGTCGCCAAAAACATGGGCATCTCCTGGATCCACCTCACGATCGACGGTTGCATCGAAGTTGATATGCCGAACATGCCGCTCGTCAACGATCCAGCGAATTGCTACACGGTCCCTCAACCTGATCTGGAATGGATCTTCGATCAGGCTCACCAGCTCGGCTACAAGATCGTCTTCGATCCGGGCGTTCAAGGTATTCAGGGAGGGCACACTCAGGGCGACACGCCGCTGTCAGTCTATATGGCAGGCTTAACGGAAGCCCAGATCCTGCAAGCTCAAGCTTCCTTTTGCCAGTTCCTCGCACAGATGGCAGCGCTGGCTCAGAAACACAACATCGAAGCATTGATGATCGGCAGCGGTTGGGACTTGTACAAAGTCACTCCGTCTCCAGCCTTGATCGCGGCCTTGAATCAACAGTGGAGCTCTCTGCTCGATCAGGTCCGGTCCGGGTATTCCGGCAAAGTATGGATGGGATGGAGTGGGGCATGCGGCCAGTGGCAGCCGTTTAACCTTTGGAGTCGAGTTGACGGAATCCGCAGCTTGATAGGGGGAATCGGGGGTTCCGGCGTAAACTGTTCGAACACCGCGAATGGATCCCCGCCCGGGATTTTCAATCTACCAGCCGAAGAGATGGTTTCTAATTTCTCCAATTTGTCCAACTTGCCTGCATTTCAGCTGCAATCGGAAACGGGTCTTCCCCTGATTTGGACCGACTACTATCCCGTTCCCTACGACGGTTCAAATTTCTATCAGGCTGCCCAGCCATGGAATGGCATCGCGGTCAGCGACACCCAGGAGATGATCGACGGCTTTGAAGCCCGCATGCGTGCAAGCTTGCCGGCTCCTGGCGACGGATTCTTTGCGTGGGCAACGACCCTGAACAATTTCGGCTACGGCGGTGATCTGCTCAGTGTGCCCGCCTTCGTCCATGGGGCTTCAAACTGGTGGCACGGCGACCCCACATATTTTGAGAGTTGTTTGACCACGCCCCCTGCCGGCGTTCTCTTCCAGAGTGATCTCACCTGTCCGGTCGGACTCTTTGCTTTCAACCTGCAAGGAGCGGCGGACGCGATCGCGGATCCGAGCAACCCACAGAACCAGATCCTAAGAGTGCGCGCAGACTCAGACAACATGGACGGGTGGGGGAACGGAGCAGCAAGGTGGGACGTGTGGTCGGATTTTGTTCTTTCCCAGAAGATTCGAATCTCTTCTCCCGGCGCGGCGGCAAATGTGTTTTTTCGTAGCACTACGAGCGGACCCTATGCGACTTACACCCTGGTCTTCGATGGTTCGTCCGTGAGCTTGGCGAAGAATGTTACAGGGCAACCGTACCGCGTGCTCGCTACGTCTGCGGTTCAGAGCATAGGCTTAAATCAGTGGGCTACGATTACCCTAACAGCGGTGGGCTCAATGCTCTCCGTCAGCGTCGATGGCGCTGCTGTCCTTAAGACTCAAGACAACGACAACCCGCTTTTGAGCGGGACCAGCTATTGGACCATCAACAACTCGCCGGCCGCTTCCGTCGACTACGACGCCATCATCGTGAGCACCCCTCCCGTCACACCAGCTTCTGGGACTCCGGTTATCCTGGCGGTGGAGAACGCGACCACGAGCTCACTCTCGACCGTCGCTCCCGGGGAGATTGTCGTGGTGTACGGTTCGGGTCTGGGGCCCAAGTCGCTCTCCGGGCTTTCGCTCGACGCGAACGGGAACATTGCCGTATCGTCGGGTGGAACGAGGGTGCTTGTGGGAGGTGTTGCCGCGCCGATCATCTATGCGGAGGATTCGCAAGTCGCGGCAATCATACCTTTCGAAGAAACGGCTCCCGGCACAAACGTGGTTGTTGAGTTCCAGGGGACCCAGTCGGCTCCATTTCCAGTCGCCATCACGGGGACCGCTCCCGGAGTATTTACGACGAACCAGCGAGGTACTGGTCAGGCGGCGGCTGTCAATCAGGATGGCTCTCTGAATTCGCCCGCCCTCCCCGCCGCGAAGGGGTCCTATCTGACCGTCTTTCTTACAGGCCAGGGTCAACTGAATCCCGAGGGCGTGGATGGCGCAATCTCCGGCGCAAATCCTGCTCTCCCGGCAGCTCAAGTAACCGCCAAACTCGGAGGGGTGGACGCACTTGTGCAATATGCCGGTAACGCCCCACTCGAAACGAATGGACTGCTCCAGGTAAATCTTCAGGTCCCTTCGTCCGCACCGTCGGGAGCGGCGGTACCGTTGATTATCCAAATCGGGAATTACGTAACCCAACCCAACTCTACAATTGCCGTCCAATGAACCGGCGCGAGAAGAGGATTTAACTGCGCCAACGGGATCCGCCCGAGGTCCGCCTGAGATAATACGTCCGGCTCTGGCGGTGTTCTTTCCTTGTCGTGACCCGCTGCGGTCGGCCTAAGACGTTGAATGAGACAAGGCTCGCCGCCTGAGCATGCTTGCGCTGAAGTATCCTTAGGCTGATGACGCCTTTCGACTTTCGCCCGCGAACACGGGTGCTATTCGGACCCGGTGAGTTCGCCCGGCTGGGCGAGGTCGCGCGCGAGATGGGCGGGACGCGATGCCTGCTCGTCGCCGATCCGGGGATTCTCGAAGCTGGCTACGCCAAGGAGGCCACCCGCACACTCAAGGCCCGCCGTATGGACGTGGCGGCTTTCCACGATTTTTCGGCTAACCCAACTTCTGCGATGGTCGAAGCCGGCGCCGAATTTGCCGCGCCGCATAAGATCGACTTGATCGTCAGCGTCGGCGGCGGCAGTTCCATGGATTGCGCCAAAGCAATCAATTATCTGCTCTCCAATGGCGGCCGCATACGCGATTATTGGGGCTACGGCAAGGCCGCGAAACCGATGCTGCCGATGATCGCGGTACCGACCACCGCGGGTACCGGAAGCGAGGCGCAGAGCTACTGCATTGTGACCGATACGGATACCAAAGTTCGCATGGCCTGCGGTGATGCAAAGGCAACCTTCCGCGCCGCGATTCTCGACCCCAAGCTAACCATCTCGCAGCCGCAAGAGCTTTCGGCCGCGACCGGGTATGACGCTTTGTCGCACGCGCTCGAAACGTTAGTGACGACGCGGCATTCCGCTCTATCGGAGTGCTTCTCGCGCTCGGCTTGGAGCTTGATCAGCGGAGCATACGAAAGAATGCTCGCCGATCCCGGAGACCTGGACGCGCGCGGAGCGATGCTGCTGGGTGCGCACTTCGGGGGACTGGCCGTGGAGAATTCGATGCTGGGCGCGGCGCACGCTTGCGCCTTGCCGCTGACCGCCCAGTTCGGAGTGCCGCACGGCGTCGCAGTTTCACTCATGCTCCGGCAAGTAGTGCGATGGAACCGGCCAGTAGCGGGCGCGCGTTACGATGAGCTGGGCCGGGAGGATCTCGAGGGCCGATTGTCGCGGATGGCGGAAGCCGCCGGGCTGCCGATGACGTTGCGGGAGGTCGGGATCGGCGGGGAGTCGCTGCCCGGACTGGCGGAGGAAGCAGCCTCGCAATGGCCCGGAAGGTTCAATCCGCGCCCCTTGGATACGGCCGGCGCCCTTGAAATTTATCAATGGGCGTTATGAGCTGGGGCTAGGGATTCTAGCCGTTTTAATCCTAACCATTGTCCCAGCTCGGAAATCCCAGTACCTGATAGTACCTGACCGAAACGTGGGTGCCTCTCCTTTCATCCAACTGTCATCCGGCGGGAGTTTGTTTCTATTTCAGCGCAAAGCAGTTACGCAGGGCATGCTTCGTGTGTCCTAAGATCATACAAGACGGAAACTCTCGGGCCTGGTTCGTGTTAGACGGGAAGTCGGGATATTATAGAGAGAACATGAGATTTGCAGTTGACGCCCACTCCGTTGGCTGTCACCTCACGGGGAACGAAGTTTACATCCGCAATCTGCTCAACGAGTTCACGCGGCTGGACAGATCCAACCAATTCGTCGCATACGTGTCCAAGCCCGAGAGCGAATCTAGCTTGCCTTCCGGAATCGAGACTTACAGAGTGTCGGAAAATCCTTATAGGCGTTTGGGAATGGATCTTCCGGCTCGTTTGCGGCAGGACCAACCAGACCTGTTGCACGTTCAGTACACGGGACCATTGTGGTCTTCGACGCCTTTGGTGGTAACGGTACACGATGTCAGTTTTCTTGAATATCCCCAGTACTTCACCCGTTATCGCGCCAGGCAACTGAAACTAACGGTGCGCCGGACGGTGCAACGCGCCGCGGCGATCCTGACGCCCAGCGAGTTTTCACGCAGCGCGATTCTGCGGCATTACCACCTCGATGAGGACGCTGTCGTAGTAGTGCACAACGCGGTTTCCTCCGAATTCCGGCCCATCGACCGGCAAATAGCAAGGAAAGGCGTACAGAAAAAATACGGCATTTCCGGGCCGTTCGTTTTGACGGTGGGCGACCTGCAACCGCGCAAGAACCATCTCGGCTTGCTAAAGGCGTTCGGCGAAGTCGTGCGTGCACATCCGCAGCTCACGCATCGTCTTGTGTTTGTGGGGAAAGAGACGTGGTACTCGAAGGAGCTTCACAAGGCGGTTCAAAGGTCCGGCATCGCCGAGCGAGTTCACTTCACCGGATTCGTTGAGGACGCCGATCTGGTGCAGTTTTACGGAGCCTGCGATCTGTTCGTTTTCCCGTCGTTCTACGAAGGATTTGGCTTGCCGATTCTTGAAGCGATGGCTTGCGCCCGCGCGGTGGCGAGCTCCAACACCACCGCGATGCCCGAAGTCGCCGACGGCGCAGGAATCCTGTTCGATCCGAATTCGATCGAAGACATGACCCGTGCCATTCGGGACATTTTGATCGATTCCGAGCTGCGGACGCGACTGGAACGGCTGGGATCTCAGCGGGCGTCGTCGTTCAGTTGGCAGCGCGCGGCGGAACGGACGCTGGAGGTTTACGCGCGCGTCGCCGGGACGCGACGGAGGGCGGAGACTGCCGTTCAGGCGCGGGTTTCATGAAGTACGTGATATTGCTGGCGGCGGCGGTCGCCGTTCACGCCGAAAGTCTGCATTACGTAATCAACTGGCAGAGCGGTCTCAGCCTGGGTGAGGCGACGCTCGCCTCCAGCCGTGAAAACTGGGTAGTCGAGGGCAAGGAGGAGGCGCGCTGGCGATTCGACCTGGAGATCGATGCGAGCGTGCCCGGATTCGGGGTAAAGGACACGTTCATGTCCACCGCCGCGGGAGCGCAGCTTTGTTCAATCAACTTGGATAAGACGGTGCAGCACGGCACTCGCAAGACCGAAGAGATCATCACCTTCGATCAAGCGGAGCACATGCTGACCCGCGAGACCCAGCCTCCCGGACCGGGCGGCGGAAAGAGCGAAGCAATGACGCCGCCATGCGCTCGCGACGCACTTTCTTTTCTGCAATTCGCGCGGCAGGAATTGGCGCAGGGACGTTTAGCTTCGCAGCAGCCCGCGTTTCTCGGAAGCGGTTACAACGTTCGTCTGGAATCCGCCGGCACGGCGCCGGTGAAGAAGCTCGGGAAGCCGGTTGACGCGGACAAAATCCGCGCCACTATCAAGGGTCCGGCAAGCAGCTATACCGTAGAGATTTTCTTCTCCAAGGACGAGACGCGAACTCCCGTGATGGCGCGCATTCCGCTTTCTTTAGGCACGTTCACGGTGGAGTTGGCGCACTAACAAATGCGGTTGGCGTTTTTCTCGCCGCTGCCTCCCACGAAAAGCGGCATCGCGGATTATTCGGCGGCGCTGCTCGATCCGCTGCGGCGATTGGCGAGCGTGGAGACGTTCGCGGAAGCCGCTCCGAATTTCGACTGCTCGCGTTACGACTCGATTCTGTATCAGCTCGGCAACAACCCGCATCACATTTTTGCTTACGAAGCCGCGCTGAAACATCGCGGAGTTACGGTGTTGCATGAGGCGAATCTGCATCACCTGATCGCGGATGCGACCATCCGCCGCGGGGATTGGGACGCGTACTTGAGAGAGGTCGAAATCAGCGCGGGCGCCGAAGCGTTCCAGTTCGCCAAACGGCATGTGCGAACGCTGACGCGCGGGCCACAATACGAAATCCCGCTGTTGAAATCGGTTCTCGATGCTTCGCGCGCGGTGATCGTGCACAGCGAAGCGGTGGCGAGCGTGGTGCGCGAGCACGGATTCAACCGGCCGATCGCAAAGATTCCGCATGGCGCGTGGATCGTGGAAGGCGATCGCATGGCTTATCGCACGCGGCTGGGTCTGGATGAGCGCGCGCCGTTGATCGGCGTTTTCGGATTCCTGAAACCGTACAAGCGCATCGCGGAATCCCTGCGCGCGTTCCGGCGGTTGATCCGCGTGGTTCCGGAAGCACGGCTGTTGCTGGTCGGCGAGGCGCACCCGGAGTTGCCGCTGGCCTCGATGCTGAGCTCGATGAATCTTTCCGCGCACGCGCGGCATATCGATTTTGCGCCGATCGAGGATTTCAACGGATACATCGCCGCGTGCGATATCGTCCTGAATCTGAGATATCCGACCGTGGGTGAGAGTTCGGGGACGCTGTTGCGTTCGCTCGGCATGGGCAAGGCGGTGGTGGTGAGCGCGGTGGGATCGTTCCTCGAATATCCGGATGAGATTTGCCTGAAGTCGCCGGTTGATGCGAGTGAGGAGGATCACCTCTTCGAGTACATGAACCTGCTGGTCTCGCGCCCGGAGGTAACGGCGGCATTGGGCGCGCGAGCGCGTGCCTGGGTTTCGAAGGAGTGCAGTTGGGAGACCGTGGCGCAGCGATACGTGAAATTTCTGGAGGCCGTGGCGCAGGGCAGGGAAGTCGAGGAGCCTGCGAAGGAGGCTCCGGCGCAGCGCGCGGAACCGAAGCTGGCCGAAGTGGAACGGGTGGAAGTGCCGGCGGAGTACATCGTCTCATGGACCCCGCCAGAGAATGGATCGCGAGCGTACGTCAACAGCCATCTCACTCGGCTGGAGAAGACGCTGGCAATCACGCCGCCCGGGGGCCCGCGGGATCGGGTGCTCGAGATGGGCGCGTATCTGCAGATCACGCCGGCGCTCAAGACGCAGCTCGGCTACGGCGAAGTTCGCGGGTGCTATTACGGCCAAGCAGGCGAGAAGCATCACCGCTCGATCG
>Ga0335078_10006865_pt1 | contig 16867 bp, 15 predicted proteins | sample Lox_Sample_32_FD_206711 | JGI IMG/M metagenome (GOLD analysis project Ga0335078, IMG submission 206711) | Soil microbial communities from Loxahatchee National Wildlife Refuge, Florida, United States - Lox_Sample_3.2 | ecosystem: Environmental > Terrestrial > Soil > Wetlands | place: USA... | reverse complement strand
CGTCCGCCTCTTCTTCAGTGAATTTCGTTGTGACCTTTTTGCTTTTCCACGCCGCGATGTGACGTTCTTCGCCTGAACCAAAGATGCCGTTGATGAGGCCGGAACAGGCGACCAGGCCAACCTGACCTGCATGCAACGGCGTAAGAGGTCTTCCGCCGATTACAGTGGGTTCTGGCGCCAGAATTCTTGCGGCTTGACGGGACGCCAGCGACGTCGGAATCAAGTCCTCTAGTTCGTCGAGCGGCAGTCCTTTGAACGTCAGAGTCGCCGGCCCGGTTGGCGGAACGGCGTATGGATCGTCGCAGGACTCGGGCAACTCTGCAAGACGTTCGTAATCACGTCCGAGCGTTGTGAAGAGAGAACGGCCCTCACTGATTTCGCCATCGCGGAGTTGGTCGCGCTCGCGGCGAGTGCGACGGACGCCACCAATCAGGACCTGACGATAACGGACCGATTCCGGACAGCCGAGACGAAATATCCGGCAACGCTTGAAATGGGAGGCCAGAACCTGTGCACAGTCCGGCGCCCGGTCTGCCGGAATAACGAAAAGCAGCACGCCGCCGGGAATGAGCCACCGAAACGTGTGATTCAGGAAGACCGGCTCGAGCCGTTCCCGCGCACTTGGGGAAACGGTCCAATCGTAGGGCGGATTTTCGTACAGGAGAGAAAAGGACTCAACTGGGCAATGGGTTTCAAGGCAGTTACCTTGAATGATCCTCGTCATGAAGGGTGCTGCTTGCTCCGCGCGATAAGCATCCAGCTCGATTCCGTAGCGGCGGGCAGTGGAATCCCTTGTGAAGGCGACGAACGCTGTGCCTTCGCCGACGCACGGGTCCAGAGCGGAAAACGGCTCGGCGGGAAACTGGACCAGGTTCCGGATTCTTTCCGCTTCTCTAAGCGGCAAGGGGTAATAGTTGCAGCGAATTTTTGCAGCGAGGCGGGACATGACGACTCCTGAAAACTGACATTTGGCGGCGGCGGCGGCACGGTGGTCGGGCATCCACCTCTCCTGATGCCACTGAATCGCTCGGGATCGAGTACGCTGGTCAGCCAGCGCGCTCCTGGCAATCAGCGAGGCGCATTCCGAACACGTTTCTGGATAGCTGAGGACTACCTCGCAGGCATTCGTCTTCTGGATTACGACGTGCTGTATGGTGTCACTTTGCCTTGGCCATCTCCTTCAGAACCTTCAGCGTGGTTCCGAGGTATTGAACATCCAAAGTACTTGGAAGCGTTTTTGTGTCCAAACGGCATTTTTCCCAGCGCTGTCGGTACAAAAATCGAACGCGCTCCAGTGTTAGAGTGCTCAGCTCCAGGTAGAAATGGTCCAACTCATGAATCGTAGCTACTCGCTCCGGCTCAGGTGGCGGCTTCACAATGCCCATATGTTCCCGGTATTCCTCGAGCGTCGGCGTCCTACCGTCTCGCAGCTCGGAATGCCGTGGTGCACTGAAGCCTTTCAGCTTGTTCCAGAGCTCAATCTCTGCGACGTTGTCAGGCTCGGCCCACGGCGAAATTACGACCTCCTGAACGAGTTCTTTCATGACAATCCTGCGCCGCTTGCAATCAGGAACCCACGGATGACGCGGGTTCATCGGCAACGGACGCGGATGCGGGATGTTGTTGAGGTCAATGTGGCGATTACCTCCGTCTAGTGGGTTGATGCACGTCAACATCGCTCGCACTTCGCACTCCGGCTCGTACTTCCTCTGCTTGGTTGTTATGAATTCCAGGGCATTGAACCTGTTCGTTAGATGCGCCGTTCCGTACTGCACAAGACCGATATGCGTTTCGTCAATGAAGCGGTCGAGCGCCGCCCTTAGTACGTCGTAGCGCGAAACGATGGCGACGCCATCGTACCCGTACCCTTCCCACATCGCCAGCGTTTCTTTCCGATACAAGTGCCAGCAGGTGATATAGCGCATCTCGCGGCTCTGTGCCAGTGAGCCGAGGTGATTGTTGAGCATCGTGCGGTCGCGAACGTTCCAAGGGTCGAGGCCCAGGACACTCTGGACATATTGCTCCGGCGGTAAGCCCTCGCTTTCATCGTCGAACAAATCAGCTCGGCGAAAATACAGCTCTTCACTTGCCATTAAGTCGCGGAACTTCCGCAGGTCCATGAAGCGCCAAATCACCGCGTCCGCGGCTGGTTCCTTCTGACTGTAATAGGGCAAGATGGGCATTCAATGCCTCCTCCAATGCCAATGGCTTTCACAGTTGCAGCAAATTTCGGATACTGACCGGTTCCGTAGCCGAGGAGTTTGCCGTTATTCGTCGAGCGCCTGAAGCTCGCGGGCGCCGACGTACCGACCGAGAACCAACGCATCGACAATTTCGCGATACCAGCGTTGAGGAGCCTCTTCAACCAAAGAGCCCCGTATTGTATGTAGCCAGGCAACGAGTAAAAAACCACACGCCGCGGCAGTCCGATCTTCGTCGATCACGATCTTGTGAACCCACTCAAGTCCAGGCCGTATCTGCTCCTGCAGCGGGCGGGTCTGGAGATAGCCCACGAGTGCATCGACCGCGTGCATGTCCCCATGCGCGTATCGGAGCCATTCTTCTAAATGCTGCGATACTGCCGTTATCGGGAGCCATTGCGTTCGAGCATTCTTCCTCACAGGCTCAGGATCTTCGAAATATCCCGAAGTTCTCGGGCTCGGCATGAGACTGTCTAGCCGACGCCTTGCTCGATATGCGTGTTCGTGTTTGTTTGGTTCGCGGAAGGGGAGCAGGCCGATCTCCATAAGCTTGGGCCAGGCGGCGGAAAGGGCTGGGACGAAGTTTGTCTCGTAGGTAGATGCCATGACTAATGCGTCAAGATAATCGGCCAAGGCGCCGGGCGAGTTCGATAGCATAGCGCCGATTTCGAGTATGCGTTGCGGTCCTTCATGCAGGCTCGACCGCAGGACTGCGGATCCGAACGCAGCGTCCTGCTCCTTGTGCCGGTGATAGTTGTGCTCAGCCCATACGGATGCTGATCGCGCGTATGCCTGCGTCAGCGCGTCACGCAGGGCCGCCGCCTTGGGTTTTATGCAGGTAGCTGTTCTGGCAGCGTCCATCGCGCAGATGGCGGCGGGCTCGATGTAGGTAAGCATCAACTTTCCGTCTGGTGCATCGCGAAGGTGACCAACGACATCGCCAGTGATCGGCTGAATATCAGCTCGGCCGTTTTCCGAGAAATCGCCGAGCACAACTCGTCGGGCGCCGGCCTCGATCGCCAGCCACACGCTTTCATGCCAGCAGCGTCCATTGCGGTCATTGCTGCATGATTGATCGAAAAGTGAACGGAGGCCTTCCGCTACGCATTGACGGACCTCGACGGAGGTACTGGACGTGCACGCTTCGAGGGCTGTCAAAACTGAGGCTGTCTGTTTCTCTCGCCGAGGCAGGTCTTCCTGGCTGTCGAAGCGGGGTTCAACTTTTATCAGCCGCCGGGAGAAGGCAAGAACCGCTTGAACGCGCGCGGAAATCCATTCCTTGCAGTTCTGGAGAAAACTAATCCCGGTTGGGGACGTCACCATTTGGGAATCAAGCCTCGTCGGGCTCTCTCTTCCATCTCGTGGCGCAACAATCAACGGTAGAGCGAGTGCAGCCTGACGATCTCCCCCAAGCGAATACATCGTGTCGGGGTGATTAAACGAGGCTCGATTGAGATCGACAGCAAAGCGGACCAGCAAATCCCGCGCCCAGTTCAGGCTCGCTGGGGGAATTTGGTCTGCCCCGTCCCTTGTTGCCCGGTGAAGGACAGCGGCAGCGACTCCCGAAACAGCGCAGCGAACCGGATCAGATGATTCGTTCTGAGCAAACTTCTCAAGCTGTCGCGCAGCTTGCACGTCCTTTGCGAGTTCCTCGTCCGGCGGCAGTTCCGCGAGTGCAAAGCGATAGGGAGTGGCGTATCTGAGGCGGTAACGATTCAGCAACCTGTACATCTCCTGCTGCCGTTCGATGTCTTCGGTAATAGGAGCGAGGGCCTCTGTAACTTCCTCTGGAACGTCGGCTTTGATCAAGAGTTGCCCATTCTCCTCCACGACCACGTAGTTACTCCAATCGAGGTGTGCGGCCCATCTTCTAACGGTTGGCGGCGCGCTCTCCCCGGAGGCGTTTTGGATCAAACGGGCTCCAATATCACGCAACTCGTTGAGTCGCTGCTCATCGCGACGTTGCATTGCTCCCACGACGAAGTACATCGCTACATTCAAAGGTGTCCACGCGCGGCGTTCGCGTCCGGGCACCGACGGATCGTCGCCGCCCTGGACGTGGAGAGTTCCCTCATGCGAGACTCTGCTGAATTCCAGCTGCCAAACGGCGGGTTCGGCCAGAAGACTATCGAGTTCCTTCGATACCTTATCAATGTGTCGGACAAGAAAACCAAAGCATAAGCCAACGGAAGCGAGGGTGCTGGCATCCCGGATAACTCTCCTGGTGAGGGACTCCACATCAATGCCCGACCTCACGCATCCGTCCATGAACATTTCGAGGGCGAAAAGGGCGCTCATACACGGATAGGGCCCGGCCGACGAACCCCGGTACCAACTCCAGACATTCTGATCGCCAACGAAACTCCTTGACCCGCTGTCTGCGAAACCCAGCTCCAGTCCCTCAAATTGTTGATTCGGATCGCTGCCCAACTGTCGGAGCAGCGTGCTCGACGTCTCGAGCAGGACACGAGCTCCTCGATCCAGCATCCGATCGATCAACCTCAGGCCTCGGGCAAAATCCTCTCTCAACAGGAACAGAAATGGGCCGCGATACCAGGCCGCAAGCGCCGGTCCGTGGCCTTCATGATGGCGGATTCCCTCATCATGCCAAGAACCCCTCCAGCTGTCGCGATTGGGCTTCTCGATATAGTATTCTTCGGCCAGCCAGGCCAGTAGCTTTGGATCATACCTCGACATGACTTGAGCCACGTCGACACTTTCGACGACTGGTGCTAAAAAGCCTGGACGGTCTTTGGCTATCACGATCAGAAGCTGATCGCTTGCCTTACTACTATCTTTACCGAGCAGGCCCAGTGATTCGAGGAAATCTGGATCCAAATCCTGGGTTCCGCACTGAATTAGCGCCTCGCGAACCCGAACCCGAAGGTCCTGGCATGGAGAGGCATCAAGTTGAGCAGCTTCGAGACGCGCTACGCCGCGCAGCCATCTGAGGATGTGCTTCCGCACCGATTCGGCGTCATCGATACTCCACTCCCTGTCCAAACCTCTGTTTTCGAGCAGCCAAGAGATCAACGGAGCAACGACAGTCACGTCAGAAGCGCCGTTGTATGAGAAGCGAACCATCGCAGTCCGAAGGAGCTCTGCCTGCTGCGACTGGTTGGCTAGAAGGGATGGCGTCAATTCAGTAAGCAGCTTGGCAGCCCAACCGGCCGCTAGCAGTGACTCCCAAGGCACTTCCGTCCAGCGCTGCCCGTGGTTTGCCGAGAGATCACCGAATTCAACGCGCAGGCGGTCCCACGTGGCTGATGCGATTCCTCCTGATGACAGCACGGCTTGCGCGAGTTGCGACTGGGCAAACAGCCGGGCTGCTCGAACCGTCCATCGGGGCGCGTTTGCGTCGGCAAGCACCTTCAGGCCGCCCTGGAGTAGAAGACGAGTAGTTGCAAAATCGCGGAGCACATCAGACGCGAATCGGTCGCCCTTCTCCCACGTTGCCGAAGCTTTGCGAGACAGCAGGACGCCATCAGAACGCAGAGAAGGCAGTGCGGCGCCGCCCACGATATGCGTTGGCTGGCCGGTTAAGAGCGCTCGCGCGACTTCAATGACCGCCGCCTCGCGATCATCTGGCGAAACACCGCCGATAATCGCCTCGTTCCGACGAATTAGTCCCGACCAGACGATCGAGAATATCTCCGCCTCCGACGACAGCGAGGTCGGCATTGGAATTCCGAGCTGAACGGCTCTGAGCAGCAGATCAACAAGGCCGATCCGGCGCAGTAGCCATGCAGCTCTTGCGTCGGCGGTCATCTGAGCCAGCGTAGGAACGGCCTTCGCCAGTGCCGTAATCTCCTCGGGTGCGAGTGGCGAAACGAGAAACTCTTTAGGCTCTTCTACCCCGACTCCGCGTAGGTGGTTGCGAAGTGAATCGGCGGCATCATCGCGGACGACGAGAATGATCGTTATTCCCGTGGCAACGGCAGCCCGCACGAATGCGCCCGCGGATTGGCAGTCACATTCCTGTATCACCTCAGCTCCGTCCAGAACCAAGGCACTCGTTGGAGAAGATGGAGCTGCTGAGAGCAATTCTTCTGGAGTCATTCCCAAAGCGGCCCGCAGATCGATTACCGCGGGAGGCAGGTCGCGGAGGCTCGCCACAAGTGCAGCACCGCCGGCGGATCTGAGAGAGTCCACCGCTCGAAGGGTAACTGAAGACTTCCCTACGTCGGGTTCCCCACGAACAATAATGGCCGCGCCTGCGGGCGAGTTCACGGTCAATTGAACCAGCTCCTTAACAACAACTGATCGATCTATGGTGAATGTTTCGCCGGTTCCCGGTAGCTTCAACGAACTCGATGTCCGGGCGCGCAGTTCCGATTCGAGTGCTTCGAGCTGGGGCCGTGCGCGAATAAAATCCGGCGCCTCAGCAAGCAAGCCGAAAGATCGCAAATCGCGCCGCAACATCGGACGCGTGTACGCCCCAGCGCGAATTTCCGAGGCACCGGCGATGCTCAAAAGGCGAAGTCGCAAGTCTTCCGCTCTTGCCGCGTCAGCGGTCAGGGTGGTTAACCGGGCTACAAGGTTGGTGCGCCCCGGGGCCACATCGCCCTCTAGCTGTAGCTCGATGACGAATAGGGCTTGTAGCAACTGCCATGCCAAATGCGCGATGCGGTCTTCGCCTTGGGACGGATTCCCGCGATATGTTTCCGCGGCTTCTACAAGATCGACAACGTTTTGCAGGCGAACGCGCACCTGGCTCGCCTGAGCGCCTTGGGCATTGACTGCGGTAATGAAACTTGCGTGATCTGGTTGGCGCCGGGCGATCTCTGTGAGAATTGCCAGTTCCGACGCGGGCCCGAACGGCGCGGAAACTGCCAACCCGAGCCGTGCCCGATCGGAGGTGTGAGGGATTGGATGGCTGGCGAGCGCGTCGAGGAAATCGGCGAAGAGCTTGACCGTGGACTCGTCGCTTTTCCCGATGGTGGGCCGACGGCGACAGGCAACGCGCAAAATGCGCCGACCGCCGGGAGAGATCCCCTCGATCGCTACATCGTCGACTGCAGAATGCGCGCCTTGCTGCACAGCGACGGCTAGCGGCGTAAATTCATCCCCAAGGCCTTCAATTGGCTGTGCCAAAAGCAGGCTTGCCAATGCAGAGGCGGCGTATTCATGTTCGAGGATGACACCTCCGCCGCCTGTTGCGTAAGCACTGCTGGTTGACTTCCCAGACTGCAGCTTTGTTCTCCTTCTCTACCGGCGGCACCGTGCCACCAGTGCTCTCTTCGACCCAACCTGCACTGTCACAAACAGCCGACGAACAGTTACGTGAAATCGTTCGTGATCCACTTCGACAGATTGTCCGCCAGTCTGGCCAGCTCAGGAAATATCAGCAAGGACGCATGTACCGTTTCCGGCGTCACGGGATCGATGCTCGTTGGATGCCCGGCATCGTTTCGCACAGTGCGGATCTGCAGCGCAAATGCGGACCAGTACGCTTCAAAAGAATCTCGTAACTGTTGCGCGAATATCGCCTTGTGGCCGTCGAAATAGGCGCGCAGGCCATCCGAGACCGTCTTTATTTTCCAATCCCCCACCGGTTTGGGTATCGGTCTGCCAAGCGCGTTTAGCTTTTGAACGACAGCGTCACGAAGATCGAGAATGACGCTTTCACCGGCGCAACCGATCATCACCGCTCCCGCTTTGAACAGACCGGCAACGTAGCATTCGAGGGCTTCCGTTAGATAGGACATTGCGACATCGTTGAGGGTGGTTATCGAGGCCAGGTGCCGCAAGTACCCGGCTGGGTTGGATGGGTCTCGCGTTGCGTTTTCGAGCGCTTGCTGGCCGCGGTCGGTGAGATGGAACCATGGCGGGTCGGGGTTTGAGAGATTCATGCCCCAGGCCAGCAGGCCGGTGCGGAACAGTTCGCTCCACTGGGTGAGGATCGCTTCGTGACTGCAGCCGGTCAACTTCCTTGCCGCCGCATCTAATACCGTACTCTGTTGCAGAGCTCCACCAGTTCGGGTCTGGGCCTCCTGCCCCCTAATTTCTTGAAGCAGGACTTCCCGGATCGAGATTCTTACGGTCTGAGGCGGCATGTCACCTCACTGTCCCTTGGTTAGCGTTCAGCCGGTTTAATTGCTCCAGATATGGCAGCAGCGGCGGGAGCCGGAATTCTTTCACAAAGCCGCTCTCGCCGAGGAAAAAGAGAACCTGGCCCTGCCCGAAGAACTGCCGGAACAGGCCTACGGGGTTGAAAGCATGGTGTTGCAGTTCCCGGCGATCGTCGTTCGACGCAATGGGTAGATCCTGGACCAGCGATTTGAGCGTGTAGAACCACTCCGGTTCATTGCCAGTGCGCGGGTGATTATGGAAGACGATCACTTCAGCATCGGATCTGTGGAAATGATGCCGGCGAATTTCAGCGCGGACGTAGTCTGGCACCGGAACGCGCCGCTGCTTACCGACCACGTGGTGAATGCGCTCGATGGCGGTGCTATTGGAGTAGCGATAGCCGTACCCCACGATGAGATGCTCCTCTTCCAGGCGGTCGGTGAAGTCGAGGCAGCCACAGAGGAAGTGTTTTCGGCTGACGGCGTATCTCAAGGAGGCGCTCTTTTCCGTGGTGGCGCGCCTGATGGCGGTCTTGGCTCTCTTTACTTCGACTTCATCGACGCTACGGAAGTCGACCGGGTTCGCTTCGAGACAGGCCAGTATGATGCCCTCGATGATTTTGGGATCGGCTGGCATCATAACTTTCTCCTCGCCGTAAGCTGTCGGTCGCTGCGGGTTTTGGCGTTCATACCGCTGCCCTTTCCCACTGGTCGTACTTTTGAACCAGCGGTTCAATGGCAATGTCGAGCGGCTTACCCCACAGCGTCCGCCGCTGATCGTCCGGCAAGTGCCAAAAAGCCGCGATCGCGGTGTCGGTCCGGAAGTGGCTCCGCAGTGCGGCGTCGCGCAGAACCCGAGAATATGCGTCACAGGCTAAGTGCTCGATTTGCCGCGTCCGGTGCCAGCAGACGTTCTCCCGCTGGTCCGCTGGATAATTCTGCACGGCTTCGTCCCAGGGATGCAGGTGTTCGGTGTCGCTGCGCATCGCGAAGGCCTCCAGCAGCAAGGTGCGCGTATCGTCGCCTGCTCGCGCGAATGTCTGGCAGCGGTGCGCAAATTGTTTTTCCGTCTTGCCGATGTCCGGAAGGATGAGAGCCTCGAGCGAGCGGACATATTGGTGCAGGCGGTCTTGGCCCGTTTCCTTCAGGCCTTTGAACAGAGTATTGAGCCCGCGAATTACGCGGCGGAATTCCGACTTATCGGCGTCCATCGCCATGACGCCGGCGCGCAAAGTTACGGCGTCTTCAAGCCACTCCGTTGTGATTGGCACGCGACGATAGCCTTTGCTCTGGTAGAAGATCGCGAACTGGCTCATTTGCCGGATTTCCGGCACGCCGCCTCGGGACGAGCCTAAGAGCAGATCGGCGCTTTCGCATTCGATCCCGCTGCGGAGGTGCACGAAGTAAAACAACCGGCTCAGATCATCGCCGAGATGCTTGTGCACGGCGTCGACGATCTCGGGGTTGGTAGATGGCTCCTCGACGAACAGCACCAGGTTGGCCTTGGCGAGCCGCTCCATCCTAATGGACCCGATCCACTCTTTCCAGACGCCGAGGTCGGCCACTGGCACGCTGGGCAGGATCCAGGTTCCATCGGAGAGCTGGAAGGCGCTCCGGGGGAGGTCGGTGTAGACGTTGTTGACGGTCAGCATGCCGAACTTGCTGTTGCTTTGGAATTGATAATCCACGGGGTGCTCACGTTTTCTTTGCCGGCAATTGCGCGTAGAAAGTCTGCGCTGATTTGAAATCCTGAAACTTTGGCTTTTGCCTGTCGGTCAGTAGCATCTCGCCGGCCGTCTCCCGATCCGTCCAGTAGTGTCCCTGGAGCATCTGTGTGGGCGTGTCGATCACTTGCAGCCAGACGGCGCCGAAATGGATCTCGCTGTGGCTGCGGTCCTGGTAACGCGGCTCATTTCGATAAACGCCGCTCACGCAGTATAGGCCGTCCACGGAGCAGACGATCTCGGTGCCGACCAGGTGGGAACTTGACTCTTTCGTCATCAGCCGGAGGCTCAGATTGAGGAAGGTCTGCCGGATGACGACATACCCTTCCACCGGCGGAATGGCAGCGCCGCTGGCGTCTTTCCAGTTGGAGCGCAGCTCGGCGCGCCAAGTTCCCGTCAGTACCGGCCGCTTTACCAGCCACCCGTGGAGAAAGGGGAGTTTCCAGAGCCATAGCTCGAAGGCGATGCTCAGTAGCACGACCACACTGGTGACGGTCGATAGCGGGCGGAGCAGGTCTGACGAGATCTTCTGCCCGGTCACCAGCAAGACGATCGCCCACACGGCCACGGCCATGTAGATGATCGCTTTGACGTAGTTCGCCATGTTATTTGAACCCTATGTAATTCCAGGCGGCAAGGAGAAAATTGTTGACCTGGTCCCGGGTCCAGGGTTGACCGCCCCGAAGGAGGTACTTCAACTCGTTGATCTCGCGGCACTCGCTGCACGTTTCGTCAGTTTTGGTTTTGTTCCAGAGGTGGGTGATGGCATAGCGCATATCGTTGCGGTAGTCATTATGCCCGAAGCCTTCGTTGGGAACGTTCCAAGCGAGGCACTCGAGAAGGTAGGAGGGAATGGGCGCGGCGGCCTGCTGCCCGTTTTCCGCCATCTCGATGCGCAGGCGCTTGAAGATGCGAACCACAGCCTTGAAGCGGCGGCCGGTGGCGTCGTTCTTGGAGACGCCGTTGGCGTAGTTTTGCCGCGGCCAGTTGATGATCTTTCCCCCGCTATCAGGAAAAAGCTGGGTCCCGGAGTTATACCAGTTGCTTTTCTGCGTTCCCATATACCGTCTGTGCTCGAAACAAGGCACCACATCGGCATCCACGCGATAGGTATTCGCGTGAACGTCGAAGGCCTTTTTGCCGCGGGTGACGGAACCGGCGCCAAAGTAGGCTTTGAGGGCGGCCTCCACGTCGTTCTTGAATTCCGTGTAGGAATAGGTAGCGTCGGTGAAGCCGAGGAGTGGGCCATTGAGGCCCTGGCTCAATGAGTAGTCAGGGAAGAAAGCGTCCTTGTAGAGGACGCAGACGTCGACGTCGCTGTCCTGTCGGACGTTGGTGCGGTTGGCGTAGGATCCCTGCACGAAAACCTCGATGGTTTTGGCGCTGAGTTTTTTGCTGGCGTCGATCGCCTTGCGAACGGCGCGCTCGGCGTTATCGCATTTCTCCTGCTGGGTGGCGCTCGGCGCCGCGCCCCAAGTGCAGAAGACGTCTTCCCAATTTCGGTTTAGGGAGGGTACGCTGGCCACGGTTAGTTCCTCGTTACCGGGAGACCGGACCAGGCGCGGGCATTCGCCTCAGTCACCAGGACGGAATTCTTCTTGCCGGTGGTGGCGGCAGCTCTCTGGGCAAGCCCGAGAACCTGCATGCTGGTAAGGTTGCCTGAGCCGTCGTACTCGGCCCAGGGGAGCTGGTAGGTGCGGCCATCGTCGCCAGTGACTAACCGGGAAAAACCCTGCTGCGCCATGGCGGCATGGAGCGTATCGTAATCGGCCCATTGGGCATCGTGAAGTTCAACGCGGACGGTAAATTGAGCCATAAGAATTTTTCTGTTGGTGATGATGAGTTTCTGCACTTCAGGCAACGCGCTCCGCGGCGCCCTCAGCAGCAGGTTGAACATCCAAACCGAGCACACCTTCCAGCGTCTTCAGCATTGCGTCCCGCGTCTGGCGGGCGTTGCGCAGCGTGAAAACCTTCTGGCCGCTCTTTTGCCTGGATGGAACGAGGACTCCGATCTGCTCCCAGATCGGGTTGTCCCGCGAAAAGAGATCCACTTCCCGCTGTTCGTCACCGGAGGCGGTTTTGATAGTGACCGTGACGGGCTGGCCGAGCCGGTCCAGGAGCGAGAGGTCGATTTCGCGGTCGCGCATCTTGCGTGCGATCGCCACGTAGGCGGAGATCGCCAGCGCCGAATCAACCAGCAGGGTTTCGCGCACCTTCTTGCGGCGGGTGATGTCCAACTTCGCCAGCTCAGGCCGCACCGTCGCGAGCTTGTTCCAGAACTTGACCGCGGATTCGACGTCCGCCTTGAACGCCTCTTCTTCCTCTGGGTTGCAGTCACCCCAGTAGGCCTCAAAGGCACCACTGAGCGTATTGAAGGCGCACAGGCGCGGGTTCTTTTTGCTCAGGCGGTCCCGTATGGTGTCCACGTTGTCGCGCAACGAGGGGCACTGCTCCGCCAGGGCGCCAGCAATCTTCGTGGCTCCAATCCGGTGCAGCCACTTGGAGCGGGTCGGGTCGGCTTTCTTGCCCTCCTGGTTCATCGCGTAGAAAATGCGATTTTCCTCGCTGGCGGGAGCATTGTAGATCCTCACGCTCACCTTCCGGTCCAATTTGAAGGAGCTCCCCTTGCCGGCGCTCTCGGCGGCCCTGAGGATGGCCATGTGCCGGTGCCCGGAATCCGGAATGGCTGCTGCGCCGGCGCCGATCTTCAGCGATCGCGTGGCCTCGTCGTACTTCAGCTCGGTTTCGTCCTTGCGGAAGTTCCAGCTAAGTTGGCCGAGATAGGCTTCCCCCTTGATGAGCTGCTCCGCCCATTGCTCGATTTTCTCCTCATCGAGAATGCGCTTGCCGGTGACCGAATCGACGCCTCGTTGACGGTCGTCATCTACCTTCAAAAACCCTGTTTTGTACAATTGCGAGATGTCGTGAGCGGTGACAACGGCGTCGTAGCATTCGTACGGGCCATCCTCCGTACGAGATACATTTTCTATTGATGTCTGTAAACCCATGATACTTCTCCAACTTTCTTTTGCGTACGAGTATTGGTACGATAATTTTTATATATGGTACGAGTATAACATACTCGTACCATAGAGTCAAGCCTCGTGCGAAGCCTAGTCCGGAGGTTGCGTGTAATCGATTGAGATAGAAGGAAATTGGTTAGGTGCGGAAAGTTGTTTCCCGGCCTGAGCTCGATTGTCGATGTCCAAGGCCTCCCCACTTATACGCGGAACCAGACCAATCTCGTTGGTTTTTGCATATAATTGGGGAGTGGCCTCTCTCGATAAGTACTTGGATCAAGAGCTCTTGCGGGGGCGCATATACTTTTCCAGCAGGGAAGCTGCAAAAGCCGTCGGCCAATCGTCGGAAGCGTTCTTCGCAGCCGCCAGTAGGCTTGTCAGAAAGGGGCGTCTGGCCAGCCCGAGGAAAGGCTTCTACCTGATTCTCCGTCCGGAGGATCATTTAATGGGGGCCCCGGACCCCGTGCGCTGGATCGACCCCTTGATGGTGTTTTTGGGCTTGGACTATCGCATATCGCTGTTGCGGGCCGCCTCTTTTCACGGATCGTCTCACCAGGCGGCCATGATCTTTCAGGTCATCGCGCCGAAACAGCTCCGCCCCGTTGAGATCGGCCGCCACAGAATCCAGTTTGTGTATCAGGCTGCTCGGATTTTTGCGAATGCGAATCGGACTGAATGGCTCGTCCAGTTGAAGAGCGAAACCGGGTTTGCCAAAGTTGCCGGCGTCGAACTCACACTTTTCGACGTGGCCCGGTACTTCCATAGGGCCGCAGGCATTAACGGTGCCGCGCAAGTCGTCCACGACCTTGGCGGAAAGGCTGACGCGCGGAGACTCTCGGCTATCGCCCGTGTTTACGAGAACTCCGCCGTCCGTCGGCTTGGATATCTGCTGGATCATTTTGGCCACGAGCGCCAGGCCAGCGCTCTCTTGCCCTTCGTAAAAAAGGCCAAGTCAATGAAGGCTCTCGATCCATCTGTGCGGACTCTGGTCGAAGGAGGCGACGAGCATTACGAAGAAAACTCGAAATGGATGCTCGTCATTAACGAAGCCGTGGAGATTGACCTATGATCCCGATTTCGTATCTTCGGGAATGGGTCGCAATGGCGCCATGGTCGGATCTGCGCCAGGTCGAACAAGACCTGATCATTTGTCGTGCTCTATGCGATCTATTCAACGACCCCTTTCTGGCACCGAGGATTGCGTTCCGCGGAGGAACTGCTATCCATAAGCTGCTCTTTAAGCAGCCGTTGCGCTACTCCGAAGATATCGATTTGATCCAGATGGAAGCGGAGCCGATCGGTCCCACCATCGACGCGGTTCGAAAGGCGCTGTCGTGGCTCGGCAAATGCCGGACGCAACACGCGGAACACTCGATCCATCTCATCTTCAAGTTCACTCCGGAAGTCAGTCCTGAGGCTGATCTCAAATTGGAAGTCGAAATGAATACCCGCGAACATGAAAGCCTCTATGGCGTCAGGGACTACCCGTTCGAGGTCGAAAGCAGCTGGTACAGGGGCAAGACCACGGTTCGATCCTTCGACCCCGAGGAACTGTTCGGAACGAAGCTGCGGGCCCTGCTCCAGCGACGGAAAAGCAGAGATCTCTTTGACCTGGGCGAAGGGCTGAGTCAGTTGACGTTAGAGTTGGATAAGCTCGTCGCCTCCTTCAAGCATTATCTGGGTCTACAGGGAATCGAAATTACCCGCGCCATGGCGGAAGAGCGGATGCTCGAGAAGCTGAATCGAAGCCTGACCGAAGACATCACGCCATTACTGCCCGCCGGCGTGACTTTCACCGACGGGCAAGCGATCGACGCGTTTGAAAGAATCTGGCGGGAGCTCGTCAGCCGCATCGAAGGCGAACCCTGGAAACTCTCGGCCCGAAACATCGAGAAGATTCGAACCTCGATTCCTGGTTTTCTGGAGAAGGACAGCGGTCATGCCGGCGAGCCGCGCGCTTCCGAGAAGTAAAACTCCCGCCCCGTCACCAACCTCACCGCAATATCGCCGCAACAGGCCAAGCCCGAGCAACTCAATCTCCGGCATGCGGTCGCCCCGGATTTCGGCGTATGATTGAGGGATGATGATCAATCGCTCGCTTCTTGGGGCTTCGGTGAGTCGGCCCAAGTCCTTGGTGATTCGCCACCGCGGAACGTGCGCCGATCATGGATGTCAGACGGTTATCGATACGATGCCCGAGACCGGCGCGAGGCTGGTTTCGCTCGCCGAATTTCTCGCCGGCCATGCAGGGCGCCTCGATTCCGTGGGCATTACGCCCGAAGAACAACAGCTGCGGGCGTTGCGGGCGCTCAGCGTAGTCGGGCGGTTGCCTTACCAGCAGGCGAACTGCGACGTGCTCGCGACTTATGCGGAAACCGGTAATGGTTGGAGTCCGCAAACGGTCGGATTGCTGGCCGTAGCGTTCATTGGCGGCTTGATCTGGGCATCGCGCAACTAGTTCCTGGCAACGGGAAGCGTACCCGAATTGCCTCTACTCCAGCCCTGGGCGTTTGCTGAACATATAGCCTTTAGGTCCGTTCCAACTCTGGCGCCGCTGCACGATCCACCTCTGCAGGGCCGCGCCGGCTACGCGATAAACCTTGCCGCTCACCACAACCTCAAAAACGGTGGCCAAGGTGGGCTTGGGCAAACCCACCGCGCGCTCCTTCTTCGCCTCCACGACGAACAGATGAGCGGCGTCGTAGGTTGAATCTGCCAGCACATCCACGCTGTGGCGGCGCCCGTCCGGATCGGTGACGGTTACCGTACACCATCTGCTCACGAAAAGCAGTATAACGTGCACGGCGAAGACAAGGCGAAGACAAACAAGGCCGCTCTTTGCCCTATCGTCCTGTGGTCGATTCCCGCCGGACCGACGCTTCACGTGATTTCCCCGAAAATGGGATTGTCCCCTGAAGCGGTTTGAGTTTCGGGCGCAACGAACATGGTGAATCGCGAGCTAATCCGCGCTTCCGAGATCGGAGACTGGTGCTTCTGTCGGAGAGCGTGGTTCTTGAACGAGCGGAAGACTAAGCCCTCGCTCGTGCAGATCGAGAGCCGGCAGGCAGGTATCGCCTATCACGAGCGTCACGCTCGCGTCGTGATGCAGCCGCGGCGAGCGATCAGTTTCGAGAATCTCGCTCTTCTCTTGCTGCTGCTGTTTGTTGTCGCTTGCTGGCTCAGTTTGCGTGCCTGCTGAACGGATTCACGATGCTGTTTCTCATTGCGATCATTGCGGGGGCAGTGGCTTGGTTGCTCAAGCGGTCCCGATTTCCGCAATCGAATTTGGCGCTGAAGATTCGATATGCGGATCACGGCACTGTCTACCAGCAACCAGCCCTGGCTTCCGCGCGCTACGGACTCATCGGCAGGCCTGATTATCTGGTTCGCGTCGAAAAAGGCGTCGCGCCGGTCGAATTGAAGTCGGGGAAGGCTCCCCGATCCGGCAGACCATATGACGGACACCTGCTTCAACTGGCGGCATACTGCCTCTTGGTGGAGGATGTCTGCCAAGCGTACGTCCCCTTCGGTGTACTCGAATACGAGGATCGCAGCATCCCCGTTGAATACACGTCCTCCTTGCGCGAACACCTGCTAAACCTCCTTGAGGAAATGCGAGCCGCCAAACGTCTCGGGGAGCTCCACATAAATCACAACTCCCCGGGCAAGTGCCGCTCTTGCGGCTTCCGTGACGTCTGCGGGGAAGGTCTACGTTGAGCAGGCTGCGAAGCGGATATCAGCACGGACGAAACGCGGCGTTGTTCCGCGGCGCGAGAATTTTCCGGGACGCCATCGCGAGTAGTCCGGAACTCTTTCTGCCTGTCGCATGCCTTTTTGTTTGGCAGTTGACC
>Ga0335078_10006864_pt1 | contig 16870 bp, 7 predicted proteins | sample Lox_Sample_32_FD_206711 | JGI IMG/M metagenome (GOLD analysis project Ga0335078, IMG submission 206711) | Soil microbial communities from Loxahatchee National Wildlife Refuge, Florida, United States - Lox_Sample_3.2 | ecosystem: Environmental > Terrestrial > Soil > Wetlands | place: USA: Florida... | reverse complement strand
CGATCATCCGGACGGCGTGCTGGCCATCCTGGGCGATTCGATCACCGACGGGCGCGGTTCGACCACCGATCAGAACCGGCGCTGGCCGGACGACCTGGCGCGCCGCCTCCAAGCCGACGCGCACACCGCGCAGATTGGCGTCCTGAACGAAGGCATCGGTGGCAACCGACTCCTGCACCCCGGCTTGGGGCCGGCGGCCTTGGCCCGTCTCGACCGCGACGTGCTGGACCAGAACGACGTCCGCTGGCTGATCGTGTTCGAGGGCGTCAACGACCTGGGCACCGCCCCGCGCGATGCGAGGGGTGAGGTGGCCCGGCAGGTCATCGCCGCTTACGAGGAGATCATCCGGCGGGCGCACGCCCGCCAGATCCGCGTGTACGGCGCGACCATCACACCGTTCGGAAAGTCCTTTTATGACAGCCCGGCCCGCGAAGCGAACCGGGTGACGGTCAATGATTGGATCCGGACGAGCGGCCAGTTCGACGGTGTGCTCGACTTCGACGCGGCGGTGCGCGACCCGGCCGATCCGACCCGGCTGGCGGCGGCTGTGGATTGCGGCGATCACCTCCATCTCTCGGATCACGGATACGAAATCCTGGCTGGAGCCGTCGATCTCCGGCTGCTCCGCTGAGCAAACCGCCCGGCGCGCGCCGGCGGCGCGCACTCCGGGAGCGGAGCCGGGGCCCACCGCGCAAGGCGTTGGTGATGGCGAAAGTCTATTGTTAGACCACCTTCGCTTTTGCACCGGGTTCCGCCCCGCCGAGAATAGCCCCGTCAGTCAATCCCTGCACTTCCAGCGCAGCTAATATCCCAACCCCTGGTTTTCCCCGCTTCCACGCGCAGGGCGTGAACACGGGGAAAGCTTCCAGCTCCAAGGCAAACAATGAAGACGCAGTCTCTGCGTGCGGCCGCATTGGCATGGGCGGTCGCTTTTCCGCTTACGGTGTTCGCCCAAACCGCTCTGCAGGCGAACACCCCGGCTCCGGCCGCAACTCCAGCCCCGGCCATGGCCCCGGTCACGACCCCTGACAACGGCAGTGAAGAGCAGGTCGTTCGCCTGAATCCGTTCGAGGTCAGCGCATCACACGACGTCGGCTACCAGGCGACGGAAACCCTCGCCGGCACCCGCATCCGCACGAACCTCGCCGATGTCAGCGCCTCGATTTCCGTCATCACCAAGGAATTTCTCGACGACATCGGCGCCACCGACAGCAGCACGCTGCTCAACTATACCACCAACACCCAGGTGGCCGGCCCGGGGGGCACCTACGCCGGGGTGGGCAACGGCACCACTGTCGACGAGTCCGGGAACCTCCGAACTCCGACTGGCGCCCAACGCGTCCGCGGACTGGCCGCGGCCGACAATGCCCGCGACTACTACATCACGGACATCCCGTGGGACTCGTTCAACGTGGACCGCGTCGACATCCTGCGCGGACCAAACTCGATCCTCTACGGCCTGGGCAGCCCGGCCGGCATCGTCAATGCGACGACGAGGAACGCGGAGTTCGACAACCGCGGCGAGGCGTCGGCGCGCGTCGGCTCCTGGGGCAGCGCCCGGGTCACCCTCGACCTCAACCAACAGCTTATCGACAACGTGCTCGCGATCCGGGTCGATGGCATGTGGAACGACACGAAATACGAGCAGCAGCCGGCCTTCCAAAACGACAAGCGGATCTATGGCGCGCTGCGCTTTGACCCGCAGCTGTTCAAGAACAAGTCCTTCCACACCAGCATCAAGATGAAGCTGGAGCACGGTGACATCAACGCCAACCGGCCGCGCACCCTCCCGCCGAACGACGCCATCACGGCGTGGTGGCGCCCAATCGCGGTCAGCGCGTCCAATCCCTTCGGCGGCGCGGGAAAAGTCCTCGTCAACAATCTTTATGACCCCTACCGCACCGACAACACGGTCGCGGGTTCCAGCCGGGGTTTGCTGAACACGGGCACGTCCAATTACAACCCGTTTATCAACGACCTGTACAACCAGCAGCAGCCCTACTGGATGTACGACGGCACGACCAACCAGCTCTACGGGGTGAACGGCGGCTACATCAACAACGGCGCGCTCTATAGCAACGGCGTGTTCTCCGGCATCTCGGGTGGCATGGTCGGCAAGGAACAGAATGGCATGTTCTACGGCCTCCAAAACCTGCCGGGGGCGATTAGCAATTATGGTCTGGCCACCAACGCAAACTTTGTGGGCCTCAATGCCTTCCCTCTGGCCAAATACGGGCAATACCGGAATATGTCGCTGCTCGATCCGTCGGTTTTCAACTTCTACAAGACCCTGATCGACGGTCCGACGAAGTCGGAGTTCCAGTACTGGACGGCCTATAACCTGGATCTCACCCAGACCGCCTGGGACGACCGGGTCGGCCTCGAGGCGACCTACGACCGCCAGAAGAACAAGAACGGCGGCGAGGCGTTACTCGGCGGCAATCCGACCCTCAGCCTCGACGTCTTTCAGAACTTCCTGGATTACTATATAAATGCCGGCTCCGGCGGCGTCAGCAACCCCAACGTCGGCCGGCCTTTCGTCGCCGGCGCGGGTGGTAACGGTGGCAATTCCTACTATAGCGACCGCGAGGTGCGGCGCGTCTCGCTGTTTGGCGAACTCCGCGCATCCGACTTCCTGCAGAACGCCTTCCTCGTGAAGCTCCTGGGCAAGCACCGGTTCAACGCCGTCGCCTCCGACGAGAAGTATTACAACGAGACCCGCACGTGGCAGATGTACGCCAACAGCGAGGCGTGGGCCGGCTACTGGAACGACAATGCCGGCAATAATTCCACCATCACAGACCGCCCGCCAGGGGCGGTGATTTACCTGGGCTCGTCGGTGACCAACCGTGCCTCGTCTTCCGGGCTAAACATCCCGGGCATCACGGCCCCCGTCACGCTCCAGGATCACGGCGTCTACGTGTTTGACACCACGTGGAAGAATCCAACCGGCGTTAACCCGGGCGACCCTTGGACGGTGCCGTCGTCGCTGGCGGTGGTCTACCCCATCGTTCCGTCAGGCCAAACCAACTGGACGCAATCTTCGAATCCCGCCAACTACGTCGGCTGGAACAGCAACTTCCAGGATCAGCTCCTGCGCTACAACGACGGTCAGGACAACAGCCTGCTCACGAACGCCCAAAAACAGTTGCGCGAGACGCAATCCTATTCCGGCTCGTACCAGGGATACCTCTGGAACAACGCCCTGGTGGCGACGCTCGGCTGGCGCTACGATGAGGTCAAAACCAAGAATGTGGTGGCGGCGAACATGCCCGCCGAGCGCAACATGCTGAATCTGCAGCCCGATGTGTACAACCTGCCAAGTGGATACCCGGCCAGCGGCATCGTCAAGGGCCACTCCACCAGCGGAGGCGTGGTGCTGCACCTGAACGATATCCTCAAGCACGACTATCTGCCGATCAACATCAGCCTCGGGTACGACGAATCGAGCAACTTCCAGGTCACCAGTCAGCGCGTCGATCTCTACGGCAACCCGATTCCGAATCCGACGGGCAAGACCTACGAATACGACCTCCTGCTGTCGACCAAGGACGGCCGGTTCTCGTTCCGGGCGGTCCAATTCAAGACCACCGTCTCGAATGGCAGCGCCGGACTCAGCAGCCAGGGCACCATTGGCTCGGTCATCCAGCAGGGCCTCCGGTGGCGCAATGTCTTCCTGTACCAATTGGGGGGGTACGACATGAGCACGGCGAACCAGCCCTCCTATCGCAACACTTGGACCCAATTGTATACCACGGAGACGGCGGCGCAGGCCCAAGCCGAGGAGGATGCCGCGATCACCACGTGGAATAACATCCAGACGACGCTGGCCGCCAAGGGCTTCTTCCAGGCGTGGAATTTCACCCCCACCACCCCGTCGGTGCTGACCACCCGCACGCAGTACCTGACCAACCCCGCCGCCTACCAGCCCGTCGCTTCGACGGTATACGCCTATGCGGCGCTGCCGAACGGGCCCCCGGGATTCACGGTGACGGCGGACACGCAATCGAAGGGCGACGAGTTCGAACTGACGGCCAATCCGCTGCCGAATTGGCGCGTGTCGATCAACGCCTCCAAGACCACGGCGGTCCGCACCAACGTCGGCGGGGCTGTGCTCGACCAATACGTCGCCTATATCACCTCGCAGCTGATCAACCCGGATGGCACCCTGACCCCGGCGGGCAAGATGGCGCAGTTCGGCAGCCAGCCGATCTACACCTATATCTGGGGTCCGTGGCTGTCCAACTATACGCTCCTGAAACTCCAGCAGGGCACATCGGCGCCGGAGCTCCACAAGTGGATGTACAATATCGTCACCGACTACCAGTTCACCAACTCGTTTTTTAACGGGCTCTTCAAGGGCGTCGGCGTGGGCGGCGCCTATCGCTGGCAGGACAAGGTCGTCATCGGCTATCCGATCACCTCCACCGGCACGTTCAACCTCGCGCAGCCCTACTACGGGCCGACGGAAGGCTACGTCGACCTCTGGGCCAGCTACGAACGCAAGCTCACGGACAAGATCAACTGGAAGATCCAATTGAACGTCCAAAATGTGGGCGGCAGTAATGGGCTGCTCCCGGTCTCCGTCGAGCCGGACGGCCATACTTGGGCGACGGTGCGCACCAAGCCGGTCCAAAATTGGTTCGTGACCAATACCTTCAGCTTCTAGGCTGACGGGTGAGCCCTTAACGAGGCTGAGTTTTGCTCCGAGGCCCCGCAGAATCCTGCGGGGCCTCTTCTTTTTCTTGAGGTGCGAACTGCGTTCCTTGCGCGACGGCAGGTGTTGCGTCACCGCCATCCATCCACCCCATAAAACGCGGGCAATTGCACCATCGCCCGGGAGCTCACGGCGCGGAGTTGCTCGCTGCCCGCGTTCGCCGATTTTGAATCGGGCCGGATCCTCGGGCCCACCCCGACACCGGCCCGCGCCGGTCGCCGGCGCCTCACTCGTAGCTTCGTTCGGTGCGGTTACCGCTCTTCCACGTCACCAGCTTCCCCGCATACATCAGCAATTGCAGCTCCTGCTTCACCGTGCGCGTCTCCTGGCTGTAATCCGGTTCCAACACGGTCGTCTGCTGCCCGGTCAATGGATTGGTGGCCGGTCGCTCGAAGGTCCGGGTCGCGACCAAGGAGGTGCCGCCGGGGATCGTGCGCCGGTAAATCCAGATCTCCGCCGGTCCCTGGGACGACTTCATCGGGCGAACCTCCGCCGGCGCGCCCAGGAGCGCGCGCACCTGGTCCGCCGTCAGGTTGGCCGTCAAGCGGCTCCACGGGTCCGGGCCCACGGCGCCCGGCGGCGCGGTGGCGCAACCCGTGAGGACCAACGCGGCCAACACCAGTCCAAACCGGGAACGGCAAAAGGACATCATGGAACAAAACACCAGTGCCGTCGGCACCCCTTCAAGCCTGATCCCGCCGGCCCCCGCTTCCGCCGCGGCGGCGCGGCGCTGGTCGGGGCCGGGAAGGTCTATTGTTAGACTGCCTCCGTTTTTGCGCCGCACCAGCCGGCACCGGACATTAATCCCCGTCAACCGTACCGACTGCCGATCCGGTGCAACACCCCTGCCCTTCCGGCGGAGTCGCTGCCCGGCGCGGCGGCCGCGGAAGCGGCGACACCTCCCTATTGCACTCCCGGCCTGTGGCCGCTACCAAGGGGGGTTGTTTGTCGTTTTCCGGCTGGCCCCTGTCCCTGAATCGCACCGCTCATGCCTCCCGCCGCCCCCGTTTTCGGTGATCCGACGCGCCCGCTGGCGGCACGCGTCGAGGACCTGCTTTCGCGTCTGACCCTGGCGGAGAAAATCGGCCAGCTCATGCACGACAGCCCGGCGATCGAGCGCCTCGGGGTGCCGGCCTACAACTGGTGGAACGAGGCCTGCCATGGCATCGGCCGCAACGGCCGCGCCACGGTTTTCCCGCAGGTGATCGGGCTGGGGGCCACCTGGAACCGCGCCCTGCTCCACGAGGTGGCTACGGCCATCGCCGACGAGGCGCGCGCCAAGCACCACGCCGACGCGGCCGCGGGCCGCCGCGGCCAGTATCAGGGGCTCACGTTCTGGACGCCGAACATCAATATCTTCCGCGACCCCCGCTGGGGGCGCGGCCAGGAGACCTTCGGCGAGGATCCGTTCCTGACCGGCGAACTCGGCGTCGCCATGGTGCGCGGCCTGCAGGGCGACCATCCCCACCTGCTCAAGACCGCCGCCTGCGCCAAGCATTTCGCCGTGCACAGCGGCCCCGAGGCTGAACGCCACGGCTTCAATGCCCGGCCCACGCCCAAGGATCTCGCTGAAACCTATCTGCCCGCCTTCGAAAAACTCGTGCGCGCCGGCGTCGAGGCGGTCATGGGCGCCTATAACCGCACGCTCGACGAGCCCTGCTGCGCCAGCCGCCGCCTGCTGGTCGACACGCTGCGGAAGAACTGGAAGTTCGGCGGCCATGTGGTCAGCGACTGCGGCGCCATTGCCGATTTCCACGAGCACCACCGCGTCACCGCCGACGCCCCCGAGTCGGCCGCCCTCGCCGTGCGCATGGGCTGCGACCTCAACTGCGGCTGCACCTACAACTCGCTGTACGACGCGATCCAGCGCCACCTCATCTCCGAGGCCGAGATCGACACCGCGCTGCGCCGCCTGCTGTCCACCCGCTTCCGCCTCGGCCTGTTCGACCCGCCCGAGTGCGTCCCCTGGGCCGCGACCCCGCGCTCGGTCATCGACTGCCCCAAGCATCGCGCCCTCGCGCGCCGGGCGGCCGCCGAGTCGATCGTGCTGCTCAAAAACGCGGACGGCATCCTCCCGCTCCGCCGCGATCCGACCAGCCTTCTCGTCGTCGGGCCGCACGCCGCCAGCGGCGACGTGCTCCTCGGCAACTACTACGGCGTCTCGCCGCGCCTGGTCACCATCCTCGAGGGCATCATCGAGCGGGTGGCGGAGGGCACGCGCCTGGAGTACCGCGCGGGCTGCCCGCTGAACCAGCCGCCCACTCCCGGAGTCGACTTCACGTTCCCAACCGCCAAGGCGGCCGAGGTCGTCATTGCCGTCCTCGGCCTCGACCACACGCTCGAGGGCGAGGAGGGCGACGCCGTCGCCTCCACCTCGGGCGGCGACCGCGCCACGATTGAACTGCCGGCCTGCCAGCGGGAATTCCTGCTCGAGCTGCGCAAGCATGCCCGGAAGCTCGTGCTCGTGCTCACCGGCGGGAGCGCCCTCGCCGTCCCCGAGGAGCATGCGTGCTGTGATGCGGTTCTGCAGATGTGGTATCCCGGCTGCGAGGGAGGCCGCGGCGTCGCCGACGTGCTCTTCGGTGAAATTTCGCCCTCGGGCCGCCTGCCCGTCACGGTGCCGGGGCGCACCGCCGATCTGCCACCCATCGCCGACTACCACATGCGCGGACGGACCTACCGCTTCGCGGAGATCGAGCCGCTCTATCCCTTCGGCTTCGGCCTGAGTTACGCGCGTTTGGCCTACGGCCCGCTCGTCCTGAGCGCCGGCACGCTGGCATCCGACCAGGAACTGACCGTGCGGACCACCATCACCAACTCCAGCGCCCGCGCCGCCTATGAGACGGCGCAATGTTACCTCGTCCCGCCGCGCAGCTGGCCGGATGCCCCGCGGGCCACGTTGATCGGTTTCCAGAAAGTCCCCGTGCCGGCCCACGGCCGGATTGAGGTTGAATTCAAGCTCTCAGCCGACCTGTTCCGCCAGGTCGATGGAGCCGGCGGGCGCGTCTGGGTGCCCGGCCGCTACGGGGTGGAGGTCGGCGCGGCCTCGCCCGGCCCGCGCGCGCAGGCGCTCGGCGCCCCAGCCCCGGCCACGGGCGAGATCGATCTGGTGTAGCCGGGCCGGCTTCGGACGGGCATCCGGGGCCGTTTGACCCCGTCGAAACGTTGTCGGTCGGAGCGCTTTGGTCCGGCTTTCGTGTGCCTTTGGTGGCCAATGGAAGGTCGGCTCACCCTTCTGCTTCCCCTGCGACCTCCGGTAAGGACAAGCCCGATCCCACGGCAGTCATTTTGGGCAGAAGGGAACAAAGACAACAGCGGGGTCGTCCCAAGCCTCCAGCTTCGATCGCTCCGTTCCCTTCATTCCCTTCGGTCGATAATTTCCGGACGCCGAGATCGGTCTTGTCTCGATTTGTCCGCGCGCCTTTTCTGACGCTGTCATGCAGGCCCTCGTTTTGGAGAAAACCCGGTTGCTTCGCCTGCGGGATATTGTGATCGACGAGCCGCTCGGTCCGCACGACGTGCGCATTCGTATCCACTCGGTCGGCGTGTGCGGCAGCGACGTGCATTACTACCAGCATGGCGCCATCGGGCCTTTTGTCGTGCGCGCGCCACTGGTGCTCGGCCACGAGGCCGCCGGCGTCGTGGAGGAAACCGGCGCCGCGGTGACCACGCTGCGCCCGGACGACCGCGTTTGCATGGAGCCCGGGATCCCCGATCCAAACAGCCGCCCCACCCGGCTCGGCCTCTACAATCTCGATCCGGCGGTGCGTTTCTGGGCGACGCCGCCCGTGCACGGCTGCCTGCGCCCCACGGTGGTGCACCCCGAGGCGTTCACCTTCAAGCTGCCCGACAACGTGAGTTTCGACGAGGGGGCGATGGTCGAGCCGCTGGCGGTCGGCCTGCACGCCGCCAACAAAGCGCGCCTGCGCCCCGGCGATGTCGCCGTGGTGCTGGGCGCCGGCCCGATCGGCATGGTCACGGCCCTGGCCGCCCTGGCCGGCGGCTGCAGCCGGGTATTCATCACCGACGTGCAACCGGCCAAGCTCGCCCTCGCCGCCACGCTCGGGCCGATCACCCCGATCGACGTCCGCGGGCTGGATCCCGCCGCAGTGGTGCGCGCGGCGACCGGCGGCTGGGGCGCCGATGTCGCCTTTGAAGCCTCGGGCGTTCCCTCGGCGGCGGCCCAGGCGATCGAGGTGTTGTGCCCCGGCGGCTGCGCGGTCTTCATCGGCATGCCGGGGGCGCCGGTGCCCTTCGACCTCGTGGCGGCCCAGATCAAGGAGGCGCGGATCGAGACCATCTTCCGCTACGCCCACGTCTATCCCCGCGCCCTCGCCTTGATGGGCAGCGGCAAGCTCAACGTGCGCCCGCTCATCACCGACCACTTTGCCTTCGCGGATTCCGTCGCGGCGTTTGACTACGCCAGCAACATGAAGCCGGGCAGCGTCAAAGTGCAGATCGAGTTGGGGTGAGGGCCGGCGGGAGGGCAGACCCTTGCCGCCAAGAGGGTCTAAAGTCAAAGTCCTGGGATCGTTGCGGAGACGCCGAAGGCGGCTTTAGCCTGCGGTGGCCAAGCGCCTCCGCGCCGATGTCATCCTTTGGCCCGCCGGTCCTGGTTTCTTTGATCGTTCTCCTGCCAATGGGTTCTGCCTTGTGTCCGCCGTCTGCGCCATGGCGCTGCTCCTTTTCTGGATCCCCTTGGAGGAGCCGGTTGCTTTTCGTGGCGTCGGGACTCGCGCGCTCCAACGGTGCCGGGCACTGAGTTTTGAGTTTGGGGGGTTGGGTTGAAGGAGGCAGCCCCTCCACTGCGGGAATGCCGGGCGGCGGAGCGCCACTTCCGCGCCGCCGGTTGCCGGCCGACCGGACCCACTTTATCCGCGCCTTCCGACGGCCGATGGTTTCTCCTTTGGAATATTTGGCTCCGCGGATTTTTCTTTTAAGATATTGATGATTGGTGTTTTATGATAATATTTTGCCGCCGGCAGGAGCCGGCGACTGGATGGCGGGGTCGGACGACCCCGCCCCACAAGTTGCGGACGCGGGGCTCCGGCCTCGCAGGTCTATAGTTAGAGCGATCGGCCTCTATGAGAACGCTCCCCGCCGTTCCAAACTCCTTAACCCCGGCCTTCCCCGATCCGTTTTCCTGCCGAGACGTTCTCCTCCGAGCTCTGTCTTTTCAGGAACCGCCAGCTCCGGCGGACCCCAACTCACGCGCGTCTGCAGCGGACACATCAAGAACCAACCCTTCAACATTAACAACCATGTCGGAAGCAAGAGATCGTTTTGTCGCAGCAAAGTTGGCGAAAATGACCCTGGCGGAAAAGTGCGGCCAGGTTCTCACCTTCACCTGGCGGGGCGCCTACCTGACGCCTTCGGGGATCGAACAGGTCACCAAACTGCACGCCGGCGGCCTCTGCCTCGAGCCGTACGCGCTGGAAACCTGCAAGAACCTGTATTGGGGGCGTTCGCAGGTTGACCCCAACTTCAAGAAGCCGAAGGACTGGTTCGACATCGCGCATACCTTCTTCGACGACCGCAGCTTCGGCGTGAGCGTGACGCCCGAAGAGCTCACCGTCGCGCTCAACCGCCTGCAGGAAATCGCGATGAAGCGGCCCGCGGGTATCCCCCTGCACATTACCATCGACATGGAAGGCGATTTCAAAAACGACTACACTTCCGGTCACGTCCTGCAGTTCCCGCCGCCGATGGGCATGACCGCGATCGGCGACCCCGATCTGGCGTACAAGGTGGCGAATACGCTCGGCCAACAAATGGCCCTCATCGGCATAACCCAGTTCTATCACCCCGTCTGCGACGTTAATATCAATCCGCTCAACCCCGAAATCGGCGTGCGCTCCTTCGGCGATGATCCGAAGGTCTGTGCCAAATTCGTCGAGGCCACGGTGCGCGGCTACCAGGACGCGGGCATTGTCGCCACGGTCAAGCACTTCGCCGGCCGCGGCGATTCGGCGACCGACGCGCACGACGTGCTGGACGTCTGCCGGGGGGACCTGAAACGGATGCGCGAGGTCGAGTTGGTCACCTTCCAGGCGGGCATCAACGCGGGCGCCAAGGCCCTGATGACGGCGCATACGATTTACCCGGCCTTCGACAAAGAGTTCCCCGCCACCCTGTCTTCCAAAATCCTGACCGATCTGCTGAGGGGCGAGATGGGCTTTCAAGGCGTCGTCGTCTCGGATGCCATCGGCATGGCCGCCATTCTGAAAAAGTGGCCACTCCCCCAGGCGTGCGCCATGGCCATCAAGGCCGGCGTGGACACCATTCTCCTGAAGGCGGACGACGAGTCCCGCTCCCAGTGCTTCTTCGGCATCAAGGGCGCCGTTGAGCGCGGCGAGCTCTCCGAAGAGCGGCTCACCGACGCGTGCCGGCGGCTCCTGGGCATGAAATACGACCAGGGCCTGTTCGAGAAAGCCGGCAAGATGGATCCCGAGAAAACCCACGCCCATGTCTGGAGCAAGGAAACCCAGAACTTCTCCCGCGAGGTGGCGCACAAGGCCCTGCTGGTGGTCCGCGACGACAAGAATCTGCTGCCCGTGAGCAAGGACAAGAAGGTCCTGGTTATCGAGCAGTGCATTCCCTACTCGTTCCTCGGCAAGGACCTCTACAGCCACCCGCACATGTTCTGCGAGCAGATGGCCAAGCATTCCATCAATCTCATCCTGGACGACACGGCCTTCCACTCCAGCGAAGAAGAGGTGGCGGAAGCTCTGCGGCTGGCCAAGGAAGCGGAACTCGTCGTCATGACGAACTATTACGCGCGCATCGAAAAGCAGGGCAACAACCAGCACTTGGTGAAGGCATTGAAAGCGGCGGGACATACCGTGATTGTCGTGACCAACTTCCCCTACCGGAAAGGCACGACCAAGGAAGCCGACGCGGTCATCTGCAATTTCTCAGGATCGCCCGATTCGATCAGGGTGGCCGCGGATCTCGTGTTCGGGGCCGTAAAGCCTTATCCGTCGACGAAGCTGCCGATCGACCTGACGGCCGAGAAGAACCTCGCCGACCAAGTGCCCGCGGCTGCCCCCAAGAAGCCCGCGAAAAAGGCGGGGGGGAAAATGGGCAATGCGTGGGGCGGAAAGTGCTAGCCTGATGCGCTTCCCCCCACCGCAAGATTGATGGATCATTCCGCGCGCCGGCGACGCCCCTGAGGTTCCGCGCTGGCGCCCGGAATGGCAATGGGCCCTGAAGCACCCCGGGTCATGCGGCAGGCCAAAATAGAACGACCAACGAGCGAGGGCAATATGCCGACATCCACCGTGTTCGACGTCCGCGATATCTATACCATCCCGGGGGACAAGATCGCCGCCATTTACGAGCGCAACAAAATGGCGGTCCACTTCCAGGGCATGTCCAAGACCCTGCAGTTTCCCCAAACGGTGGCCCTGCAGGGGGCGCCCACCTGCTCGATCGGCATTTCCCCCTACGGTCTCTACAACCGGCTGAACGACGCGGGCCGGCTCATCATGCTGAACCAGAAAGCTGTCCAGTTCGCGTCCGCGCCGTTCATCCGCATCGGCGACCAATGCACGATGCTGACCCAGAAGAACCCGGGAGATGCCGAATTGCCCGACGACATCCCGGCGGTCAAAAACTATTACCATCCCCCGGTGGCCGAAAGAAATGTCTCTCTCACCATCGCCACGCCGTCACTGGAGATCGCCTACAAGCTGGGGAGAATGAAGATTGTTCGCCGGCTGATCTCGCCGCTCCTCTCGGGCGACGACCAGGCGTTGATGCCTTTGGGCGTGGAAGAGTTCGAGGTGGTCAACACCGGGAAGGAAGCTCAGGAGATCACGCTCGTCGTGCCGCGACCGTCGCTGGTCAATCTCCAGGAGAAGGAGCTCAAACCGACGGATCAGGACAGCGTCTATGTCTGCTCCGCGGCGGTCCACGGCCAGACCCATGAAGAGTTCCGGTCCGCGGGCGTCCGGGGCGTGATCATGGGCAGCACCGAGACCCGCAACCGCATGGCGCTGGCCGTCCCTGAAATGCCCGGGGTGGCGGTGGATGCCCAACCCTATTTCTGCCTGAACCGCTATACGGGCGATCTCCTCTTGCGCGCAGATGGGAGCTTCTACGAAAAGCGGCCGCCGGTGCTCCGCAGCGATTACGGATCCGCCGTCAGCTTGACCTTCACCGTCGAGTCGCAGGCGTCGGTCAAAATACCCGTGGCCGTGGTGCTGGACTTCCCGGAGCAGGTTTATATCGACGGGACGAAATTCGAACGCAAATACGTCAGGCGGTTCGCCGACCGGGAGGCGCGGACGGTCGACTTGGTGAAGCTCGCCCTCGACCGCTATCCGCAGTGGTGGAACCGAACCGTGGCGATTCAAAAACGGATCTATGAGTCGATCCAGGCCAGCCCATCCTATAAAGGTGACCGGTCCGGCGCCCTGCGCCTGACCCGGCTGATCCTGAACGAACTCCATTTCCCGCTCTCGAACGCCATCGTCTGGGTCGAGGACGAAAAGGGGAATGAGCGCGCCCGGTTCCTGGAGTGTTTCGACTATGCCTATATCGATCCGTCGGACGTGGACTGGTATTCGATGGTGCTGTTGATGCTCTTCCCGCGCGTGGAAAAAGATCTGTGCCAGGGCTTCATCGACTCGATTCACGCCGAGGATCCCACCCTGCGCTATTACCACTATCACGCGTCGTTCGTCGAAGCCCGGAAGCATTTCGAGGAGCACCCCGAGGAATACGAAGGCCAGTCGCTGACGCAGATCCGCGACGCCTTCAAGACCAAGGGCAGCGTCGCCCACGATCTGGGCGCCATGCCCAAGGGCCATCCCCTGCGCAACGTCAGCGATTACGCCTGGTACAACAACAATTACTGGGTGGACCTGTTCCCCAAGCTGATGATGCGGGTGCTGCGCAACGTGAAATTCACGGGCGATATCGATTTCCTGAAAAAGAATTGGGAGACGCTCAAATTCGGCTTGGAGTCCCTGCTCAAGCTCGATTTCGACGATGACGGCATCCCCGAGGGCTATCCCGAGGACGTCAAAAACACCTTCGACAACCTGGTCCTCTTCGGCGCCGACGCCTACGACGCCACGCAGTTCCTCGGCGGCTGCCAAGCCATGATCAAGATGGCCCAAATGCTCGAGGACCGGGCCGGCGAGGCACAAATCAAGCAGGCGTTCGACAAGGGCTGGAACAGCCTCGAAAAGCTGTGGCGGGAGGGGAAGAACAAGAAGGGCCAGAAACTCCGGTATTATATCACTTGTTACGATCCCAAGACCGGCAACGCCAACACCGATGTCTGGACCAACCAGCTCGATGCCCTATGGTACCTGCTCTCCATCGGCGAAGGGCCACTAATCCCCGAGGACCGCGCCAGGAAAATCCTGAAGACAATCTACAAAAACAACCGCTCCTTCATGGGCTGGGCCATGTGCAAGACCGAGAATGGCAAACCGGTGGAATCGGACCAGGGGAAAGACGTCTATACGACGACCAACTACGTCTTCGCCCAATTGTTGGATTACTACGGCATGACCCACGAAAGCAAAAACGTCTACAAGCACATGGACCGGGTCGTTTTCGATTACGGCAACTCCCTGGTCACTCCGGACAACCTCCGGGCTGAATTGGAAAAGGAAGCGGGAGAATCCAAGCCGGGACCCCATTACATCGTCGCCGCCTATCCCCGGCCCGGGGCCGTCTGGACTCATCTGGTCATGAACCACATCAAAACCCTGCAGGCCAGGACCAAGTCCCCCACCATCGAATCGCAGGACCTGAGGCCGTTCTTCCCGGAACTGCTGAACGGGCCGGAAGACGGGAAAGCAGGAGCAGCCAACTAGGCCGCCCGTCGAAATGTCCAAGCAGTACGACATCACGTTCGTCGGCCACATGTGCTATGACGAGATCATTCCCTTCAGGGGAAAGCCCCACGTCGCTCCGGGTAGCGCCGTCTTGTGTGGGGCCATGGTCGCCCCCCGTGTCGGGAAAAAAGTCGCCGCCGTCGTGAAGATGGCCAGGAAGGACGAAGCCATCCTCCAGCCGATGAAGGATGCCGGCGTCGACACCTACCTCATCCCCAGCGATGAAACGACCTTTTCGCGGGTCCTGCACTACTCCGCCAACGTCGACGAGCGCAAACTGACCCTCGTCAAATCCGCCGGCCTGATTTCCATTAACGATGTCCCGGCGCTGCGCTCGACGTGCGTTCACCTGGCCGGCATTTCGGACACCGAATTCGACATGGCGCTCATGCAGGGCCTGAGGTTCCGCGGCTACAGCCTCTCGACCGACATGCAGAGTTTCGTCCGCCACGTCACGCCGGTGACCCACGACATCGAGTACCGCGACGTCGCGAACAAAAAGGAAATCGCGGGCATGATGGACAAGCTCAAGCTGGACATCGTGGAGGCGAAGATCCTGACCGGCACCGACGATCTGGAGCAGGCCGCCATCATGGTCGAATCGTGGGGTTGCCCGGAAATCCTGATCACGCACTCCCAAGGCGTGCTGGCCCGAGTGAAGGGAGTGACGTACTACGAGAAGTTCTCCAATAACAGCATCGTCGGCCGGACGGGCCGCGGTGACACGACTTTCTCGGCTTACTTGTCCTGGCGGCTCGATCACGACGTGGCAACCTCGCTCAAGTTCGCCGCCGCGCTTGTTTCCCTCAAGATGGAGACACCCGGCCCCTTCAAGGGAACGCTGGCGGATGTCGCCAAGCGATTGAAAGAAAAGCACTCCGCTCCCTCAAGCTGGAGCACCGCCGCCTCGACGCCGTGTCCGGCGGTTGGAAGATGAGCAGCCCGAGCCCCCATCCCGGGTTCGGCACGATGGCCCTCGCCCCACACCTCGCCCGCCGCCGGTTCCCCGAAGCGACGCGCGCCGCCGCCCGCGTCCGCTGATCACCGACCGTTTTGCCTTTGCCGACTCGATCGCCGCCTTCGATCATGCCTGCCACCCCAAGCCGACGAGCGTGAATGCGCAGATCGAACGGTCCTGAACCCCTGCTTCCCTCCGCCCCCAATCCCATGACCAACTCCCCGCAAAAACTCTCCTTCCGGGAAAAGGCCGGCTACGCCCTCGGCGACGCCGCGACCAATTTCTTCTTCCAGGCGATGATCCTCTACCAGGGCAAGTTCTACACGGACGTCATGGGCCTGTCCTCTTCTGCCGCCGCCTGGCTGTTCCTCATCGTCCGCGGCTGGGATGCGATCTTCGATCCCATGGTTGGCACGCTGGCGGACCGGACCAACACCCGGTGGGGTAAGTTCCGTCCATGGGTGTTGTGGACCGCGGTCCCTTATGGGCTGGTGCTCTGGTCGGCCTACACCGTGCCGGGCTTCGCGGGCAGTGCGAAGGTGATCTACGCCTACGTCACCTACGTGCTGTTGATGATGATCTACTCGGCGAACAACACGCCCTATTCCGCCCTCAACGGCGTGATGACCGGCGACGTCAACGAGCGCACCAGCCTCTCGCAGTTCCGTTTCGTCGCCGCAATGTCGGCGCAACTGGTCGTGCAGGGTCTCACGCTGCCGCTGGTCGACAAATTCGGCGCGGGCAACGTCGCCAAGGGCTGGTCCATCACCTTTGCGATCTTTGGCGGGCTGGTGATCCTGTTCTCCCTCGTGGCCTTCTTTAGCGCGAAGGAGCGCGTCCAGCCCGATCCGAAGCAGAAATCCTCCCTCCGCCAGGATGTGGCCGGGGTGTTCAAGTGCCGGCCCTGGGTCGCGATGTTTCTGCTCACGATCTTCATCTTCACCACCCTGGCGCTCCGCGGCACGTCGATGTACTACTATTTCACCTATTTCGTGGACAAGGCGGCGCTGCTCGACTTCGTCCGCAGCTTCGGCCTCGGCACGGTGGCGGCCGGCCATGCCGCTTGGTGGAAGACCGCTCTGGGCTGGTTCGGCTTCATCCTGACGCCCGACGGCTCGAACGCCTCCTCCGTCGGCTTCAGCTTGTTCAACATCGCCGGCACGATCGTGACGATCCTCGGCGTCCTGAGTTCGAAATGGCTCTCCGAGCGCTTCGGAAAGAAGGCCGTGTTCGGCACCGGCCTCGCGGTCACCACCGTGATCACCATGGCCATCTTCCTCGTGCCGGCCACGGCGGTCTGGCCGCTGTTCGTCATGAGCCTGCTCTGGCCCGCGGCCTACG
>Ga0335078_10006862_pt1 | contig 16871 bp, 12 predicted proteins | sample Lox_Sample_32_FD_206711 | JGI IMG/M metagenome (GOLD analysis project Ga0335078, IMG submission 206711) | Soil microbial communities from Loxahatchee National Wildlife Refuge, Florida, United States - Lox_Sample_3.2 | ecosystem: Environmental > Terrestrial > Soil > Wetlands | place: USA... | reverse complement strand
GGCACTTATCGGTGCAGGTAATGGACCGCAAACCGAGGCCGCAGTCCGCACCGGCCGGGTCTGAGCAGTACTCACAAGGCGGATACGAGGCCTCCTACGGCAGTTATGTGGTCAACGCGCCCTCACACACATTCACCTTCCACGTCGAAGGGGCGCTGGTACGAACTCTCATCGGCAAAGACCTGCCGCGCAGCTATGAACTTTCCGGCAACCGCCTGATCGTGAAATCTGCAAGGCGGGATGAACATTGGAGAGCAGTTTGGGAGCATTACGAGTAGCGAGTCGATGCCTCAGCGATCGACCCGACTGCCTCGCGCAGCGAAAGGCAGAATCATGAAAAAACGCAAACTTGGAGAAAGCAACTTGGAAGTCTCCGCCCTGGGACTGGGCTGCATGGGAATGAGCTGGTCCTACACCCCCATCCCAGACCGGAACGAGATGATTTCCCTTCTCCGCGCTGCCGTGGAGCGCGGCGTCACGTTCTTCGATACCGCAGAAGTCTATGGGCCATACACAAACGAAGATCTCGTGGGTGAAGCACTGGCTCCGTTCCGAGGGCAGGTCGTCATTGCCACGAAGTTTGCCTATGAACTCAAGCCGGATGGAAGCCCCGGCTGGGTGCGCCTCAATAGCCAGCCCGCACACATCAAGAAATCCATTGAGGGATCCCTGAAGCGGCTGAGGGTTGATGCAATCGATCTCTGCTATCAGCATCGTGTCGATCCCGAGGTGCCGATCGAAGATGTCGCCGGCACAGTGAAGGAGCTGATTCAGCAGGGCAAGGTAAAACACTTCGGTCTGTCCGAGGCGGCAGCAAGGACGATCCGCCGCGCACACGCGGTTCAGCCGGTCACGGCTCTGCAGAGTGAATATTCACTGTGGTATCGCGAGCCTGAAAAAGAGGTATTGCCGACGTTGGAGGAGCTGGGAATCGGTTTCGTTCCTTACAGCCCTCTGGGGAAGGGCTTCCTGACAGGAAAAATCGATGCCGGCACGAAGTTCGATCGTGACGACTTCCGGAATACGGTGCCGCGCTTCCAGGAAGAAAATCGAAGCGCAAATCGGGCCCTGGTCGACTTGCTGCAGGCAATTGCACAGCGGAAGAAGGCCACGCCGGCACAAATCGCCCTCGCATGGTTGCTGGCGCAAAAACCGTGGATTGTCCCAATCCCCGGCACAACCAAGCTACATCGCCTAGAAGAGAACATCGTCGCCGCAGCGGTCGAGCTCACGCCGGACGATCTCGCAGAAATCGAAAGCGTCGCTTCTAAGATCGCAGTTCAGGGCGCGAGATACTCGGAAGAAATCGAGAAGCTGAGCGAGCACTGAGATCGGCGTGTTGGTAGGCAGAATAAAGATGATCCGTCACCTATCGGCAATTGCACGACACAATGCAACCAATGGAGCAAAGTCATGTCCACACCGAATCCTTCCTGTACCACGCCGACACCTATGCCCGCCTGGCCGAAAAGCGAACTGCGCAAGATCGCCGAAGCCGACGACCTGCACATCGCCCCCTTCCGCGAGGATGGAGTGACCTATGGCACGCCGACCTGGATCTGGTCGGTCTCGGTCGACGATGCGCTCTATGTGCGGGCATACAATGGCCCGAAGTCGCGCTGGCACCAGGCGGCCGTTCGGCAGAAAGCGGGTCGCATCCTCGCCGCCGGCATGACCAAGGAAGTCGCCTTCGAGCCGGTGGAGGGGCCTGTGAATGACTGCATCGACGACGCCTATCGAGCGAAGTATCTAGGCAGCCCGTATCTCGATCCGATGATCGGCAAGCGCGCCCGCTCCGCCACCATCAGGGTCTCACCGAGGTGAAGCGCCGCGGATCGCCGATTGCTGGCGACGGAATCGAAGAATTCAAACCACCACAACGTGGATCGACCGAGGAGGGTGAGCCCATGGAGATCAAAAGAGCCGGCACGCAGCCATCGGCAAATGGGCCGCAGGAGTGGTTCACCGGAACCGTGCGCATCGATCCGCTGTTTCAGGCGCCCGAGCCGGCGCTGGTGCAGGGCGCGAGCGTCACCTTCGAGCCCGGCGCCCGAACCGCGTGGCACACCCATCCGCTCGGCCAAACACTCATCGTCACGGCCGGCTGCGGCTGGGCGCAGCGCGACGGCGGCCCTGTCGAGGAGATCCGCCCCGGCGACGTGGTCTGGTTCTCGCCAGGCGAAAAGCACTGGCACGGCGCCACGCCCGCCACGGCCATGACGCACATCGCCATCCAGGAAAAGCTCAACGGAAAAGTCGTGGACTGGATGGAACACGTCTCGGATGAGCAATATCGGCGGGGATAGGCCCGGCCGGGAGATCTGGAAATATCCAGTCATCATTGGTTCCGACCCGAGGCCGGGACGGTGTCGCGCCTGCCATGTCCATCCCGTCAATATTTCATGTGATCCGGCTCACGGTCAGTTGTGAGTTCCCCGTTTACCCTTTCGAGAAATTGGGAGCAGAATAGTCTCGGAGGATCAGGCCATGCAGTCCATACTCCAGCTTCATCTCGCCAACGAAAGCGCAAAGGCCGAGGCGCCGACCCCTTCCAAGCCGGAAAACAAAGACACCCAGCCCCCTGTCATGGGCAAGCGGCTGCACCAGATGGTCAACCGCGCAGCGCACAAGGCGGCCTCGCAGTACGGCAGTAAGAGTTCGGGCATCTTCTCGAAATAGCTCTTCGCCGCGCGCCACTGCGGTGGCTCGGGCCCTTCGCGAGCAGCGAAGAGAGGGGTCGTCGTGCCTCGATCCAACTGAAGCACGTCGAGGCAGGTTCCGATCGGACGAACCCCATTTCGCGGGTGCGAGGTTTGCTTCCCTAACTTCCCTTGAAGGCGTCGAAATAGTGGTTCTCGCCTTCATCCTCGTACTCTCGCGCGACCGATAAGCCAATGGCGCCGAGCAGGCTCCGGTACTGTTCGGCGCCAAGCGAAACCGATGCCTCGCCCGTCATCGCGTCCTTCCACGCAGCGGGTTTCGCCGTCGATGTGAACAGCAGGCGGCCGCCCGGAGCCAGGATCTCGGCGAATCGACGGATCAGGTGATGCTGCTCTTCCGACTTGAGAAGGAAGATCAGGCCCCACGCCAGGACAGCATCGAAGGTCCGATCGAAGAATCTCGACTCCTGAACGCCCTCGCAAGCGACAGGAACTCCAGGCAGGTTGTGCTGGAATGCTGCGACGAAGGAGGGTGCTGCATCGACTGCGAAGACCTGGAGTCCCTCCTCGACCAATACTGCCGTGAGGGGATAGCCGGGCCCGCAGCCCAGATCAATCACGCTGCCGCCGCGCGGTAACGATCTCGCCCACTTCTGTACTTCCTTTACGCCCATTCCCGCCGAGCGGCTCCGGCTGCCGCGGCGCGCAAGAAACTCATTCGCTACCGCTTCGTACCCACTGGACCGGTCCATCCGCTGATCGTAACAAGGCGTCCAGCCAAACATGGGCTTGTGTTCCCCATCACGGGCCGCGGGAACCGGCTGGGAGCATGCTCCGTATGCAGTCGCAAGAGGCATGCCATGCGAACTCTGCGGCAGGATATTGCGTACGCTCTGCGCCAGATGCGGCAGTCGCCGGTCTTCACGCTCACAGCCATGCTCACGCTGGCGCTGGGAATCGGCGCCACCACGGCGATCTTCTCGCTCATTCATACGGTCATGTTGAAGTCGCTGCCGGTGACGGACCCCACGACACTGTATCGCGTGGGCGAAGGCAACGATTGCTGCGTGAACATGGGCCCTGAGGGAAGCTGGGGACTCTTTCCCTATGCGCTGTTTCAGCGATTCCAGGCCGCCGCGCCGGAGTTCGAGCAGATGGCGGCGTTCCAGGCGGGGCGTAACCTGTTCAGCGTGCGCCGCGGCGAGAAGGATCCGCAGGCCAAGCCGCTGCGCGCCGAATATGTTTCAGGAAATTACTTCTCCACCTTCGGCCTTCAGGCCGCTTCGGGTCGCACGCTGGCGCCGGCGGACGATCAACGCGGCGCTCCCCCTGCCGCCATGTTGAGCCATCGCGCGTGGCAACAGCAGTATGGAGCCGATCCAAGTGTCGTCGGCTCCGCGTTCATCATCGATGGGCATCCGTTCACCATTGTGGGGATCGCGCCTCGCGGCTTCGACGGCGAGACCCTGGAAAGCGATCCGCCGGAGCTGTTCATTCCCCTCCAGCAGGAACCTGTGATCGCGGGCGCAAACACGCTGCTGAACCTGCCCATGTCGTGGGTGCGCATCATCGGGCGGCTGCGGCCGGGAACGAACCCGGAGACGCTGGGACCGCGGTTCACCACGCTGCTGCGCAACTGGTTTGTGCACGATTTCGGGCCGCTGTATCCGCAGTTTGCGCCACAGGTGAATGCGGTGCTGCCGAAGCAGTATGTGAAGCTGACTCCGGGCGGGGCGGGAATCGGCGTGATGAAGGCCGACTACGAAATCAGCCTGCGCATGCTGCTGGCCGTATGCGGGCTGGTGCTGCTCATTGCCTGCGCGAACATCGCCAACCTGTTGCTGGCGCGCGGGTCGGCGCGCAACACCCAGACCGCCGTCCGACTGGCGCTCGGCGCACCGCGCAAGCGCCTCATCCGGCAGTGGCTCACCGAAAGCCTGGTGCTGGCGGTGGCGGGCGGCGCAGCAGGACTCATCGTGGCCTTTGCCGGCGTCAAGGTCATCGTGGCATTGGCGTTCCGGCATGCGCATTACGTGCCCATCAGCGCCCTGCCCTCGCTGCCGGTGCTCGGGTTCGCATTCGGTGTGTCGCTGATCACGGGACTGCTCTTCGGCACCGCGCCGGCATGGATGGCTTCGCGCGCCAATCCTGCCGCTGCGCTGCACGGCGCCCGCCGCACCACGCGCGATCGCAGCTCGTTCTGGCAGAAAGCCCTTGTCATCGTGCAGGCAACGCTCTCCGTGGTGTTGCTGAGCGGGGCGGGCCTGCTGACGCGCAGCCTGCAGAAGATGCAGAACCAGGACTTCGGCTTCAACCCCGATCATCGCGTCAGCATCGGCATGTATGCGCCATTTTCCGGCTACTCCGCGGAGAAGCTCGACGTGACTTACCAGGCACTGACGCGCAGGCTGGAGCGCATTCCTGGGGTGAAGTCGGCGACGCTGGCGTTGTACACGCCCTTCACCAACAACTGGGGCGAACTGGTTTTCCGGCCGGGATCGGAGCCGCCCAATATCAGCGACCCGGCGAGCGTCTCCGCATCCTGGGATCGAGTCAGCCCTGGATACCTGGAGGCGATGGGACAAACGCTGGTGCGGGGAAGAACCATAACCGACCAGGACACGGCGGCCACGCGCAAGGTAGCGGTCGTCGATGAAGCCTTCGTGAAGCGCTACTTCAAGCCGGGCGAGGACCCCGTCGGGCAGGTCTTCGGAATCGACGAACCGAAATATGCCAAGACATACGAGATCGTGGGCGTACTCCACACGGCGAATTACACCGATCCCAGCGGGCACTGGCGGCCGCCGCTGTTCTTTGTGCCCCTCGCGCAACATGCGACCTACGACAAGCCGATGATCCAGATGATCGACGACCGCAGTCACATCATGGAAGCCGCGGTGCTCGAGATTCACGGCAGCATGGAGGGGCTCGAGGCGCAGGTGAAGCGCGCGTTCTCCGAGGTCGATCCGAACCTGACGCTGGTGGGGATTCGTCCCATGGAGCAGCAGGTGGCCGATCGCCTGGACCAGGATCGGACTGTGGCGCAACTTACGGGGCTCTTCGGGCTGCTCGCACTGATCCTGGCGGCGGTGGGTCTCTATGGCGTGACCGCCTACGGCGTGGAACGGCGCACCAGCGAGATCGGCGTGCGCATTGCCCTGGGAGCAAACCGGGTGAGCGTGATGGAACTGGTGCTGAAGGGCGCCTTCCTGCAGATTGTGATGGGACTGCTGATCGGCGTGCCCGCGTCGATCGGCTGCGCGCGACTGATCGCGTCGAAGCTGTATCAGGTGAAGGGCTGGGACCCGGTGGTTCTGTGCGGCGCGGTGCTGGCCCTGGGCTTGTGCGCATTGATCGCCAGCCTGGCTCCGGCGCGAAGAGCCGCGACCGTGAATCCGGTAGCGGCATTGCGCGTGGAGTAGTCCCCGCTGCGGCTTCGGGATAAAGTAATTCCTGACCGATTGACGGGTTGCCCCACCCTTTTCGCCCGGTGTTGGCGAAAGGGTGGGATTCGAGACCTGCGTCTCCGACCGTGCCGATCAAAGTCCGTTCTTTTCGACAATTCTCCGAACGCGCATCACTGAGGAATTTCGTGTGAGAGCAGCGATCTTCGATTCCACGAAGACGATTCCCGGCCGCTGGTTGACGGTCGAAGACACGCCACTGCCGCAGCCGGCGCCCGGACAGGTGCTTCTCAAGGTGAACGCCTGCGGAGTCTGCCGCACCGACCTTCACATCGTCGAGCGCGACCTGCCGCCGCTCGTGCCGCGCGTCATCCCCGGCCATCAGATTGTCGGCGAAGTCGTCGAGAGCACAACAACGGAGCTCCCGATCGGCGCCCGAGCCGGCGTCTCGTGGATGAGCGGAGTCGACGGGGACTGCTGGTTCTGCCGGCACGAGATGGAGAACCTATGCGAGCATCCGGTGTTTACGGGCTACTCCGTGAATGGCGGCTACGCTGAGTTCGTTTCGGTGCGCGCGGATTTCACCATTCCCTTGCCGGCACATCTCGACTCCGCGCTCATTGCGCCGCTGCTCTGCGCCGGCATCATCGGCTTTCGCAGCCTTCGCGTCGCCCAGGTCCAGCGCGGCGAGCGCGTCGGGCTCTTTGGCTTCGGCAGCTCGGCGTCACTGGCCATCCGCGTCCTACAGTCGTGGGATTGCGAGGTTTATGTTGTCACGCGCGGCGAGTCGCACCGCAAGGCCGCGGAAGCGCGCGGCGCGACGTGGGTCGGCAATGAGAATGCGAGGCCTCCCGTTGAGCTCGATCGCGCCATCACCTTCGCTCCCAGCGGCAAGGTCGTGGTGCACGCCCTCTCGAGCCTGCGCAAAGGCGGAGTCGTCGCCATCAACGCCATTCATCTCGACGAGATGCCCGCCTTCGACTACGACAAGCTGCTCTGGGGGGAGCGCCAGTTGCGCAGCGTGGCCAACATGACGCGGCGGGACGCGCGCGAATTTGTCGCGCTGGCGGGCGAGCTCGACATCCGGCCGGCCATCAAGACGTTCTCACTCGAAGAGGCGAATGAAGCGCTGGCTGCTGTGAAGCACGAGAGCGAAGAAGGATCGGTTGTGATCGTGGTCTGAACAGGCCGCGGAGACGCGAATGTTCTGAAAGGGTATGGACAAATGTCAGGGCACGTTATTCGCCAACCGCTTGGACCGCGTCGCGCCCACCTGCCCAGGTCTTCCGCCACAGCGAACAACGGCGAAAGACCTGGGGCTCCCCCGGTTGAAAGACGCAACAAAGCGCGGCGACAGCCGAACCCCTTCTTCTTACCCCATGAATCCCATATACGGACTCGAGCCGAAGTTGCCGAAGTTCGGTAGCGCGGTGCGCACCTGGCTGTCCGACAGGCCGAACCAGCGCGCCAGGGTCCCGGCGTACTGATCCACTGCGGTGGTGGGAATCAACCGTCCTGCGCCCACATCGTTGGCCTGGTCCGAGCCGATGACCGGGTACTGGCCGTACATATCCTGCCCCTGCACCGCGCCGCCGACGACAAAGTGGTGGCTTCCCCAGCCATGGTCGGTGCCGTTGCTGTTGGAGGTCAGCGTGCGGCCGAAGTCGGAGAGCGTAAACGTGGTGACCTGGTTGCCCAGCCCGAGAGTGGTCATCAGCCCGTCGAAATACTGGAGCGCCTCGCCGAGCTGCGTAAGCAGTTGCGCGTGAAGCACAGCCTGGTCGTTGTGCGTGTCGAAGCTGCCCAGCTGCACGAAGAAGATCTGCCGCGTCACACCCAGCATGTCCTTGCCGGCAATGATGCGCGCCACCGTCTGAAGCGAGCTGCCCAGCGGATTGTCGACCAGCATCTTCGTCTTGGGATCGAGATACTGCGGCGGGTTGGGAATGCCGCCTTTGCCGGCGGGCGGCATGGCTTTGACCAGAATGGCCTGCGCCTGCATGGCGCGATTGATGACGGCCTCGTACTCTTTGGCGAAGAGATTCGTCTCGTCCGCCGTGAGAATCGAGCGCAGCACGTTGGCCGTACCGCCGAAGGCAGGCTGGGCCAACCCGTAGATGGGAATCGGGCCGGCCGAAGTGCAGTTGAGCTGGTAGGAAGTTTCGCCGGCCAGGAACAGCGCGTTGCCCGCGGTCGAAATGCACGTGAACATGGAATTCGAGTTCATGTTCATGCTTTCGATGGCGTCGGCCACGGCTCCGCCCCAGCCGACGTGCTCGCCGCTGCCCAGGTTCGATGCGATCGCCTGCCACGCGGCGGTCTGATCGAAGTGCGAGTAGAGCGAATCCGGCAGCGTCGCGGAGTTGTTATTGATCTCAGCCTTCGTCGTCGGCCCCACCAGCGTGCCGATATTGGCTACGACGGCGGCGCGGCCCGCGGCGAAGAGATTCTGAACTCCCGATAATGCGGGATTGAGCGCAAAGGTTCGCCCGTTTTGCGGCGTCTTGAGCGTGATGGGAAGCAACTCGCTCTTGGGATAGGCAAGCCCCGGGGCTCCATTCCGCGCCTGGACAAAGGCGTTGTAGGAATCCTGGTCGGTGGCGATCACGGTGCCGTGTCCGTCGTTGCCGCCCTGCAGGTAGATGCAGACCAGGGCGCGATAATCGGAGCCGCCGGCCTCCTGCGCCAGCGCGGCAACAGAGTTCAATTCCATCAGGAACGGGCTGGCATAGAACCCCGCCATGGAGGCCAGCGATGCCGTGCGCAGAAAATGCCGGCGAGACCGATCGTGTTTGCAGGTGCAGATCATCGTTGCCTCCTTAGAATTGCGCGCCAAAGGCGGGCGACGCCATGGTCAGATAGATCGCCGTTTTCACGCGGTTGGCAAGCGCGGCATTGGCGGCGTTGGAATTGCCGGAGGGAATCTCGATCGATTCCACGGCGTCGAGGATCTGGCCGCGCAGCGTCGAGCTCATCTCGCCCGCCATGAGCAGCAGATTGATGCGATCGAGAAGCTGATCGGGACTTCGCGCCAGCCGCATCTCTTCCGCGTACGAGGCAAAGACGTCGGCGCCGTTGCCGGCGTCGCTGCCAATCGCATCCTGCATGAAGTTGATGTAGCCGACCACCGACGAGACATTGGTCATCTGCATCTCCGGCGCCACCAGGCCGGCCTTCTCAATGCTCGTGTTGGGCGGCACATATCCAGGAGAGAACCAGTTGAAGACGGTTGGAGATCGCAGCCACATCTCTCCCATCCCCCAGATCGGATCTTCCGTGCTTCCGATGTAGTAGGCGCCCGTTCGCGACTGCGCAGTGAACGCGCGCGCCCACTCCGTGTAGCGGATCAGCGCCTCGCGAACCTTGCCATACTGCGGATTCTGGAAATCGGCCGCCGAATCGCGTGCCTCGGGGTCCATCAGGATCGCCGTAACCACCGCCTTCATGTCTCCGCGCACGCCGAGTCCGTTGTCCTTGAAAACATCGGCGACCCGCTTCACGTACGCGGGGCTCGGATTGCTCGTGACCAGGTGCTGGATCATCTGCTTGGAGAAGAACGGCGGGAGATTGGGATGTTCGAACAGCGTGTCGAGAGCGTAGTTCAGGTCACCCTCGGTATTCGGGCCTCCGGCCGGAATGGTCTTGCCGAGAAACTGCTTCTCCTGCGTCGAATGATGGTTCGGATACGTCGTCATGGGCAGCAACTCTTCCCCATGCCCCTTGCCCACCCACATGCAGCAGTTCGACCACGCTTCATCGCTGTCGTTGCCGGGCACGTTCCAGCTAAAACCGGTGAAGACCTTGGCCAGCCCCATCACGTCGAGGTTGGAATAGGTCGGGATCGGCTGGCCATTGGCGTCGAGCTTCTGCGTGCCGTCCTCGTTCAGCTCCCACAGCCCGATCGTGAACAGCTGCATCACCTCGCGCGCATAGTTCTCGTCCGGATCGGTTGTGGCATTGCCCTTGTCGTTGCCCAGCATGGAAAGGAACTGGCCCATCATCGGGTTCTTGGTAACGTCCTGCAGCAACTGCCGGAAGTTTCCAAAGGCGTCCTTGCCGAGCATGTCGTAGTAGTTCATCTCTCCTCGCGGCATACTCTGAATCGCCGTCGAGTTGTTGCTCGAGATCACCATCAGCTGGGTCAGCGCATACTTCACCCGCTGGCGAAGCTGATCGTTCGCCGTCAGGGCCTGCTGCCAGAACGAGTCCTGAACGATCCCGTCATCGGCCTCGTTCTGGACGAACAACGCCGCGTTGCACTTCAAATTGTTCGCGGCACAGGGAGGATTGTCGATGATCAACTGCTGCTCCACGAACGGCTCCTGCGGCGAGGGCGACATGGCAAACTGCTGGTCGAGCCATGCCTTGTACCCGATCATCGATACGTGATGAATTTCGGCGTCGGTGGCGCCGAAAGTCGCCTGATCGAGGAATCGCGACGCATCCTCCGGCGCGACGATCGGCTCCGGCGGCTTGCCGTTCACCTGCGCGATCAGGTCGGCCGATGCCGCCGGTCCGGGAGCGGGATTCAGCACCTGCAGGTCGAGCTTCCCGGGTTCGGTCAAATCCACGCTCGCCGTCAGCTGCGTACCGCTGTCGAAAGTGGCTGCGATCGGCGCGCCATTCACCAGCACCTGCGCGCCGGAGATGAACTTCGCGCCTTTCAACACGATGGTTGCCGGCCCCGGATTGAACGCCATGGGCGTCGCCGAGTTGAGGATCGGGATCGGATTCATCACCTGGATGTTCTGCCCGATCGAGACTTTCGGATTGTCGACGCTGGTAATCGTCAGCAGAACGACGTTGCTGGGCTTGGGAACCACCAGCGGCGCCGTGTAGGTGATCGATCCGTCTTTGTTCGAAACCGCCGTTCCGACCTCGGAATTGCCGCCGGGAACATCGTTCACCTTCAGGGTCACGGCGTGATTGTCGGTTCCATTCACCATCAGGCCGAGATACAGCCTGTTTCCAACACGCACATCGAAGCCGCTCGGCTCGATCTGCAGGACGACCTGCCCGGGACCGACCTTCATCGAAAGAGGATTGGCGCTGGCCGACCCCGGATTGGGATTGGTCACCGTCAGCGGATACGTCCCTGGATTCGGCGCGTCGATGGAAGCGACCAGCTCGTGGCCATTGAGATATGTGGTCTGAACCGGCGCGCCGTTCCACTTGATCTGCGCGCCATAAACAAATTTTGAGCCGTTCACGATGACCGTAGTGGTTCCTTCGGAGAATCCTGAAGGGGTTACCGCGTCGATGACCGGGATTGGATTCCAGATTTGCAGCGCTAGCGAACCCGGAGGGGCGGTGGGATAGGTATTGGAAGTACTGGTGATTTTGACGGTATAAGGCGTGGGGACGAGCGCCGGCGCGGTATAAACACCGGCGCCGTCGATGGTGCCGACCGCCGCATTGCCGCCCCGAATCCCATTGACGTAGAAAGTCAACCCCGAGCCCAGCAAGAGCCCGTTGGATTTGAGCTGGAGGTGGTCATTCACGCGAACATAGTTGCTGGAAGCCGAGATCGCGGCAGCCGTGCTGAGATCTCCAAGCTGGTAGGAGTTACAGCCCGTCATCCAGGAAGTTGCAACAACATATGACGCCAGGGCAAGCGCCAGCCCGGGCAGGGAGTGGCGCAACGACACTGCTCGCATAGACGCTCCTAGATTGGGGGATCCAAGGCACCACATGCACGGAAAGCGCGGTAACCGCGTTAAGTATGCAGAGTTTTCAAAGCGTATCCAACGAAGGCGGCAGGAGGCAATACATATTTTGGGGGATAAGAGCCGGGGGTAATATGAGCCGGTTGAGATTGTATGAAAACCATAACAAGATGAAGCTGCCCAACGGCAACGCCGCCATCGTGGATATCCGGAAGATTCGGGACTATTGTCTTTCGAATGATCATCCGCGAGGGCGGCATAAGGCACGGGTCTTCGAATCCGCGTTGGGATTGGCGGCCAAGGACTCGGAAGAGCTTCGAGCCGCTTTGAAAGAGGCCGCACGGACCGGAGACGCGTCTGCCGGAGTCGCCGACCAATACGGTATCCGATACACCATCGATTTCGTGATGAAACACCGCGACAGAACGTCATCGGTTCGAAGTTGCTGGATTATCCTGGAGGGGAGGAAAGAGCCACATTTCGTCACGTGCTTTGTGCTTTAATGAGGGTGAGATGCCCAGCCTTGATCTGCTCGCCGAAGTAGCCCTGCTGCGGGACCTGCCCGACCGCGGCCTCGTTCGCGGGCAGGTTGGGACAGTGGTCGAGACACTCTCCTCGGATGCGTTCGAGGTAGAGTTTTGCGACGAAAGCGGCCGCACCTACGCTACAGCCGCATTGCGCGCCGAAGACCTGGTTCGGCTTCGCCGCAGCCCGCTCGAGCGGGTGGCCTGATACAAACATCGGCTTCACTGAATCGTAACCGTGTCGCGCAGTGCATCGGCGGGCGCGCCACGCAACCCGTCTTCGCGATGATCGTCGAGGATAAGCTGGATCGCAGCCCCGAGGCTCTCGCGGCACTCCTCTATCGTGCGGCCTTGGCTGCTAACTGCCGCAGCACATACTGCAGAATCCCGCCGTGCTGATAGTAGAGGATCTCCTGCGGCGTATCGATGCGAATCCTCGCTTCGAAAGATTTCGCTTTGCCATTCGCATCGGTGGCGCGCACCGCCACGGTGCGGCCTGTGGAAAAGCTCGAGTCGAGTCGCGGGACGAGGCCGAGAATGTCGTAGGTCTCTTCGCCGGCAAGGCCCAGCGACTCGGCATTCTTGCCCGCCTCGTATTCGAGCGGCAGAATCCCCATTCCCACCAGGTTTGAACGGTGAATGCGCTCGAAGCTTTCGGCAATCACCGCGCGCACGCCGAGCAGGTTCGGCCCTTTCGCGGCCCAGTCGCGCGACGAGCCCGAGCCATATTCCTTGCCGGCGAGAATAATCAGCGGCACGCCGCGCTCGGCGTATTTCACGCTGGCATCGAAGATGGACATCTGCTCGCCTTCCGGCAGCAGTCGCGTCACACCGCCCTCAGTGCCTGGCGCGAGCCTGTTACGCAGGCGCACGTTGGCAAATGTACCGCGCACCATCACTTCATGGTTGCCGCGCCGCGAGCCATAGCTGTTGAAGTCGGCCGTCTTGACTCCGTGCCCGGTCAGATACTTCCCTGCCGGACCGTTCGCCTTGATCGATCCTGCCGGCGAAATATGGTCCGTGGTCACCGAGTCGCCCAGCACGGCGAGCACGCGCGCGCCCTGTATATCCGTGACCGGCGCAGGCGTCTTCGCGATGCCATCGAAGTACGGCGCCTTGCGAATGTAGGTCGAGTCCGGCTCCCACTGGTAGACGTCGCCTGTGGGAAACTTCAGTCCCTGCCAGTTGGCGTCGCCCTGAGTCACGGTCGCATACTCTTTGCAGAAGCCCTCGCTGCTCAATCCCGCTTCGATCGCATGGGTTACTTCATCCTGCGTAGGCCAGATATCCCTGAGATAGACGGGATTGCCCTTCTTGTCCTTGCCCAGCGGATCGGCGTCGAAGTTGTGGCCGATGCGGCCGGCCAGCGCGTAGGCCACGACCAGCGGCGGGCTCATCAGGTAATTCGCGCGCACGTCGACATTCACGCGGCCTTCGAAGTTGCGATTGCCGCTCAGCACGCTCACGGCTACCAGGCCATGCTCGTCGATGCTCTTGGTCACATCGGCCGGCAGCGGTCCGGAGTTGCCGATGCACGTCGTGCAGCCGTAACCGACAACGTTGAAGCGCAGCTTTTCGAGATACGGCAGCAGGCCGGATTTCTCGTAGTAGTCCGTAACCACACGCGAACCAGGCGCCAGCGAGGTCTTCACCCAGGGCGGCACCGTGAGCCCTTTCTCAACCGCTTTCTTGGCGAGAAGCCCGGCCGCAACCATCACCGAAGGATTCGACGTGTTGGTGCAACTGGTGATTGCAGCGATCACGACGGAGCCGTGATCGAGATACGGATCGGGATCGACGCCGAAGCGCTCTTTGATCGTGGTCGTAACCGACAGAGAGCTCCCTGTCGTCTTTGCCGCACCGGAGGAATCAGCCGGGCCCTCGTTGTCCTCGGCTGCAACGGCCAGGGCGGTGTCGCTTGTCGGCTTGCGTTCCCATGCGGCCGCGGTGCGCGTGCCCAGCGGCTTGGCGGTGGGCGCCAGCAGCGAAGGCAGTTGCTGGGCGAAGCTCGCCGCGGCATCCTTCAACAGCACGCGATCCTGAGGGCGCCTGGGGCCTGCGACGCTCGGTTCCACTTCGCTCAAATCGAGCTCGATCGTCTGCGTGTACTCAGCTTCGGGCGCGTTGGCGCTGTGGAAGAGCCCCTGCTCCTTGTAATAGGCCTCGACCAGCGCGATCTGCTCGGCGCTGCGGCCGGTGAGCTTCAGGTAGCGCAGCGTCTCGTCGTCCACGGGAAAGATGCCGCAGGTCGCGCCGTACTCGGGCGCCATGTTGCCGATCGTCGCGCGATCGGCCAGCGGCAGCGCGCCGATGCCCGGCCCGTAAAACTCGACGAACTTGCCGACAACTCCGAGCTTGCGCAGCGCCTGCGTCACGGTCAGCACAAGGTCGGTTGCCGTGGCGCCCTCGCGCAGGCGCCCGGTGAGCCGGTAGCCGACGACCTGCGGCACCAGCATCGAGATTGCCTGCCCCAGCATCGCCGCCTCGGCCTCGATGCCGCCCACGCCCCAGCCCAGCACGCCCAGGCCGTTGATCATCGTGGTATGCGAGTCGGTGCCGACCAGCGTGTCGGGATACGCGAGCCATTCGCCATTCGCGTCCGTCGTGAACACCACCCGCGCCAGATACTCGAGATTCACCTGGTGACAGATGCCCATGCCCGGAGGAACGACGGAGAAGTTGCGGAACGCCGTCTGCCCCCACTTCAAGAACGCGTATCGTTCGCGGTTGCGCTGGAACTCGAGGATGGCATTGGCGTCATAGGCCCTGGGGGTGCCAAACTCGTCCACCTGCACGGAGTGGTCGATGACCAGTTCCGCAGGCACCAGCGGATTGACGCGCTCCGGATCGCCGCCCAGCGTCTTGATGGCGTCGCGCATCGCCGCCAGATCCACGATCGCGGGCACGCCGGTAAAGTCCTGCATGAGCACACGGGCCGGCATGTAGGCGATCTCGCGGCTGGGCTCGGCCTTCGCGTCCCATCGGGCCAGGAACTCGATGTCGTCTGCGGTCACGTTCACGCCGTCTTCGCGGCGCAGCAGGTTTTCGAGCAGGATCTTCAGACTGAAGGGCAGGCGGGCGAGGTTGAATCCGCGCGTTTCAAGCGCGGGAAGACGATGGATGGTATAGGAGCGGCTGCCGGAGGTAAGCACGGCGCGGCTGGAGAAGCTGTTCATCGGGCGTCCCTTTCTGTCCGCACGCAGGCGGATCGCTGAGAAATCGGGAATTTCGGAATCTCCACGGCACTAGGGCCTGTTAACACTATTGGAATGGCGGCGACGGGAGCCAATTTTTCCAGGTTGCAAGCGCGCATCCGCGTGACCCGGATCACACAACGCGATCCGGACTGCCGCCTAAAATGCCGGGAATAGCTTACTCAGCGGGAAACGCGACGTCCACGGTCGTGGTGTCCGCGGCGAAAGCGCTTGAGCGGGAGCGCGTCGGGTTGCGGGGCAAGGTCGCGCATTGAATCCGCAAATATTGTAGCGCGAAGGAAGCGCCGGCCGGAACCACGCCTTGCCCGGACGCCGGCCCCGGGGCCGCGCAACGCAAGAACAACTTCGGGGTTCGCATAGGGTGGTTCGACTCTTGCGAGGCGGAGGCAAGAGGTAACTCTTCGGGAACCTTCGGACACCTCGCCCCCAGGAAGTGGGTGGCTATTACCACAGATGGGCATGGAAAAAATTACTGAAGTCACCGATGATCTTTGTGAGAAAGTTATGGCAGATCAGAGGTACATTCGAGAGTCCGTGGTCCGGGGACAACAACCCGCTGCCGGTGCGGGCAAGTGCTGCGCTTATAACGAAACGCGCGAGCGCTTCCTGTGCGCCAATGTGGAAAGCGGCGATTTCAACGCCGCCAGTCTCGAGATGCATCTCGGGGCTCTTGCGCCCGGCTCCGGCACGGCCCTCTGGCTGGTGCCTTTCCGCGGTATTTCGCCCACCAGCGTGCGCGTTCCTATCGACCTTCTCTATCTTGACCGCAACTGCGTAGTCCTGGACGCCGTCGAGTCGTTTCCGATCTGGAGTGCCTCGTCTTCCGGCGCGCCGGCCGCCAGCGTTCTCGCTCTGCCGGCAAATACGATTGCTTCCGCGGGCACGCGAACCGGCGATCAGCTCATCCTTTGCGATCCCGAGGAGATGAAGTGGCGCTTGCAGCAGTTGCTGGCCGCCAAGGCGCAGAGCCAGGCCGGAGCCGTTGCCTCTCCGGCTCCGGAGGCTGGCGCTCGTGGCACGGCGGGTCGCGTGATTTTGTTCGACCGCTCGCGGTCGAAGCCGGCGGTTGAGACTTCTCCCGCAGAAGTCGCTCAGGCGGCAATGCCTGAGCCGCTCGCGCCGCAAGCCGCGCCGATGGCTGCCGTGGCCGAGCCCGCGCAGAAGGCCAAGCCGGCGAAGAGCTGGCTCCAGCGTTTGTTGTCTCCCGATCCTCCTCAGCCGCGCAAAGCGCAGCGCGAATCGCTCGAGGGGATCGCTGCCTACTTCTTCACCGGCGGCGAATCGAAAGCGCATGGGGTTCGCGATATCAGCTCGTCCGGCTTCTACGTCTTCACCGACGAGCGCTGGTATCCCGGCACCATCGTCCGCATGACGCTCACCGATCGCCGCCAGCCCACCGCGG
>Ga0335078_10006861_pt1 | contig 16872 bp, 12 predicted proteins | sample Lox_Sample_32_FD_206711 | JGI IMG/M metagenome (GOLD analysis project Ga0335078, IMG submission 206711) | Soil microbial communities from Loxahatchee National Wildlife Refuge, Florida, United States - Lox_Sample_3.2 | ecosystem: Environmental > Terrestrial > Soil > Wetlands | place: USA... | reverse complement strand
GAAACACGCTCGCGGTAAGAACGCGTCCCGAAGCGCGAACGACCTCGGGCGTGACCATTTCGCCGCCCATCGCCTCGCAGAGGAAGCGGCAGAAGTTCGCCTGGTCGGTCCGAGTTTGGAAACCGACGACGTCATAGGCGCATATCGCCTGCATGAGCCATTCATGCTCGGGCACCGCCACCAGCATGTCTGGCGGCGGGAACGGGATATGCAAGAAAAAGCCGATGCGATTGTGGACTCCCAGGGCGCGAAGCTCCGCGGCCAAAGGGATCAGGTGATAGTCGTGAACCCAGATCAGATCGTCCGGATTGAGCAGAGGCGCAAGCGCTTCGGCGAAGCGTCTGTTGACTTTCCGATAGGCGTCGCAACTCTCCGGCGTGAAACGCGCGAGATCCAGCCGATAGTGATGCACGGGCCAGAGCGCCGCATTGCAAAAGCCGAGGTAGTGCTCTTTATAATCGCGTTCGGAGAACGGCATGGTGACGAAGGTGACCTTGCCGTCTCGTCTGCAGGAGACGCCGATCTCCGCCTCGGAGGCGACGATTTCTCCGTTCCAGCCAAACCAAACGCCGCCGCGCTCGCGCAACCCGTCGAGAATGCAGACCGCCAGACCGCCAGAGGCAAGGCAGCCCGGGTCAGCGACCCGATTCGACACCACGACAAGCCGACTCATGAGCCCTCTCCCAGGCGCGCGACAGCCGGGCGCACCCTTCATGACTCCCGCCCTGAACTAGGCTTGCGGGCAACGATCGCAAGCTTCTCCGATCAGAAGAAGTCGTCATCTTGCGAAATCTTTCCCGGTGATGCGGTCCAGCTCGCCTTGGGTCTGAGCTTGAACGCGCGCCGACATGAGCGGATTTGAGCGCGGTGGCGAGGCGTCTCGTGGGATCGAAGCGCTCGATTGTTCGTGCCCGCAGGCGCAACCTCAAGCCTTGCCTCTGGGAAGTCGGAAAGGAACTGTCTCAAGACGAGGAAGGCGTCGGCGGCGCGGTCGCGCGCTCCTAACTCTGTCCACCGACGTAGATCGGCGACTATGAGCCGTCTGACCGTCTTGGGGCCTCTCCACAAGTTCAGGAGATAGCAAGACTGCAAAACGCGGTGCCGGGCGCCGGGGCTTGGACCCAAGCATATCTCCGTGGCGGCGAGTCCGGCAGACTTCGCACAATCGCCGACGCTGATCACGACCCGTCTCCCAGGGACCCCCTGTGTTGACACAATGGTGATCGGAACAAGCTTGCGCCATTCGGATTATTACCTATTTCGCTGCAATGGAGATGCTGCAATAAATGGAGACGCCGCAATAGCTGCAATAGATGAAATATGGGCGAAGCGGCAAGTGGGTTCGGCCTCAGCCTTTGGGCTTCGAACGCCGCGGGGACGGGGTTTGGGCTCGCTGGTGGGCGCGCTCATTTAGCTGCTGCCAAGCTTTTTGCAGCGCGAGATTTTGTATATTGTCTGGCGTCTTAAAGCCTGGAGCATCGCTTGGCGACGGCGGACCCAGGAAGACAGAGAGGAATGATGGGGGCAGGCGTAAGAGAGGAGTCCGGAAAGCCGCCCGAGACGCATCGCCCGGCCGAAAGGACGCCTGACAATGTGAGGCCTCACGGTTCTCCCGAGCGAGATCGCGCGAGCCACAAGCAAGTCGTGCATGTCATTGATGATGACGCCGCTGTTCTCGGTTCGGTGCGATTCCTGCTGACGATCGAGGGGTTCGAGGTGAAAACATACCCTTCGGCCGAGGAGTTTTTGGAGGCGATCGACCCCGGCGAGGAAGGCATCGTCGTAACAGATGTGCGATTGCCGGGGCTGAATGGCGTGGAGCTGATGGAAGGCATAAAAAAGCGCGGCCTCAATCTCCCTGTTATCGTCATCACCGCCTACGCCGATGTGGCGCTCGCTGTTTCCGCGATGAAGCAAGGCGCCGTCGATCTTCTCGAGAAACCCTTTGATCCGTCGGTGTTGATTAGTACGGTTCAGCAAGCCTTTGCGGGCGCGCCTGAGAAGGCGGAGAGCAGCGCTTCAGCGCAAGTCCGTCATAATCTGTCGAGCCTGACCGCAAGGGAAAAGGGCGTGCTTGAGGAGTTGATCAAAGGCAAAACCAATAGGGCGATCGCGGCGGAATTGGGCATCAGCCAGCGGACCGTCGAAGTTCATCGCGCCAGCATCATGAAGAAGACCGACGCGGGAAGTCTTTCGGCGCTCGTGCGGATGGCTTTGGTGCTTGAAAAGAATTCAACTTAGCTGCGGCTTCGTCGCAGGGCGCGCGCCGGCCTGCTCCCGCCATCTGCGCGGCGACATCAATTTTACTAGCCGTGGAGAAACGCACGCCGGGCCGCCAAGCGGAGGGTCGGGGCGTTAGATTGGATTCGCGCCGGTGAGCGAGATTTGCCTATAGTGCTCCGGCAGCGAAAGGCTCTCCATGACCGGCGACGACCACTTGCCTGCAAATCCTGCGCAGAAGGCGGACGACCAGCCGGACCGGTGGTTTCCAACCGTCGGAATCGGGGCCTCCGCCGGGGGAGTTCGCGCCTTGCAGGAATTTTTCGAGAACCTGCCGGACGACCTCCCCGCGGCTTTTGTCGTCATCGTACATCTCGATCCCGGGCATCAGAGCGAGTTGCCGAGCATACTCGCTGCGCACACGAAGATACCGGTTAGCCAAGTAGCCGCCCGTGTCCGGCTCGAGCCCAGGCATGTCTACGTCATTCCGCCCAACCGACAATTGCTCATCGCCGATCAGCATCTTTCGCTCGTCGAATTCGATGAGCCACGGTGGCAGCGCACGCCAATCGATATGTTTTTTACATCGCTCGCCGCCCAGCGCGGCGACGATCTTGCGATCATACTTTCGGGCGCTGGCTCGGACGGGGTGGTCGGCATCAAGGCGATGAAAGAGGCCGGCGGCCTCATTCTCGTCCAGGATCCAGAAGAGGCCGAATATGGGCCGATGCGGCGCAGCGCCATTGCGACCGGCGTCGCTGATCTTGTGCTCCCGGTGCGCAAGATCGCCCAACGGCTTCCCGAGCTGATCGCGCTCGGCAGCCGTGTTCCCGGAGGGCGACTCGCGGAAAGCGACGAGGAGACGGTCCAGCATATTCTCTCCCATATTTGCATTGGTACGGGACATGATTTTTCCAAATATAAGAAGTCTACGATCCTGCGCCGCGTCGCGCGTAGGATGCAGGCGCAGCGTGTGACGACGCTTGCGGAATATCTCGCCATCCTCGGTGAGAGCGCGGAAGAGGATCAGGCGCTTTTCGCCGATCTCCTGATTTCGGTGACGACCTTCTTTCGCGACGCCGCCGCCTTCAACAGCCTGGCCGCGCGCGTTATCCCGACGCTCTTCGAGGAGAAAGGCGCCGCCGACGCCGTCCGCGTCTGGGCTCCCGGCTGCGCGACGGGAGAGGAAGCCTATTCGATCGCCATCCTCCTGATGGAGGAGCGCGATCGTCGCGATCTTCATCCGGAAATTCAGGTGTTCGCTTCCGACGTCGACGAGGCCGCGCTCGCTTTCGCGCGGGAGGGCCGTTATCCGCCCGCGATCGAAGCCGACCTGAGCGAAAAGCGGCTGTGGCGCTTTTTCACCCGAGAAGCCGATCACTACCGGGTGAAACGAGAGCTGCGCGACGTGGTCTTGTTTTCGAAACACAGCCTGTTCAAGGACCCGCCATTCTCGCGGCTCGATCTCATCTCCTGCCGCAATCTGCTCATCTATCTCGGCCGCGATCTCCAGCAACAAGTTTGCCTCACCTTTCATTTCGCACTGCTGCCCGGCGGCTATCTTTTCCTCGGCACGTCCGAAAGCGCCGACAATCCGGGTGGCTTGTTCCGCGTCATCGATCGGGACGCGCGCATTTTTCGGCGCGCGTCCTCGCCGGCGAACGGGGCGCGGGTGGTGCAGGCGCTGACGCTTGGCGGCGCCGCGGAGCCGCTGCCGCCAAGATCCGTTTTCAGTTCCAGGATGCCCGGGGAAGTGATGATGCATCGCGAGGCGCTTGAACGTAACGCGCCGCCGAGCGTAATCGTCGACGAATCCTTTCGTGTCGTCCACCTCTCGGAGACCGCGGGACGCTATTTGCAACCTTCGGCGGGGACGCTCGCAAACGACATTACCGAGCTTGCGCGCGAAGAGCTGCGATTTGACCTGCGGGCCGCTCTAAACCGAGTCTTCTCACGCGGGGAGGCCAGCCTCAGCCCGCCGATTCCCGTGCGCTTCAACGGCGCTCAACGCCGCCGCGTCTATTTGCAGGTGAAACTTGTCCGCAACGATTCCCAGGCCGCTCGCACGGCCGTCGTATTCTTCTTCGAGGGCGAGGCGCTCGGCGACGATTCGGACAAGGCGACGAACCTCGAAGGGCGCGCGCCCGAAGACCAAATCCGCGAGCTTCAGCAGGAACTCCAGTTCACCCAGTCGCAACTGCGCACGTCGAGAGAGGAATATGAAGGCGCGAACGAGGAGCTGCGCGCAGCCAACGAGGAGCTCCAGTCGATCAACGAGGAGTATCGTTCAACCGCCGAAGAGCTCGAGACCAGCAAGGAAGAACTGCAGTCGACCAACGAGGAGCTGCAAACCGTCAACAGCGAGCTGAAGTCGAAGCTCGACAGCATCTCACGCGCGCACAGCGACATTCAAAATCTGATGGCCGCGACGGACGTTGGGATTCTTTTCCTCGACAACCAGTTGCGCATAAAGCGCTTCACGCCGCGGGTCGCGGAGCTCTTCAATGTCGCCGACGGCGACGAGGGCCGGTCGATCACGGATTTTACGAACAGCCTCAACTATGAAGCTTTCGCTGCTGACGCGAGAGAAGTGTTGAGAAATCTCGCTTCGAGCGAACGTGAAGTGTCCAGTCGCAATGGCGCTTGGTATTTGTTGCGGTTGCGCCCCTACCGCACTGTCGAAAACAGGATCGACGGGATCGTCGTCACCTTTGTGGACATCAGCGGACGGCGCCGCGCGGAGGATGCGTTGCGCGACGGCGAAGCGCGCCTCCGGGCTGTCTTCGATGGCGTCGCCGACGCGATCCTCACGATCGACGAGACCGGCGTCATTCAGGCCGTGAACAAGTCCGCAGACACGATGTTCGGCTATACCGTGGAGGAGCTCCTCGGCGCGAACGTAACCAAGCTCATGCCCGAGCCCCATCGCTCGCAGCACGACGGCTACATCCAAAATTATCTTCGGACCGGCGTGGCGAAAATCATCGGCATCGGGCGCGAGGTCGAGGCGGTGCGCAAGGACGGCTCCAAGTTTCCCGCGGAATTGCGGGTCTCAGAGATTCACCATCACGAGGAACGCTTCTTCATCGGCTTCATTCGCGATCTCACCGAAAAGCGCATGCTGGAAGTGCGTCTGCGCCGATTGCATGGTGATCGGCTCACCTCGATGGCGGAGATGGCCGCCGCGCTCGCCCATGAGCTTAATCAACCGCTTTCGGCGGCCACAAACTATCTGGAGGCTGCGCAGCGTCTCCTCAAATCCGTCCCGGAGCGCCCGCCCGAAGTCGGCGAGGCTCTGGATAGCGCCGCGTCGCAGATGCTGCGCGCGGGGCGAATCGTCAGTCACCTGCATGATTTCATCTCACGCGGCGCTCCTGAAAAGCTCCTGCAGAGTTTGCATGCGATCATCCGACAAACCTGCGAATTGGCTGTTCCTTTGATCAAAGAGCACAAAGTCGCGTTGATTTTGCATTTGGACGCTGAAAGGGATTCGGTTTTGGCGGACAAGGTGCAGATTCAGCAAGTGCTGGTCAACTTGATGCGCAATGCCTGCGAGGCGATGAGCGTGTCGAAGATTCGAAGGCTGACCATCGCGACTTCGCTGAAGGACGAGAAGCTGAGAGTCGATGTGATCGACACGGGCACAGGCCTTTCGAAGTCGGTCGACGCGGACTTCTTCGAACCCTTCGCCACGAGCAAGTCAAATGGGCTTGGCGTCGGTCTGTCGATTTCGCGATCCATCGTAGAATCGCATGAAGGGAAAATCTGGGCTGATCCCGACGTGGGCGGCGGAGCCAGGTTCAGTTTCACCTTGCCGATCACAGAGGCGGGCGCCGACGAGGAATAGCAGCCGGGCGGCCCGCAGATTTGCGTTCAGACGAGCCCTCTCATGTCGCCTTTTCCCAGGCGCGTGACAGCCGCATGGCGCAATTGATTATTCCGACCATCGAATAGGTCTGCGGATAGTTGCCCCACGCCTCTCCGGTTCGAATATCGGTGTCCTCCGACATCATGCCGAGCGGGCTGCGGCACGCGAGAAGCTGGTTGAAATAGTCGCGGGCCTCCTCGGTCCGGCCCATGCGCGCCAGGGCGTCGATTCGCCAAAATGAGCAGCTGTTGAACGCCGTCGTCGGCAGGCCGAAATCGTCAGCGGCTTCGTAGCGCATGAGGTGCGGGCCGCGCGCCAACGTCGTCTCGATTTGTTTCACCGTCGAAGCCATCCGAGGCTCGTTCCCGTCAAGGAAGCCCACTTCGACCATCAGCAAAACCCCCGCGTCGAGATGCTCGCCCTCGAAAGATTCGACGAACGCCTGTCTTTTCTCAGACCAGGCGCGCTCGAGAATGACGCGCTTGACCTGGTTGGCCTTCTCTCTCCAATTCTGCGCCCGTTCCGGCTCGCCGATATGTTGGGCGATGATCGCCAGTCGGTCGAGCGCCGCCCAGCACATCACGCTGGACGTCGTGTGCACGCGCGCGCGCGAGCGCAACTCCCACATGCCGGCGTCCGGCTTGTCATAAAGATCCAAGGCCTTGCGCCCCATCGACTCGAGGCGGAGGAAATCCACCCGTGTCGGCGGCGACATCAGGCGCCGATCCAAGAAGGCCTGCGTGACGCCAAGCACGACATTGCCGTAGCTGTCATGTTGAAAATGCTCACAGGCCTGGTTGCCGACGCGAACGGGGCCCATCCCGCGATAGCCAGGCAAGGAAGTCACGATCCTTTCGGGAAGATTGGCCTCGAGACCGACCCCATACACGGGGTTGATGTGATCCTCATTGGCGGAAGCGATGACATTCATCAGCCAGCGGAAATAGTTCTCCATCTTACGTATCGACGCAAGCCTGTTGAGCGCGCGAACCACGAAATAGGCGTCGCGAACCCAGCAATAGCGGTAATCCCAGTTTCGCTCCGTGTTCGGCGCCTCAGGGATGCTCGTCGTCAGCGCGGCGACGATCGCTCCTGTCGGTTCATAAGTGCATAGCTTGAGCGTGATCGCGGCTCGAATGACGGCGTCCTGCCACTCCATGGGAATCGCCAATCGATGCGCCCAGTGGCGCCAATATTCACGCGTGCGCACGTCGAAATCCTGCGCCGTTTGGGTGACCCCTGCACTCAGGGTCTCGTCGACGCCGAGGATCAAATCGAGGGGACGATGGAGATTGAACAAGGTCTCGTCCCGCACATAGTCGATTGGCGCAGTCGTTGTCAGGCGCAACGTCGTGTGGGGGCCGACATAGCGGATGTGGTGCGAGCCGGTCGTGAGCGTCGGAGCCGTCGCGCCATAGTCGAAACGCGGTCGCGAGAGAATGCGGATGCGCGGGCTCCCGGAGACCGGCGTGAGGCGGCGCACGAGAGTCTGCGGAAAAAACAGGCGATCGCGCCACCAGAACCGCGGCGCGAAATCCCTGATTTGGACCGAGCCGTTCTTGCCATGCAAGATGGTTTCGAGAATCGGCGTGTTGCCGTCGTAGGACTGCTCGCTGCGGATAAAGTCTTCGACTTCAATCGCGAACAAGCCGGAACCCTCGGCGCCCTTGGGCGCGCCGAGTAGACTGTGGAAAACCGGGTCTCCATCGAAGCGGGGAACACAGCACCAGACGACCTTCGCCTCGTGATCGATGAGCGCTGTAAAGCTGCAGTTTCCAACCACGCCGAGATCAATCAATGAACCAGCTCCCCGCGCGCGTCATCGATTAGATCTCGGAGCCAGCCTTCCAGTTCCTTCACGTCACTGGCGCGAAATCGAGCGTCTGTCTCTTCGCCGCCGACCTTTATCGAAATGCCCCCCTGGCTGTTGACGACGGCGAAGCCCGCTTCATCCGTGACGTCGTCCCCCGCGAAGATCGGAATGCGGCCCTGGAACGGGGGTTCCCCTAGGAACGCGTTGATCACGCTCCCCTTGTCTGCTCCTTTTTGAAGGATCTCGAACACCATTTTTCCATGGATCAAACGAAGATCCGCCCGCTGTCCGACGACCTCTCTGACGATCTCGCAGCAGCGCCGCTCAAGATCGGGCCGCAAACGGTAATGCACCGCGACCGCGCCCGGTTTCCTTTCGATGACGACTCCCGTCTCGTCGCCAAGGACTTTCTCGAACACGAAGCTGATGGGGTGAACCTCCAAAATTTTCGCCGCATGCAAAACGCCCGCGGCGTCGCGGCGTTCGAGGCCATGGACGCCGGCGGCGGGCAGTTTCAGCGGGTGCAGCAAGCGATCGATCACCGAAAGCTCCCGGCCCGAAATCACCGCGAGGGCGCCGTTGGACTCGTCGTTAAGCGCCTCGAGCAATCGCAGCGTGGCGGGGCGCACGCGCACGTCGTCCGGATGCTCGGCGAGCTCCGCGATGGTGCCGTCGAGGTCGAGGAAAACCGCGTGGCCCTTTAGATCGTCGATCCAAGGAAGCATGACCCATTGTCCCAGTTACGGTCGCTCTCTGTTACGGATTGGACATGCGCGCCCTCCGTTGCAGCGGATTCTAATTGCAACACTCCGCCCCCGCTTTCGCTGGGCGCGGGCCCGACGCGTGCATTCGGTAAAAATGGCGTACGTAGTCATTTTTTTCAATGATGGGGTTCTTGGCCAGCCTTCATCGATTGAGCCATCGAAATGCTGGAATGCGTCCGCATTGAGACGAAATGGGTCGCCGGATCGCGGCGTCGAAGCCGATCGCGCCCCTTAATACACAGCCGTGGATTGGGTCGGGTAGAGCACGCGCGTCATGGGGTCGAGACAGCCCAGTCCGAGCAGAATAGCGAGCCAAACCGCGCCGGCGAGCGCAAAGAAACGGGCGGTCTGGGGGGCCTTCCCGAGCTCCATGAAGCCCATCGCGACGATTCCAACCATCATCAGCGCAGGGATGAGCACGAGACCGCGCGCTGCCTCACCGAGCGGCAGCCTGGCGACGCCGAACTCCGCCGCCAGCAAGAGCAGGAGCAGGAGATAGCTCGTGAACAATTGTGTCGTTCGAACTTTCATGGGCCGCGTCCGATCAGGTAGATGAGCGGATAGAGAATGATCCACACCATGTCGACGAAGCTCCAATACAGGCCGACGACGAAGACCGCGGTATTTCGAGACGGTGTGAATTCGCGCGCGCGCAGCATGATCCAGGCGACGAGCCCGAGACCGACGACGAGATGCATTCCGTGTATCGCCGTGGAGAAAAAATAGAACACGAAGAAAAGTTGCGCGCCATTGCGTTCGGCCGGCGTAAAGACGAATTCAGCGCCCGGAAACAACCCTCTTTCGAAATCGTGAGGCCACTCCACCGCGAATTTGAGCATCAAGAACGCGCCGCCCAGCAGCCATGCGATGACCAAGCATAGGATCATCGCACGTCGGCGTCCGGTCTCGATGAATGCGACGCCGAAACTATACGACAGACTGCTCGTGATCAGCAGCGCGGTGTTGATCGTTCCGATGAATAGATCGGTCTGCCTGGCGCCTGCGTCGAATGCGGCGGGATCCGCGTGGCGGCAAAAGATCCAAGCGAGGAAGAGAGGGCCAAAGAACATCATCTCTGTCGCGAGAAACAGCCACATGCCCGAGACCGCGCTTTCCGCCTGGTGGCGCGCGCTGGAGTACTGAAACGCGTGGCCCCCGACGGCTTCACTCATCTCGGCTTGTCTCCGTGTAAGGATAAGAATAGGGCGGCAGCGTCACGACGGGCGTCGTTTCGAAATTTTCGGTGGGTGGAGGCGAGGGTGTCGTCCATTCAAGACCCGTGGCGCCCCACGGATTGGCGCTTGCGCGCTCGCCGTAAAATAATGACCACGCGAGATAGCCGAGCGGCAGTAGATAGCCGATCGCCAGAATCGACGCGCCCCCGGAGGATAGGACGTTCAGCGCCTCGAACTCAGGGGGATAGGCGTTATAGCGGCGCGGCATGCCGAGATAGCCGAGAATGAATTGCGGGAAGAAAGTCACATTGAAGCCGACGAAAATGATGATGGCGGCCGCCCGACCCCACATCTCGGGATAAAGCCGGCCGGTGATCTTGGGCCACCAGAAATGCAACGCCGCGAAATAGGCCGAGACCATCCCGCCCACCATCACATAGTGAAAATGCGCGACGACGAAGTAGGTTTGCGTCAGATGCACATCCGCGGCGAGCGCGGCGACAAAAAGGCCCGTCAATCCGCCCATGGTGAAAAGGCCGATGAAGCCGAGCGCATAAAGCATGGGAGCGTCAAAGCGGATGAAACCCTTGTGCATCGTGCCGAGCCAATTGAAGACTTTGATAGCCGACGGCACGGCGACCATGTAGCTCAAGATCGAAAACACCAGCGCCGAATAGAGCGACGTGCCGGCGACGAACATGTGGTGGCCCCACACCAGAAAGCCGATCACCGCGATGGCGACGCTGGCCCAAACGACAAATTTGTATCCGAACAGCTCCTTGCGCGAGAACGCCGGAACGATCTCGCTGATGACCCCAAATCCGGGCAAGATCATGATGTACACCGCCGGGTGTGAATAGAACCAAAACAGGTGCTGGAAGAGCAGCGGGTCGCCTCCGATCGCCGGATCGAACACGCCGATACGAAAGAGGCGCTCGAAGGCGACCAGCAGCAGCGTCATCGCCAGCACAGGCGTCGCGAGCACCATGATCACGCTGGTCGCGTAGAGGGACCACAGGAAAACCGGCATCCTGTGCCATGTCATGCCGGGCGCGCGTAGCTTGTGGATGCTGACGATGAAGTTGAGTCCCGTGGCGATCGACGAAAAGCCGGCGATGAAAACCGCGACAACGGTCGCGACCACATGGCCCTTCGAATAGAAGGAGGTGAGCGGCGTATAGAAGGTCCAGCCGGTGTCGACGCCCCCGACGATCAGCGCGTAGAGCGCGACGAGGCCGGCGAGGATGAACAGATACCAGCTCAGGAGATTGAGCCGAGGAAACGCCAGATCGCGGGCCCCCAGCATCAAAGGCACGAGGAAGTTCCCGAGCGTCGTCGGAACGGCTGGCACGAGGAAGAACCAGACCATGACGACGCCATGCATCGAGAAGAGCCGGTTATAAGTCTCGGCCGAGCCGAGGAGCCCTTTGGGCGAGAGGAGATTGTAGCGAACCAGGGTGGCGCCGATCCCCCCGACAAAAAAGAAGAAGGTGATCGCCGCGAAATAAAGCAGCGCGATGCGCTTGTGATCGGTGGTGAGCAGCCAGCTGCGCAACGTGTAGCCATCGCTCAGATAACTCGTCTGGCTTCGCGTCTCGGTGACGGTCATCGGCGTTCCGTGGGTTTTAGGGATTTGATGTAGGCGATGACGCGCAGCAAATTCTCCTCTTCGAGCTGCCCGGCGAAAGACGGCATGATGGGCGGATAGCCGGCAACGCGTTGCTTCTCGGGGGAAATAATGCAATCGCGGATGTAGCTCTCGTCGGCTGTGACGACCGCGCCGGTGTCGAGAGTGACCTTTTCGCCATAGAGCCCGGCGAGCGGAGGAGCGTCGACGCCGCCGCCCGATTGTTTGCCGCCAACGCCGCCCTCGCCGTGGCAGCCGCCGCAGCCATAACGCGTGAAAAGAACCTCGCCGGCCGCCGCCATGCTTTCATGCGCGCCGGCTCCGGAAGCGGACTGGCCGAGCCAATCCTCGTATTCGGGCGGCGACATCGCCACGATCTCGCCAATCATGCTGGCGTGTCCCTCGCCGCAGAATTGCGTGCAGAACAGGTGATATACGCCAGCTTTCTCAACCTGAAACCATAAGGTTTCGTAACGGTCCGGCAGAACGTCATGCTTGATGCGAAAGGCCGGCACAGAGAAGTCGTGAATCACATCCTCCGACGTCAGCACCAGCTGGATCGCCCGGCCCGTCGGCACATGCAGTGCGTTGATCTCCCGCTGGCCGCTCTGATGCTCGACCTTCCACATCCATTGCTTGCCGACGACGTAGATCTGCAGCGCGTCGCGCGGCGGCTGGAAGAGACGGACGTAGAGATCGGCGCCCCAGAGGAACAGGCCGAAGAACACCACGAATGTCGCGGCGGTCCAGCCAATTTCCAAGCGCCAAGTCTTTTGAGCGAGCTTGCCCCGCTCGACGCGGGCGTCGGCCCGATATCGGCTCACATAGACGAGCATCAAGCCGAAAACGAGCGCAAGAACGAGACAGGAGGCGAGCAACAGCGCGAGGATCAAATAATCCACTTCCGCGGCGTTGGCGCTCGCCTGAGGAAGCAACGATCTCATGCGCGCCTGCTCTCTTTTCGGAAAGCTCGGAACGCCATGGCGGCGACGAGAGCCGTCGTCGCGACGGCTCCCCATCTCAGGGCCTTCATGATCGCCAGAGTGTAGCGGCCCGTCGTCGGATCGAAGTCGAAGCACAACAACAGAACAGGCGATATTCGCGGGGCGATCTCGCCCGATGCGGCGCGCGCCGTCGCCAGGCGAACGTCGTCGGCGTTATAGCCGAGGCCCAGAATATAATTGGAAACGACGCCCTTGGACGTGACAAACACGACCGCGAGGGGATGCGCGAAGGCGGCTCGCGCTTCATCGAAGCGATCATCATAGCCGACGGCGGCTTCGAGACTGCGCAGGGCGCTCGCCTCGCCCGTCAGAAAGCGCCAATGTTTCTCTGCGCCCGGCGCGGCGAATCGTTCAACCTCCGCCGCTTTCGCGGCGGAGGCCACAGCCCCGCCCTCCGAGGGATCGACGCTGACGAGGGCGAGCCTATAGTCTCGGCCCGCGATCAAGCCCGAATCGCGCAAGGCGGAGAAAAGCGCGGCGCGCGCCACGCTGCAAAGCTTGGGACAGTGAAAATAGCCCAGCAGCAGAATGAGCGGCGGCCCTTCAAAGAGCTCGGCGAGACGAAGGGGCCCGCCATTTTCGTCGCGCAATGTGGTCTCGAGCGGGAGACGCGCGCCGAGTCTTTGTCGATACGCAATTCCGTTGAGGTCCGCCGGCGAGGCCGCATGGACGAGCGCCGGGAGGGCGAGCAACGGCAGGACGAGGGCCAGGCGTTTCAAGAGCTGTTGCATGAGCCTTCTCCGCTGATGCGCCGGCAGTGGGCCTGGCTTCGACTTGGGGACCGCCCGCGACGGGCGCGTGTTCCGGCGCGCCGGGCCAATCGGGAATATTTTCTTCGGCGATTTGACGCATGGCGACGGCGATCGGGATGTGAGCGACGCCCTGCGCCTTGTCGACCCAACCTGCGCCATTCAGGCGCGAGATCTCTTCTCGATAGAACTGGGCCATGTCGGCGGAGGGTCGCTGCTGCAAGCTCGGCTTGGGATATGACGGCAAAGGCAGGCGCATCGTCCGATCGGCCATGGAGCCGGGAAACAGCAGAAGCACGACGAGGGCCGTCAGCGACACCGCCAATGCGAGCGCGGCTGCGCCGCTCCACATGAAACTCGGGCGGACGTCCGACGGCTCGTGCCGCGCGGGTTCGAGCGTCTTCTCAGACATGACGCCTCGCACCTTCGGCGTGGCCGATGACTGACGAAGCACGAACTCCTTGCACGATGGCGAAACCGCTCACTCCGGTGATGGCCATGGCGGCGACCCAGATGACCGTGCGGAAGTCGGCCGCCGCTGCGGGCGCGATCAACCAGAAACTGCGAAGCAACGTTGCGAGTATCAGCAGCGCGCAGGCGCAGGCCATGGCGTTAGGCGAACGTTGCGCTTTCGCGGATAGCAAAATGAAAAACGGCGCCACGAAATGGCCGCCGGCGATCAGGGCCGCCACATAGCCCCACCCTCCGGACCAACGCAGAACGTACCACGAGGCTTCTCGCGGCAGATCCGACTGCCATATGATCAGCAACTGCATGAAGTCGAGATAAGCCCAGAGAATGGTGAGCGCGAGCAAGAGACGCCCGAGCTCGCGCAGCGTTTCCCCTCTCGTATCGTGGCGCATCAGCACGGCTAAAATGGCGACGGTCAGCGCGAAGAGTCCCATTTCCGCAATGGCGACGAGGCCGAACACGCTCGAGGCGAAGCGCGGGTCGAGCGACATCACGGCGTCGACCGAGGCAAATGTGATCGTGATGGCAAGCGCGATCAGGCCGCCGGGCGCGACGCGCGCCAAGTCCGACTCGCGATTTTCTCCCCGCACTCGCCGCGCGATGACCGTTTCGAGCCCAAACCAGACGGCGAGATAGATTCCGCCACGCAGGATGAATGCGGTCCCGTTGAGATAGAGCGCGTTGGGGAGATGCATCACCCCCTGCAACCAGGGATAGATTCGCGGCGCGGCGAACACATAAGGGATGAGCAGCAGCGGCAACAGCCACACGGTGCGGGCGCCGGCAAGCAGTTGCGGGCGAATTGCACAGCCCCAGCCGCCGCCGGTCAGCGCGTGAATGAGCAAAAGGCCCATGCAACCGAGCGGCCAGCCGAGCCAGGCGATCAATGTGATGAGCCATGCATAGGCGAAGGCGTTGGGAGCCAATATCCACCCGACCGACGCGGCCGCGAGTCCGAGGAAGCCAAAGAACCAGCCGGCGGACTCCCATCTGTGGCGGCTCATGGCTGCGCCCTCCAGCCTATGGATGCAAGATCGGCGGACGTCGCATTTTGGCTGCGCTGCAGGGCGCGGATATAAGCGGCGATCGCCCATCGGTCCTCCGGCTGCACGCGCGCCGCGAAGGAATACATCGCTCCATACCCATTGGTGATCACATCATAGAAATGGGCGGGCGGCGCTTCTCTCAGCCGCTTGATATGATAGGAGGGCGGCGAAGGAAAACCCCTCTGCACGATCATTCCTCGTCCATCGCCCAATTCCGAATGGCAGGGCGTGCAATAGATCCGGTATCTCTCCTGGCCACGTTCCAGCAGCGCGAGACTCACCGGCGGCGCCGATGGCGGCTTCTCCCCGAAGGCCACCGTGTTGGTTGGCGTCTTCGCCGGACCGACCAATGGCCTGTAAGCCTTCTGCTTTGGCTGAACACTCATGTCGCTGCAGGCGCTCACGAGAAGCGCGGAGAGGAGAGCGATCCAGCGCTTCATGACGCGACCTTCTCGATGTCCGTTGCGTTGAGGCTTTCCAAGACCGCGCGGGCCTGCGCGCGTATATCCGGATCGTCGCTGCGCGCCATTACGACAAAGCGATCGCGCATCACGCCGCCCATCGCTACGCATCTGTCAATGGGATCGTAGAATCTGAAGAGACGAGCGGCGACCGCGGCGCCTCCGATGGCGCACAAAACGGCGACGAGAACGCCGATCTCAAAAGCGATCGGCACGAAGGAGGGCCATGAGAATTTCGGACGTCCGCCAATGTCGAGAGGATAGGCCGACACATTCGCGTAGGTTTCCATCGCGAAGCCGGCGGCGAGTCCGATCAACCCGCCGATCAGGATGATCCACGGCAGTGGCGAAGAGGTTTTCTGCTCTTCGGAGACCTGCGGAGTGAAGGTTTGTATGTCTCCGACGCCGATCGTCTTCAACCGCTCGATCGCTTCTTGCAGTCGAGCTTCGGTCTCAAAACTTCCAACTACGCCGCCCGGCGCCGGCGAATCTTTTGCGCGAGGCTGTGCGACTGCAGGCGGCGCCCTCGCGCCCGCGACCTGTTGCGCCGTCAAAGCCTCGTTGAGAACGTCGCGGGCCTCGTAAATCGATTGGAGCTCCGCCGTGTAGGCGCAAGCGGGCGGATCGCAGCTCCTCCCGAGCCGCGCATCGAACACGAAGAGCGTCGCGCAATAGGGGCAGTGCGCCTCATCGTTCTCGCCCATCTCGATAAAGACATGCGGATGATCGAAGGGCGGCAGCGCGCCAATGCACATGAACTCCTTGACCCCGATGCGCACGCGCTCAACGCCGGGCTCGTTATGGACATGGAGCGGCCCGCTATTCTCCATGGCGGGTCTCCGCTTGCGCTCCCCTCGAGATCAATTCGCGCATCTCGAACATGGAGATCATCGGCAAGAGTCGGATCGAGATCAAAACGCCTGCGGCGAACAGGCCGACGGTGCCAAGGAGTGTGAGCCAATCCCAAATCGTGGGGGAATAGTTTCCCCATGCCGATGGCAATTCGGTGCGACGCAAGCTCATCGCGACGATCGCGTAGCGCTCGCACCACATCCCGATAATGGCGCCGAGGCTGACTAGGCCCACCAAGCGCTCGTTGAGACGGAAATTCATTCGCCACATCAGCTGCGGCAAAATGACATTGAACAGGATCGTCGCCCAATAGATCGGGGCGTTCGAGCCCCCGATCTTATCGAGATATTGCAGTTTCTCCGCTTCCTCCCCGCCATAAAAGGTCGTGAACGCCTCCATCAGATAGGAATAGGCTACGCAAAGACTGCTTGTTAGAAGCAGCTTGCCGAGCACGTCGAAATGCCGGCCCGTGATGAAGTCTTCGAGCCCCAGCAACCGGCGCAGCGGAATGACGAGCAGCAGTACGACGGCGAAGCCGGAGAGCAAGGCGCCGAACACGAAGAATGGCGGAAACTGCGTCGAATGCCACCCCACAGTCGCCGCGCCCGCGAAATCCAGTCCGACGATGCTGTGCACGGAGATGACCAGCGGCGCCATGATCGCCGCAAGGACCCCGTATGCCGAGCGGTAATGGCGCCATTGTTCGTTGGAGCCGCGAAAGCCCAGCGCCAGGACGCCATAGAAGACTCGGTCGGCTCGCCGAGGGGCGCGGTCGCGCAGGGTCGCCAGGTCCGGCAGCAGTCCGAAGTACCAAAACAATAT
>Ga0335078_10006860_pt1 | contig 16874 bp, 15 predicted proteins | sample Lox_Sample_32_FD_206711 | JGI IMG/M metagenome (GOLD analysis project Ga0335078, IMG submission 206711) | Soil microbial communities from Loxahatchee National Wildlife Refuge, Florida, United States - Lox_Sample_3.2 | ecosystem: Environmental > Terrestrial > Soil > Wetlands | place: USA... | reverse complement strand
CAGGCCGATCAAAGCATCTCGTTCCAGAAGATGAGCCAGAAGCTGCGGCAAATGATGACGATCGTGCAGGACGATCCTGCGGTGCAAAATGTCGTCGGCTATACCGGGGTCGGCAGCGGCGGCGGCTATGCGCAGATCAACACCGGCAACGTCTTCGTTTCGCTGAAGCCGCTTTCAGAGCGCAAGCTGTCGGTCGACCAGGTCATTGCACGGCTGCGGCCAAAGCTCGCCCAGGTTTCCGGCGGACGCCTGTATCTTGCCGCCATCCAGGATTTGCGTGCCGGCGGCAGGCAAAGCAATGCTCAATATCAGTACACACTCCAATCTGAAGACGTGCAGGAACTTTATGAGTGGACGCCAAAGCTCGTGGCGGCCCTCGAGCACAATTCCGTTTTGAAGGACGTCAGTTCCGATCAGCAGCAGCGGGGACTTGAGACGTACCTCGATATCGATCGCGACACCACCGCGCGACTCGGCATCACTCCCCTGCAGATCGACAACACGCTCTACGACGCCTTCGGGCAGCGCCAGGTCTCGGTTATCTACAGCGCCATCAATCAGTATCACGTGGTCATGGAAATTGACCCGCGCTACACGCAGTACCCGAATTCGTTGCGCGATGTTTACGTGTCGATCTCCGGATCGACGCCGCCAGGCACTTCGACGACCAATGCACCCGGTGGAACGATCACCCCGGCGACGACGAACGGCACCGTTCCCACCTCGCTCGCGGTGCCCTCAGCGCCCGGGACGTCGCCATCAACCTCGACGTCGAGCGCGACAGCCGCAGCATCCGCCAACGCCAGTGCGGCGCGCAATGCCTTCATCAACGCGCTCGCCAACACCGGTCATGGCTCCACGTCCGCCGGAGCTGCGGTGTCCACAACACAGGAAACCATGATCCCGCTGGCGGCTGTCACCCACTACCGGCCGAGCCACACGCCGTTGTCGGTCAATCACCAGGGATTGTTCGTCGCCTCGACCATCTCGTTCAATGTGCAGCCCGGCAAATCGCTGGGTGAAGCAGCACAGGAGATTGATGCCGCGATCGCGCGCATTCACATGCCGCGTTCGGTCCGCGGCACGCTCGCCGGCACCGCGCAGCTTTTCCAGCAGTCGCTGTCGAAGGAGCCGATTCTGATCATTACGGCCATCGCTGCGGTCTACATCCTGCTCGGCGTGCTCTATGAGAGCTACGTTCATCCGATCACGATCCTCTCGACTTTGCCGTCAGCCGGGGTCGGTGCGCTCGCGACGTTGATGGTGTGCCGCACCGAATTCGACATCATCGGTCTGATCGCCGTCATCCTCTTGATTGGCATCGTCAAAAAGAATGCAATCATGATGATCGATTTCGCCATCGAGGCGAAAAGAGCGCGCCACCTAACCTCTTACGATGCGATTTTCGAAGCCTGTCTGCTGCGGCTTCGTCCGATCTTGATGACGACCTCGGCGGCGATTCTTGGCGCGATACCGCTGGCGCTGAGCTTCGGCAACGGCGGAGAGATACGCCGGCCGCTCGGCATCGCGATCGTAGGCGGGCTTGTTATCAGTCAAATCCTGACGCTTTACACCACGCCGGTGCTGTATCTTTATCTCGACCGACTGAGTGAATGGTGGTCGCGGATTCGGCCGGCATTGCCCCGACGCTCAGCCGGCGGAGTAAGTCTTTCCAGAGTACCAAGCCATTCGGGCCTTGGCGGGTACGGCGGTCTCACCGGATGTAAATCGGCCGTCGGCTGTAACAGCAGGGTGACGTCCAGCGCCAGCGCGCCGGGGGAAGTGCAGCATGTAGTCGCCTGACCTCAGCGCCTTCGTGGGCAATGACCGGCGCCTTGTAGCCGTCATCGACTGCGGGATCGGCTTCCAGAAGCGCGATGTCGTGCTCCAGTTCGTAAAGGGCCTCATGGGTCGCCTCCCAGTAACCGTGACCCCGATGCCAACGCTCCTCCGCCGCAGCGGGCAATGCGGAGACGGTCAGCCAAACCGCCGCACATGCGAGAATCGCAAGCCTGATCGCCATGCTGTCTGTCCCAAAGGTCTGGTGATGATAAACGCAGCGCGGTACGAAAGAAAAGCCTTTGCTAGTCTTGCCACCAGTTGGCTCGCTAACAGATTCGCGGCCCGGCGACCGGCGGCGGGCCCCGCAGGCGGGCCGCCGGAACACCCGGGTTCTCAGCCAGAGCCAAATGCGCATGAGCGAGCGATATTTCGAGGACTTCGCAATCGGACAAGTTTTCAAGCCAGTTGGCCGGCTGCTTGTCGAAAAAGACGAAATCATCGCCTTTGCCAAGAAATTCGATCCGCAGTTCTTTCATCTCGATGAAGAAGCTGCGCGTAAATCGATTTTCGGCCGGCTGGTGGCAAGTGGCTGGCATACGGCGGCCATGACCATGAGCCTTGTCGCACGCAGCGAATATCGATCGGCAGGCGGCACTGTGGGGCTTGGCTTCGAAGAAATGCGCTGGCCTATCCCGGTTTTTCCCGGCGACGAGTTGCGAATCGAAACTGAAGTTCTTGAGATGCGACCGTCGAAGTCACACCCCGATCGGGGCGTGATGAAGTTGCGGACGCGCACGCTCAACCAGAATGGCGCGGCGGTGCAAGAGATGGTCGCCAACGCTATGGTGCCACGGCGGCCAGTGGGCGAGAAAGTCTAGGACGAGCGTCAAGTTTCTGGATTGAACGAAAGTCAGCGGACCTCGGGGAGAAAGACGGATGCGGATCGCGGCACTTTCCGGCTGGAGCAGCGAACAGAAACATGTGGTTGCCGCCAGCTTTCTCGGATGGACGCTCGATGCTTTCGACGTCTTCCTCATGGTGTATTGCAAGTCCAGTGCGTTCACCAGGCTAACGACGCAAGCACAACGCCGATGACCGCCCCATCGCCGAGAATCATCCAAACCGCGCTCAGCGGTTACGAGCTTTTGAACGATCCGCTGCTGAACAAGGGCACGGCGTTCACCGATTCTGAACGCGACGTTTTTGACCTGCACGGGCTGTTGCCACCCCATGTGAGCACGCTCGATCTGCAGGTCGAACGCCGGCTCGATGCATTTCGCGGACCCGGCACCGATCTGCAAAAATACATCTTTCTGCGTGGCACGCAGGACAGCAACGAAACGCTGTTCTACGCGCTCCTCACCCGACACATCGAAGAACTGATGCCGGCGGTCTATACCCCGACCGTGGGCCTTGGCTGTCAGCAGTTCAGCCGCATCTTTCGGAAACCTCGCGGCCTGTTCCTGAGCTTTCCGCTTAAGGACCGCATCAGCCACATCCTCGCCAATCCGCGCTTCGATAAGGTCGACGCCATCGTGGTAAGCGACGGAGAGCGCATTCTCGGCCTCGGCGATCAAGGCGCCGGCGGCATGGGAATTCCGATTGGCAAGCTCGCGCTTTACACTGCCTGCGCCGGTCTTCATCCCTCAACGACCCTGCCCGTCCTGCTCGACGTCGGTACCGACAACCGCGCGCTCCTCGCCGATCCGCTCTACATCGGCTGGCGCCATGAACGCGTGCGCGGTCCGGCCTATGACGAATTCGTCGCGGCGTTCGTTGACGCCGTGCGCGCGCGATGGCCGCACGTGCTGCTGCATTGGGAGGATTTTGCCTTTGGCAATGCCAACCGCCTGCTTGCGCAATATCGCGACCAGGTGTGCAGCTATAACGACGACATTCAGGGCACCGCTGCCATAGCCGTCGGGACCATCCTGAGCGCCATGAACGTGACAGGGGTGCCGCTCGCCGACCAGCGTATTGCGGTGCTTGGCGCCGGCTCGGCAGGCACTGGAATTTGCGCGCTTTTGCTGCGTGCCATGGTCGAGGCGGGCATAGCGGAGAATGAGGCCTGCAGCCGCTTTTATCTGGTTGATCGGCAAGGCCTGCTGATTGAGGGCATGAACGGCTTGCAACCGTTTCAGGCGCGGTTCGCCCAGAGCCGCGATCGAATTGCCGAGTGGAAGCTAAAATCGACGGATCAGATCGGCCTTGCCGAAGTCACCGCCAATGCACATCCGACGGTGCTTATTGGCACATCAGGCCAGGCGCACTCCTTTTCAGAGGCAGTGGTGCGCACGATGGCCGCCCACGTGCAGCGACCGGTGATCTTTCCGCTCTCCAACCCGACAGAGCGAAGCGAAGCGACGCCTGAGGACCTTCTCGCCTGGACAGAAGGGCGAGCGGTTATTGGGACCGGCAGCCCCTTTCCGCCGATTACGCGCGACGGCCGTCCGTTCCGGATCGACCAAACAAATAACGCCTACGTCTATCCCGGCGTCGGCCTTGGCGCCATCGCGGTACAAGCGCGCCGGATTTCCGACGGCATGTTTCTCGCCGCCGCGCACACGATTGCCGGCCTGTCTCCGGCAAAAAACGATCCGGGCGCCAACCTCTTGCCGCCGCTTGCCGAAATACGGAAAGTCTCGCTTGCCGTGGCGATCGCGGTCGCCGGGCGGGCCGTAAAAGAGGGACTTGCCGACCCCGAGCCCGGTCAGGATCTCCCAGATGCAATAACGGCCCTGATGTGGGAGCCGGTATACGCGACATACCGGCCGCTTTCCCGGCCGTTACCTAGTAGCGGAAAATAGCGCAACGATACGCGACCACCGAGCGGTTTGCGCACTGCAACCGCGCCGAACAGCTCTAAAGCAGAGCATCCGCGATGGTCCAGCGCCCGCTGCAGTTAACGCAATAAGAGGCGTGAGCCGCAGCGTAGCGCCGGTCAATCGCAGCGGAGCGGTTATCCGCAAACCCAGACGTAGCCGATCGGCGACGCCCGCCAGCATGAGCCGACACCATAGGCATACCAGCGGCCATTCCAATAGTGCCTCCCGGCGCCGTACCAGATGCCACCGTGATAACGGCCGCCGTAACGCCATCGGCCGCAACGGTAGCAGTAGACCTGCTGGAAGTCGGATGCGTCAGCGGCGGCGCCGACGATCGGTTGCGGGCTCGCCGGAGTCGCTCTCGCCAGATTGTTGCCGCCAAAGCCGATGACCGCAGCAATCGCGAGCGAAAGCCAAAAAATTCTGCGCATGGATGATCCCTGTATTTGTGTCCTTACCACTTCGGCACTTTGGCTGGCCACCATGGCAATTGCAAGAACCCGGCAGTTGAGTTTTCGAAGCTGTCAATGGCGCGCTTCGCGGCGCATGCAGGCTATCGCCCGCGGATAGCAGGCGGGAATCGCTGCCTGGCGGCTGGAACCGCTTGGCTATGTCCAGGTATGCGGGTAAGGCACTCAGCTGAGATAACGCGCCGGGCGGGTCTTCGTGGCCGCCTAATGCCCGGCCATGTGACGGCCGATTTCGGTCAGGTTCGCCTCGCTGGCACGGGCTTCGTAGACAATTTGGCCGTGGAAGATCACGACCAGCCGGTCGGCGAGTTCCAAAAGCTCGTCGAGGTCCTCGCTCACCAGGAGCACGGCGGCCCCGCGGTTGCGCGCCGCCATGATCTCGGCGTGGATTTGCGCGACCGCAGCAAAGTCGAGGCCAAAGCAAGGATTGGCAGCGACCAGAATATCGACTTCGCCGGCGAGTTCGCGCGCGAGGACCGTGCGTTGCACATTGCCGCCGGATAGCTCGCCGATCGCAGTGTCGTCAGAGCGCGTCTTGATTTTGTAGCGCTCGATCTTGCGCAACGCATTTTCATGGAATTTTGCGCGCTTGAGCCACCAGCCGCCGGATGCGAATGGCGCGCGATCGAACTCGCGGAAAGCGAGATTGTCGGCCACGCTCATGCGCGCGACGCAGGCGTTCTTCAGCGGCTCTTCGGGAAGGACCGACAGGTGGTTGTGGCGCATCTCTTGGCGGCTCGCATGATAAAGCTCGCCCTGCAGATAGACTTTGCCACTCTCGGCCTCACGCTGGCCGGCGAGGACCTCAATAAGCTGGCGCTGGCCGTTGCCAGAGACACCGGCGACGCCGACAATTTCGCCGCCGCGGATCGAAAGCGACACGTCGCGCACCGCCGGCTGGCCGCCGTCGTCGAGTGCGTTCAATTGCTGTATGTCAAGCCGCGGCGCGCCGAACTCTCCGGTGCGCGGTGGCTGCAGCGTCAACTCCTCGGCGCCGATCATCGTGCGCGCCATCGCATCGGGGCTTAAATCCTTGACCAAACCGTGCCCGGCCAGCTTGCCGCGGCGCAGAATGGTGACTTCATCCGCAAAAGCCATCACCTCGCGGAACTTATGCGTGATCATGAGAATGGTGAGCGTGCCGCCCGCGACCATGTCGCGCAGCATGCCGAGCACCTCGTCGGCCTCGCCGGGAGTAAGCACCGAGGTCGGTTCGTCGAGGATGAGAAAACGCCGCTGCAGATAAATCTGCTTGAGGATTTCGCACTTTTGCCGCTCGCCGGCGGAAATCGCCGAAACTTTGGCGTTCAGCGGTACGCGAAACGGCATGCGCGACAAGAATTCTTCCAGAGCGTTACGCTCCCGTTTCCAATCCACGACGGCGGGCACATGATCGCGCGCCAGCACGAAATTCTCCGCGACCGTCATCGCCGGCACTGACGTGAAGTGCTGATAGACCATGCCGAGACCGAGCGCATGCGCGGCGCGCGGATTGCCGATGATCTCCTGCCGCTCGTCGATGATCAGCTCACCGGCATCGGCCTGGTAGTAGCCCATGATGCACTTGACCAGCGTCGATTTTCCGGCGCCGTTTTCGCCAAGGAGCGCGTGGAATGTGCCGGGCCTGACTTTCAGCGAAACCTGGTCAAGCGCGGCGAACTCGCCGAAGCGCTTGGTCATGTTGATCGCTTCGATCCCGAATGTCTTTTTGCCGGCGGTATGTGACGGAAGCCCGCCGGGCGGGATCAGCGTGGCCATTTCGCTCACGCAATAACCTCAATGAACTTCGCCGAGTCCGACACCGCGCCGAATACGCCGCCCTGCATCTTGATCATCTTGATGGCATGCTCGTGATTGCCTCGGTCGGTAGCGCCGCAGCAATCCTCCAGCAGCAGACATTCAAAGCCGCGATCATTGGCCTCGCGCATGGTGGTGTGCACGCACACGTCCGTGGTGATTCCGGTCAGAACGATGTTCTCGATGCCGGCCAGCCGCAACATCAGCTCCAGATCGGTGGCGCAGAACGAGCCCTTGCCCGGCTTGTCGATGATCGGCTCACCTTCGCGCGGCGCCAGTTCGGCGATGATTTCCCAGCCGGGCTCACCACGCACAAGGATGCGGCCGCAGGGTCCCGGATCGCCGATGCCGGCGCCGATCTGCCGCGATCGCCAGCGCTTGTTCGCCGGCAAATCCGCGAGATCGGGTCGATGGCCCTCGCGGGTGTGGATGACATGAAAGCCGTTGGCGCGCGCAGCGGCGAGCGTGCGCTTGATCGGCTCGATCGGCGCGCGGGTCAGCGACAGATCGTAGCCCATCTTGTCGACGTAGCCGCCAACACCACAGAAGTCGGTCTGCATATCGATGATGACGAGCGCGGTGTTCTCCGGCCGCAGATCGCCGTTATACGGCCACAGATAAGGGTCTGCGGTGACGTAGCGCTCCGCCGCGCTGCTCTCTTTGCGCGCCACTTGTTGCATGACTTTACCTCGTAATCGACAGCTCCGCCGGCGCGCCGACCAATGTGCGCTTCGGCGAACAGGTTGCGATCATGATCAGCAGGGTGAGGATGTAAGGTGCGGCGTTGAACAAATGATAGCCGTGGCTATAGCCGACGGATTGCAACGCCGGCCCAAGCGCGGCGGCGCCACCGAACAGTATCGAGGCACCGAGGCACAGCATCGGATTCCAGCGGGCGAAGATGACGAGTGCGACCGCGGTGATGCCCTGGCCGCTGGACAATCCCTCATTCCAGCTGCCCGGATAATAGAGCGACAGGAACGAGCCGCCGATACCGCCGAGAAAACCGCCGAACATGGTGGCGCGCAGTCGAATGAAATTGACCGAGTAGCCCATCGCCAGCGCCGCATCGGCGCTTTCGCCGGCGGTGCGGATGATAAGGCCCCATCGCGTCGTGCGCAGTGCCCAGACCAGGACCGGCGCCAGCACGACACCGATGACAAACAACACATTGATGCGCAGGGCCGCGCGAAGCTGCGGAATATCGGTCCACCAGCCGAGATCGATCGACGGCAGCCGCGGCGCCGTCGGCTCGATCAGCGGTTTGCCGAGATAAAACGCGAGCCCGACGCCGAACAGCATCAGCGCAATGCCGACCGCAATATCGTTGACGCGCGGCAGCCCGCAGATGCCGGCGTGGATCGCGCCCATACCCGCACCCGTTATGCCCGCTGCAAGCACGCCAAGCCACGGCGAACCGGTGAGATACGACACGCCATAGCCGGCCATCGCGCCCATGACGAGCGTGCCTTCGAGGCCGAGATTGATGCGGCCGCTACGCTCGGTGATGCATTCGCCGAGGCTGACGAAAATAAACGGCGTCGAGACTCGTACTGCGCCGCCCAGCACCGCAACCGGTATGGTCCACAATCCGATATCGCCCGGACCGGCCATGGTCAGCTGGCCTTTCCCTTGAACAGGCCCCAGCGCCCATAAAGCGTGTCGCTTGCCAGCACCATCATGAAAATCAACCCCTGCAGCACCAGAACCGACGCGTCAGGCAGCCCCAACCGCCGCTGCAGCAGACCGCCGCTGGCGCCGATGCCGCCGAGCAGGATCGCCACTGGAATGATCGCCAGCGGGTTCTGCCGGGCGAGGAACGCGACCAGGATTCCGGCGAAACCGTAACCGGCTGCCAGATTGGCGTTGGCGCGCCCCTGCACGGCGGCGACTTCCATCATTCCGGCAAGGCCCGCGGCGGCGCCGGCGAGAAAGCAAATGATGAGGATGAGCTTGCCGACGCTGAGGCCAACGACCCTGGCGGCGCGGATATTGCCGCCGGCGACACGTGCCGCGAAGCCGAACACGGTATGATAGACCAGGATGTAGGAGAGAATGGCGGCGACGATGCCAAAGACCAAACCCCAATGCACCTCCATGCCGGGGATGCTGCCGATCATATTGGCGGCACCGATCTCGGGCGTTGAGGGTTTGTTGAGGCTGGTCGGATCGCGCATCGGCCCTTCGACCAGAAAGTTGAGGATCGCGAGCGCGATATAGACGAGCAAGAGGCTCGAAATCGTTTCATTGACGCCGCGATACTGCCGGAGCGCACCGGCGAGCATGATCCATAGCCCGCCGCCAATCATGCCGGCGCATGCCATAGCGACGTCGACGACCGGCGGTGGCGCGCCTTGCATGGCCAGCGCCGCGCTGGTGGCCGTCAGCGCGCCGATCAACAGCGCCCCCTCCCCGCCGATGATCACCATGCCGAGCTGTGCCGGCAGCGCCGTGCATAAAGCAGTCAGAATGAGCGGAGCGGCGCGCGTCAGGGTGTTCTGCCAGGAGAACCAGGTGCCGAACGCGCCTTGATACATATAGAAATAGAGGTCGAGGGGGTTCTTCCCGAACAGCGCGACAAAGACGCCGAACAGAACGAGCGAACCCGCCAAGGCGAGCGCGGGGATGACGATATACTCCGCCGCGCCGCCAACTTTCGGGCCGAAGACCGGTAGGCGTAGAAGCGCGCCCAGCCCCGATGGGGCGATAGGCGCGCCAACGTCTGCTTTCACGAAGTGGCTCCGATCACGCCGTCGACCAGATAATCCATCTTCTCGAGCTCAGGATCGGTCTGGCCGCGCGAGACACCGGAGGCGATGACGGTCTTGCCCTTATTGTCGGCGACCGGACCCTTGAAGATAACGTAGGTGCCAGCCATGAGGCTCGCCTTGACTTCGTCGGCATGCTTACGCGCCGCTTCCGACACCATTGGGCCATAGGGCGAAACCTTCACCAACTCTTCCTTCAGGCCGCCGCGATAGAAGTTCGGGATGGTCTGGCCGGACGTGAACATCTTGGCAAAGCGCGGATACAGCACTTCCCAATTCCACTCCGCGCCGGTGAGATACGCCTTCGGGGCGAGCACCGCCTGATTGACGTGATAGCCGCCGACCATGGCGCCACGGCGCGCGGCGTTCTCGACCACGGTCTTCGGGCCGTCGACATGGCAGGTGACGACGTCAACACCCTGGTCGATCAGGCTGTTGGTAGCTTCGGCCTCTTTGACCGGCATCGACCAGTCGCCGGTGAAGATCACCTGCAAGGTGACTTTCGGATTGGCGAGCTTGGCGCCCATCGTAAACGCGTTGATATTGCGCAGCACCTGCGGGATCGGCTTGGCGGCGACGAAGCCGAGCTTGCCGGTTTTCGTCATATGACCGGCCACGATGCCGCTGACGTGCTGGGCCTCATCGATGTAGCCGAAATAGCTACCAGCGTTCTTCGGATCCTTCGCGGTCCACAGACCGCCGCAGTGTTCGAAGCGCAGCTTCGGGTACTTCACCGCCATCTTGAGCATGTGCGGATTGTAGTAGCCGAACGAGGTCGGGAATAAGAGCGTCGCACCGTCGAGATTGATCATCGACTCCATGGTCTTTTCGACGGCGTCGGTCTCCGGCACCTTCTCCTCTTCGACGACCTTGATGCCCGGCATCTTCTTCAAGGCGGCAGCGCCGGCAGCATGGGCCTGGTTATAGCCGTAGTCGTCGCGCGATCCGACGTAGATGAAGCCAATGGTGGTGTCTTTCGCCAACGCTTGGCGCAGCGGCAACGCAGTGCCAACGGCTAACGCAGCGGTGCCTTGCAGGACGTGACGGCGCGAAAGTTTGTCAAAATTCATTACATGCTCCCTGGATACGCAGGCGGAGCGCCGGCGGCGCCGCTGCTTGGCTGGCCATCAGGACTGATGGGCGTTCTTCGATTGGCAATCAGCGGCTTCGCAAGGCTTGTGCCAGCCCGGAGCACGCAACGTCGCATCGGCGATCACGTTGAAATAATAGCACAATTCCAAACGGCTATGATTTGGGCATGAATCTCACGGTAAATCGGCATGAGCGTTGATTAAAAAATAGGCAAAAGCTCGCGCAGCGTCCGCGCGCAATAAATAAACGGCATCGCGGGAGGTCGCGGTCGTGGCAATCCGTTAGGCGCCAATTCTGCGATCGAAGGCCCGCGACCGCTGCTGCAGCATCGAGCCAATTGCGGTGAAGACGTTGTCGAACGCGGGCCGCCGGTAGTCCCATTTGGTATCATTTGTCAGCGGCACCATCACCATGGTGGCGTTGGCCTCGAACAACAAAATATCGCCGTCAGCGTTGATCGCAAAATCGATCCCGCCATAGTCGAGATCCAGCGCGGCGTTGATGCGCTGCAGCCCGGCCATGCCGCGCGCGCCCACAAAATTGTCGATATCAGTGAGAAATGCCGCGTCCTTGGCGCGGTGCTCGGCAGATTGAGCCATATCGGCGCGAAAGTAGTGCACCTTCCAATTGCGCGAGATTGCCAGATGCAGTGGATAGATCTTGCGGTCGATTATCATGACGCGGCACTTGCGAAAGTAACCATCGCTATCGCGCGCATCGAGCTGTTCGATGAGGCACAAATCATCGCCAGGAAATTTCGCGGCCGCAGACTTCAAGTCTTCGAGATTTTCGACGCGTTCGAAAAAGATGCCGGTATGAAAGCCCAGGGCGCGGATGAGGAACGGAAAAGAAAATCCTGCGCCCGCAACCACCGCCGCTGCTTCGGATGAAGCGAGCACCCGCCGCGGCAATGTTGCCATACGTGGAACGACAACGCCGGGCGAGCCACGCAGGCGTTCCACATTCGCCGCACGTCCGGTCTTGAGCACCGCGTGCGGATGATTGATCACGGGCTGCCTGGTTCGCGCCAACACCGCACAAGCGGATTCCAGACCCTCCCGACATAAATCGGCATCGCCGATGCTGTTGAAGACCAGATCGTGCTGCGGCAGCGGCACCTTCGGATCGTCATACTCGGTCACCAGGACAGTGGTCCGAAAGTGTCGATCGTCGAGAATGGAAGTCGTCGGTATGTTGCCGCCAGCGGCTGAAACCAGCAGCAGCACCGCGATCGCGGGACCGTCGCCGCGATACGGCAATGCGGTCAAGGAGTGACCCTTGAACCCCTTGTCCCGATGCCTGCGGGCACCCGCATTGTCCCCGGTCTCCGCCAGCAGATTGCCCATGCCGCGGTGAGCATGGATGTGATCCGGGTCGAGGCGCAGCGCGCTTTCAAAATGCAACCGGGCCTGTTGCTGTTCGCCCAGCAGAAACAACAAATTTCCGAGATTGACGTGCCCGGCGGGATTATCCGGATGGTGCCGAACGGCCTCACTGAACAGCGAGCGGGCCGCCTCCTTGTATCCGGCGTTAAGAACCAGCGTCCCGAAATCATTGAGCGCGCCAAAATCGGTTGGCGATCGCCGAAGCAATTCGAGATAGTCGGCTTTGGCTTCTTCGAATTGGCCTTGTTCACGGAACAGACTTGCGCGTTCGAAGCGGGCGTGAAGTGAGTCCGGTTTTTTCTCGAGCTCGAAGTCGAGCTCACGCATCCGCAAAGCGCGGGTGGCCGGTCGCAGATTGTTGGTGATCTGGCCCAGGTCGAACCCCGAAATGCCGAATCGGACCGTGAGATATTAGAACAAAATTTACCATGACGGCGAAGAATGCGGCGCGCGGCGGCGTTGCAAGCGAAAGCCCCTTCAATGGAAAAAAGCGAGGCCGGCCCCCGCAAGACTGTCCTGGGCGATCCCGTTCCCTGGTTCACGGCGCCCGTGATGTCGGGAGGTTCGTTCAGTCTCTCGGTCGCGGCCGGCCGCTGGATCGTCCTTAGTTTCCTGGGCTCACCGGCCGATCCGCGTGCGGAGCGTGAATTGGCCGAGATGCTTGAAGTTTCCCGGCTGTTTCACGAAGACCGTCTGGTTTTTTACGGCGTACTCACCGCGCTTCCGCAGAACCCCGCGCCTTACCTCAAACTCAGCACATCGGCGATGTCGTTTCTCGCCGATTATGATGGCGAAATCAGTCGCTCGTTCGGCGCCAACGATGTGCCGCGTACGATCATCCTCGATCCGATGTTGCGCGCGGTGGCCGACATCCCGTGGGATTATGGCGCCGGGCACGCACAGACCGTACGCGATGTCCTCAAGAGCCTGCCAAGCGTTGAGGACTTCGCCGGCGTGCCGCTAAGCGCCCCGGTGCTGATCGTGCCGCGCGTTTTTGACTTTCAGCTCTGTGATGTCCTGATCCAGTTTTATGAAAAGATTGGCGGCGAGGATTCCGGCTTTCTGCTCGACGTCGATGGCAAAACCTCGAAGGTCGTCGACTATCGGATCAAGCGCCGCAACGATCTGATCGTGGCGCACCCGCAATTGCGCGAAGCGATCCGCAGCCAGATCGTTCGCCGTTTGCTGCCGGCGGTCGAGCGATTTTTCCAGTTCCAGGCTACCCGGATGGACCGCTACATCGTCGCCTGCTACGACAGCGGCGTCGGCGGGCACTTCTATCGGCACCGTGATAATGTCAATGTCGGCGCCCAGCATCGCCGCTTTGCCGTCACCATCAATCTCAATAAGGACTACGAAGGCTGCGACCTAGTGCTTCCCGAATTTGGCGGGCGTTCCTATCGTGCTCCTGCCGCCGGCGCGGTGGTGTTTTCGTGCGGCGCGCTGCATCAAGTCACGCCGATTACCAGCGGGCGGCGCTATGCGTTCCTGGCCTTTCTGTATGGCGAGGCCGATGCCGCGCTGCGCGAAGCCAATAACGCCAGGCTGAATGACAGCGCCGCGCAATACGTCGTTGAGTCGGACCGGCTGTTTCCCGACCAAGCGCCAGCACCCGTGCGCCACGCCGGTTGACTGCCGCACGAACCAGGAGCCGAGCCAAAAATAAGAAGCCGCCTGCCAAGGCGGCTGCTTATGAAGCTAGCTGCGATGTCAGGGTAGCTACTTCGTCAGATTGCGGGCTGCGTCTTTGACGTTGCCCAGCGCCTCGTGTGCGGCACCTTTCGCCTTGTCGAGCTTGCCTCCCGATTGCAGCTCCTTGTCGCCGGTCATCTTGCCGGCGGTATCTTTGATGGCGCCCTTTGCCTTGTCTGCCGCGCCCTTGATGTGCTCGCGATCCATATCAACTCCATTTTTGTTTCCTCGATGATTAGATAACGCGACAACCTGCACGCAGTTCCCTCGCGGCGACATTGGTACCCAAGCGGCGTTAGATGGATTCGGCATTTTGCAGCGCTGCGGCTGATTGCCCGCGAGCCTGCTTGCCATTGTTGTTTGGCCGGTTAGAATTTCGGCGCATTCGGGGATGGAGTCCCCCATTAACCGCCGTCCTGGCTGATGACTCCTACCAACCACTTTGGCGTCGGTAGGAGTAACCGACTGGAGGGCTGCGATGGGATTCCTTATTGTCTTTCTCGGCGGCGGCATCGGCGCCGCTTCGCGGCATGGCATCAATCTGCTTGCGGCGCGATTGCTCGGCACCGGATTTCCCTACGGAACGATCCTCATCAATGTCGTCGGCTCGTTGGCAATGGGGCTGATAGCGGAGTTTTTCGCGCTCAAGGGCGGCTTGCCGCAACACTGGCGGCTTTTCCTGACCACCGGAATCCTCGGCGGTTTCACAACGTTTTCAGCGTTCTCGCTGGAAGCGGCGCTACTTTACGAGCGTGGCGAACTCATCGGCGCAGCGACTTACGTGGTGGCCTCGGTCGTCCTGGCCATTGGTGCGCTGTTTGCAGGGCTCGCCATCGTCCGCTTGATTGTTTGATCGCGCTTTACGCCGCGCGCGTCAGCTCAAGCTTGCGAAGGCGAAGCATCCAGCCCGGCGCGAGCCCGCTGGATGCTTCGTGCGCGGCCTTTCGCAACGGCTAGGCCGCTTTCGCGAGCTTCCCGGCGGCCGACAGGCCACGCTCAATGTCGGCAATGATGTCGTCGATGTGCTCGATGCCCACCGACAGGCGCACATAGCCGTCGGTAACGCCGGTCGCCTCCAGCTCGTGCGGATCGAGCTGCGAGTGCGTGGTGGTGGCAGGATGGATCGCCAGACTGCGCGTGTCGCCGATATTGGCGACGTGATACAGCATCTGTAGCGCATCGATGAAGCGGCGGCCGGCTTCCTTGCCGCCGGCGAGTTCGAAACCGACAAGACCGCCCAATCCGCCTTTGAGATAACGCTCGGCCCGCTGGCGATGCACGCCGGTTTGGACTGACGGATGAATAACGCGCGTAACTTCGGGCCGCTTGCGCAGAAAGTCCGTTACCGCCTGGGTGTTCTCGCAGTGCTTGGCCATGCGCAGCGTCACCGTCTCGACGCCCTGCAGGATCAGAAACGCGTTGAACGGCGACATCGCCGAACCGATGTCGCGCAACAAAGTGACGCGCGCCTTGATGATGTAGGCAATCGGCCCGAGCGGCTTCACCGCTTCGGTCCATACCGCGCCGTGATAGCTCGGGTCGGGAGTATTGAGCGCCGGTTGGCGCTTGGCATGCGCGGCCCAGTCGAAATTGCCGCCATCGACAAGGAGGCCGCCGATCGAATTGCCATGCCCGCCGAGATATTTGGTGGTCGAATAGACGATCACCGCAGCGCCGTGCTCGAACGGCCGGGTCAGAATCGGCGCTGCGGTGTTGTCCATAATCAGCGGAATACCGAACGAGCGGCCGATCGCGGCGACGTCAGCAATGGGAAACACCGTCAGCTTCGGATTAGGCAAGGTTTCGGCATAGTAGGCGCGGGTGCGATCATCGGTCGCGCGGCGGAAGTTTTCAGGATCGACCGGATCGACGAAGCGGACCTCGATGCCCTGATCCTTCAGCGTATTGGCGAACAGATTCCAGGTTCCGCCATAGAGATCGGTCGAGCTGACGACATTATCACCGGCCCGCGCGAGGTTCTGCAGGGCAAACGCCGAGGCAGCCTGCCCCGAAGCGAGCGCCAAGGCGGCAACGCCGCCTTCCATCGCCGCAACGCGCTTCTCCAGCACGTCGTTGGTCGGGTTCATGATGCGGGTGTAAATGTTGCCGAGCTCCTTGAGCGCGAACAGGTTCGCGGCATGCTCGGTGTCCCGGAACTGATAGGACGTGGTCTGATAAATCGGCACGGCGACGGCGCCGGTCGCGGGATCGGCGCGCCAACCGGCATGAAGCGCTAGGGTTTCCGGATGTTTGGATTGTGAAGATGAAGACATCGGCGCGATCTCCTGGTTGAACGCGAGTGTGACGCCATGAGCCAAGCCAAGCGGCTCACACGGGATGATAGCTGACTAATCCAGTCAAGTTTTTGGCCCGGTAAAAGCAAATCTTTGCAGTTTGGCCGGCACGAAGAAAGGGAAATTCTTCAATTGGCCCGGTTTGGAGACCGTTTCGCTCTAGCCATTTCAGTTAGCTCGATTGCGGCGAAACTTCTGTGGCGGTGCGGGAATTCCGGCTGCGCCGCGCCGCGACAATTTCCGCAACAATCGAGATCGCGATCTCGTCCGGCGTGATCGCACCAAGATCGAGCCCCGCCGGAGCTTTCAGCCTGGCCAGGCGCGCCACGGCAACGCCGCGCGTGGCGAGCGTCGATTTCAGCGCATCGGCTTTTTTGCGGCTGCCGACGAAGGCGACGTAGTCGACGTCGACTGCGAGCGCGGCCGCAAGCGCGGCTTCGTCGCCTCGACCCTGCGTCGAAACCACAACGTAGCGCGCGCTCGTTTCGGCGACTGGCAGCGCATAGCCTTCGATACGGCGATCCGCGTCTGCAAACGCCGATTGTTCTGCCGCGGGCGCACAGACGGTGACGGCAAAGCCGGTACGCTTGGCGAGATCGGCAACAGCCACCGCCACCGGGCTTGATCCGCAGACGACGACCTGAGGCTGCGGCAGAACCGGCTCGACAAAAATGTCCATGGTGCCTTCGCTTGGGCACATATTCTTGGCGAAGCGCACGCCTTCCTGTTCGTCGCCGGCTTCAACGCCATGGTCGGCGAGAAGGTCTGG
>Ga0335078_10006859_pt1 | contig 16874 bp, 12 predicted proteins | sample Lox_Sample_32_FD_206711 | JGI IMG/M metagenome (GOLD analysis project Ga0335078, IMG submission 206711) | Soil microbial communities from Loxahatchee National Wildlife Refuge, Florida, United States - Lox_Sample_3.2 | ecosystem: Environmental > Terrestrial > Soil > Wetlands | place: USA... | reverse complement strand
AATCGAAATATGGTACCCGCCCAAGCAGTGAAGTCCTCTGAGCAGATCGCTAGATATGCCGACATGTTCTCGGCCATGGGCACGGAAGCAAGGTTGCGCATCATGCAACTTCTGCTGTCCGCCCACCCCGAGGGGCTGGTCGTCGGGGAGATCCAGGAAGAATTGGAAATCCCCAACTCGACCCTCTCTCACCACCTCGACAAACTGAGGAACGAAGGGTTGGTCGAGGTCAAAAGGGAGAGCACGTTCCTTCGCTATACCGCGAACACAGAGGCGCTGCAAGAAATCCTGCAGTTCCTCTACGCCGAGTGCTGCACACGAAACAAGGCTCTTAAGCCAAAAGACATCGTTCAGCTCTGCAAATAGGAGACCCCATGAGCAGCGTCGATATCAAAGAAGTCGTCAAAGAAAAATACGGCCAGGCCGCCTTTCGCGTAAAAACTGGAGGGAGCAGTTGTTGCGGGGCTGCCCCGTCCGGAATTGGCCGCGGGTGCGATCCGATTACCTCCAATCTTTACGACGCCTCGCAAGGCAAAGAACTTCCTGAAGAGGCGATGCTGGCATCGCTTGGATGCGGAAATCCAACTGCCCTGGCTAAATTGAACCCGGGTGAGGTTGTGCTCGACCTGGGCTCCGGCGGCGGCATTGACGTTCTGCTGTCGGCCCGGCGCGTAGGGCTCACCGGCAAGGCCTATGGTCTCGACATGACTGACGAGATGCTTGCGCTGGCTAACGAAAATAAGCGCAAGGCTGGCGCCGAAAATGTTGAGTTCCTGAAAGGTGAAATCGAGAACATACCTCTGCCCGACAACACGGTCGACGTAATCATTTCGAATTGCGTCATCAATCTCTCGGACGACAAGGACCGCGTCCTTCGCGAGGCATTCCGTGTGTTGAAACCGGGAGGCCGGCTTGCCGTTTCTGACGTGGTTACGCGCGGCGCCATGCCGAACGAAATCCGACAGAAAGTTCTGCTTTGGGTCGGTTGCATTGCAGGGGCTCTGGAGGAGACTGAGTACCGGTCGAAACTGAAAGCAGCCGGTTTTGAGCACGTCGAGGTCGAGCCCACCCGAGTCTACAAAGTAGACGATGCGCGGGAATTTCTCTCGTCCGCGGGAATCGATGTAGAGGCAATCGCACCCCAGGTGGACGAAAAGTTCATGAGCGCATTTGTCCGCGGCGTCAAACCGGCGAATGCGGCGACAAAGGCGTGCTGCGGCCCAACCTGCTGCAACTAGCAGTCCGGGGATCTTCGATGAAGGATCATTACAACGTTCTGTTTCTCTGCACTGGCAATTCGGCCCGGTCGATAATCGCCGAAGCCATCTTGAACTTCAAAGGCAGACCGACGTTCACGGCCTACAGCGCCGGGAGTCATCCTACTGGGACGGTTCGGCCAGAAGCTCTTCGCCAACTGGAACAGGCGCATTTACCGGTGGCTGGCTATAGGAGCAAGAGTTGGGAAGAGTTTTCACAGCCCGGTGCGCCGAAACTCGATTTCGTTTTCACGGTCTGCGACAACGCAGCAAACGAAGTCTGCCCCGTATGGCCGGGGCAGCCAATAACGGCGCATTGGGGAATCCCCGATCCAGCAGCAGTTCGCGGCAGCGAATCCGATATTCAGCGGGCTTTTCGCGAGGCCTACTTCTTGCTTGATCGGAGAATCAGCCTGTTTCTGTGCCTGCCGTTTAAGGCTCTCGACAATCTTGCGTTGAAGAGAGAACTCGATGACATCGGCAAGTCAGCGTCTCCTGTCGCCCAAGACCGGTAAGTACCGGAGAGTTTATGAAGACGAGCAATCGCCTCAAGTTTCTCGACCGCTATCTCACGGCATGGATCTTCCTGGCGATGGCGCTGGGCGTCGGCCTCGGCTGGCTCGTTCCGGGAGTGGTGCCGTTCCTGAATCGCTTTAGCGTTGGCACCACGTCGATTCCGATCGCAGTCGGCCTGATCGTGATGATGTACCCGCCATTCACGAAGGTTCGATACGAAGAACTGCCGGAGGTCTTCAGAAACAGAAAAGTGCTTGGCTTATCCCTCGTTCAGAACTGGATCGTAGGGCCGATCTTGATGTTCATCCTGGCGGTCGTCTTTCTGCGAGGCTACCCGGAATATATGGCTGGCCTGATCATGATCGGTCTGGCGCGGTGCATTGCCATGGTCATTGTCTGGAACGAACTAGCAAAAGGCGACAGAGAATATGCCGCTGGCTTGGTGGCCTTCAATTCCCTTTTCCAGGTGTTCTTCTATTCAGTGTATGCCTGGGTCTTTATTACCGTGCTTCCAGCGAAGTTGGGACTGCACGGAGCGGTGGTCGATGTTTCCATTGCGGACATCGCGAAGAGCGTATTTGTTTATCTCGGCATCCCCTGCTTAGCCGGCTTCGCTACTCGAGCTGGCCTGATTCGCGCCCGCGGGAGCGAATGGTATGAGCATAACTTCGTGCCACGCGTCGGTCCGCTCACCTTGATTGCTCTGCTGTTCACGATTGTGGTGATGTTCTCCCTGAAGGGCGAATATATTGTTCGGCTTCCACTGGACGTTTTGAGGATTGCGATTCCTTTGTTGCTGTACTTCATCCTGATGTTCCTAGTCTCCTTTTATATGGGCCGGAAACTCGGAGCGGACTGTTCCAAAACGACCACTCTTTCCTTCACCGCGGCGTCGAACAATTTTGAACTGGCGATCGCAGTGGCCATCTCGGTGTTCGGAATCAATTCGGGGGCGGCCTTCGCCGCTGTGATCGGTCCCTTGGTCGAAGTGCCAGTGATGATTGCCTTGGTGAACGTGGCGTTCTACTTCCAGCGCAGCTACTATGCAGAAGCGTCTGCGGAGGCATTCGCACCACGAGTATGAAGAGCGAGCGGGATCGGAAGGCCGGCTTTGCGGACGCATTTCGAAAGAGATTGCAGATTAACCTCAGATGCCCTGATGCGGAACGCTTTAACAGAAATAACCCAGTTCTTCTGCCTCGCGTCGCGTCTATTTCCCAGAACTTCGAAGACCAGCTCGCCAGCCGTGGCGGTAGAAGTTTACTGGTTTTCTCTTCCATTCTGCCGTTGCTCACCCAATCAAGAAAGCGATTGGCAAACTCGCGCAGAACAGCAGGTACCGTTGGCAGTGGATCGCTGTTTTCCATTACGAAAGCCAGTTGGCGGACTCACGTCCTTATGCCTTCCTTATGCTCGATATGCTGCAATGAGCCTTACGGTCGGCCTATACCACAGGGGAATGAGGGCATGACAGGAACGTGGGAACCGGAGGTCTGATGAAACTGGTGAGATTTGAGGACGTTCAGGGAAGAGAAACGTTTATCAACGCGGATCGAGTGGACTTCATTTGCGACTATGGAAGTGGAAAGACTGAAATCAGTTTTGGCGAGAAGGAAGCCACTGTTTACGTCGAAATGGAAGTCTCTGCTGTGGCCAAAACTCTCCTGAAGGCTACGAGCGAAAAGTAACTGACCTCTCGGTACCTTCTTACCGAACCCTGGTTTGGATACCGGATGTCCAAGCCGGCCGAAGCGACCTGCGGCGCAGCGCTTGAGTAGCCTCTCCTTTTTCCGCCCACCTATAAGAAACGCTGATCGGAGCATTCAAAATTGTGAATGCTGGTCTTCACGGTTTCTTTACGACCTCTGCGCTATCTTTCCCACCTGTCAAGTGCGCGCGGCACGTCGCAGGCTTGCAACGGTCGTCGGGAGGCAGCCTTTACAAATCCTTTATGAACTGATTACGCCATGTTTATGACGATGTTGATGTAATCAAGTCACGATTGAGGCGATGCGCAAAAGAGGAGTTCCACGCCCGTTTCAAGAGGTTCTCGATTTCAAATGCTGAGGCCATGCGAATGAAGAAAGCGGAAAGTCCAATGCGTTGTGATATGTGCCTTCGGGTTCTCGTTGCTTTTGCTGCGCTCCTCACGGTTGCGAGTTTGTGCAACGCACAGACTCAAGAACGGGCACAAACCAGCCCGGGAAACAATGTGGTGGCACTGTACAGCGCTGAATCGCCTGATGGTCATTCCATAACGAACACGAGCACGCCAGCCGCCGCTGCAACTCCTGATCCGGGGATATCGCCGGCCCTCGCCAACAAGCTCGCGGAAATGCAGGCAGAAATCGAAGCACTCAAAGCCGCACTGAAGGCTCGCGGCGCGAATTCTTCCGGACCAACGGTGGTTCCCTTAGTCAGCGCATCGCCCGCAATGCCAGAAGCGAAGGCTGTTCAACCTTCGGCGGCGAATACTGCAGTTGAGAATGCGCAAGCCAGCTCAGGCATGCCGGAGAAGGCGAAACCTGCTGACCCGTTTGCCTATGCCGACTGGACCTGGCTCAACGGCAATCCTCGCAACAAGGACGTGGTCTGGGATTCGAAATTCTTTACTCCTGAAATTCGCATGGACGTCCACTATGTTAACGATTACAACCATCCGCGCGACGATACCATGGGTGGCTCGACAGAAATCTTCCGCTCCAACGAAGTTCAAGTCGAGCAGATCAGCTTTGGCGGCAACTTTCACTGGCAAAACGTCAATGCTCGAATCCTGACGATGAATGGAATGTTCGGCGTCACCACTCCACGCAATGACGCCAGTGCTGGACGCGGTCAGTGGGACCTTCGTGGGGCATACAAGTACGTCTCCGAGGCGAACGCGGGTTATCACTGGGACTTAAACCATGGCCTGAACATTGATGCAGGAATCTTCGTCTCCTACATTGGTCTATTCAGCTACTACAACTTTGACAACTGGACGTACCAACCCTCTTACGTTTCATCGAACACTCCGTGGTTCTTTAACGGCTTGCGCATTCAGTGGTTCCCGACTGACAAATTGAAGATTGAGCCTTGGATCATCAATGGCTGGCAATCGTATGGCCGCATGGGCAGCAAGCCCGGGCTAGGTGGTCAGATCCTTTACCGCCCATTGCCTTGGCTGTCCATGGTCTTCAACAACTACGGCATGGGTGAAGACACGCTGGGCAATGGCGATGGCCACTTCGGACGCTCCCGTATTCATACCGACGACAGCATCGAAATCAAATACTACGACCACCCCGAGAAGTTCCTGGACAAGATGGCGTTCTCCCTAACGGGTGACCTGGGCTGCGAGTACGGAGGCAGCGGAAGCTTCGTTAGTGCACAGGGTCGGACCATCAATAACAACGTGAATTGCCATCACAACACAGCGACGAGTAGCAAGCAGACGTTCGCCGGCTGGATGCTCTACAACCGGTGGTGGTTCAAGAAGGATTTATACGGCATCACACTGGGCGGCGGAGCAATGGCGAACCCAGGACGCTATTTGACTCTGCTTCCCCCCATCAACGGAGCCGATGCCATTAGCGGTTCACCGTATTTCACGACGAACCCTGGCGATCCCTACAAAGCTTGGGATGGGTCGCTCACTTTCGACTGGATGCCGAAGCAGTACATCACCTTCCGTGCGGAGTATGGTTACCGGCACGCGAATGTTCCGTACTGGACGGGCCGCGGCGGGATCACGCCGGGAGCCAACGGGCAGCCTAGCAGCATCCCCAACCCGGGTGCCGGCTCGGTGATACCGGGAACAACATTTGCGCCCGGACCTGTCTTGTCGGCAACGCCTGGTTTCACTTGCGTAGCCGGCGCCACGGGTTGGTGTCCCGATCTGCGCAAGGATGAACCAAGCATGAGGTACGCAATCATGGTGAAGTTCTAGCGCTGTCGAACAAAGAACACCAGGCGAGCATTCGCAGTTTGGAACAATCATGAACGTATTTCGAAAGCGCAAATTGATTTCTCTGGTTTCCGCCATCTCCGGGCTGGCGGTGATGGCTGGATGCACGAACCACAGCGACCCGGCGGCGGAGGCACCTCCGTCGCCGAAAGTTGTGCTGGCTGCAGAACCGAGTTCGTTCGGCGTGGAGCATCCGGACCAGTTTCCTCTCGCGAGCGCGACGGAGCGGCCCGCGTTTTCAGAATTAGTCGTCACCGGAACAGTGGCACCTGACATCGCGCGGAACGTGCCGGCCGTTTCGCTAGCCACTGGCAGAGTCGCAGCCATCCACGCCAGGCTCGGCGACACGGTTGAGAAGGGTCAGTTATTGCTCACCGTGCGAAGCGATGATGTCTCAGGCGGATTCTCCGATTACCGTAAAGCTGTGGCGGATGAAGTACTGGCCCGAGCCCAGTTTGAGCGCTCGAAAGACTTGTACGAGCACGGAGCAATCGCTTTGAACGATCTGCAGGTCGCGCAAGATACCGAAGATAAAGCCAAGGTCGATGTGGAAACGACGGCGGAACATCTGCGTCTCCTGGGAAACGATCCGAGCAAACCGGCGCGGATGGTCGATATCGTCGCTCCGATATCGGGAGTCATTACCGATCAGCAGGTCACGAATGCCGCTGGCGTGCAGGCGTTCAATATGCCGGCGCCATTCACGATTTCCGATCTGTCCTATATCTGGGTCGTGTGCGATGTGTACGAAAACGATCTGGCGGGCGTTCGGAATGGAGATACTGCTGAGATCACGCTCAATGCGTATCCCGATCGCATATTCAAGGGAAAGGTAAGCAACATCGGTGCGATCCTCGACCCCAGCATTCGTACAGCTAAGGTAAGAATCGAAGTGCAAAACCCCGGAATGATGCGCCTCGGAATGTTTGTGAAGGCGACGTTCCACGGGCAGAAGAAAGAGATGCACACCGTCGTGCCGGCATCGGCAGTACTTCACATGCACGACCGCGATTTCGTGTTCATACCCACCCCCGACAAGAAGTTCCGTCGAGTCGAGGTCGTCAGCGGAGATCTTGTGCCGGAGAACCTCGCTCTGCAGGAGATTAAGTCAGGCCTAAACCCAGGAATGCAGGTCGTGTCGAATGCCTTGGTGCTGGATCACGTACTCGCCCAGTGAGTAACGGTCGGTCCCTGAACAGAAGTTATAAAACTGACAAGCAATGATTCGGGCTCTCGTCGATTTTGCGCTTAACAATAAGTTTGTAGTTCTGGCGCTTGCTGTTTTGCTGGCAGGCTGGGGAGCAATCTCGTTCCACGAGCTGCCAGTTGAAGCCTATCCCGATATCGCAGATAACTACGTCACCGTCATCACGCAATGGCCCGGACGATCTGCCGAAGAAGTAGAACAGCAGGTCACGATCCCGATTGAAATTCAAATGTCGGGAATGCCACACATGAGCTACCTGCGTTCCGAGTCAATCTTCGGCCTGTCTTTCGTCATCATGATCTTCGACGACAGCTCGGTGAATGACTGGAACCGTCAGAAGGTTCTCGAACGGCTGACACAAGTCAATCTTCCCGCCGGGCAGAATTTGCAACCGCAAATCGGGACGGACTGGAGTACGACGGGACAAATCTACTGGTACACGCTGAGGAGCACGAATCCTCGTTACGACCTGATGGAGTTGCGGTCGCTTGAGGATTTCGTCTTGCTCAAGCAGTTCAAATCCGTTCCCAATGTGGTGGATGTCTCGGACTTCGGAGGCACGGTACGGGAATACCAGGTACGGCTTGACCCCAGCAAACTGGTCGCCTACGGCCTGAGTATCGGACAGGTCGAGCAGCAACTCGCCAACAACAACATCAATGCCGGCGGAAGCTTCGTAGAAGTTGGCATGCAGCAGATGAATGTCCGCACCCTGGGCCTGTTCAACAGTGTCAATGACATTGAACAGACTGTTCTCAAAACTCAGACCGGAACAGCCCTTCGAGTGAAGGATATCGCCGAGGTCACGCAGGGCCCCAAGATCCGGCTCGGCCACATGGCACGGGCAAATCACATGGAGGACGGGCGCATCATCGACGAACCGGATGTCATCCAGGGTGCTGTGCTGATGCGCAAAGGAGCGGAGGAGCAGCCTACGCTCGATGCCATCCACAAGAAAGTTGAGGAACTGAACCACGGAATCCTGCCCCCGGGAGTGAAGGTCATTCCCATGCTGGACCGCAGCGATCTGCTTCATTACACGCTCCACACGGTGATGCACAACCTCTCCGAGGGAATGATTCTGGTCAGCATCATCCTGTTTCTGTTCCTGCTCAATGTTCGTGCCGCGTTCATCGTCGCTTTGACGATTCCATTTTCTCTGCTGTTTGCATCGATCTGGCTCGATCTGAGCCACATTCCAGCGAATCTGCTTTCCTTGGGCGCGCTGGATTTCGGGATGGTAGTTGACGGCGCGGTTGTGATGATCGAGAACATCGTTCGTCACATCAACAAGCGGCACAACGGTTCGAGGTCCAGCAGTTCGAAAACTCTACCCGAGGTGATTCGTGAAGCTGCGCACGAAGTGCAGCGGCCAGTCTTCTACGCCATCGCGATCATCATCACTGCTTATTTGCCGATCTTCACGCTGCAGCGGGTGGAAGGCCGCCTGTTTCGCCCGATGGCTTGGACCGTCGCACTCGCGCTGCTGGGCGCGATGACATTTTCCGTGCTGATCGCACCGGTGCTGGCTGGATTACTGTTCCGCAAAGGAGTTCACGAACGGCACAACCTTGTGATGGAGTATCTAACAGAACAGTACCGCCGCCGTCTACGCTGGGCTGTACAGCATCGTTGGGTTGTGGCAACTGTCGGATTGGCAGCACTGGCGGGGACGATCTTTCTAGGATTCGGGGGAGTAATCGGCGCCGAATTCCTTCCACATCTCGACGAAGGCGCGATTTGGGCGCGTGGCACTCTTGCAAATAGCACGAGCCTTTCCGAAGGCGAGAAGTTCACCACCAACGAACGGTACGTCTTCGCCTCCTTCCCGGAGGTGTCGAAGGTGGTCTCGCAGGTTGGACGACCCGACGACGGTACGGACACCGGAGGGTTCGGCAACACGGAATATTTTGTTGACCTCAAGCCCAAAAACGAGTGGCGCCCGGTTTTCCATCGCAACAAGGAAGAACTCATCGCGGCCATGAATCGGGCAGTCGATAAGTATCCGGGAGCCATCTGGAATTTCTCACAGCCAATCGAGGACAACGTCGGCGAGACGATGACGGGTACCAAAGGCTCTCTTGCTCTGAAAATATTTGGCGACGACCTGAAGACCCTGGAACAGAAAGGGGAGGAAGTCACCGCAGTCCTGTCGGGCATCCCGGGCATGAATGACGTCAAGCTGCTGCGCGACTTCGGGCAGCCCAATCTCGATTTGACGATCGACCGCAGAGCCGCAGCACGGTTTGGGATCAACGTAGCCGACATTCAGGATGCAATCCAGACGGCGGTAGGCGGAAATGCGGTGAGCCAGGTCCTGATCGGCGAACAGAGATATGACCTCGTGGTTCGTTATCAGGCGCAGTATCGAAACACGCAACAGGCTATCGAGAATGTTCGGCTTCTTTCGCCTTCAGGAGAGCGTGTCTCGCTAGAGCAATTAACCAGCGTCGAAGTCAAAGACGGCGCCTATGACATATACCGCGAAGGAAACACCCGTTACGCAGCGGTGACCTTCAACGTCAGAGGTCGTGACTTGGGAACGACCGTCGAGGAGGCGATCAAGCAGATTGGCGAAAAAGTGAAGCTGCCTCCTGGGTATCACATCGGCTGGTCCGGCGAATATGAGAGTGAAAAGCGCGCCGAGGCACGCCTCGGGTTGATCGTTCCCCTGACGATCCTCGTCATCTTCATCATTCTTTACACTATGTTCCGTTCTTACAAATGGGCCTTACTGATCCTGCTGAATGTCGGCTTGGCACGCGTGGGTGGATTCCTAGCCTTATTGGTCACCGGAACATATCTCAGCGTTTCCTCCGGAGTTGGAATGCTGGCCCTCTTCGGAGTTTCGGTGCAGACCGGAGTGATCATGCTGGAATACATCAATCAACTGCGCGCGCGTGGCTATTCCATCGTGGACGCTGCCGTGGAAGGTGCGGTGCTTCGTTTGCGGCCCATCATGATGACGATGCTGGTTGCGACCCTAGGATTGTTGCCTGCTGCGCTTTCACATGAGATCGGATCGGATTCGCAGCGACCATTTGCGATCGTCATCGTGGGAGGCTTGATCTCGGACCTGCTACTCAGCATTGTTCTTCTGCCGACATTCTACGTCTGGATTGCGCGTGATGGGGATCAACTGCCGGAGTTGGAGGCGCCCCTTGAAAGCTAGCTTTGCGCATATCCTCCGCGGCTGTGTTATACGATTGGCGATCTCCAGTCTGCTGGGCTCGGCCTACGCACAGTCGGGCGCATCGATTCGCATCACGCTGGATGATGCAATCCAACTCGCGCTTCAACACAACCACAACATGTTGGCGGCACGAACGACGATCCTGCAGAGCCAGGCGGACGAGACAACGGCGAACCTCCGTCCGAATCCATCGTTGTTTGCCGATTGGGAGTATCTCCCCCTAGGATCACCAGGCAAGCAGAATCCAGGAGTCTACGGTGGCCATTCCACCACCGACTATCTGCATGACAACACGGAAGGCGATATTGGGCTCAGCTACTTGATTGAGCGCGGCAAGAAGCGGCAGCATCGACTCGCGGCGGCAAAAGATATCACTGCACAAACCAAGTCGCAGGTTGCGGACAATGAACGCACGCTGACGTTCAGCGTCGCTACTGCTTTCGTCAACGTTCAACTCGCTGAGTCAACGATCGAGCTGGCGGAGGCAGACCTCAAAAGCTTCCGGCAGACTGTAGATCTCGCGCAACTCCGGTATGAGAAAGGCGCCATCAGCGAGGATGACTACCTCAAGATAAAGTTGCAGTTGTTGCAGTTTGAGACTGACGTTCAGCAAGCCCAACTGGCCAAAGTTCAAAGCCTATCTGACCTGCGGCAGTTGCTCGGCTATGAATCAGTCGCTCCTGACTATGACGTGATTGGAGAGTTTGAGTATCACCAGCTTGCCGGGAACGCCGAGGACTTTCAAGCAAAGGCTTTAGCTAACCGCCCTGACCTTCGCGCGGCACAGCAAGGAATCGCCGCGGCCAGGAGCCAGTACGAAGTTCAGCGAACGATTGCAAAGCCGGACGTCACGGTGCAAGGCAACTATTCACACGTGAACGCGATCAACGCTGCGACGCTCTACGTAAGCATTCCACTCCCGATCTTCAACCGAAATCAGGGTAACATCGAACATACGCGCCTTGCCATCACCCAGGCTCAAGAACAAGAAAAGTCATCTGAGGGGCAAGCACTGACCGATGTCCGCGATGCATACGAAGGACTACGCGAAAACGAACGCATTGTGCAGTTCTACAGATCAGGCTATCTGGACGTTGCGCAAAAAGATCGAGACATCAGCGAGTACGCGTACAAGCGCGGTGCCGCTAGCCTGCTTGACTTTCTCGATGCGGAACGAAGCTACCGCGCCACACAGCTTGCCTATCGCCAGGAAGTGGCGTCGTACTTGCTAGCTCTTGAACAGCTTAAAGAAGCAGTTGGTGTCAGGGCGTTGCCGTAGAGATGGCACATTGTTAGGCACAATCCAGGTATGTAAAACGAGCACTGTCGAAGGAGCGGATGAGTGAATAAGGAAGACGTACGGAAGCGTATCGAGGAAATTGGTATCGTTCCGTCCATCCGCGTCTCTACGACTGAGGATGCACTCTTCGCGGCAGAAGCCATAGCTAACGGCGGCATTCCGATCCTTGAAGTTACTTTGACGGTTCCTGAAGCGATCCGCGTTATCGACCGCGTTGTGAAGCAGGCTCCAGATGTAATTGTTGGGGCCGGCAGCGTACATGATGTCGACACCGCGCAGCGATGTCTGGACGCGGGGGCGAAGTTTCTCTCCAGTGACGGTCTCGATCCTGACACCGTGCGGTTTGCAGTGAAGCAAGAAATTGTCGTGATTCCCGGCACCCTGACTCCTACCGGAGTCATCGCCGCCTGGAAGCTAGGCCCTGATTTCGTCAAGGTCGTACCGTGCGGCCGCATCGGCGGAGACAGCTATATCCGCGATCTCAAGGCTATGTTTCCGAATATTCCGCTGATTGCCGCAGGCGGAGTCAATCAGCGAACGGCCTTCAGTTTCATACGTGCGGGCGCCATCGCGCTGGGTGTCGGCGGCGAATTGATTCCCCGAGAGGCAATCCGAGGAAAGCAGGCGACTCGAATCGCCGAACTGGCGCGTCGCTTCTTGGATGCGATCTCAAGCGCACGTGCCCAATGAGCAGTTTCAGTGTGAATAGGGCTGGTTTTCCACCAGCCCTGTTCATCGATTCAACCTCTAGAATGACGCGATTAAACCGGCGGTAAACATCTTTGCCATGTCGTAGGTTGGGAAGGCCAGAATCGGGCTGGAGTTGAGACGCTTGGGAGCGCCAACCTGCCAACCGGAGCCGGACCAAGTGTAGTCGTAATTGATGAAGCTGCCCTTCAGCATGAAGTGATCGCTGATCCGATGAGTGAGGTACGTTTCATAAACATTTCCACGAGTGTCTGTCTTCGGCGCGACGATGTCATCCTCCGCCTGGGCGAAGTTGAACCAATACTCCGTCCCATGGTTGAACTCAAATCCCACCTTGGTTCGACCGTCATCTTTCGGGATGCTGTAGCGCACGCCCAGATAATACATCTGACCGTCATGGTTAACGGGCGTTTCGAATGGATCGCTCATCAAACCGCCGAAGGGCGTGGTAAGCCCATTGGGACGGGTCGATGACCAATTGAGGCTCGCGAAGAGGTCAAAGTCGCGGAGCTTCTTTTGTAGATTGGCGCCGTACAGATCAATTGCACCCAAATTTGCCGACGGAGCATAGCGCATGACGACCGGGGCGTTCACAGCAGCGCCAGTCAGGGGATTGTTGGGTAGCACCATTAAGCCGTCAAAACCATCGGTGACATTCCAGGCTCTAGCAAGCGTCACCTGTATGAACGTCTTGTCAGTGCTGTACAGATCCATGTTCCCGCCGAACAGATGAACAGACTTGACGCGATCCGCAGGGTTCTCGAGCAATGCGCCATTTCCGAAACCTGCGGAATACCCCATGCCGTAGCATGCACGCAGGGTCATCTTGTCGTTCACGTTGTAGCCCATGGTGATCCCATCGAACTGGAAATCGATGAGGGCGCCAGAGGGCGTGCCACCGCGGGGCTCGTCATCCCGGTAATTCAGCGGCGGACCGCCAGTCGACGGCCGTCGCCCGATAGAGAGATAGAGGTTGGACCCGCCTATGTGATTCCAACTGAAGTAGGCTCGCTCCACCCGTACCATGTCCCCGCTAGGGACGTTTGCGGTCGTGCCGTCAATCGCCATAGAGGTCGGTTGGCCATCGAATACTTGTAGACCTGTGGAATCGCCAAACACCTTGTACATGCTGAGCCGGGCTCCGAAGCTGATGTTGTCGGCCACCTGGGAGTCGAAGCGCAGACGCAAGCGGTTTGTCATTAAGGCGTCGCTGTTGGCGCTGTAGGCGTTCTGCAGAACGCCGGGCACTTGCGTGAGATAGTTCATCAACATTTGCTGCATCTGGGGTGAGAACTGGGCCATGCCCTGTTTCAGCCCCGTGAATGTCAGGTTATTGTTGAAGTACTGATATTGGCTATAGTTTTGCTGCACCTGTTGGCTCAGAAATCCAGAGAATTGCGCCGGCGTCATCGTGCTGAACATATTTGGGTCAAGTGTCATGCCCAGTCCGCCCTGCGACTGTGGAGTAACTAGCCACAGGGTATTCACCATGAGGTTTTGGAGCTGCATGCCGTCATAGTGAGTTGGGATATTGCCTCGAATGACGTGAAATTCATAACGGTAGTCACCGCCCCACTCCAACCGGTCTCGCAAAGTCTTCCGTTCAGTTTGGTTGACTCGCTCGTTGAGGTCCCGGACGCTGGTTTGAAGGTCTGAGACGGCTTCTTCTTTGCTCGCGGCCGGCTGAGTCGCTGCAGGCTGGGCAGCCGGTGCTTGAGCAGGCGCAGCCTTGGCTGCGTTTTCTTGCGCATCCAGCCGCTGTTCGAGCGAGTTAATGGTCTTCTTAAGTTGATCGACTTCCTGACGCAGCTGGGCAGCATCGTCCGTCGCGGGTGGTGCCGTTTGAGCCCACAGCCCCGACACCAGCAAAAGGACCGGCACTGTCAGCAGAAGCTTCCTCATAGGGAAAAATCCTCTTTTCTATGAATTGCGCGGCCCGGACGGTTCTGAGGCCGAAAGGCCGGGCTATACGCGGCCAGGGTGAGCAAGGACAATTGACCGAGTACGGCAGGTCCATGATGGTTCAAGTGGGAGATTCATTGCAGTGCGCCACATCACATACTTTCGAAAGTCATTAAGTACTTAAGTACGCATCACTTCGTGCTTCCCGCTTCGGGAGAATTGTGTCCAAGATCACAGAAATGCCGGTGCGATATCAACTACTATCAACGTCAGATTCATGCTTTCGAAAGTACGGAAGGTGGACACATTCATGATGCGATTCGCAAAACTCATGTTTTCTCTTCTATTTGTCGTTGTCATTTCCGGTCTGTTCTGTGCCGTGCCCGCAGCCCAAAAAGGCAGCGAAACCAAGGGACGTCACTTCTTCAAGGACACTTGCCGGCAGTGCCATGCCAAAGGCGGAGCCGGTGGCGAACTCACTCCGATGAATAAGACGATGGCACAATGGCGCGCCTACTTTGCTGCCGGCACTCACAATCACGGCAAAGAGCAACTGACGAAGTACATGCCCGCCGATCAATTGCTGGATGCTTCGGCATTCCTCATCAACCATGGCGCGGACTCACCGCAGCCAGAGACCTGCGGAAAGTGAGGGGAGCAAGGCGACGAACCCGCCGTCCAGGGGTAAGGCGTCTTGTCAATTTGTCTAAGGAGAACAGACATGCGTCGAGTTGTAGCGAAGTCTCTCATCACGAGGCACACCCTGGTGCTTGCTAGTGTGGCTACCGCACTGCTCTGCCCCACTTCATTTGCCCAGAGTTCAGCAGCGTCTGCAAATGAGACGAACCCGGCAGCCACGAAGGTCCAGAAATTGGCGCATCCTCAGATTGTCCTGAAGGACGAAGCTGGCCAGAACGTGCTCACCAGCGGCAAGCCAATCAGCACGCGCAAAACCTGTGGCGATTGTCACGATTACGACTTCATCGCCGACAGCTTTCACTTCCAGCAGGGGAAGAGCGAAATGGATCGTGCCCTGCTCGCCTCCCATGGCGCCCCGCCGTTTAACACTTCGCCAGGAATGTTCGGAAAGTTCTCGATCATTCCGAACCGTCAACTCACCTCCGTCGATATCCACGATCCCTCCGATGCCGACATGAGCCAACCGGAGTGGTTGACCAAATGTGGCGGTTGCCACACGGGCGGAGGAATCTCAGAGTATGACCTGCAAGGGCATCGCTTTCTCAGTCCCGAGGCCAAGGCCAGCGGTCCCCTGGATCCGAGTTACACGATTCGTGACCGAGAAACTGGCCGGGTCATCCCATGGGACTGGCAAAAGAGCGGCATGGCCGAAGCCGACTGTTTCCTATGCCATGTGCCCAAAGCGAGCCGCGGGGAGAGGAAGAAAGAAATGGCGGCTGGCAACTTCCGCTGGGCAGACGATGCGACCCTCGTCGATTCAGGGATCGTGGTGCGCCAGGCAAACGGCACTTTCACCTACAACCGGGCAGCATTCAATGCGGATGGAACAGTCAAGTCACAGGCGCTCGACCTCTCTGATCCTACGCTCGAGAACTGCGCCCAGTGCCACGGGTTCACCGCCCGGAACACGACGACGATTCAACCCATTCAACACGCAGACATCATGCGCGGCACGGAGAAGTCGGGCTGGATCTACAACGGCGCCAAGATCAGCGATACCGTCTCTCCCAACATTGTTGGGAAGGAGAAGATGGACTTTCCCTGGGATGCCCACGCTGCGGCCGGACTCATCTGCATCGACTGTCATTTTTCTGTGAACAATCCGGGACGGAAGATTCAGGAAGACCCAAAGAAAAACCTCCGATACAAGCCGGCCGAAGAGGATCTGGCCGTATATCTGCGGCGCCCCGATCACAACTTTGCTCGAGGAGACATTCCTCCGGAAACCGTCAATCTGACCAGGCACGATACTATGCGAGCGTGCGGTGATTGCCACGAGGCGGAAAAAGGCCACACCTTTCTTCCTTACAAATCCACGCACTTGCGCTCGGTAGCTTGCCAGACGTGTCACATTCCCGCCGTGCACTTCTGGGCATACCGCAGCGACGATTGGGGTTTCGTCATGGACACCGGCGGCAGCCGGATCACCATGCGCGGAATCGAAGGGTCCATCGTCGATCCGGAATCCGAGATTCGAGGCTATCTGCCGGCGTATATTCCCAGCGTCGACAAGAATAACAACCAGCAGATTCGGCCAACGAACCTGATCACCGGCATCTACTGGTTCGACAAGAGCAAGGGCAGGCCGCTGTTCACATGGCAGGTCCAAAACGCTTTCTACGCCGGCAAAGCAGCAGAAGGAGAATTTCCGTATCGTCCGGAGATTCTCAAGACATTTGCAGACAAAAACGGCATCATCGATCTGCCGCAAGCGGTTTACGACACACCCGAGAAGATCGCCCTTGTCAGAGGACTCTTGCAGAAGTATTCCGGCGTCACAGATCCCGAGCTACGGATTGAAGTCGTACCTTGGGCCATGACTCACGGCATCGTCGGCAAGAAGCAGGCGGTTCGGGACTGCGTGGCCTGTCATTCAAAGAACAGTATGTTGGCCCGCCCTGTGGATCTGAACTCATCGCTGCCCACCGGAGTGCCAGTAGTGTATCGCGGCAAGAAACTCAGCGTGGTCAACTTTTCGACCAAGGAACCCTCGTTCGACAATCGGGTTTTGTTGACTTCGTTTTATGTCTCTGGCTATAGCCGGGTAGTGTGGGTGGAGTGGATCGGCTGGCTCTCCGTCCTGCTAGCAATTCTGTTCAGCCTGCTGCATGGCACGATTCGACTTCTGGGTGGCCGCTTATGAACTC
>Ga0335078_10006858_pt1 | contig 16875 bp, 22 predicted proteins | sample Lox_Sample_32_FD_206711 | JGI IMG/M metagenome (GOLD analysis project Ga0335078, IMG submission 206711) | Soil microbial communities from Loxahatchee National Wildlife Refuge, Florida, United States - Lox_Sample_3.2 | ecosystem: Environmental > Terrestrial > Soil > Wetlands | place: USA... | reverse complement strand
GGCGAGCGCGAGCAGCACCGCCAGCAGCGGCAGCAGGATCGCCAGCGCCAGCCCGAGCACGAACACCCGCCGCATCACTCACGGCTCCACGCGTTGGCGCCGGCCCACGCGCGGTCGGGACAGCGCACGCTCGCCCACGGACACGGCTGCTCGTGTGACGGCGGAGCGGCCGGGAGTGGCTTGTGCGGGCGCGGAGGCCCGTTGGGTCGGGGGGGAGCAGCCTGAGGTCCGGACCGGCGCCCGCCCCCGGGCTGATGCTCCTAGGCGCGACTAGGAACGCCGCGGCCGTCAGCGCGAGCAGAGGGAGCGGAAGCACGAGCATCAGCCAGCGGGCCGGCCACACTCGCAGCGCGGCCCGGCCGCTCGCCAGCCGGTCATCTGATGGTGGTCGCGATCAGGTGGAGCACGAGCAGCCGCGCCAATGCGTCGGCGAGCTCGCCGGGGACGAGCATCCCGTCGCCGGCGGTGGCGGCGATCGCGCGCGTGAGCGCGATCGCACACCGCCGCGCCTCATCAACCAGCGACAGCTCCCGGCTCTCGAGATCGCCGCACAGCCTCCCGTGGGCGCGCTCGAGCGCCCGCTCGACCCAGGCGCCGGGCTGGTAGCCGAGCTCGTGCCCGTGGGTCTCGAGCGCGCGGTCCGCGAGCCGCAGCGCACCGGCAGCAAGCTCGCAAACGTCGAGGTGACGATCGGCGGGACCGGCTCGACCGAAACGTCCTCGTCGAGCGCGTCCAGCAGGTAGGCGTACAGATGCAGATCCGGGAGGCGCAGCGTCGCCAGCGTCAGCAGCCGCAGCGTCCCGTGCGCGCGCTCCTCCTCGACCGTGCACAGGGTGTTGACGGCGCCGTGCGAGACTGCCTGCCCGTAGAGCGACCGCAGCTCGGTCGGGTCGGCGGCCGCAGCGATCGCGACCGCCCGATTCACGCTCATGTTCATCTCCACCCGCATTTGCTCATCGCTCACAGATCAGGTACCGGGCGCACGCGCCGCTGGCCCCCAGCGGCCCGCCTCCCAACCCGTCCGAGCCCGCCGCAACGACGGCCGTGATGGCCTCGCTCGCGCCGTCCTTGCGAGTTGCCTCGGCGGTGGCCCCCCGCGACCCTCCCGCGCGTCTTGATCACCCTGGACGCGGTCTACCGCCAGCTCGCCCGCCGGTGGCCGATCGACGAGCTCGCCGAGCACTACCAGGCCGCCTATGAGCGCGGGGCCGGCGACCTACCAGCCGGCGAGGACCCCCCCGAACGTCCGATCACGCTGCTGGCGACCGCCATCCCACGCTTGATCAGCCTCGCCGTCGCCGCCAACGTCCTGCACCTCCTACCGTCCGCCACGCAGCGTGGCGCGGACGTCGTCGGCGAGCTGATCGCGACGATCGACGCCACCGCCACCGGGAGCCTTCACCGCTGCCACCTCGCCCTCCGATCCAACGGCGAATCGGGCGGCTACAACGCCGATGAGTGGCTGCCGCTCATCTACGAGCAGGCCGCCGACTGGCTCCACCACGGCTCGGCAGCGGCCGATCCGCCGTCGTTGATTGAGCACGCCCAGCAGGCCGGCCGGTTCGCCGCGCTGGCGATCGGCTCCCTGGACCGCGACTCTCCCAGCGTGCCCGAGGCGATCACCGACTGCCTGGCGCACCTCCTGGTCGCCTGCGTGTTCGCGGACGCCGCCGCCCGCACGCGCCCCGGCGGCTAGTCGCGGCGAAGATCAACCGTCGCGCAAGACCGAACCCCGCCGGGCGATGTCTGCCTCGCCAGGAACGGTGGGCGGGGTGAGGTCTTAGCCTTAGCGCTGGCTCTGACCGCAGGCGCCAGGAGTTCGAGCGACACCACAAGAATCTCGTCCTCGACCTGCTCCAGCCGACGGGCGCGCACCACGCACAGCACCGGGAGCGCTCCTCGCCGGCACCAACGCCGGCGACGCCGGTAAAGCCACACGGCTGTCTGGCGGGCGTAGGTCAGGTGGCGTGCATCGAACGTGCGCGTCTTGGAACGATTGCAAAGGTGACGCTGGTCGGCGCAATCGCGACGCTGCCGCTCGCCGCCGCGCGGCGCAAACGCCGGTGCTGCTGGCGGCGGGGGTAGCTCCACTCGAGCATGCAAAGAGGCTCGCATCCAGCGCGGACAACCCGTGGGACCGGAGCGCCGACCGCGGGGTCCACGGCACCGGGAGTAACGGGGGCCCGCTTTCGCTCGGCCCGGTACCTACAACGCGGACGCAGCCATGGAGCGAGCAACCGAACAGCCCGCGGCCGGACACCGTAGTGCGCACCCCGGGGGTGCCGTCGTCGGCGAAGACGAACAGCCCTTCGGTCGTGGGCGCGCGACCCGTGACGTGGTGCAATCGGGGGACGATTGGAACACCGGGGGGAGAAGGTTGAGCGCGCTGGCCGACGCCCGTGGCCGCGAGCCGTCGCCCGAGCGGCTGCTCAAGACCAAGGACGTTTGCCGGGAACCGCGGGATGACGACATTAAGGGCGACAACCCGAGCACAACTCGGATCAACTCGAACTCCCGAAACCATGATGATAAGGGGATCGGGGTGAGCGCTACCCCCATCGTCCTCCGGGGGACGGGCTGCGCGACGAGGGCGAGGAGACCAAGGTCGCGCTGTGCCGGGCTACGCGCGGCGAGCACGGCCCCACCCTCACGACCGGTCTTCTGTGCGAGGGCGTCAGGCGCGCGACCTCGACCGTTCGCGTTGGCAAGCACGAGGCACGCAAGCGGGCCAACCTCCGGGCGCGCGAGGAAGACCAAGATCAGCACACGGGGGCGATGGTCGGGTCCGGGACGGTCGTCGCCATGCGCGAGGGGCTCGACCCGAGCATTCGGGGGTGCTTCCGTGATTGCATCCGGGCGGCTCGCGAGCAGATCGACCGCGGTGCGCGTGAGATCCGCGACGCGTACGTCGAGATGCGCGCCATCGAGGCGTCGCTGTCGCATCGCCCGCAGGCCGAGTTGGGGTGGGTCGCACCGTCGCTCGAGATCATGGTCGAGCAGGCGCGACGGCACTCCAGCTCGTCGCTCGAGCGGTATTCGCGCTGTTTCCCGCGCCACGGCGACGGCACGTTGCACATCGCGACGCTCGACCCTGAGACCGGGCAGCCGATCGTCACGTTCGATGCCGAGAAGGAGTCGCCAGCGTGACCGCCCCGCCGCTCGAGCGCTACCTGACCGCAGGCCAGCTCGCGGAACTCATTGGCGTGTCGTTGAGCACCATCCGGCGCATGACCGCTGCGGGCATGCCCAGAGAAACCTGGGGGATGGCGCGCACCCGGCGTTACCTCGCCTCGGAGTGCATCCCCTGGGCCCGCGATCGCCCTGCGAGGGTACAGTGAACGGCCCACCGCGACGCTTCACCGCCGCCGACCGAAAGGACTAGACATGGCAGCCAAGCTGTCCAACGGCAACTACCGCGGCCGGGTACGCGACCCGCGCACGGGCAAGCAGATTGCCCCGCACACCGTGATCGGCGGCCCCCGCACTTACCGGACCCTCGCCGAGCGCAAGGAGGCGCAGGACAGGGCACGTAAGGTGCTGCTCGAGCCGAACGCCTACCTCACCGTCGCCCAGTGGCACGAGGAGTGGACGACGAACCCCGCCTTGGCGCCGCGCGCGGCCGGTCGCTGGAGACGATGCACAAGTATCGCGAGGGGACTGGCCCGTTTGTCGCGGAGTACGGCGACCGGCCGCTGCGCACCATCGACCGCCAGGTCGCGACCGAGTGGATCTCGGACATCGGCCGGCTATGGACCGTCGCCGCGATCCGCACAATGTTCAACGACGCGCACGACGCCGGGAAGATGACCAGCCCGCCGCCGTTCAACAAGCTCGGGCTCGTCAAGCCCTCCCGCCGCGGCCGGACGCTCCCGTCGCGCCCGGCGATCGACCGGATGCACGAGCTTGCCTCAGAGCTAACTCCGCCGAGCTTCGCCGCCTACCTGTTCACGCTGGGCTGGCAGGGCATCCGCCCCGGCGAGGGCGATGCGCTCCGCTGGGACCGGATCGACCTCGACGCGGGCACGATGCTCATCGAGGAGCAGTGGTCCGCCGCCGGCCGCTGGTTCAAGCCGCCCAAGCACGGCTCGACGCGCAGGCTGCCGCTCGTCGCCGACCGGCTGCGCGAGCTGCCGCGCGAGTCCGAGTTCGTGTTCACCACGCTCGACCGCAGCGGGCCCCGCCGCCGGCTCCACTACACCCCGTCGACGCGCAACCACCACTGGAACCGCGTGCGCACCGCCGCCGGGTTCGGGAACACCGAGCTGTACCTCGCCACCCGGCACTTCTTCGTCACGTACGCGATCGAGAGGCTCGACCTATCGGTGGACGACATCGGCTGGTACTGCGGGCACCGGTCGTCCGGCGCGAAGATCGTCCGCGACCACTACCTGCACCCCGACGACGACGTCCGCCGCGAGCGGATCGCCGCGAAGTTCGCCGAGATCCAGCACCCGCAGCCCCGGTCGACGGCCCCCAAACCGGGGCGGGTGCGGGCGGTCAGCTGAACACGCAAGACACTTTTGAGACACCGACACGGCGATTTGCAGGGCTTCTCACCCACCCGCCGCACTTCATCGCTGGGGAGCTCAGACGGTCGCGGGCTTGCGCGGCGGCGACGAATCGGCAGGGTTGTAACCGCGCTGGCGCGCCTCCTCGATCGGGACCTCCTGCTCGACGTTCCAGCCCTGCGCAAAAGCCCCCATCGCAAAAGCGATCAGGAGCAGCTGCACCGGAATCAGCAGCAACGTCACCGTGCCGAGCGTGTCGGCGCTGAGCCCGTTGCCGCCAAACAGCGACTGCGCCGGGGCGAACCCGGCGTGGCTGCGGTCGAACCAGCTGGTCCCCGACAGGCCGAGGCCGGCGACGATCGCGATCATCAGCAGCAGGATCGCGAGGCCGGCAGCGATCGGGAGCATCCCCCGAGCCCACCGGGCCCAGATGTAGAAGGCGATGATCACGTAGGCGAAGGACCAGATGAAGTTGAGCGGCTTCATCCCCTCGAGCTGCGACCAGCCCCCGATCGTCACGATCAACAGCAGCCCCACGGACACGAGCAGGATCAGCGCCACGATCGACTTCATGAGCTTGCTCGAGGCCTTCTCGCGGTTTGGGTAGACGACGGCATAACCTGGGGTGAGCGTCCGGTGCTGGGCCATGCCGGGACGTTACAAACTGGGGTCGCAGCATGCGAAGGTTCGTAACGGCTTGCCGACCGCTTGCCGTCCTCTCCCGACCGGGCGTCGTGTCCGGGAAGCCCGGTCCGCGAACGCCGACAGCCTAGAATCGCCTCGTCTTGCGGGCGTGATGAAACGGTAGACATGCCGGCTTTAGGTGCCGGTGGGCGTAGGCCCGTGGGGGTTCGAGTCCCTCCGCCCGCATTAGGGCTTAGTCATTCATGTCCTCGGCCCGACGATCTGCTCGAGCATGGCCACGCTGTGCCGGTGCGGGATAGAGAGGTTCCGGTGGTTTGATTGCGTCACCCGGATTCCGAGCACCCGGCAATGCTCCACGAAGATCCCACGGATGTCGCTCGACAGGTTGCTGAAGAAGTGCAGGATGTAGCTGTACTCGGCGACTCTTCCGCCAAGAGCCCGCCCGATCTCGGCAATGATTCCGGGGTAGCGCTGGTCGCAGGCGACTCGAAGCTCCCAGCCGTTCGCCGACCGTTGGGTGACGTGCCCGTCGCCCAGGTAGCAGCCGAGCACGTAGCAGTACACATCGGGATCGATCACCTGCCACGGGATCGGGCTTGACGCCGTCCGGGGGGATGGTCGCGGCGACGCCAGCCGCGGACGGTCGAGCGAGGGATTCCCGTCAAGGTCGCGATCCCGAAGTCGCTTAGACCGTCGCTCATGAGCTGCTTCACGCGCTCGAATTCCGCTTCCGACCGGGCCATGTGAGAACGTATGTTCGGATGGGATTCGGACGGAACAACAGCCAGGTCGGGTACCATCGCGGCTGTCCCAGGGGAGTGAGTCAACGGTTACACGCACGGTCTCCAAAATCGTGAATCCGGGTTCGAATCCCGGCTCCCCTGCTTGAAGTCCCACACGGTCTACCGGACCTTCAACACCGCGCAGCGCCGCGAATTCGTCCGGATCACCGAGGACGTGGCCGAGGCGGTGAGCGAGGCCGGCATTCGCGAGGGGATGGCGCTCGTGTGTGCGATGCACATCACCGCGGCGGTGTGGATCAATGACGACGAGCCCGGGCTCCAGGCCGATGTGCTCGAGTGGCTCGACAAGGTGGCGCCGCCGAGCTGGCACGAGCCGGACGGGGAGGTGGCGAGGGAGCTGCTGCCGAATCCCGGCGACTACCGCCACCATCGAGGTGGCGAGGACAACGGAGACGCCCATCTGAAAAACCTGCTCGTCCATCACCAGGTGATCGTCCCGGTCACCGACGGCGAGCTGGACCTCGGGCCGTGGCAGCAGATCTTCTACTGCGAGTTCGACGGACGGCGGCCGAAGCGGCTCGTGATCAAGGTGCTCGGGGAGTGACGCTGGCGTCGTCGCGCGTCTTCGTCGACGGCGCGCTCAAGGGGCGCGTCGCGGTCGTCACCGGTGGGGGCACGAACCTCGGGAAGGCGGCAGCGGTGGAGCTCGTGCGCTGTGGCGCCTCGGTCGTGATCGTGGGTAGGCGTGCCGACGTGCTCGGGGCGGCCGCGGCCGAGGTCGGCGAGCGCTGTTCCTGGGTGGCGGCTGACATCCGCGAGCGGGCCGGTGCCGAGTACATCGTCGGGACAACGCTCGAGCGCCTCGGCCGGCTCGATCTCGTGCTCAACAACGCCGGCGGGCAGTACATGGTCCCTGCCGAGGGCCTCGCGACCAAGGGCTGGCGAGCGGTTCATCGCCTCAACCTGGAGGGGACGCTCGCGATGTGCGAGGCTGCCTATGAGCTCGCCATGCGCGAGGCCGGCGCAGGCACGATCGTCAACGTGACGGTTTCCCCGCATCACGGCATGCCGGCGATGGCCCACACCGGCGCGGCCCGCGCCGCCGTCGAAGCGATCACGCGCGAGCTCGCGGCCCAGTACGGCGCACGCGGCATCGCGGTCGTCGCCGTCGCGCTGGGCCGGTTCGACACCGAGTCGCTCCGCAAGTACCCGGCCGAGCTATGGAAGACCGCGGCCGCCAGCGTTCCCGTACAGCGTCTCGGTAGCGTCGAGGAGTACGGCTGGCTGATCGCCTTGCTCGCCACCCCGCTCGGCGCGTCGCTATCGGGTTCGGTGGTGACGCTCGACGGCGCGCTTGACAACTGGACGGGTCCGTGGCCGCCCGTCGGCCTCACCAGAGACGGCGAGGTGCCGACCGAAGCGCGTCGACCCGTCGTATGACAGGCCGTCCAGACCCGGCGCCGGCCCCTTACCCCGGCGCCCGGCTACCATCTCGCCACATCCGCGGGCGAGGTGTCAACGGCTGCACGGGAGCCTTCCAAGCTCTAGGAACGGGTTCGAGCCCCGTCGCCCGCTCTCCGATTCGGCGTAGAATCGACCGATCCGCGGGGAGTAGCGCAGTCTGGTAGCGCACCCGGCTGGGGGCCGGGCGGTCGCAGGTTCAAATCCTGTCTCCCCGATTTGACGAAAGCCCCGCTTAGGCGGGGTTTTTGCTTTGTCCGGTTGGTCGCTCAGACCGTTGCCGATGTACTGTCCATGTACTGTCTTGGCCCGGGGAAGGTTCGCGGTGACGAGCAGCTTCCGGGCGTAAGTCCGACGCTACGAACGCAGTGCTGCCCGACATCAGCGGCGCCTGCTTACGCGGCTGGTGCGAGCCGCGCTGCCATGCGTGGTCAGAAATCTGCACGCTCAAATGAGTCCGGTCTCAACTTGGAGAAGTCAAGTCGGTCATTCAGCCGTCAGAGCTTGGAGGGTTCTCCAGCTGCCAACGCGGGACGGCCGCCGGCGTTGTCAACCGCTCAGTCGCCCACCGCGGCCCGTCGGACCATTCACCACGTTCGCAGATGTCATGGAGTCGTCCGGAGGCCCGCGTGTCTTTGTGATCAGATGGCGAACTCACGCTCAAATCGCAACGCGAAGCGGGTCCAGCCCGGCAAGAAGACCGAGCGGCAGGGAATCGCGCTGATCGGGAAGGTCGTCGCCGACATGGGCCATCTGTGGAACGAGCCGGTTCACCTGCGACGAGGACGACCTGAGTTACTGGCTGCACGGCAACGCGCCCGTAATCCTCGTTCGCTCACACCCGGCCACTAACGAGGCCTACTGGGTCTCGATCAAGGACTACTTCCACGAACATCCCGAGCAGCGCGCCTCACGTCGCATCCTGTTCGACCGCGAGCAGGACCGCTTCGATCGCGGCGCCGACACGGCGCTGCGCGAGCTCGCCCGTCCCCGCGTCGACGGCCTGCACCTCGGCACCCCGCCGATCCACGAGACGCTGGTCAGCAACCTGCTACCGGTCGAGTCGGCGCCGCCGGTCATATACACCGCAAAGGTGATGATCACTCGCGGTCGCGACGCCCGCGCGGTGTGGGGCGACGCGCCCGGCCACTGGCCGCGCGACTGGATCCTGTGGGCCGGCAAGATCTACAGCTTCACCGATCCGGCCGCCGGACTGCTGGCCAGGCTGTGCACCGGGCCGGTGACGTCGTTCGCAACCAGCGACTGGGCCGACGCCGAGGACGAGGATGTGTGCCACCACTTCATCTGGCTGCTGAAGGCCGCCCTGTCGAGTCAGATGCGTCCGGCGCTGCGCTCCAGTAGGGATCTCACATGGTCGCGGCAACCGACGACCTGCCATTCGTGATCCCGATCGAGGCCACTTCGACGACGCGCACGCTGGTCAAGGCCTACCCGCGCGGCGACGGGACGGTGCGCTACGTCTGTCATCTTGCGTTTGCGCTGACCTTCGTGCGCTACGACGAACGGTGGTTCCTGGAGCTGACGCCGACCTAGCACTTCACGCGTGACGGCATCGAGCCGGACTTCTTCGCCGGCTCGTACCGATCCGCGATCAAGCGCATCGAGCGTCACCAGGACTTTCGCCGCAACGTCGACACGCTCGCGCGGCTGCTGCGCGGCGAGGTCGATCTCGGTGGTCTGACGCCCGACCCCGAACACCAGCTACTCGGCTTCGGCGAGCTCGCCGACGTGCGCCTGGACACCGGCGCGGAGAACGAGGTCGAGGAGGTCCCCGGCCCCGAGATCGACGACGAGGACATCGACAACGAGGAGGAGCGGGGTGATGATCGCTCGGCTGCTTGAGGAGCCAGAGATGCAGTTCGGGCGCGGTGTCCATGTCGACCCGCGACTCGGGCTGCTGGACTTCGGGCCGGCCGACCAGACCGCCGAGGCGGCCCCGGCCACGATCCCGATCGGCGTCGTCGGCACGCAGGAGACGATCGAGGGCGTGCTGCGATGGCTGCGACGCTGCCGCAAGCCGATCAAGCCGCCCGCCGACAAGCGCACCTCCAACTTCTTTCCCCCGTTTCCCGGGTTCACTACCGACGTTGGCCTCGAGTCCGAGCTGACGTTCGACGCCCGGCTGCAGCGCAGCGTCCCCGCACGCGAGATCCGCACACTCGCACAGCTGAGCACGCGTGACGCGCGACTGAAGGCCGCTGTCGAGCTGCTGCTGGAGGAGATCATCGAGATCGGCGAGCACGGCCTCGCGCGGGCGGTCCTCGTCTGCCCGCCGCTCGAGCTGCTGCAGCTGATCAAGACCGACGCGAGTACGGCCGAGACCGGCGGTGAGGACACCGAGCGCTCCAACCTCGGGCCGTCGCAGCTGCATGACGTGCTCAAGGCTGCGGCGATGCGCGTCGGGGTGCCGCTGCAGTTCGTGCTGCCCGCTACCTACGACTCGACTCTCGCCGCCAAGCAGACCACCGCCACTGGCCGCCCGCGCAGCCAGCAGGACGAGGCGACCAAGGCCTGGAACCTGCAGACCGCTCTGTACTACAAGGCCGGTGGGTTCCCGTGGTCGCTGGTCCGCGATCCCCACGCCCTGGACAGCTGCTTCATCGGCATCTCTTTCTACTTCGACAACGCCGGCAACCTCGCCACCAGCAGCGCCCAGGTGTTCGACGAGCGCGGCGAGGGGATCATCGTCCGCGGCGGCCAGGCCAAGCTGACCAAGGGCGATCGCCGCCCCTACCTGGAAGCCGCCGACGCCGAGAAGCTGCTCGTCGACGCCCTCAAGCGTTACCGCTCCGAGCACCGCAACCTGCCCGCCCGGGTCGTGATTCACAAGAGTTCGCGCTTCCGTCCCGAGGAGATCGAGGGGCTGCAGCGCGCCGCCGATGCCGAGCGGATCACCGACCTCGAACTCGTCGCGATCGGCCCGTCGCGGACCCGGGTGTCGGCTCGCAAGCACGCGCCGCTGCGCGGCACCCACATCGTGCTCGACAACCACCACCAGCTGCTCTACACCTCCGGGAGCGTCCCTTTCTACGAGTTCTACCCCGGGCCGTACGTGCCGCAGCCGATCGCGATCACGCTGCAGCAGTCGGAGCAATCCGCCGAGCAACACGCCCGCGAGATCCTCGCGCTGACCAAGCTCAATTGGAACAACAGCCGGCTCGACGGCCGTGAGCCAATCACCATGCGCGCCGCGCGCAGCATCGGGACAATCCTCCGCCACGTCGACGCCAACGGCACCGTCGGCGCCCGCTACGTGTTCTACATGTAGGAACTCCCCGTGGACGGGACCGACGACGATATCTACGAGCAGCTCGGGATCTCGGACTGGCCTGACGTGCTGGACCGCGACGCCGCGATCGACGCGACCGTGGCCTTCTACGCGGTCCTCGGGGCTACACCGAGGACGTCGACCTGTTGATCACGTCGGACTTCGAGGATCAGGTCAAGGCGCACCTCGAGCCGGCTTGGGCGGCCGTGTTCAGACAGGACCGCGGTCCGTACGGGCGGTGCATGGCCAAGACGATGATCAAGGGCGACGGGCGCCAGGTCGTCGTCGCCGACGTGCACTTGTTCCTCAAGGACGCGCCAAGCCCGGAGCCGATCCTCCGCCACGAAGCGCTGCACGCGCTCATCCACCTCAGGAGCCCCATGGCGATCGAGGCCGGCTGGGTGAGGTCGATCGTGACGAGGGGAAGATCAGTTGCGTCTGCGGTCGCCTTTTGCCGACCACGATATTACGGTCCGTGGGGCAATGGATCAGAGGGCACAATCTCGTCTTCAAGCGCCGAGGGTGCACCCGACCATCAACGCGCCTGCGCTTGAACACGGGCGCCTCCTCGACAACCGGCGCCGCCGCGGTCCCCTGGTCGCCTGGCCGCCGGAGCGATCAGATCTTCTCGCTGCTGTCTGCTTCGCCCTCGCGGTCGTCCTCGTGTTTCTCGGGCGATCCGACGCGCTGGTGGCGTTCACGATCGCTTGCGCAGTCGTCTGCGGACTCTCACCGCGTGCGCGACGCCTCGTGCTGCGCCGGGCCGGACGGTGTCGACCTGGAGATCGATCTCGCCGATCGCCCTGATGAGAGCTGACGGCCCCTGCTGCCGTGAACCGGAGAGACGTTGCTCGGTGGCCTTGTCTGGTTCCTCGACCCAAGGCCGGCCAGGGCTGCACATCCGTGATGGCGCGACTCAGTATGGAGGCCTCTGCGGATGTGAAGTCCACGTCGTCCGCCCGCCCTGCCTGGGTTTGAGCCCGCGCCCGGCCGCTGACCCCGCCCCAACATCGTGTCTGACCGGGGTCAGCGGCCGGGCGCGTGAAGTAGCAGGCGGGGCGGGCGGAGGGTGAGCGGGGAGTCTGGGCCCCGAGGCAATACCTGGAGAGTGAAGAGGGACTTCAGGGATGCCAGGAGTGATACGAACTACCCGACTGGGCGGGGATCGACGGGCGGTGGTGGTGGCGGCACCTGGTCCGCCGATGTTGCCGATCATGCAGCTTGCCGACCTTCTGAGGTCGGCAGCGGTTCTGGCGATTGGCGGTGGACTTATCGGGCTCGTCGTGGTGTCGGTGATGCGATGGCGTGGCTTGGCGTGGACATGGGGCCTGCCGGCGCTCCTTGGCCTGCCGGTCGCGTTGCTGATCGGCTGGCGGGTGACGGCGGCATTTGGTGCAGCTGCGGCCGTCCTGGTGGTCGCGGGCGCCGTGCGGCATCACCGCGACGTGATGGCAGGTGGGGATCTGGGCGTGCGTGCGAGAGATCGACGTGGCCCGGCGGATCGGATCCGAGCGCGGCTCGTGTCGCGCCAGATCGGGCACGGGGACTGGATCGGTGACGACGGTGTCGTCGTTGGCCAGGACGCACGGGGCCGGCTGGTCCGAGTCCCGATCGGCGGCTCGAGCTCATCGCACGGTCTCGTCTGCGGCGCCACAGGATCCGGCCAAGACGGTGACAATGGTCCTGATCGCGCGGGCGGCGGTCGCGCGCGGGTTCGGCGTGATCGTGGTCGATCCGAAGCCGGACGACTTCATGCTCGAACAGCTTCGGAACGCCGCGCGACGCGCTGGTCGCCGATTCACCCTCTGGACGCCCGAGGGCGACACGATCTACAACCCTTACGGGCAGGGCTTCGACACCGAGATAGCCGACAAGCTGTTGGCGACCGAGACGTTTACCGAGCCACTCGCGCAGCGCTACCTCGGTCACATCGTGCGTGCCTTGCAGGGTGCTGGCACTACGGTCAGCCTCGCCACCGTGCTCGAGGTCATGCGGCCAGCCGGGCTCGCGTCACTTCGCGCATGACCTTCCTACCGACAAGGCCGCCGCGCTCCTCGACTACCTCGAGTCGCTGACCCCTCAGCAAGAGCGCGATCTCGCCGGTGCACGCGATCGGCTGGCGATACTCACCGAGTCCGACATTGGTCCGTGGATCGACCCACGGACGACCGGAGAGTCAATCGATCTCCGGGCATCGCTCGCTCGGGGCGACGTGGTCATGTTCCGCCTGGACGCCGATCGCCGGCCGCTGGCCACCGGAATGCTCGCCGCCGCGATCGTTCAGGATCTCGTCGCGATCAGTGCCGACCGGCAGAGTGGCAATCACCGTCCCGGGCTCGTCGTAATCGACGAGTTCGCGGCGATCGCCGCGAAGGAGGTCGTGCGGCTGTTCGGACGGGCGCGCGGAGCGAAGGTCAGCTTGCTTCTCGGCACCCAGGAGCTCGCTGACCTCGCCGCAGTGTTGACGAGCGCAGCCCTGGCAGGAGGGCTCCGCGATCAGGTCCTCGGCAACATCGACGCATTCATTGTGCACCGGCAAGTTGTGCCCGAGATCTGCCGAGTTTCTGGCTGCCATCGGCGGCACGCGGGGCGCGTGGATCACGACACAGCAGACCGCTGACGGGTTGGGCGCGATGAGGACCGGGTTGGGAAGTCGCACCCGCGGGCGCGAATACGCGATCCATCCGGACGAGATCAAGGGTCTAGGAGTGGGGGAGGCCGCGGTGATCGTTCCGAGGCTCCGTCAGGCCACGATCGCTCGGATCATCCATCCATCTCTCTTGGGACGGGGGCGTCGTCGTGCTCACCGCGCGTGACCGGGAGATCGTGAAGTGGATCGGTCGTCACGGCGCCGTCCGGACTGAACACGTGATGATGCGGTTCTCGATCGGGCGCACCGCTGCCTACCGTCGGCTGCACGAGCTGGTCGATTACGGCCTCGTTCGACGCCACCGGCTCCTCTACACGACGGCGGTCTGCTGACCGCCACTGTCGAGGGACTGCGGTGGGCCGACCTTCATCGGCTCGGTCCGGCACGGATCAGCCTTGCGTTGGTCCCTCACATGATCGCGTCGGCCGCGCTGGCCGCAGAGCTTGAGCCGCAGCTGGTGCGCGAGACACTTCTCAGCGACCGGGAACATCGCGCCGCCGAGAACGCGGCCGGACGGCCGCTGGCATCCGCCATCCTCGGGGCCGACCGCGCGCGCCTCCACAGGCCCGACTTCGCGCTGCTCGGAACCGACGGTGAGCGAGTGGTAGCGATCGAGGTCGAGCTGACGCTCAAGAGCAGGGCGCGGCTAGAGCGGATCATGCGCGGCTATCTCCGAAACCGCAACGTAGCGCGGTGTCCGGTACTACACGCCGTCGCAGATCGGAGAGGCGGTACGGCGCGCGGCTCGAGCCGTCGGCGCCGACCGGCTCCTGGAAACCGTGCGGCTGCCGACGACGACGTCGACGATTCGGAGACCTCGATGACCGACATCACCGTGCCGCTTGACCACCGGCTCCTGACGGCACAGGAGGTGGCGGAGCTGGTGCGCCTTCCAGAGTCGACCGTCTACGACCTGCGCCGCTTCGCGGCTCGCTTCGCTCGGCCCTGACGGGCCGACCTTGACTGCCGGGTCGCTACGGCTGTATGGCGACTGATGGTGCGCTGGGGCGCACCACTTAGGAAAGGGCACCCGCGAGATCGCCGGCCGCCACCTGCACCTCGTGTGGCAGGGTGATCGTCACGTGGCCGTCGCGTTCGAGCAGCCAGCGAGCGTTGATGATCGTCACGCCGATGACCTGCCCGTCGCTGTCGTAACGGATGCCGTGGCCCTCCGGGGTGAGAGCCGCATCCGAGGCCTCGGTCGTCTCGCCACGGGCGAGGTAGAGCACGTCCCCGTCCGCGTCGTATTTCGCGCGGTCAAAGATGAGTCCGTTGATCTTGACGTTCACGGCATCCATCCAGCGGGAGACCTTCCGTGTCCATACCCCAGCGCGGTCACGACCCGCGCCGGCTCCTGTTCGAAGTCTACGACCACCATCAGCCAGCGACTCGGGCCCGCATCTCGCTTGAAGAACCGCTCACGGTGAGGGCGCTCGTCGGGTTCGCGATGGTCGGGCGCCGCGATCGCCGCGAGCACCGCATCGAGGTGCGGCGCCAACTCGGCATGGCCGGCATGCGGGTCCAGGATGTGATCGCGCCACGTGTCGACGAAGATGACGACGCGGATGCCGCCCGGGGTCGTCGCCTCGCCGACGATCGGTCGGTCGATCACGCGAACGCCCGATCAACAGCATCGGCTTCCTGATCGCTCGGCTGGTAGTGCGCGTAGATCTGCGTCGTCTTCGAGTCCGCGTGCCCCATCCAGTACTGGAGCGTCCTCATCGGCGTGCCGGCCGCCGCCATCCGCGTCCCGAAGGTGTGGCGCAATTCATGGAAGGTGATCCGATGAACATTGGCGCGATCGAGCGCCTGCTTGAACCGGCGGACGAGCTTCGAGCGGTCGAGCGGCCTTCCGGTCTCTGGGTGGCAGAAGACGAGGTCGCGATCGCGCGCGTAATAGGAGCGCCCACGCAGTTCGCGCAGTGCGTCGGCGACGCGCTCGGCCATCGGTACCGATCGACCGGAGCCCGACGACTTGGGATCGCCGAACTCGCCGCGAACGAACGGGGAGACCACACGGACCTTGCGGGCATCGAAGTCGACGTCGCGCCACCGCAGGCCGAGGAGCTCGCCCTGGCGTAGCCCGGTCATCGCCGCGGTCAGGTACAGCGTCGGCTCGATCCGCCCGAACGCATCGTTCGGGTAAGCCGCATCGAGGAGCTTCTCGAGTTCGGGCTGGTCGAGAAACTGGATCCGGGTCTCGGTCTTATTGACCGTCGGCCGGTCGGCGAGCTTGACCGCGTTAATCTGGCACCAGCCCTTCCGCAGCCCCAGCTCGAACACCGAGTGCATTGTGTTGACGTGATTGCGGATCGTCTTGATCGCGAGCGTCTTGCGCTTCGCCGCGACGTAGCGCTCGATGTCCTCGGGCCGGATGCGATCGAGCGTCTTGCCGGCAAAGAACGGGCCGATGTGGTTGCGCAGATCGGAGGCGACAGTCAGGCGGTGCGACTTGCGCCGGCCGCGAAGCTCGAGGCGCTGGCAGAACTCGTCGCCGGCCTGCTCCATCGTCAGCCGCTGGCCGTCGGGCGCAGAGCGCGGGCTTTCGATTTCTCGCATCCGACGCAGCACACGCTCGGCTTGGGCCTTCGTCAGCCCGTCGGCGCGCCCCTTGGTGCGGACGGCACCCACCTTGCGCTGCACGCGCCGGCCGTCAGGGCCGTACCACGAGGCGAGCCAGGAGCCGCGCACGACGCGCAGCGTCCCGGTTCCGTAGGCGCGGCGGCGCTTCCCGTTTGATGCGCTCATCCGACGCCAGCCCGGATCGACGCAAACGGTACACAGACGGAACACGGCCGAGACCAAGAGCGATGAGGGGCCGGGCGGTCGGGTGTCGTGTACCGTTCGTGTACCATTTTGACCGGATCGTACCTGATCGAACGAACGGAAACTACCCGGAAATCGGCCTATTCTGACTCAGCCCAACCCAGCTGATTCCGGCTCGGGGCCGGGCGGTCGCAGGTTCAAATCCTGTCTCCCGATTCAAAAAGGCCTGGAAATTCGCAACTTCCGCTGAGACTTGATCCGGGCCGACCTCTTCTGAGGGGGCCACGGGGGCCAAACCGTCGGTCGACGACGTCTCGCATCAGACGTCGTCATCAACGTTGAGGGCTACTCCAGGAGTCGCGCTCACCCACCCTCACCGCACGGCGCCGAGCGGCTTGCGAAGTGCGGGCCGACACCTGCGTTCGTATTCGCACGGGTGTTCGCTGCTGACGGCAGCGAACGGCGGGTCGCCAACGGCATCGGCCGGTTCGCCAGTGCTGAGATCAGCCGGGTCTCGGCGTTAGCTGATGTCGCGCCGGGCCGTTAGGGCGATGCCGACGGCGGCAAGTGCGGCGGCCCAGGCGATCAGGATGACGCCGCCGGCGCCGGGCGATAGTAGGTGATGGACCTTGAGGCCCATCATCGCGTCAGCCGCGCGTGGCGGCATAAACCGCCCAACGGACGGCGCGAGGCCGAACAGGAGGCTGTCGACGACGAACCCCCAGGCGAGGAGGGTGATGACGGCACCGACCTGGTTGTGGATGATCGCGCCGAGGCCGGCGCCGATCGCGCCCCATACCGCCACGCCGGCGA
>Ga0335078_10006856_pt1 | contig 16879 bp, 17 predicted proteins | sample Lox_Sample_32_FD_206711 | JGI IMG/M metagenome (GOLD analysis project Ga0335078, IMG submission 206711) | Soil microbial communities from Loxahatchee National Wildlife Refuge, Florida, United States - Lox_Sample_3.2 | ecosystem: Environmental > Terrestrial > Soil > Wetlands | place: USA... | reverse complement strand
ACCTCGCGCAAGTCCAGGCCGCCAAGGCCAAGATGATCGCCGCCAGGGGAAATGCCTATCCCGAGTGGATCCTCGACCAGTTGGGCGAAGACGTCATGCTGGCCAATCGTGTCGAGATGGGGCCGGGCATTCAGCCGCCCCGCTTCCGCTGGGTGCCTTACGCCGACGCGCTCATCTTCCCGCTCGACAACTCCAGGTTGGCGGCGCGCAACCCGGACCGCAAATCGTTTTTCGCTCTCGAGGACGTGCTGCGGGCGCGCTACCTCAAGCAAATCGGTCTCGACAGGCCGCCCGCCACGCTCGCCGAATATCTGGCGCGTGTGGTCACGCCCATCCTGGAAGCGCAGCACCAGGGCGGCGCCGTGGCCGAGAAGTTCGAAGCGGCATATCTGCGCTCGCTCGAGTTTGACCGCGTGGATCGCGCCGAAGCCGAACGCGTCTATGCCAGATTCATCGGCCGGGAAGCGCCCGATGATAAGGACTACAACCCTCTCCAGGATTTCCTGTTCCGTTATATCGCCGGCGAGTGCGGCCGGCTCGGCATGGCGGTGCACATCCACACCATGGCCGGCGCTGGCGGGTACTTCGAAGTCGCCGGAGCCAACCCGCTGCTGCTGGAAAGCGTCCTCAACGATCCCGGGCTGCGCAAGACCAGTTTCGTCATGCTGCATGGCGGATGGCCGTTCATTCGCGAAATCGCCGCCCTGCTCACCAAGCCCAATGCCTACCTCGACTTTTCCCAGCAGGACCTGATGCTGCCGGCTCCTGCCATGGCCGCGAACCTTCGCGAATGGCTCGAGATCGCGCCCGAAAAAGTGCTCTTCGCCACCGACGCCTATCCTTATATACCCGAAATGGGCTGGGAAGAATCCGGTTGGATGGCCGCCCGCACTGCCCGCGACGCGCTGGCGCTGGCTTTGTCCGGAATGGTACGGGACGGCGAAATCACCCGCTCCCGCGCCTCCGAACTGGCACGTATGGTACTGCGTGACAATGCGCGCGCTTTGTACCGGTTCTAGCGACCCTCGCCGCCCCGGATGCACTATGGTAAAAAGGAGAAAAGGGTGGCGGGGTGAGCCAGTCGGCCCCCTGAAACACGACGTATGAAGCCTCTTGGCTTGATTTTTGCCTTTGGATGGGTGGTCTCTACCGGCACCGTGGTGACCTTCAATTCCGGTCCCGCGGGACGCACCCCGGCTGGCTGGACCTTTGCCATGACCAACCAGGGCTCGCCTCCCCAATGGCAGATCGTGAAGGACCGAACCGCCCCCAACCAACCCTACGTCCTGGCGCAAACCTCGGCTGATTCCTCCGACCGGTTCCCGCTCGCCATTCTCAATGCCGTGAGCGTCAAAGATAGCGACGTCAGCGTGCGCATCAAACCGATTGCCGGTAAAGAGGATCGCGCCGGCGGCGTGGTCTGGCGCTACCACGACGCCCGCAATTATTATCTGGCCCGCATCAACGCGCTCACCCGCAACGTTGCGGTGTACAAGGTGCAAAACGGCGCCCGGATTCCCGTTCTGCCGGCTGCCACGCACGACATCCCCATCAATGCGTGGACCATACTGAAAGTTTCCGCGCGCGGCGACCGTTTCCAGGTGTATCTGGACCATCGCCGGATTTTGCAGGGAGTGGACCGTACTTTCGGCGGCGCCGGTAAAGTCGGTCTCTGGACGGAAGCCGATTCCGTCACCTATTTTGACGATTTCCGTGTATATCCAAAGTAAGCGGTAAATGGATCGGCGGCAGGAGGGTCGCGAAACATGAACCGGGAGGAAGTCCGCGCTCGCATCGTAGAAACCGGCGTCCTGCCCGCCGTCCGCACCACTTCGCGCGAGGACGCCCTGTATGCCGTCAATGAGGTCGCTCGCGGCGGTATCCCCATCGCCGAGCTGACCCTGACGATTCCCGGCGCGGTCGATCTGATCGCCGAATTGCGCTCCGAGCGGCCCGAATTGGTAATCGGCGCCGGAACCGTGCTCACCGTGGAAGGCGCGCTCCAATGCCTCGATGCCGGCGCGTTGTTTCTTTCCAGCCCCGGCCTGGATCTGGAAATCGTCGAGCAGGCCCGCAAGCGCAATGTGGCCGTCATCCCCGGCGCGCTCACCCCGACCGAGGTCAACACCGCCTGGAAAGCCGGCGTCGATTTCGTCAAGGTTTTCCCCTGCGCCCCGGTCGGCGGCGCCACTTATATACGGGCGATCAAGGCTCCATTTCCCCACGTCGACCTGATTGCTTCGGGCGGCGTGAACCAGCACACCGCCGAGGATTTCGTCCTCGCCGGCGCCGCCGCCCTGGGTATCGGCCGCGAGTTGATCCCGCGCGCCGCCGTCGAGCACCGCCAGACCGAGCGCATCCACGAGCTCGCCCGCCGTTTCCTTCTGATGGTCCACCACGCCCGCAGCCGCGGCCAATGATCCCTTCTCCCTCGCTTCGTCCAACGCGCGGCCGCCGTTTTCGACCGACAGAAATCGAAAAACCTGCGCCAGCAGTAGAAGTGCTTTCTGTGGGGCAGGCTGGCGGCCTGCGGCGGATTGGCAATCCGCCCGGTCGGGCTTTGATGACGCTATTCGTGCCGCGAGCCGCGATCGCATCGACCCGCGCCCCGCGCCGTTTCAGCCTTTGACCCAATCGCCGCCTTGCTTGGTCCAACGCGCCGCCGCCGTTTTCGTCGCCGGCTTGGGGAACGTCGCCGGCTTTGCTGGTTCGGCAACCGACAGAAAGTCGTAAAACCTGACCTGCTTCTCGCCGTGATCGAAAAACGTCTTGCTCAATCGAAAACTGTAACCGTCCCTGTTCAGACGCGTCATCTCGGAAGCTGTCCAATTGGCGAGCTCGGTCATTTCCCCCCGCGGTCCGAAGAAGATCACGCGAGCTTTCAGCTTCCCCAAACTCCTCGCCGTTCGAAAAACGGTCTCGCGAAAAATCTGTTCCACCTCGCCTTTGTATTCGACCTTTCCTAACAACAGCCGGTCAAAAGGCGGATTCGCTTCTCCCGGCGCCCAGACGTTCGGATCGATGGCGTCAGGCTTCACTGGCTGCGGCGCCACTTCCGGCAGGTAGCTCACCGTCGACCACGGTATCAGCAGCGCCCTGGTGATTCGCTGGTGGGCGGTCTGCACCGCGGTGAAGGGGGTCTTGGACGTGTCAGTAACCTTGAAATCCGGCGCTTGTTCCAGCGTCGTGCTGTAGTCGGCCCAAAGATCGGGGCTCAGTAACGCGCCTCCCACCACCTTTGCCAGTTGCGGATACCGGCTCTTCGCGTCTCCGCGCAACAACTGGCAGAGGCTTGTGTGGTCCTGTTCGATGGGTTTTCCCGCTACGTAGCGCGTCAGGTAATTGTAGATCCGCCGCAGCACCATTACATGCTGGTTGAATTCCTGCCGCGCCAGATTCTCTCGCCAATCCTTGTGTTTGCCTGCGCTCGTGCTCGGCTGAAGTCTGGTGAATTGAATTCCGTCGAAAGAGTCGCCCGGATCCTCCACGCGATGCTCGCTGAGCGGGCCGACGACAATATTGAAGGGATTCCAGGCCACTTTCCGCAGCACCGATTGCGGCGATGGGTTCGGATTCGCATTCCCCGGGTCCAGCGTTGCGGGCAGAGCTGTGCCCGGGTCTAACCCGGCCCACGTCGCCAGCGCCTTGATAGTCTCAAAATCCAGGTAATCCACCGCGCTGTTCCACACTTCGATTAGGAGCGAATGCGGAATTATGTGATGCCGGGTCAGATCGCCGCCCGCTCGTTGATACGGATTTCCGCTCACGGCGACGCCGAATATAGTGACGGGATCAGGCTTGGTGCAGTCTTTGTCAAATTTCTTTCGGTCTTTCTCCATTTTCCAACCCATATTCTCCCTCCCTGTGAAATTAATTACACCGGAATTCAATTCTGTCGTCCGGATTGGCCCATTATATGTCCCGATGAATCCAGTGCGTGCCTTACTTGAAATCGGGGCCGGCCTCGGATACAGTCTGAGGCATGCAACTCAGAGCTCTCCTGCCAATTCTCCTGGTTGCCGCAGGCGCTCGGGCGCAGGCCCCGGCAATACCCGGCACGCCGGCCGGTCACGCTCTTCAGGCATGGCTGGATGCTTTCAATAGCGGCGATCGGGCGCGTATCGAGGAATGGATCGCGAAATACAAACCGCCCATGCAACTGGAAGGAACGATGAACTTCCGGAAGCAAACCGGCGGCTTCGAATTGCTGGGCATCGACAAGTCTGAGCCCCGGCGCATCGAATTCCGCGTCAAGGAGAAGAACAGCACCACCACCGCCTTCGGCCGGCTCGATGTGAAAGACGGTGATTCCCCCGAAATCGCCGACTTCGGAATTCGCGCCCTGCCGCCGGGCACGACGCCCGCCGACATGAAGATCGATTCCGCCGAGCAGGCCCGCGTCATCGACGGCGTCATTGCCAACTTGACGGAGTTCTATGTGTTTCCGGATACCGCCACGAAGATGGCGGACGCGCTGCGCCAGCACCAAAAGAAGAACGAGTACGAAACCGTCACCAACGGCGATACGTTTGCGGCCCTGCTCACCGAGCACCTCAGGCAGGTCAGCCACGACAAGCATCTGGCCGTGAACTTTTCCATCCGGGCGATTCCGAACCGCGATGCGGCGCCAGGCGCCGAAGACGAAGCCCGCATGCGCGCGCAGTTGGAGCGAAATAACTGCGCCTTCGAGCGCGTCGAGCACCTTTCCCCCAACATCGGATATCTGAAGTTCAACGCGTTCATGGCTCCCGACATATGCGGTCCCACCGCCACCGCGGCCATGAATTTCCTCGGCAACGTGGACGCCCTCATTATCGATCTGCGCGAAAACGGCGGCGGCGACCCGCGCATGGTGGCCTACATTTCCACGTACCTGTTCGACAAGCCCACCCATCTGAACGATCTCTACAACCGGAAGGAAGACTCCACCACCCAGTTCTGGACACTGCCGTACGTGCCTGGCAAGACGCTCGCCGGCAAGCCGGTCTTTTTACTCACCTCGAGCCGCACGTTCTCCGGCGCGGAAGAGTTCAGCTACAACCTCAAGATGCTGAAACGCGCCACGATTATCGGAGAAACCACCGGAGGCGGCGCCCACCCCGTCGCCGGCCATCGCATTGACGATCACTTCATGATCGGGGTCCCGTTCGCCAGAGCCGTCAACCCGATTTCGAAGACCAACTGGGAGGGAACCGGTGTCGAGCCCGACGTGAAAGTCGCCGCCGCCGACGCCCTGGACACCGCCAAAAAGATGGCCGCCGATGCGATCAAGGCCGCTCAGGCCAGGAAGCAGTAGTGTCTTCTGAACCTGGCCGGCTTCAATGTGTCTCGCCCGGGTTCAATGCTTCGGCCTGTCTCTCGCGCTGTTGCTCCGCCTGAAGATTCTTCGTGGCGTAGTCCTTCAAGGCCGGCGACTTTCCTCCTTGGCCTCCCGCTCGAACTCCTTCACAGCCTGCTCTTGCTGGTCCGCCGCCATCCTGGCATAGGCGTGATCGAAATCCGGTCCCGAGAGTTTGGCTAACCTTTCCCCGTCCTTCCTGGCTTTCCGCGGCGGCTTGGCGGGTAAATCGATTTTCAGGACCGCCGCGGCCTGCAGTAATTGCTGGCCGGTTTGTGTGTCGGCGGCCACAATCTGTTTGCCGAACGCTTTTACAGTATCGCTCGACGCTTTTTCCTGGGCAATTTTACCCAGGTGTACCTCGGTCGCGCTCGATTCCGCTACGCTCCTCACGAAGTCCTTGTCCGCGGCATATGGATCCATCTGCTCGGACTGCGCTACCGGGCCGGCAATTCCGCATTGTGCCTCGTGGAGGCCCCATCGGCGGACCACCAGGATTTTGCGTCTGTTGCGTCTGGCCGGCCGGTGGTTGCATTTGTGCCCAACCCGAGCCCGCCATCACCATTGCCGCCGCGCAGTTCACCAGAAGTGATCGACTGAACATAGCGATTCTCCTATGCAGCCGGGACTGCAATCCGCGCGCCAGACTCCGAGCGATCGGGCACTACCTGTTACTGCTTTCCCTGCTAGCCTGATCAGCAGACCATGCCCCGACGCATCGAAACCCACCTCATCTCCGGCCCTGCCGGAAGCCTCGAATCTCTCCTCGAAGAACCGGAGCATCAGGCCCCCTCCTTCGCCGCGCTGGTCTGCCATCCGCATCCCCTCTATGGCGGCACCATGCACAACAAAGTCGTCTACCGGCTTGCCCGCGGATTGCGCCGCTCCGGCGCCGTGGTCCTGCGCTTCAATTTTCGCGGCGTAAATCGAAGCGAGGGCGAGCACGGCGACTTAATCGGCGAGATCGAGGATGCCCGCGCCGCGCTCGCCTGGCTCCGGGAACGCTATCCCCATCTGCCGTTCGCGCTGGCCGGCTTCTCCTTCGGCGCCCGCGTCGTCACTCGTCTTGGTTGCGAAATCGATGGCGCCGAATTTCTGCTCGCCGCCGGCTTCCCCACGCGCTTCGGCGACACTGCCTACCTCGAAACCTGCTCCCGGCCGAAAATCTTTCTCCAGAGCACCCGCGATCAGCACGGTCCGCGCAGCGAATTCGAACCGCTCTACGAGCGCATCGCCGAGCCGAAACGCCTCTCCTGGATCGAATCCGCCGATCACTTCTTCGCCGGCGCGCTGGACGAGCTGGAAGAAACCGTCTGGCGCGAGACCGCCGCCACTCTCCGCTGACGAGCACGATGGCGTGCCTTTCGTAGTGCAGGCTGGCAGCCTGCGGCGGATTGGCAATCCGCGCGGACCGCCGCAGATTCACAATCTGCACACGCCAAGGCAAGGCGCCGGTCGCATACGCGAATCAACGGCACCCTGCCTCGTTTCCGGAACAATGATAGAGTCGACCTGAGACCGAACGCCCATGCCCCTTCGCCTGCTCCTACTGGCGCTGCTGTTTCAGGATCAGGCCGTCTTTCGAACCGGCGTCGCGCTCGTGCGTGTCGACGCCGAGGTTCGCATCGCCGGCGGTCCGGTGAACGATCTGCGCCGCGACAGCTTTCACGTCACCGACAACGGACTCGATCAAACCATCCTCTACTTCGCTCACGACGAACAGCCGCTCGACGTGATCCTTCTCTTCGACACCAGCAACAGCATGCGGCCGGTGGTAGAGCGCGTCGCCCAAGCAGCCCACATGGCAATGGGAGAACTCCATACCGGCGACCGGGTGGCGATCATGGCGTTTCCCCCCGGAAACGCCGATCTGATCCAGGATTTCACCGCGGATCTTGGCGCCGCCGGCCAGGCCATCTCCGAAAACGTACTGCGGCGCAAAACCCGCTGCTGCAGCCCGATTCAGTCGGCTGTCGGAGCCGCGGCCCGGCAGCTTTTCAAACAGCATGCTCGGGACCGGCAGCAACCCAACCGTCGCCGCGCCATCGTAGTGATCACGGACGATCGGGGCACCAGCGTCAACCGCTCCGCTCTACGCGATCTCGAAGAGGCGGACGCCATCGTGCTCGGTGTGATCGTGCGTCGCCGGCACGGAATCCCGCTGCCTCCGTATCGGGGCATTCGCGAGTTCGCGAATCAAACCGGCGGAGACATGCTCGACACGCGCGACGCGGCCGAAGGAGTTCGGGAAATGCTGAACCGCCTGCGTATGCGCTATAGCCTCTACTACGCGCTCCCCTCGTGCAGACCGGGAGAAAGGCGCACAATCCGGGTGGAGTTGACTGCTGAAGCCGCCGCCGGTCATCCCGGAGCGACCGTGCGCGCCCGCACCGGCTACCTCGCGCCCCCATAGTTATCACCGTCACGCCCGTCCGAGTGCCGCAGAGATATTCCTCGCCAGAAGCGCCAGGTCGACCTCGAATGAGGTGTCGCACCGCACCCGCGGCCCGACCTCCGGCGGCCTCAAGCCAGCCACGCCCTCAATGGTCTCCAGCACCTCCTCGCGCGATCTGCCGTCGTCGAGGTGGCCGGCGTGCCGACGGCGCTGCCAGTAGCGCGCGGCGGCAATCCTGGGCGGACATTCGCAGTGCAGGTTGACGATTCGGCGCGACAGACCGGGCAACCAATCCGTCGGGGTTCCGGAGTGCGGTGGCATGCCCGGCAGGTTCCAGAAGGAGACCAGAATAGCGCCGCTCGAACGCTCGGCTTCGGCGCGAAAGAGAAGGTCGCTTTCGCGGCTCAGCGCGCGGCGCCAAGCCGGACCACCCATACCCTTCGCGTCGAACAGGCGCTCGAGAACGTTGTCCTTGTCGATCACCGGCAGTCCCAGGATGGGAGAGAGCCCGACGGAAAGCGTTGATTTACCGCTCCCGGGCAGGCCCGACACCACGACGAATCTCCGGTCCATGACAAGCGCTCCCAAGCGATGCCGAACCTCATCTTCTCACAGGCTCGGCGCGGGACCGCCGCTATTCTCCGGTGACGAACACCAGGTACATCATCGCCCCCTGGGCCGCCCCGCGTTCCACGTTCGCTCCCAGCGTCAGGCTCTCCTCTGCCTTCGCGGTGTGGCGGAACAGGTGCATCGCCTGCCCGTCGATCGAAATCGATTGGCCCGTGTTTTCGAACTTCTGCGTCAGCCACGCCGGCGCCGGCAGGCGATCGTCGTGCGCGATCCACACAGTCGATCCCGCCTTCACCGCGATCTCCATCAGGTCGGCGGCATGATAGGTCCGGTCGGCCTGCGATACCTGCACGTAGTCGCCTCCCTTCAGTTCCGGCGGCACGGCGTTCGCGCGCAGGCTCGCATCCACGAACAGGGGTTTCCCGTCCTGCAAGCCCTGCTCGACGTGTACGCTGCTGGCCGGGCCGGAATAGGAGAAGTTTTGGACGAATTTTCCCGGCGGACGCGGCTCCGTCACCGGGCCCGCCTCGCTACGGGCTGCGGAGATCACCGGCTTCGTCCCCAGATCCACTGCCGGCATCACCGGAAGCGTAGCCGACATCCCATCGCTCGCGGGAAATGCCTCCGATTTCAAGGTGATGCTCGCCGGCTTCAGATCCTGGCCCGTCACCCGCACCGTGACTTCGCCCGCCGTCCTGGTGGATCGCACCGCCACGCGGTTGATGCCGGCCTCGAGATCAAGGTACGTACTATTTGTCGACTTGATCTTGCCGCTGTTGTAGCCTCCGCGCCACACGCCCGGCCCGTGGATCTCGAAATCCACCCGCTGCTGGAACGTCGGACAGCGATCTCCCTTTGCATCCACTGCCTCTACATCAACCAGCGCGATGTCCGATCCGTCGGCTCGCCATCCGCCCGGCGCCGTGATCGGCGTCATCCGCAGAGCCACCGGTGGTCCCACCGTGTGCTTGCTCTCCGAGGCGATTTCTTTGCCCGATCGGTAAGCCACCGCCCGGATTTCACCCGGTTCCCACGCCACGTCGTGAAACGTGAACAGATACCGGTTCGACACTTCTCCTTTACCCAGCGATTTTCCGTTCACGATTAACCCCACGGCATCGCCGTTGGAAGCGACATACACGTTCTTCCGCGTCCCCGCGGGATAAGTCCAGTGGCCGATGATATGCACCTGCGGATCGTCGTGGAACATCGTGCGGCATACGTAATAAGCCTCTTTCGGCAGTCTCACGCCGTCCACTTCGCCGCCCGTCCGCGCCACTTCCACCGCCACCCGCCCTCCGCTCGTGCTATCCGAGAAGATCCAGTTTGCGCCGCCCGCATGATTCGCAGCGCCGACTTTCTTCACATACTGCGCCACCTGGTTTACGGCGTATTGTTCGCTCGTAAGTTGGTAAGTCTGGCCCTTGGCTTCCGGATATCCGAAGTTAGGCGGCGAGTAGTCGTCCCACACCCGCCGCGGCGATTCCTCCCGGTCGTATTCGCCCTCCACCACCGGCAGCCTCGCGATTTCCCGGCCGCCCTCCGTGCCGATTCCGATGTCCATGTATTGCGCCGTCACCTCGTCGGCCCGCCGGTGCGCGTAGACCCGTCCGCCATGGGGGTCGTATTCATCCATGTATCCGCGCAATTCCTTGGCATGGTCGTGGCTAACCTTCTGATTGCCGCCCTCCCAGATCAGAATCGAAGGATGATTGCGGAAGTAAACGATCATGTCGCGGAAGGCCGCCGCGCGCAGCGTCCAGGCATTCCCGTGCGCATCGCCTTCGCCGTCCACGCCCGGTTGTTCGGCGATGATTCCCAGGCGGTCCCCCGCCTCGATCATCGCCGGCGATCCCGCGCAGTGGCCCCAGCGCACGAAGTTTCCGCCCGCTTCCTTCATCAGCGAAAGCGTGTAAAAGTGCATCCAGTCGGGCAGCGCCGCGCCCAGGCCCGGCCACTCGTCGGTCGGCTTCTGACCCCACCCATGCAGCTTCAAATGATGTCCATTGATGAAGAAGCCGGCATTCGCGTCCCAGCGCGCCGTGCGAATCCCGAAGGGAATCTCCTGCGTGTCGACGATTTTGGGTCCCAGGCGCACCAGGCAGACCACCCGGTACAGGTACGGCCATCCCGGTTCCCAAAGTTCCGGATTGGGGATCGTCCCCGATAATTTCGCCAGCATGCTGGCGCCGCCCTCAATCGGCCCCCGCTGGTGAACATCCACCACCTTTTTGCCCGCGCGATCGAAGATTTCCACCGCGATTTCCGCATACACCGCTGCCTTGCGTTCGTTCTGCACCGGCACTTCCACGTTCACCGCCGCCGAATCCGCCGCCACGTCGCCGGCGTAGACATACGGCCCCGCCGTCTGCAAAAAACTGTAGAGCGGCAGGGAAATGTGCAGCGGATCGGTCACGTACAGGTACACATTGCGATAGATGCCGCCGTGCGCCGGATGCCAGTGCGGGCTGTTCCACGGCAGGTCCGTGAGGACAATCTTCGCCATGTCCGTCTCTTGCGTGAACGTGTTGTCGGCCATCACCGCGATCACGTTTTTGCCGTCGAATCGCAGGCACGCGGTGAGATCGAAGCCGAACGGAATGAAGCCGGTCTTGCTCGTGCCGAGCAATTTCCCGTTGCAATAGGCCTCCGCCACCTGGCGCACCGCTTCGAACTCGATGAAGATCTTCTTGCCGCGCCACTCGGGCGGGGCGCTGAACGTTTTGCGGTACCACGTGCGTCCCGCCCACTGGTGCATCTCTCCTACGTGATTGGGCGGCGACCAGTCGTCGAAGGTGTCGATATCGTTGAACGTGTGCGGCAGCGAGACCGTGCTCCACGAGCGGTCGTCGAAATCCGGCGCGGCGGCGCCCGGGGGATCGGATTTTGTGAACTTCCAGTCCGGATCGAAATTCAGCTTCGCGCCGGAGGCGCACACCACCCCGGCCAGCATTAGCGAAAAAAACCAGGCCCGCATATCCGTTTACCTTATGAGCTTACCATCCCTTTTACTTTAACGGTAAAGAGTCGATTCGGAGCCGGTTTCCGCCCTCCGGGGAAGTATAGCGGGATTACTCCCTGCGGGTCGCTGCTGTCGCGCTGTTGCCTATGACCAATGTACGAGCGGCCGGCAATCCGGGCCGAGCCCAACCGGCGGCGTCCGTGGGCCACGGCCCGGCCGTCGGACGGCGAGGTTGAGTGTCGTGGGAAGGGGCTCTCACGTGTCACGATCTGGGTCTGGTCGCGCGCGACCACCACTCCCTGGACGTTGATGGCTTGAGCGTCGCAAGGTGGTGAATTCGCTGCGAGCTCGATGCGCGTGCCAAGCCCGCCTCTTGGGCGATTCTCCGAGTGAGCGACAAGCGTCCCAGGGCCGGGCTTCGCGTGCACAGATGGGCGTTTATCGTTACTGATCCGGTGCGGCGCCTGGATGGGACCATTCTCCGAGTGGCGCGTCATCCTATCGGAGCGGCCCAACTCGACGGAACGACGACTACGCGCTCACGTGACGGATTCCGTGTGCGGGCCGCTGGTAAACAAAACCCCGGAGGCGATGGCGGCGGTTTAAGGTCGTGATCAGTTCCATGGCGCGGACGGGAGCGGTAGGCGAAAACCTCTGCCATAAAGCCCGCACGGACGGCTTCGCCTCTCAGTCCCAACAAGCGGCGGCCTATGTGGGCGAGGTTGCATAGAATGATGAACGCGATCCCTACTACGACCCGGACGGGCGAACGCACCGAACCTTTTTCTGATGATTGGTCAGAAGAGATCGAGGGTGGATTCAGGCAATCTGCCAGGTTTGAGGCGGCCAGAGAGGACGAGTCAGCCACCTGAGCTGGTAGGGCTCGTTGGAAAGTCTTTGGCCATCTTCAGGATGCGTGGCCATGCATAATTCCGGGGCCCGACCTCGTATATAGTGTATGGTTGCCGTGCTGACGGCCTTTTCGCGTGTGGCGGAACCCGAGTCTCAGTCGATCGCGCGTGCACTGCAGCGAAGAGACTCGGAATTCGTTGGTCGAATGGTGTCGTGGTATCACTATCGGCTCCTGCGATATCTGGTCTACTGGACATCCAGACGTGAACAGGCCGAGGACCTCGTTCAGGAAACCTGGTTGCGTGTACTGGAACACGCGGGGCAATATAACGGCCGCCTACGTTTCGAGCCGTGGCTGTTCTCCATCGCACGAAACCTGGCGATCGATCATCTCCGAAAGCAACAAACTGCGACGGCAAGGCATGGTACGTCTCGAGAGGACGAAGCGGGCCTGAACCTTCCGGCGCCGGATTTCGAATCGCCGTTCTTCGCGGCGGCACGAAGCGAAGATGCCAAGCGGATCGCGGCCGCTTTGGGTGCGCTAGAGCCAATCTACAGGGAAGCGCTTCTCCTGCGTTACCAGGAAGAACTGTCGCTCGCGGAAATTTCCCAAGTCGCAGGCGCTCCCATCTCGACCGTTTCGTCGAGGATCCAACGCGGCCTGTCGATGCTGCAATCCTCTCTCGGAGGAGGCCCCGATGCCGCTTGAGAACCATGAAAAAGCCCGCTCTCTGCTTCATCGGTCCCTCGTTGAAGGAATTTCGGTGGAGGACCAGCACTGGCTCGATGCCCACGTCGGAGAATGCGCCGAATGTGGCCGGTATGCCGATCTCTCGGCGCGTGCCGTCCGAGCGCTGGATTGGTTCGCGCTCGAACTCGACCCGGCGGCAGCGCTTCGGGTAGAGAACGTAGTCCGCAGCCATGTCGACGGGATGAGATTGGCCGAGGCGCATGCAAGAAGCCTTTGGATCGGCACAGCGGTCGCAATCTTCCTCACGATCACGGGATCTGCCGTTGCGTGGCGGGCTTTGGCATCGCTGGCCATTCAATGGAATCTCCCCAGCCGCGTATGGCAGATCGTATTCGCAGCCTTCTGGTTGCTGCCATCCCTTCTACTCGCGTTGCTGCCGCTTTTTCGAAGAAGGCTTCTGGGAGAGGATTCCGATAGCAACGGACAAACTGTATGAGCTGGCGCAGCGGGTTCGGTCTCATTCCAGGTCCGGCCAAAATCGTGGCCGCTTTAGCCTTCGTGTTTTTCTTTTCCGAGATCTTCAAGGGGTATCGGGCGAGCGGCCCAGGGACCTTGATCGGCCTGGTGGGCGGTACGCTTGCCGGCGCTTACTTTCTTCTCGCCGGCTATGTTTACACAGACGCAGTGCGGCGCGGTATGCCGCCGATTCCCTGGACGGCGCTCGCGGTGGTCATTCCGAACTGCATTGGCTTCGTGCTCTACTTCCTGTTGCGAAAGCCGATCCTCCATCCGTGTCCCAGTTGCGGGCGCGGAGTTGGACCAGATGCCGCGTTCTGTCCCCGCTGTGGCCAACCGCAAGGGAACATTGGACCGCAACCGTCGCGTGAAGAATCTTGAAAAATGAACCGTCGGACCTCGGTGCGGGTGCATGAGGCGCAGAGGCGCGAATCTCAAATGAAACAGACCGCCATGTTGACTACAGCGTCGCTGCTCATCGTTCTATTCATGACGTTTCACCTGACCGGCGACATCCTGTTCAAGATGTCTCCGGCAGGTCTCGTAAATCTGTTTGCCGTGTTCGTTTTCGTCGTCCAGCTATATGGAACGCTGGTGCTCAGCGGAAGGCGGGCGGGATACATCATCATCTTCTTCGGGTCCGCCCTCGGGCTGCTCATCTCTGTCATCCACATGAAAGGGACGCGCGGTGTTATGGGTGGCGAGATCGGCACCTCAGGCCAAGCTTTCCTTTTCGTGTGGACACTCCTTGCGTTGGGCATCACTGCGACGTTCTCCCTTATCCTATCGGCGCGCGCACTGTTGAGCTTGCCCTGGCGCCGGAGTCGCCGCGCGTCAACGGCCGCATAACGCGCGAACCGCCGAAGTGCCAAGCGGCACCTCCGTCCGGTTGGTCGGCGACTCGTCCAGAACTCGGATCGCAGGATGGCCAGCGACGCCAATGGAAGGATTGCGCGTTTTCCGCCAAAAGCACCAGGACTACGCGAGCAGATCAGCGGGACGGCGATACGCTCCTGTGCCGGGACCGACAAGTTAGAATGGGCGGTGATATGGATGTCAAGGAAGCCATTCGAAGCGGCGATGCCGAAGCCCTGCGCCGTCTGCTCACCGAAGATGCATCGCGGGCCAACGCGCTCATCCGCTGGGGCAAGGGCGGCTGCGTGCATACGCATCCGCTTCACTACGTCTCCGACACGCTGTTTGCGGGCACTCTGCAGAAAGGCAAAGAACTGCCCCTGATCGAGGTTCTGATTCAAGCCGGTGCGGATCTGAATTTTCAGAGGGACCATGAGGACGGCAAGAGGAGCGACACGCCGCTTATCGGAGCGGCGAGTCTAGGCGCTGAAGACGCGGGTCTCGCCCTGCTGGCTGCGGGCGCCAGACCGGAGGTGCGCGGTCTATTCGGTGAAACTGCCTTGCACTGGGCGGCGCTGCTTGGCGAAGATCGTCTGGCGGCAGCCCTGATTAAAGGTTCCGACGTGAATTTGAAAGACCAAAAGTACAATTCTTCGCCGCTGGGCTGGGCAATCCACGGTTGTTACAGCGCTCCCGCAGGCAATCATGGGAAACAGCGCGAGGTGGCTGCCCTGCTTGTGCGTGCGAAAGCGACGGTTGAGACCACGTGGCTGGAATCCGAGAACGTGCATACCGACGCTTTGATGCTCTCAGCGCTGCGCGTCGGTTTCCGTTAGGCCAGTTTCATAACGGCGAACCTTCACGCCGGAATTGCCGGAGTCGTGATCAACCTGACGAGAAACGCAAGAACCACCGAAGTGCCAGGTGCCAGCTCCGGCCGGATCGTCCCCACTCGTACCGGACTTCTGGTAGCGAAGCAGTCTGGCTGAAGCTGGGCGACCGGCTTGCGGGTCGCGCCGGCGCTTCTACGACGCGCCGACGGAGTCTGATCCTTAGGCGCGGATGACCTGAGGTATCCGCTCGAAGTGCCGGTCTCGCGTGATCAAGACGAGGTCGTGTTCGAGCACTAGCGCCGCGATCCAAAGATCGTTGTCCGGAACAGGAGTACCGGCACGTCTGAGTTGAACGAAGATCCGCGCATACTGTTCAGCCGTTTCCCGGCCAGGCAGCAGCACGTCGACCGTAGGCTTGGCGAGCAGCCTGTTTAGCAAGCTCTCATTGCGGCGCTGCTGCGTGCCGCCCTGAAACCCGGCCTTGATCTCACCGAGCGCAAAAAGCGGAATCCACACCTCCTCAGCGGTGCTCAGTTGCTCCGCCGGCTCCAAGTCACCCCGGAGCAGATCGGTAATGCGGTTGGTGTCAAGCGCGACTCTCATTTCCACTTGTCAGGGTCGATCTGGCGCTGGGCGGCCATGATTTCATCGAAGGCCGGGTCGGCCGTCCACTGGCCGGCAATATCGTGGAAGTCCGCTCGCTTCCGCACCCCGGTTGTGCCTGCCGTCAGCTCCTCCACGATGATCTGATTGAGGCTCAACTTGCGCAGGGCGGCCTTCCTGCGCAGAGCCCGGTCAACCTCCCGCGGGATGCCGCGAACCGTGTATTGAATATCATGCGCCTGCCGCTTCATGCCTACATGATATAGCGCAAAGTGCAGGCATTCGAGCCTCTCCGGAAGCATGCCGCAAGCCAGCCGGTCCGGCCGGCCCGGGACGCGGACGGACCACGAGCGCCCACCCAGCGATGTATAATATACATCGTGAGGCGGACGCAACTGTATCTCGACGACCAGCTCTGGGGGGCGCTCCACGCGCGCGCCCGCAGCGAGAAGACCACGATCTCCGAGTTGGTCCGGCAGGCCGCGCGGGAGCGGTACCTCGGACACCAGGAGGCGCGTATGGCAGCAATGCAGAGCTTCGTGGGAATTCGAAAATCCCGCGCCAGAGCAGCCGGCAGTAGCCAGGAAGTCAGGGAACTGCGTCGAGGCTCGAGACTCGAGCGCCTGGGCGGCCGGTGACCGTCCTTACCGATTCGGACATACTGATAGAGGTATCGCGAGGCCGCGACAAGACCATCGTGTCGCGTTGGCTCGAACTTGGTCAATCCGACGCATTGATCCTCTACTCCGCCGTCAGCGCTGCCGAACTCTGGGCTGGCGCTCGCCCGCCGGAACATGCCGCACTAGACGCTCTTTTCGACGCTCTGCTCTGCGTCCCAATAGACGCCGCCTTGGGCCGTCGCGCCGGAGAATACCTGCGACGCTACCGCAAGAGCCATGCGGTGGAGTTGGGCGACGCATTGATCGCTGCCAGCGCTGTGGAGCGAGGAGCGAGGCTCTGGACGCGCAACCGTAAGCATTATCCGATGCCGGAACTCGCTTTCTATGAATGAGCGCCTGATACGACACCGAGTGGCGCCCGGTTACTCCCGATAAGTCGCCTGGGCCGCGCTCGCCAGCCATGCACCTGGCTCCATCCCGACGCCTCGCCCTTCCATTTCAATTCACATTCCCACCCTCCCTCCCACCTCAAAAAAAGAGGAGAGAGAATCCCTCGCCCGAAGGTACTACTCCTACGAAACCTCAACCGATTTTCCATTGGCCCAGGAGATTTTCATGTTCAAAAGACTCTTCCGATCCACCGG
>Ga0335078_10006855_pt1 | contig 16879 bp, 15 predicted proteins | sample Lox_Sample_32_FD_206711 | JGI IMG/M metagenome (GOLD analysis project Ga0335078, IMG submission 206711) | Soil microbial communities from Loxahatchee National Wildlife Refuge, Florida, United States - Lox_Sample_3.2 | ecosystem: Environmental > Terrestrial > Soil > Wetlands | place: USA... | reverse complement strand
TGGCGAAGATCTTCTTTATTTTTCCGCGCTCGTCAATGAGGAAGGTGGTGCGCTCCACGCCCATCACCTTCTTGCCGTACATGTTCTTCTCTTTCCACACGCCGTAGTCCTGGATGGCTTTGCGGTCCACGTCGCACAACAGCGTGTACGGCAGCGCCTGCTTCTGCTTGAAGCCGGCGTTGGCCCTGGGCGAGTCTTTGGAAATGCCGAGCACCACCACGCCCTTCTTCTCAAACTGGCGGAAGGCATCGCGAAACTCGCAGGCCTCCACGGTGCAGCCCGGCGTGCTCGCTTTGGGATAAAAGAACAGCACCACCTTTTTGCCGCGCTGCGCGTGTAAGTCGAAGGATTCGCCGGAATCTGTCTGCAGCTTGATCTGGGGAGCGGGATCGCCTTCTTTCAACATAGTCTTTTCTTCAACAGTTCATTCACCGCCGCGGGATTGGCTTGCCCGCGGGACGCCTTCATCACCTGGCCGACCAGGAAACCCAGCACCGTGGTCTTGCCGCCCTTGTACTGCTCCACCTGACGCGTGTTCTGTTCGAGCACCGCGTCGATCAGCTTTTCGAGCGCGGCTGTGTCGCTGATCTGCTGGAGCCCCTCGCGCTCGATGATAACCTGCGCCGCTTCGCCCGTAGCGAACATTTTAGCGAACACTTCCTTGGCGATCTTACCGGAGATCTCACCCTTGCCGATGAGAGCCAGCAACTCGCCCAGCCGTTCGGGTGTGACCGGCGATTCCGCGATTGCGCGGCCCTCCGCGTTGAGCGCGCCCGCGAGGTCGCCCATCACCCAATTGGCCGCGGTCTTGGGCTCGCCGCACGCGGCCGCGACACGCTCGTAATACTCGGCCAGGGCGCGGCTGGCGGTGAGCACGCCGGCATCGTATTCGCTGAGCCCGTAGCTTTCCATGAAGCGTGCGCGTTTGCGCGCGGGCAACTCGGGCATGCCCGCACGGATCTCTTCCAGCCAGGCCCCGGCGACGCGCAACGGCGCCAGGTCCGGCTCGGGGAAGTAACGGTAATCGTGCGCCTGCTCCTTGCTGCGCATGCCGGCCGTCTCGCCGGTATCGGGGTTGAACAGGCGGGTTTCCTGCATAACCGTGCCGCCGCTTTCCAGGATGGCCACCTGGCGGGCGATCTCGTGGTCGAGCGCCAGCTTCAGGAAGCGGAAGGAATTCAGGTTCTTGACTTCGGCTTTGGTGCCGAATTGCGCGGCGCCCTTCAGCCGCACGGACACGTTGGCGTCGCACCGCAGGTGGCCCTTCTCCATGTCGCAGGTGGAGACGTTCAGGAACTCCATGGTCTGCTTGAGCTCGCTGAGGAAATCGTAGGCTTCCTGCGAGCTGCGCAGGTCCGGCTCGGTGACGATCTCGGCGAGCGGCGTGCCGCAGCGGTTCAAGTCCACGTAGGTGTAGCGGTCGGAATCGCGGAAGCCGTCGTGGATGCTCTTGCCGGCGTCGTCCTCCAGATGCAGGCGGGTGATTCCGATACGCTTGGGCACGCCATCGGCGCGGATCTCGACCCAGCCGTGCTCGGCGATCGGAGCCTCGTACTGCGAGATCTGGTAACCCTTGGGCAGGTCCGGATAGAAGTAGTTCTTGCGGGCGAAACGCGAAACCGGGTTCACGCGGCAGTTGAGCGCCAGGGCGGCCTTGACGGCAAGCTCCACGGCTGCGGCGTTCAACACCGGGAGCGCGCCGGGCAGGCCCAGGCACACCGGGCAGACGTTGCTGTTGGGCTGCGCGCCGAAACTGGTGGGACAGCAGCAGAAGATCTTGGTGGCGGTGGCCAGTTGGACGTGCACTTCCAGGCCGATGACCGGCTCGTACCTGGCGATCAGCTCCGGACCCGCAAGATCCGCGAACGCCGTGGACATGTCTCTCTAATTATATTGGAGGGCGGGCCTCCTCTTGACGGACACGCGCAAAACGGGGCGATCCGCGCCGCATGATTTAGCGAAGTTCCTTCTTGGATGGCGGCGCGGGAATGCGCGCCCCTTTGCGCTTTTGACGCGATGAAAAAGCTGACGTGCATTGTGGCGCTGCTGGCGGCGGCCGGCTGCTCGCGGCCGCGGGCGCTGACGGTCGGTTCGAAGAACTTCACCGAGCAGATCGTGCTGGGCGAGATCGTGGCGCAGCAGCTCGAGCGCCGCCTGCACGTGCACGTGGAACGCAAACTCGACCTGGGTGGCACGCTGCTGGCGCAGCGGGCACTTCGTAGCGGCCAGATCGACGTGTATCCGGAATACACCGGAACGGCGCTGACGGCGGTGCTGAAGCTTCCGCCTTCATCCAATGCGGCGGCGGTATTCGAGCGCGTGCGCGGCGAGTACCGGCGGCGATGGAACCTGGAATGGCTCGCGCCGCTGGGATTCGACAACACGTTCGCCATGGTGATTCGCGGCCCGGAAGCGCGCGCCGAAGGGATCGCTACGCTGAGCGATGCGGCCCGCCGCCCGCAAGGTTGGAAGCTCGGCATCGGCTACGAGTTCTCCGAGCGTCCGGACGGCCTGCGCGGGTTGCTCCACACGTACCATCTGCGGCTCGCGGGCGACCCTCAGACGATGGACCTGGGCCTGCTGTACCGGGCGCTCGAACAGAAACAGGTGGACATGGTGGCGGCCAACGCCACCGACGGGATGCTCTCGGTGCTGGACGTAACCGTGCTGCGCGATGACCGGCATTACTTCCCGCCCTACCAGGCGGCCCTGGTGGCCCGCGCGCAAAGCCTGGCCGCGCATCCGGGGATGCAAACGGCGCTCGAGCAATTGTCCGGGCGGCTCGACGACGCCACCATGCGGCGCCTGAACTACGAGGTGGATGGCCGGCACCGGCCTGTAGGCGAAGTGGCGCGGGAGTGGCTCGCGACGATTAACTAAGATAGCGCTTGCGGCAGGTTTTCACGCCGTATGGTTCGACCACCAGCGCCGCGGCAAGGCCGCAGCATCCTATAAAACACAGTCTAGGCGTAGCCTACGCATCGTCATGAATTGGTCTTTTTGAATAAAGACTTGCGTGACTACGAATTCACGAACGACACACCTACGGCGTTACCTCGAAGACCACGCCGCACCCCAGGGTGCAGATACCGAAGCTGCCTCCGTTGAGAGTTGTGCCGAAGACATTGCCGGCGGCATCCACTGCCACGCGGTCGTCCAAGGGATCACCGCCGTCCGCCCAACGCGCCCTTGAACGTGTACAGATTTCGATAAGTACACGTGCCATCGCTATGCCTAATCAGTTTGAAAACCGATCCGCAGCCCACGCTGCAAGCGCCGCTGCCGCTGGTTACACCATACAGATTGCCCCTGGCATCCATCGCCAGGCCCCCCAGGGAGCCGCCGTTTTCGTTGGTCATTGTCACGTCCCAGGTGTGCAACACCGTTTTGGTGCCCGCCCACGAGTTAGCAGCCAACGGTAAGATGACTGCGGCGATTGCGCAAGCCCTGCGCGCGGTGCTCCACTGTGTCCCGTTTGTGACACCGATGCTTTTCACCATACTCTCCTCGCTCTCCTCGATTTCGACATGCCCGTACAGTCATCTCCGCTTTGTGCCGGAGGTTCTGTACCGGGAACTCTCTCAGGATCGCCGAGGCGCGTCCGGGAGGTGTCTCTCCGCTGTGAAGGTTTTGTAAAAGCGAGATGGTGTTGCACAGCACCATTCTGGCCGTACTGCGTGGCGCCGCGGATGAGTTGGTGCACTACACTCGTTCACAGGAGGTCCTATATGTGGATTCGAGCGAGGGGACTCGCGTTCCTGTGCACGCTCCTGGTCTCCACGGGATTTGCCGCGCGGAGACAGCGCAGCGAGGTATTCATGCCCGGTGAGGTCAGCGAAAGCCGCATCGCGAAGGACGTGCGGCATCAGCTTTTGATGTTGCCGTACTACGGCGTGTTCGACGACCTGGCGTTTCGCGTCGACGGTGGCACGGTGACCCTGATGGGGGGGGTGGTGCGGCCTGTTCTGAAGTCTGACGCGGCGAATGTGGTGAAACGGATCGAGGGCGTCACGCAGGTGGTGAACGAAATCAAAGTGCTGCCGCCTTCGCCCATGGACAACCGCATTCGCTTCGCAGAGTACCGCGCGATCTACGGCGATCCGGCGCTATCGACGCGCTATGGCTACCGGGCGCTGCCCTCGATTCACATTATCGTGGATAATGGTCACGTTACTTTAGTTGGCGTAGTCGCGAGCCAGGCGGACAAGGACCTGGTGAATATACGGGCGAAGGGTGTGCCGGGCGTGTTCTCGGTTACCAACGATTTGGAAGTAGAAGCCCAATAGTCGGCGTTCTCTTCTGCCTTTGGCACCGGATCGGACAAACAAGACCTTCATTTGCCGATAAGACTAGTAGGCAAACTCTGCCCCGGTACTAACGGTCCAGATCGCCGGGTGGAGTTGCCGCTCGATTTGTTGCTAATAGACACGTAGTGCTTACTAACATCGGTTTCGGTACTTTGGTCCATGGCTGTGAAGGTTGCCCGCTCTCTATATAATCGGGATGTGCAGATTGTCCGCGTGCGCACGATTTTCCCGATGCCGCGCGGGATTTCGTGTTTATGCCTGTTTCTGGCGCTGGCCGCCGCGAGCCGCCAGGCCCAGGCGCTCGATCCTCACAAAAGCATCGCACAATACGCGCACGAGGTCTGGACTCCCAAAAACGGCTTGCCGGAGGCCGATGTAATGGCCATTGTGCAGACCAACGATGGTTATCTCTGGGCCGGCACCGAGGAGGGTCTGGTGCGTTTCGATGGCGCGCATTTCACCATTTTCGATCGCCGGACCTCGGCGCTGCCGAACAATCGAATTCAGGCTCTCGCGCAAACCTCTGACGGCAGCCTCTGGATCGGAACAGAGAACGGTCTGAGCCGTTTCAAAGACCACCAGTTGACCAACTACAGCACCTGCGATGGACTGCCGGCTAACACGATTCGCGCGCTGTGGGCCGAACCCGGCGGACCGCTGTGGATTACCACCACCGATGGAGTGCGCGTGTGGCGGAACAACCGTTTTCAGCCCGACCCCGCCATGCAGAAGCTCGCTGATAGTTCTGTTCGCGACTTTCTGCGCACGCCGAAAGGGCAGGTTTGGGTAATCAGTGACAACGGGCTTACCGTAAGCGGCTCCAGCGTCATGAAAACGCCTGCCAGACTGGCGCTCGAGGGCAGGACAGTAAGAATCATGATGATGGAGTATCCTGCCGGGGTTCTCTGGATCGGAAGTACCAGGGGTTTGTATCGCGTAATGGATGGCCGCCTCAGCCCCTACACCTTGAGTTCCCATGCCCCACATCCCGAGGTCACCGCCTTGCTCCAGGATCGCCATCACAACGTGTGGGTGGGCACGTTGGAAGACGGATTGTTCCGTATCAATCGAGATGGCATAGGGCACTTCTCGGTGTCTGACGGTCTATCCGGAGTCGAGGTTAAAAGCATTCATGAAGACAGCGACGGAAATCTCTGGGTGGGCACCTTCGGCGGACTGGACGAATTCCGCGACACGATGATCACGCCCTACGGCAAGCCCGAAGGTCTGTCGCGCGACGTGGTGTGGACCGTCATGCAAGGCCGCGATTCGAGCATCTGGGCGGGCACGCAAGGCGGTGGCCTGAACCGTCTGAAAGACGGCAAAGTGACCGTTTATTCTACGCGAGATGGATTTGCCGACAACACCGTAGGTTCCCTGTTGGCAGCGCATGACGGCACAGTGTGGCTGGGCAAGGATTCCGGCGTCAGCAGATTCCAGGAAGGCCGGGTGGCCGGTCCGCCTCCGGCAGGCTACTCATTCCGCGAACAGGTGCATGCCATTTACGAGGATGCGAACGGAACCATCTGGATCGGGACGAGAAGCGGCGGCGTCGCCCTGCTGCGAGGGACGAAATTCACTTACCTGACCACTCGGGACGGACTGCCCAGTAATAACATCCAAACAATCATTCCGAGCAGGCGCGGCGGTATCTGGATCGGGAGCCTGGGAGGCCTCAGTTATTACCAGAACGGCAAGTTCACGAATCTATCGAGTAAAGACGGGCTTTCCGCCGATCAGGTGATCTCCCTCTACGAAGATCCCGAAGGCACTCTGTGGATTGGCTCCGATGGATTGAACCGGCTCAAAGACGGAAAGATTACGGCCTACGGCGACCGCGAAGGGCTTTTCGAGCAGAACCCCATGGCCATTCTGGAAGATGACTACGGGTATCTGTGGCTCTCGACCAACAAAGGCATCTTTCGCGTCTCCAAGCAACAACTGAACGATCTCGCCGGCGGGAAGATCCACCAACTGACGCCCCTGGCGGTCGGCGTGGCGGATGGGATGAGGAGCGCCGAGTGCAATGGCGGCAGCACTCCCTCCGGCTGGAAGGACCGCAACGGCAATCTCTGGTTTGCCACCGTGGCGGGAGTTGTCCGGCTGAATCCGCGGTGGGTGGCCACCCACCAACAACCTCTGCACCTGAATATCGAAGATATGTGGGCCGACAAGAGACATTTCGATATCCGGAGCGGTTTGCGGCTGCCGCCGGGCGGCCACACCCTGGAGTTCCATTACAGCGCTCCCTATTTTGGAGGCGCGGACCGTGTCCAATACAAATACCGGCTCGAAGGATTCGATAAGGACTGGATCTGTGCCGGAACCCGCACCGCTGCGTACTATACGAACCTACCGCCAGGGAACTACCGTTTTCGCGTATCCGCGGCCCTCACAGGCGCGCCGCAACGGGCTGAGGCCGAAATCAGCTTCTTCCTGGCTCCACGCTTTTTCCAGACGCCCATGTTCCAAACTGCGCTGGCGTTCGCGGTGCTGGCGATGATCCTTCTGGTCTGGTTCTGGACACACCGTTTCATGATCGCGCGCCAGAACGAGTTGAAACGTCTGGTGAAGGCGCGCACGCGCGAACTCGAAGCCGAAAAGGCGGAGTTACTGGCGGCGAAGGCCATCCTGTCACAGCAAGCCACTCACGATTATCTGACCGGCCTCCTGAATCGCGAAGCCATTCTCGGCGTACTGGAAAAAGAAATGATCAAGGCGCAGCGCGAAAACGCTTGCCTGGCGGTTCTACTGATCGACTTGGATCATTTCAAAAGCGTGAACGACAGCTACGGGCATTTGGCGGGCGACGATGTGCTGCGGGAATTTGCGCAGCGTTTGAAGAACAATTTGCGGCCCTACGACCATGCCGGACGTTTCGGCGGCGAGGAGTTCCTGATCGTCATGCCCGGGCTTCACGTGGACCATGCGGACCGGATCGTGGACCTTCACCGTCAGTTGTGTCAGAAGTCTCGCACATCCCCGGATGTTGAACTGACGATCACCTGCAGCATCGGGGCGGCCTGGTTCCACGCCGGAATCGGGAGCACGGAATCGTTGCTGAAGCTGGCCGACCGCGCGCTCTATACAGCCAAGACGAATGGACGCAATCGCATCGAGACGGCGGAAGCATCTCCGGTTGCGGCTGCGCGATAGTCAACCTGCCTTAAGGAACGGCGGCGCCGCAAGGCACGGTTCCTTGCAACACCCGGCGCATGCGGACGCCCTCGGCAGGGCTGAACTTCAGGCGCCCTTGGCTCATAGCCTCCAGATCGCTCAGATCCCACGACGGACGCATGATTCCTTTGGCGGCATGCCCGGGGCCGAGCAGCAAGTGCCCCAGTTCATGCGCCATCACGTAGCCCAACAGTCTTGCAGGGTCCACTTGTTTGCCGGCGGCGAGCGACTGAACGGCCTCGTAATACACGTCCACGATGTAGCCGGCGTTTTCGACCGACAGAAAAGCTTCGCCCAAAGTGTCCAGCGCCGCCGGATCCGGCGTGACGAACGGCCGGCCATCCCTTAGCCGCACGGTGAACCAGTGCTGCTGGGCTGCTTCGTCCCCCTCCAGGCCGATCTCGCACTTCGCCCATGCGATTTCAATGTCCGTCGCTCGAAACAGAGCTGCCGCCATGGCTTCGGCTCCCGTTACGGCTTTCTCGTCCAGGCGTCCTCGCGAGCACACGGAGACCGTCATCCGCTCGCCCGCGAACAGCGGCAGGGCGAGAAGGACCATGCCTATCCCCACTGCACCGCGCATTCGAACCTCCTCGGACACTCAGCGTCACAGCACCTTGGGCGGCTGTTTCATCAGCAGATCGAACTCGGGCAGCTTGCGGACCGCGGCGAAGTCCTCGTCTTCCAGCAGCTTCTTGCGGTCCTTGAAGCCATACTCTAAAGCCTTGCGAATGTACTCGAGCGCCAGGCCGGTCTTGCCCTGTCTGGCGTAAAGCCGCGCCATATAGAAGTCGAACTTGGCCCGTTCGGTGGTATTTCGATCCTGGATCAGCGGCCCGTGGCCCCCCCGCCGCTCGAAGATCTCGGGGTCCAGTTCCAAAGCCTTTTGCAGATTGCGCTGGCATTCGGCGTCGTTGTGCCGCGCCAGCCACGCCATGCCAAGGTTGATGTACATCGCCGCCGACAGCGGCTCCAGCGCCAAGGCCCGCTTGTACAGCTTGGTGGCGCGACGGTAGCTTCTTCGCATGTAGTGCACCGTGCCCAGGTTGTTGATCGCCGCGGCGTATTTCCGGTCTGTCTTGATCGCCCGTTCGTAGTAAGTGCGCGCTTCCCTATAGTCGCACTGCTCCTGATACGCCACGCCAATCCTGTTCAGTGTCGCCGCGGTCATCGGCTCAATCTTGCCGTAAGTCTCGATGGCCTCGCGGAACATCTTGCGCGCCATGTAAACGTCCCCGCGCTCCTCGAGCGAGAGGTCCGGCGTGGATGCTGACGCTCCACGGCTTCCGAATGGCAGCCTCGCTTCCGCCGCGTTCCCTTGCGCATCTGCCAGTCCCACCGTGAAGCAGAATCCTAGCCAGGTGAGCGTCAGGGAGCTTACGAGCTTGAAACGCCTCGATTTCATGACTGGATCTCCTTTCTCTTGCTTTTCAGGTCACACCTGCGGCTGGCCTCACCCTATATGGCGGAAACGGACGGCAAAAACTGTCATGGGGGGTGGGGCGGGGGTCTGACCGGCCTTGCCGAAGGCGGCGCCGGCAACCGCAGGCGCCACCCGAGCCGAGCCGCCGAGCATGGTCGCGCGCTTTGTTTTTATTCTTGCGAGAGAGGAATGTACAACTCCGGTTGGACGTATTGTGGTGAGAAGCCGCGGTACTATCTGAGCGCTGGCCGCCAGGATGGCCTCATGCACCGGACAGCGGAGGATGGTATGATGCCCGAGGCGCAGCAGGGCGCCACCGTGTCCGCGGAAAGGACCGCGTCCTCCTGAGCGTGCATGTCACCCGTCCTGGTTTGAAGAACTCTTTTCTGCCCGAGCCAGCGGACACCGGGCGCTACGGAAAGGAGCTCACATGAACCACACGATACCTTCCCGCAGGCTGCGGGAGCATCCAAATCTGGGACAACTCAAGCGGCAAGCCAAGGAGTTGCTGCGCGCATTTGCGGCGGGAAAACCGGCCGCGGAGGAGGAAGTCCGCACTCACTATCGCGGGATACTGCGAAGTTCGCGCTGCATGATGCACAGCTTGTGCTCGCCAGAAGCCATGGATTTGAAAGCTGGCCCAAACTCAAGGCTTACGTTGACGGCGTGACCGTGCGCCGGCTGGCCGAGGCGATCCGCGCGGACGATCTGGCGCGCGTGCGCGCCATACTGCGGGCCCGGCCGGAAATTGCGGATTTGACCATGTCATACGGCGACGAGCATCGCCCGATACACTTTGCCGTGATGCGCCGTTCGCCCGAGATGGTGCGCCTGCTGATGCGGCACGGGGCGAATGCGCGGCACGGCATCGATCCGCACCGGGATGCGACGTCGGCCCTGACGATCGCCCGGGAGCGCGGGTACGGCGAAATAGTGGCGATCATCGAAGAGGAGGAGCGGCAGCGCGCTCCAGCAAAGCCCACGGCCGGCCAGGATGAGCAATCGCGGCAGGCGTTGGGCGACGAAGCGGCGCGGGCTGCCGTGGCTGCAGGTGATACGGCGTGGGCCCGCGCGCGCGCAGCCGAGGGCAAGCTGGTGAACCAGATCCGGTGGGATGAGGGCGGGCTCCTTACGGTCGCGGTCCGGCACGACCAAGGGGAGATGCTGCGGCTGCTGCTCGAAGCGGGTTTCGATCCGGATGAGCGCGTCTCCAACGGCGAGGGCGATTGGGTGGCGTATTCGCAAGGGTATCCGCTGTGGCAGGCGGCGGCGCTGGGCCGGCGCGAGATGGCGGATCTGTTGCGGCGGCATGGGGGCGTGGTGAGCGCTGATATCGCCGCCATTTATCGGCAGACCGATCTGGCGCGGCAGATGCTAGCGGATGAGGCGCGCGGCGAGCCGGTGGCGCCCGAACTGCTGCGCCATGGGGCGAGCGGCGGCGATCCGGAGATCGTGCGCATGGCGCTGGAACAGATCGATTGGCCGCCGGACGATGTGCGTTGGTTCCGGTGCCTTACGGAGCCGCTTTCGTTCTGGCATCACATTCCATGGCTCTATGCGGGCAATCGGGAGTTTGGCCGCGAAACGTATTTGCCGTGCTTCCGGCTGATTCTGGGCCGCTCGGACCCGAATGTGATGGGGGCATTCCGGCGAACCATCCTGCACGAGGTGGCCGCGATGGGCGCGCATGTGACGGAAGAAGAAGTGGCGGCGTTCGGGACCGCGGCTATGGACGCAGGAGCGCGCATGGACGTGCGGGATGAGATTCTGAACAGCACCCCGCTCGGCTGGGCGTGCCGTTGGGGACGAGCGCAGCTGGCGCGGCGGATGCTGGAACGTGGGGCCGATCCAATCGAGCCGGACGCGGAGCTCTGGGCGGCACCGCGGGCCTGGGCCTCCAAAGTGGGGCACCATCATGTTCTGATGGTGCTGAGGGAGTACGGCGGCTGAAGGAGGTCCGGCGGCATGCCGAATCTGAAATTGAACGGAATTCACTTCTTACTCAGTTATTCGTGCACGTACCAATGCGACCACTGCTTCCTGCATTGTTCCCCCGAGGCGCACGGCACTTTCACCTGCGAGCAGCTCCGGCGGGTGTTCGCGGAGATTCAGCGCATGGACACGATAGAGACCGTATACTTCGAAGGTGGCGAGCCTTTCCTGTATTATCCGCTTCTGCTGGAAGGACTCCGGTTGGCTGCCGCGATGGGCCTGCGGGCGGGCATCGTGACGAACGCGTACTGGGCCACCTCGGTCGAGGATGCAGAAATCTGGCTCAAGCCCATTCGGGACATTGGGATCGCGGATCTCAGCGTGAGCGATGATGCCTTTCATCAAAACGCCGGCGAAGCCAGTTCCGCCAAGGCGGCCGTCGCCGCTGCCCTAATGTTGGGAATCCCCTGCGATACGATCTCGATCCTGTCGCCATCTCCCGCACTCTGCGCGGGAGAACCGGCAAGCAAGGGCGAACCCGTCATCGGAGGCGGTGTGCTCTTCAAAGGACGCGCGGCGGAGAAGCTCTCCGTGGGGCTGCCCCGGCGGTGCTGCGAGGAACTGACCACCTGCCCGCACGAAGAGCTGGAGGCGCCCACACGCGTTCACGTCGACTGCTACGGAAATGTCCACATTTGCCAGGGCGTCAGCATGGGCAATATGTGGGAGACGCCGCTTTCCGAACTGGTTTCCGAATATGATGCCCGCCGGCATCCGATTTGTGGCCCGCTATTGAGCGGGGGGCCGGCCGCGCTGGCGAAAGAACACGGAGTCGAACTGCCGGATGATTTCGTCGATGAGTGTCACTACTGCTACACGGTGCGGAAAGCTCTGGTGGATCGATTTCCCGCTCATCTGGCGCCCAGGCAGGTGTACGGCCTGAGCTAACCGTCCGTGGCAGAGGTCGGAAAACACCGCTTACTCACGTGCGCGGCTCAGCACATTACAGAGCCGCGACCGTAAGGGAGCGACGCTTACTACGGACTGAGCTCGGCGCTGCTATAATGGCATCAGGTTCACTCGGATTTCAAGCCTATGAACAGCCGTATCAAATACGTGGTGGTCACCACCTCTACCTGCCTCATGTTGCTGCTGGTGCTGGGCAACGTGATCGGCAAAAGCGCATCCACCGACCGGCCGTACCCGCAACTCGGCGTGTACACGGAAGTGCTCAACCGCATCAAGACGGAATACGTCGAAGAGCCCGACATGAAGAGCGTTACCCTGGGTGCGCTGAACGGCTTGCTGGAATCCATCGATCCTTTCGCCAGCTATCTGAACGCCGACCAGTACAGGGACTACCTGAAGAACAAGGGCGTCCACAAGGCCGATGTGGGCCTGGTGCTCGCCAAGAAATTCGGGTTCGTGGGCGTGGTGGGTGTGGTTCCCGGATCGCCGGCCGCCCGCGCGGGTCTCTCCACCAACGACATGCTAGAGACCATCAATGGTATAGCCACCCGCGATATGCCGCTGGCTTATGCCAAGCTGCTGCTGGAAGGCGACCCCGGAACTACGGTGCAACTGACGGTGGTGCGCGTGCGCCGGCCGGAGCCGCAGAAAATCAAGCTCACGCGGTATAACCTGGTGTATCCCGCGGTGATCGGACGGATGATGGCCGATAACATTGGCTTCATCCAGCCGGCCACGCTGGCTCCAGGCAAGGTTGAGGAAGTGGCCTCCGCCGTGGAGTCTCTGCAGAAACAGGGCGCCCAAAAGCTGATTCTCGATTTGCGGAACTGCGCGGTAGGCGCACCTAAGGAAGGCATCGCGCTGGCCAACCTGTTCCTGGCCAAGGGCGAGATCACCTACTTGCAAGGGCAGCGCGTGCCGCGGCAGGATTTCCAGGCGGATCCTTCCAAAGACATCACCAAGCTGCCGCTAGTGGTGATCACCAACCGGGGAACGGCGGATGGCGCCGAGGTCGCCGCCGCGGCGCTCATGGACAACCAGCGCGCCAAGCTCGTCGGCGAGCGGACTTATGGAGACGCTTCGCTGCGCAAGGCGATCACTATGGATGATGGCGCCGCAATTATCCTCTCGGTGGCCAAATATTACGCGCCGGACGGCAAGGCGATTCAGGATTCTGGCGTCACCCCGACTACGCTGATGGCGGAGCCGGAGGCTCAGATGGAGTTGGATGAAAACGGCGAACCCGTCGCGGCCCCGGAGCAGCCCAATCAGAACCAGGAAGACCCGCTGCTGAAGAAGGCGATCGAAATCGCCAACAGTCAGCCCGCGTAGTTTCCCGGCGTCAGCCTCACCGGGAATTCGAGGTATAGTAATCCTTCGCCCGGATGAGAATCTCTGCAAAAGCGCCTTGCCGCGTCGACTTGGCGGGCGGCACCATCGATATCTGGCCGTTGTACCTGTTCCACAGCGCACCTGTCACGGTGAACTTCGCTGTGGACCGTTACGCCAGTTGCGTCATCGAAACGCGTTCGGACCGCCGGATCACGCTACGTTCGCTCGACCTTAAGCGCGAAGAGACCTTCGGCTCGCTGGACGCCTTGCGCTCTGCCCGGCGCTACAGGCTGCCGCTGGCGGCCTACGTGCTTCGCTTCTTTGCGCCGCCGGCGGGCCTCGACTTGGTGACGAATTCGGAAGCTCCGGCCGGCGCGGGAATCTCGGGCTCGTCGGCGCTCATCATCGCCCTGTCGGCAGCGCTCAACAAGCTCACCAATGCGGGCCACAAGATCGAAAAGCTGCGCGAGATCGCGCAGAACGTGGAAGCCCAGATCATTCGCGTGCCTACGGGTTGCCAGGATTATTACCCGGCCATGTACGGCGGCGTGAGCGCGATTGAGCTGGGCGAAGCCGGCATCGTGCGGCGGCCGCTGGCCGTGGACCTGGAGGATCTGAACGAGCGCGTGGTGCTGGCCTATACCGGCGTGCCGCGCAATTCCGGCATCAACAACTGGGAGGTCATGAAGGCGCACATCGATAGCGACCGCACGGTGCACCGCAATTTCGACCGCATTGCGCGGATTGCGCGCGACATGCGCGAGGCGCTCGAAAAACCGGACTGGAAAGAGGTCGCGCGCCTGCTGCGGGAGGAGTGGGCCCATCGCCGAAAAAACGTGCCCGGCATCACCACGCCGCTGATCGACCGGCTGGTGGAAGTCACCCGGCGCGCCGGCGCAGCCGGTGGCAAGGTCTGCGGAGCGGGCGGCGGAGGGTGCGTCTTCTTCCTGGTCGAGCGTGGCGCCAAGGCCCGCGTCTCGCAGGCGATCGAGAAGGAAGGGGCCACCGTTTTGCCGGTGCGCGTGGCGCCCCGGGGCGTTACTGTCCGCCGCGATTGATCACTCTTCGCGCAGGGCCGCCGCCGGATCGATGCGCGCCGCCCGCCAGGCCGGCCCGATACCGGCGATCGCGGCGATCGCCAGCATGAGCGCGGCCACCCCGGCCAGCACCAGCGGCCGCCCCGGTCCCGTCAGCAGGAAGCCGCGCAACAATCGGATGCCCGCAATCGCGGCGACCGATCCCAACACGATGCCCGCCCCGGTCAGCATGAGGACACGCCGCGCCACCAGCCGCACCACGCTCGCGGGACTCGCGCCCAGGGCCATGCGCACGCCCATTTCCTGCCGGTGCTCCACCACCAATTGCGACAGCACTCCGTAGAGGCCGATGGCCGCCATGGTCAGCGCAATCGCGGCGAATAGCGACAGCAACGCGGCCCGGAACCCGGGCTTCGAGAAGGCCTGTTCCTTCAGAAACTGGCGCAGGCTGGTGACCTCGGAAAGCGCCAGGCCGGGGTCGAGCTGGCTCACCGCGCGCCGCAGCGCCGAATCCAGCGTCTCCAGCGGACGGCCTTCGGAATCCAGCCAGTGCGGGCCGGCGCGCAGCATCACCACCAGCCGCCGCCCACCCCCCGGCTCGCCCTGCGCGAACGGCAGGTAAACGTGCGGCTGCACTTTCCAGTGCATTTCGTCGAACGGGTTTGTTTCTTTGATATTCCCTGCCACGCCGGTCACTGTCCGCCAAGGCGAATCGCTCCCCAGCGGGCCTAAGTGGACTTGTTTGCCCAACGGATTCTGTCCTGGAAAGTAGCGCCGCACGAACTCCTGGTCCACGATGGCCACCGGCTGGCTCTGGCCGGTATCGAGCGGCGTGAACTCGCGCCCGGCGAGCAACGGGATGCCTGTCATGCGGAGGTATCCGGGAAGCACCTGGACCCGAGCCACGAAGCTTGTCTCGCGCGCCGCGGCGCCGCCGGGTACTTGCGCGTGCGCCAGGTCGCCCGACCGCACAGCCGCCTGCAAAGCGGGCATAGCGGCCAGCGACTGCATAAGCCGCTCGCTGAAGCGCAGCCGGTCCGCCAGCGCTGGGTACGCCGATTTTGGCAGATCCAGCCGCGCCATCAGGAGACCTTGCATGCTGTATCCCATGGGCTCGGCGCGCAACTGGAAAAGGCTTTCGATCAGCAGCGCGGCGCCCGCCAGGAGCGTCAGGGAGAGCGCCACTTCGCACACCACCAACAGGCTTCGCGAGCGTTGCTCGGCTCGCCCCGGCGATCCGCCTCGCCCGCTCTGCTTCAGCACTCCGTAGATGTGAAAGCGGGAGGCTTGCAAGGCCGGCAGCATTCCGGAGAGCGCGGCTGTCAACACAGCGAGCACAGCGGTGAAAGCCACCACACGGCCATCGAGCGACACTCTCGCGCCAATCGGCAACTCCACCGGCTGCAGCGCAAGAAAGAGGCGCAGTCCTCCGTAGGCCAGCAGCAGGGCCGCCAGAGCGCCCAGCGCGCAAAGCAGCAGGTTTTCCGTGAGCAGTTGCCGGACGAGCCGCCCTCGGCCGGAACCGAGCGCCGCGCGAATCGCGATTTCGCGGCGGCGCTCCAGGGCGCGTCCGGCGAGCAGATTGGCCACATTGGCGCACGCGATCAGCAGCACGAAAGACACGGCGGCGAACAGCAGCAGCAGTCCGGAGCGCAGTCCGCGCCCGGCCAGCCAGGTGAACTCCTCCTGCAAGCTGCGCACCATGGCGCTCGCGTGCAGCAGTTCGTCCGGATCCGTCCGTTCGAGAGTGGCGCGCAAAGCCGCGAGTTCAGCTTCCGCGGCGGCCTTCGAAACGCCCGGCCGCAGCCGCCCCACCACGGCCATGGCGTGCATCTTCGGTCCGCCCAGCCGCGCCACGCCGGAGGACGTCAGCAGCACCCAGAAGAGCACCTGGCGGGGATAGAACTCGAACCTGCGCGGCATAATGCCGAGCACCGTATAAGACTGGCCATCCAGCGTCAGGCCTTGGCCCACGGCATCCGGCGCGCCGCCAAACATGGATTTCCAGCCGGTATCGCTGAGCACCACGGCTGGCGCGCCGCCAACGTCCTGCGGACCGAACGTGCGGCCGCGTGCGGCGCTTACGCCCAGGGTTTCGAAAAAGGGCGCGGTGACCGCTTCGCCCAGTACGCGGCGCGGGTCGCCGCGTCCGGTCAGCGTGTACTCCGTCCATTCCCAACCCGCCAGCGCGTCGAATGAGCGGCTCTGGCGCGCAAAGGCTTCCACATCGCGATAGCACGCGAAAACCTTGGGGTCCCAGTTGCGCGTCGTTTCCCAGACGGCCACCAGACGCGCCGGATCGCGGAAGGGCAGCGGCCGCAGCAGGATGCGGTCCACCAGCGTGAATACCAGCGCGTTGGCCCCGATCCCCAGCGCCAGCAGCACTACCGCGATGCCGGCGAAGGCGGGATTCCTGCGTAACGCTCGGAAACCGTACCGCAGATCGGCCAGGAAGTGACGCATTGCCGATAGTAATTCACCATATCAGACTTACGCCGCCGCAGACCGTCTTCATCGCGCCGCGGTTATGCAAAACCCGCCGAGTCCCAATGCTAGAATGTCGGTAATATGCATCTCAGGATCTTGCTATATCTGGCGGCGGCCGGTTCCATCGCCATGGCCGCCGACGTGCGCATTGTGGAGGAAATTGTCGCCAAAGTAAACGGCGACATCATCACCCGCAGTGATCTGGCGCACACCCG
>Ga0335078_10006854_pt1 | contig 16880 bp, 12 predicted proteins | sample Lox_Sample_32_FD_206711 | JGI IMG/M metagenome (GOLD analysis project Ga0335078, IMG submission 206711) | Soil microbial communities from Loxahatchee National Wildlife Refuge, Florida, United States - Lox_Sample_3.2 | ecosystem: Environmental > Terrestrial > Soil > Wetlands | place: USA... | reverse complement strand
GGCTGCTGGACCTCGGCGGTCCTGCTCGACCTGTTCCGCGGCACCGAACGCGCGGCCGGGGTGCTCATCGCGACCGGGATCGCGGGCACCGCGCCCGCGGCGGCCACCGGCCTGGCCGACTGGTCGGCACTGCACCGGGACCAGCAACGGGTCGGCCTGGTGCACGCCGTGTGCCAGGCCAGCGCGGCCACGCTGTTCCTCGGCTCGCTGGCCGCCCGGGCCGGCGGCCGGACCCGTTACGGCCGGGCGCTGTCCGCGGCCGGGCTCGCCGTGGCCACCATCGGCGCCTACCTCGGCGGGCACCTGGCCCTGCGGCTCGGCGCGGGCACCAGCCACGCCGAGCAGGTCAGCCACCTGTCCGGACTCGGCTGGCACGACCTGTGCGGACTGCGCGAACTGCCCGACCGGCGCCCGGTCCGGCGCCAGCTCGGCTACCTGTCCCTGCTGGTGTACCGGCAGGGATCCGAGGTCAGCGTGCTGTCAGACCGGTGCTCCCATCTCGGAGGGCCCCTGCATCAGGGACGGATCGTCGTGGAGCGGGGCGCTGCCTGCATCGCCTGCCCCTGGCACGGATCCACCTTCGTGATCGCCGACGGCGCCGTCGTGCACGGGCCCGCCACCGCTCGTCAGCCATCCTTCGAGACCCGCGTGACGAGCGACGGGCGCATCGAGCTCAGGCCCCGGCCCTGACGGGCCCAGCCCTGACGGGCCCAGCCCTGACGAACCCCGCCCTGACGAGCTCGGGCCGGCCCCGTCCGGCACCGCCGGGCCGGATCCGGCGGGCGCGCCCTGGCCGGCGAACCGGGTGCTGGCCGCGCTGAAGAAACCGCCGATCCCTTCCAGCGCCTTGGAGATCTCGCTCGGCACGATCCAGACCTTGTTCGCGTCACCCTGGGCGATCTGCGGCAGCATCTGCATGTACTGGTAGGCCAGCAGCCGCTGGTCCGGATTGCCTTCGTGAATGGCCTTGAACACGGTGCTGATCGCCTCGGCCTGCCCGCGGGCCCGTACCGCCTGGGCCCTGGCGTCCGCCTCCGCCCTGAGCACGGTCGCTTCGGACTCGCCACGCGCCTTGAGCACCGCTGCCTGGCGCTCGCCCTCCGCGGTGAGGATGGCCGATTGCTTGGATCCCTCGGCGGACAAGATGGCGGCGCGCTTGTCCCGGTCGGCGCGCATCTGCTTTTCCATGGAGTCCTGGATGGAGCCGGGCGGCTCGATGGCCTTGAGCTCCACCCGGCCGACCCGTATCCCCCACTTGCCCGTCGCCTCGTCGAGTTCCTTCCGCAGCTCGCTGTTGATGTGGTCACGCGATGTGAGCACGTGCTCGAGCTCCATGCCGCCCACCACGTTGCGCAGCGTGGTCACGGTCAGCTGCTCGACGGCGGTGATGTAGTTGGCGACCTCGTAGGTGGCCGCCCGGGCGTCGGTCACCTGGAAGTAGATGACGGTGTCGATGCCCACGACGAGGTTGTCACGGGTGATCACGGGCTGGGGCGGGAAGCTGACCACCTGCTCGCGCAGGTCGATGAGCGGGCGCAGCCGGTCGATGAACGGCGTCACTACGTTCAGGCCCGCGTTCAGGGTCCGGTGGTACCGGCCGAACCGCTCGACGATGCCCGCCGTTGCCTGCGGCACGATGCGCACCGACCGAACGATCGCCGCGCCCACCAGGACGACGAAGACGACGAGCAGGATGGTACCGACCAGAGTGCTCATGGCTGCTGCCTCACTCCTGCGCCCGATGCGGTGTCCCGGTGACTTCCGGGGTTTCCGGGCTTGTTTGCTACGTTACCGACCGCGAGCGAGTTGAGCCAGCAGGCGGCCACGCTCTGTTAGCCGGGGGGACGACCCCCGAGACTCCCCCGCTCACGGGGGGGCTGCCCGCCCCCCGTACCCCCTGGCCCCTGGCGGGCCCGGGCGGTCCACCGCGACTGCCGGTACTCGATTTCCAGCTGGATGCCGAAGCACCGCGACAGGTTCCGCGCGGTGAAGACCTCCTCGATGGGCCCGGCCGCCAGCACCGACCCGCGGCGCAGCAGCATCGCGTGGGTGAAGCCGTCGGGCACCTCTTCCACGTGGTGGGTGACCAGCACCATCATCGGCGCCCTGGGATCGCGGGCCAGCCTGGTGAGCCGCCGCAGCAGGTCCTCGCGGCCGCCCAGGTCGAGCCCGGCGGCGGGCTCGTCGAGCAGCAGCACCTCGGGGTCGGGCATCAGGGCCCGGGCGATCTGCACCCGCTTGCGCTCCCCCTCGGACAGCGTGGAGAACTTGCGCCTGATCAGGTGCGCGCAGCCGAGCGCGTCGAGCATCTCGACCGCGCGGGTGACGTCGGCGGAGTCGTATTCCTCTTTCCACCGGCCGAGGATGGCGTAGGAGGCGGTGAGCACCAGGTCGATGACCTTCTCCCCGGGCGGGACCTGCTCGGCGATCGCGGCGCTGGTCAGCCCGATCCTCGGCCGCAGCTCGAAGATGTCGACGTCGCCCAGCCGCTCGCCGAGCACGTCGACGGTGCCCTCGGTGGGAAACATCATGGTGGCTGCCACCTGGAGCAGGGTCGTCTTGCCCGCCCCGTTCGGGCCGATCAGGATCCACCGCTCGTCCCCGTGCGCCGTCCAGTCCACGTCGCGCAGCAGGACCGCCGCGTCCCGCCGGACCTCGACGCCACGCAGCCGCAGCACCTCGTCGGACATCGGGGCCCCTTTCTCCGCACGCGCGGCCATGGCTCTGCTGACTTCACCGGGCCGGTAGGCATGCCGCCGAGACCGAACTTACCGGGGCTGAGCCTAGCGGGCTACGCTCCCCGCTCGTGCCTGACCGCGAGCAGGGCGGCCTGGGTGCGGTCCTGCACGCCGAGCTTGGCCAGCACCGAACTCACGTGCGCCTTCACGGTCTTCTCCGAGACGCCCAGGGCCCGCGCGATCTCCCGGTTGGACCGGCCCTTGGCGATCTCGGCCAGCACTTCGCGCTCCCGGCTGGTGAGCGCGTCCAGGCCCGCCGCTCCCCAGGTGCCCGTCGAGCGGACCAGGGTGCCCGCCGCCTCGGGCGCGAGCAGCAGGTGACCGTCGTGTACCGAACGGATCGCCCGGACCAGCGCGTCCGGGTCGACGTCCTTGTAGAGCACCCCGGCCGCGCCGGCGCGCACGGCCAGGCTCGCGGACGCGGGCTCGGTGGCACTGGTGAGCACGAGCACCCGGGCGGTGCTGCCCCGGGCTTTCAGCTCGCCCAGCACGGCGAGGCCGTCCATGCCGGGCAGCTTGAGGTCGAGCAGGATCACGTCCGGGGCATGCTCGGCGTCCAGCGCGAGCGCCGTCGCGCCGTCGCCCGTCTCGCCGGCCACCTCGATCCCGTCCTGCACCTCGAGCAGCACCCGGAGCCCGCGCCTGACCACCGGGTGGTCGTCGACGATCAGCACGGAGATGGGGCGCGTCATCGCTCGCCGCCCGCCCCGGCGGCCCCCGCCTTGACCGGCACGACGGTGACGGACACGCTCATCCGCACCCGGGTTCCCGTATCGCCGGACCGGACGGTCAGCGTGCCGCCCGCCGCCGCCGCGCGCTCGCGCATCGAGTCCAGCCCGAGCCCCCCGGACGGCGCCCCGGCCACGAACCCGTGGCCGTCGTCGGACACCTCGAGGACGACCCGGCGCCCCGCCTTCGCCAGCGCGACCCGGACGGCGGAAGCCCCGGCGTGCCGCAGCGCGTTGTGCAGCGCCTCCTGCGCGACCCGGTAGAACGCCGCCTCCGCCCGGGGCCCGAGCGCGGGCAGGCAGCCGGCGGTGAAGGTGACCGGGATGCCGTGCGCCCGCCCGGCCAGCACCGCGTACCGGCGCAGGGATTCGGCCAGTCCCGCCGCCTCCAGGTCGGGCGGGGCCAGGCCGTCGATCACCGCGCGCAGCTCGGCCTGAGCCTCGGCGCCGAGCGCGCCGACGACCTCGATCTCGGCCCGGACCCGGGCCGGGTCGACCGGGTCCCTGGCGGCCAGGACCGCGGCGGCCCGCGCGTGCGCCCGGATGCTGAACAGCTTCTGCGTGACCGCGTCGTGCAGGTCCCGGGCCAGCCGGGAGCGCTCCTGCATCACGGAAAGCTCCCGGCTGCGCTCGTACAGCCTTGTGTTGGTCAGCGCGATCGCGGCGTGCGTGGCGAACAAGGAGAGGATCTGCAGGTCGCGCTCGGTGAACCCGCGGCCGGCCGCCGCGGCGGAGGTCTTGTTGGCCGCGAAGATGATGCCGAGGACCCGGTCCCCGTCGCGCACCGGCACCCCGAGGAAGTGCGACATCTGCGGGTGGGCGGACGGCCAGCCCTCGAACCTGGGGTCTTTGCGGATGTCCGCGAGCCGCTCCGGCTTGCCCTCGTTGAGCAGCACGGCGAGCATCCCGTGGCGGCGCGGCAGCGGGCCGATCGCCTGCCACTCGGCCGGGGTGATCCCGTCCACCACGAACTCGGCGAACGAGTCGCCCTCGTCGGGCACGCCGAGCGCGGCGTAGCGCGCGCCGACCAGCGACCGCGCCGACCGCACGATCACCTGCAGCACGTCGCGGACGGACATCTGCCGGGTGACGGACAGCACCGCCTGGCTCACCTGGTAGAGCTCATCCAGCCCATCGCTCATTGTTTCTCCTGTTCGCTCGCCTCCGGGGCGCTCTTGAGCCGGCTCCTTCCCTCGTCGCTCCTCCGTCGCTCCTGGGGTGGGTCCGGGGGGACAAATACTGCCCAGTCGCCGGCGCGCCCCTTTGGCTCGCTCACTTTCCTGACGTTAGCTCGGGTAGGCGTGTGCTGCATCGTACGGCGGTCCTACGACCATCGGCCCAGGACGTGCCGGACGCGGGACCGATGCGCCGGGGCGGGCCGGCGCCTAGCGTCGAGGACATGAGCAATCCGACAGCCATGATCACGGGGGCCTCCCGCGGACTGGGCCGTGCCCTGGCGGCCGGCCTGGCCCGCGAGGGCTTCGACCTCATCATCGACGCGCGAGACGCCGCCGCGCTCGAGGCCACGGCGGACCGGATAAGGGCCGCGGGCGGCACCGTGACCGCCGTGCCCGGCGATGTCACCGACCCCGCGCACCGCGCCGCCCTGCGGCAGGCCGCCGGGGCCGCGGGCCGCCTGGACCTGCTGGTCAACAACGCCGGGACGCTGGGCGCCAGCCCGCTGCCCGCGCTGGCCGATTACCCGCCCGACGAGCTGCGCAGCGCGTTCGAGGTGAACGTGATCGCGCCCATCGCGCTGACCCAGCTGATGCTGCCCCTGCTGCGCGCCAGCGGCGGCGCGGTGCTGAACATCACCTCGGACGCGGCCGTGGAGGCCTACGCCGGCTGGGGTGGCTACGGCGCGGCCAAGGCGGCCCTGGAGCAGGCCTCGAACGTGCTGGCCGCCGAGGAGCTGGCGCTCCGGGTCTGGTGGGCCGATCCTGGCGACCTGCGCACCGACATGCACCAGCTGGCCTTCCCCGGTGAGGACATCTCGGACCGCCCGGAGCCCGAGTCGGTCGTCCCCGCGTTCGTCAGGCTCATCTCGGAGCGCCTGCCCAGCGGCCGGTACCGCGCGGCTCACCTGATGCCGGTGGCGCCATGATCGCTGACGTCGCCCCGGCCGATTTCACGCTGGCCGGCTTCACCCGGCCCGATTTCACGCTGCCCGCCGAGCTCGAGGCGCATGACCCGCCCGAGGCGCGCGGCCTGGCCCGGGACGGCGTGCGGATGCTGGTCAGCCGCACCTGGTCCGGCGAGATCAGCCAGCACGGCTTCGGCGACCTGCCCGGCCTGCTGCTCCCCGGCGACCTGCTGGTGGTCAACACCACCGCCACGCTGCCCGCCCAGGTGCGGGCCGGGCGCGAGCTGGCGGTGCACTTCTCCAGCCCGCGCCCGGACGGATCGTGGCTGGTGGAGCTCCGGCAGGTCAGGAACAAGATCTCAATGCCGAACGGAAACGGTTCACCTGGTCAGCGCATCAGCCTGCCCGGCGGCGCGGTCCTGGTCCTGGAGGGAAGGGCGACCGCGCGGCTGTGGCGGGCCCGGCTCTCGGTCGCGGTGGTGCCGTACCTACTGCGATACGGCATCCCGATCAGGTATTCCTACGTGCCGCGCGAGTGGCCGCTGGCGGCCTACCAGACGGTCTTCGCACGCGAACCCGGCAGCGCGGAGATGCCCAGCGCCAGCCGCCCGTTCACGCCGTCGGTGGTGACCGAACTGGCGGCCCGCGGCATCCTGATCGCCCCGCTCACCCTGCACGCCGGCGTGTCCTCGCTGGAAGCCGGCGAGGATCCCTACCCGGAACCCTACGACGTGCCGCCCGTGACGGCCCGGCTGGTCAACCACGTGCGGGCGGACGGCGGCCGGGTCATCGCGGCCGGGACGACCGTGGTCCGCGCGCTGGAGACGGCCGCGCTGGGACGCGGCGACGGCCGGGTGGCCGCCGCGGCGGGCTGGACGTCGCACGTGGTCACGCCGGAGACCGGGGTGCAGGTGGTGGACGGCCTGCTCACCGGGCTGCACGAACCGCGTTCATCGCACCTGCGGATGCTGGCCGCGTTCGCCGGGCCTGAGCTGCTCACCCGGTGCTACCAGGTCGCGATCGGCGCCGGGTACCTGTGGCACGAGTTCGGCGATGTTCACCTGCTGCTTCCGTAAGGCCCGGGGCGTTCGGGTAGCCTGACCCCCGCGATGAATACTCCGCGGACCTCCCTGCTCATCACGCTGACCGGCCGCGACCGGCCGGGCGTGACCTCCCGGCTGTTCGCCGTCCTGGCCAGGCACCCGCTCAGCGTCCTGGACGTCGAGCAGGTGGTGATCCGCGGCCGGCTGGTGCTCGGGGTGCTGCTGGGCTGTGACGCGCTGCCCGACCTGAACGAGATCCACGAGGCGGTCGGCTCGCTGGCCCGCGACCTCGGCCTGGAGGCGGAGATCACCATGGGCTCGGCGCCGTCCGGCGAGCCCGCCCGCGGCGGCCGGCTGCACGTCACCCTGCTGGGCAGCCCGCTGGCACCGGCTGCCATCACCGCCATCGCGGGGCGGATCGCGGCCAGCGGGGCGAACATCGACCGGATCGGCAGGCTCGCGCAGCAGCCGGTGACCTGCATCGAGATGGACGTCTCCGGCGGGGACCCGGCCACGCTCCGCGAGGACCTGGCCCGCGCGGCGGTGCAGCAGGGGATCGACGTGGCGGTCCAGCGCGGCGGGCTGCACCGGCGCGCGCTGCGGCTGATCGTGATGGACGTGGACTCCACCCTGATCCAGGACGAGGTGATCGACCTGCTGGCCGTCCGGGCCGGCTGCGCCGCCGAGGTGGCGAAGGTGACCGCGGCCGCCATGGGCGGCCAGCTCGACTTCACCGCGTCGCTGCGGGAACGGGTGTCGCTGCTGGCCGGGCTCGAGGCGGGGGTCCTGGACGAGGTCCGGGCCGGGCTGCGGCTGACCGCGGGCGCGCGCACGCTGATCAGGACGCTGAGCGGGCTGGGCTACCGGTCGGGGATCGTCAGCGGCGGTTTCATCCAGGTGATCGGGCCGCTGGCCGCCGCGCTGGGCATCGGCTACGTGGCGGCCAACGAGCTGGAGATCTCGGGCGGGAAGCTGACCGGGCGGCTGCGCGGCCCGGTGGTGGACCGGGCCGGGAAGGCGGAGGCGCTGCGCCGGTTCGCCGCGGACGCCGGGGTTCCGCTGTCCCAGACGGTGGCGGTGGGCGACGGGGCCAACGACCTGGACATGATCGCCGCCGCCGGGCTCGGCGTCGCGTTCAACGCCAAGCCGGTGGTCCGCGACGCGGCGGACACCTCGCTGAGCGTCCCCTACCTGGACGCCATCTTGTACCTGCTCGGCATCTCCAGCGACGAGGTGGCCGCCGGAGCCTAGCCCCTCCCTACGCGGCTCCCGGAACGACATGAACCCCGGGTTTCACCGCCGTGGAACGGCGTGAAACCCGGGGTTCAGGCGCTTGGCCGGCCCGCCAGCCGGGCCGCTTCGCGGCGCTGCCGGCCGGGCCGCTTCGCGGCGCTGCTAGTCGGGCTGCTTCGCAGCGGGCGCGCGGTCCCCGGCGTCCTTGGAGACGGTCACCTCGGTGGCATCGGGCGCGGGGCTGGCGCCCTCCACCGCGGGCGAGACCGCCCCGGTCACCTCGGTGCTGGCCGGCGTGACCTCGCCGCCGCCCGCGGCGCGCCGCTTGGAGATCACGATCGCCACCACGATGATGATCACCGCGCCCAGGGCCACCCCGACCCGCAGGCCGGTGTTGCTGCTGTACTGCACCACGCTGGTCGCGATCAGCAGGGAAACCAGGTTCATCACCTTGATCAGCGGGTTGATGGCCGGGCCCGCGGTGTCCTTGAACGGGTCGCCGACCGTGTCGCCGATGACGGTCGCGGCGTGCGCCTCGGAGCCCTTGCCGCCGTGTGCTCCGTCCTCCACGAGCTTCTTGGCGTTGTCCCAGGCGCCGCCGGAGTTGGCCAGGAACACCGCCATCAGCACCCCGGCCGAGATCGCGCCGGCCAGGTACGCGCCGAGCGTGGCGTAACCGAACGCGAAGCCGACCGCGATCGGGGCGAGCACCGCCAGCAGGCCGGGGGTGATCAGCTCGCGCAGCGAGTCCTTGGTGACGATATCGATCACCCGGCTGTACTCGGGCTTCTCGGTGTAATCCATGATCCCGGGGTGAGTGCGGAACTGGTTGCGCACCTCCAGGACCACACCCTGCGCCGCCCGGCCCACCGCCATGATCAGCAGGCTGGCGAACAGGAACACCACCGACGCGCCGATGATCACGCCGACCAGGACCCGCGGCCGGTCGACCGACAGGCTGAAGCTGCCGGCGCCGGTACCGAGCGCCTGCTCGACGATGGTGCGGAAGGATCCGAACAGCGCGGTCGCGGCGAGCACCGCGGTGGCGATAGCGATGCCCTTGGTGATCGCCTTGGTTGTGTTGCCGACCGCGTCCAGGTGGGTGAGCGCCTCCGCGGCCTCGCCCTGGACGTCACCGGACATCTCCGCGATGCCCTGCGCGTTGTCGGTGACCGGGCCGAAGGAGTCCATCGACACGATCACGCCGACCGTGGTCAGCAGGCCGCCGCCGGCCAGCGCCACCGCGAACAGCGAGATGGTGGCGTTCCCGGTGGCCAGCAGGTAGGCGCCGAACACCGCGGCGCCGATCAGCAGCGCGGCGTACACCGCGGACTCCATCCCGGTCGACACGCCGGACAGGATGACGGTAGCCGCGCCGGTCTCCGAGCTGTTCCCGATGTCCTTCACCGGCCGCCGGTTGGTCTCGGTGAAGTACCCGGTCAGCAGCTGGATGGCGCTGGCCAGCGCGATGCCGATCAGCACCGCGCCGAACGCGATCCAGCGGGGGTCGCCGTGGTAGAACCGGATAGCCGGGTCGGTGACGCCCTGCAACTGGCTGAACTTCGATGGCAGGAAGGTGAAGCAGGCGATCGCCACCCCGATGACCGAGATCACCGCCGACACGAAAAAGCCGCGGTTGATCGCGGTCATGCCGCTGCGGTCGCCCGGCCGCGGCGAGACCACGAAGATGCCGATCACCGCGGTGATCACCCCGATCATCGGGATGATCAGCGGGAACACCAGGCCCTTGTCGCCGAACGCGGTCTTGCCCAGGATCAGCGAGGCGACCAGCATGACCGCGTAGGACTCGAACAGGTCCGCCGCCATGCCGGCGCAGTCGCCCACGTTGTCGCCGACGTTGTCCGCGATCGTGGCCGCGTTCCTCGGGTCGTCCTCGGGGATGCCCTGCTCGACCTTGCCCACCAGGTCCGCGCCGACGTCGGCCGCCTTGGTGTAGATGCCGCCGCCGACACGCATGAACAGCGCCAGCAGGGCCGCGCCGAAGCCGAAGCCCTCCAGCACGTTCGGCGCGTTCTCCCGGTAGATCAGCACCACCAGCGCGGCGCCGAACAGGCCCAGGCCGACGGTGAACATGCCGGCCACCCCGCCGGTGCGGAACGCGATCCGCATCGCGGGCCGCTCACCGCCCTCCCGGGCCGCGGCCGCCACCCGGACGTTGCCGCGGGTGGTCAGCGTCATGCCGACAAACCCCGTCACCGCCGAGAACAGCGCGCCGACCAGGAAGAAGATGCTGCGGCCCCAGCGTATCCCGGAGGTGTCGGCGGGCAGGATGAGCAGCACGAAGAAGATGATGACCACGAACACGCCGAGGGTCCTGAACTGCCGGCGCAGGTACGCCGCCGCGCCTTCCTGCACGGCACGGGCGATTTCCTGCATCCGCTGGGTCCCCTGGCTGGCCGCCAGTACCTCCCGCACCAGCGCGCCGGCCACGCCGAGCGCGAGCAGCGCGATGACGGCCACGATGATGACCCAGGTCAGGTTGGAGCCGCTCACGCTGACGGAGTTCGCCGCCGGCGCAGAGACATGCCTGAACATTCGACCTCCTGGAAAACCGAACGGTAGACGTTGCCGATCGGGACTAAACGAGTGGCCGGGAGTCTACGCACGCACAGGCTGAACCACTAACACCAGGCCATTCCTAACAATTTCGCGATCTTCTCGTGACCAATACGACATGCCAGTGTAACGGTTGGAGCTACTGCTGGTCACCGGCGGTCGCACGGCTGAACGGCGGGCCCGCCGCGACACGCGGATCGGGCCGGCCGCCGGGCCGCCCGGGTCTCAGGCCGTGGGCGCAGCCGACGGCCAGCTCATCCGGACGCTCACGCCGGAACTCGTCGACGAGACGCGCACGTCGTCAGCCAGGCCGGAGATCACGGCCAGCCCGAAACCGGCCGGGATGCCGGGGTCATCCGGGCCCTGGATCACGGCCGCGGCGTCCTGGCTCACGGCATGGCCGTTGGTGCCGGCCGGCGCGGCGGTGGCCGTGGGGGCGTGGTCACTCACCACGACGACGAACCGCTCTCCCTGATCAGTCATCTCGATCTTGACCGGCTCGGCCGGGCAGTGCCTCCGGTGCGCCTCGACCGCGCGCGAGCAAGCCTCGCCCACGGCCAGGCGCACCTCGTCAAGCAGGGCTTCGTCCACACCGCTACGCCGCGCCACCGCGGTGGCGACCAGCCGCGCCGTGCGGACATGCGCGGGCAGCGGGGTGAACGTGACTTCTACGGTGGCCATCTCGGAAGGTCTTCCGGGGACCGGCCGCGCTATTTCTCGGACTTCTTGGCCGCGATGGCCTCGTCCACCGTGTTGTGGATGCCGAAAACCTTCGTCAGCCCGGTGATCCTGAAGATCTTGAGTATGCGCTCCTGCGTGCAGACCAGATCCAGGGAGCCGTCGTGCGCACGCACTCGCTTCAGGCCGCCGACCAGCACTCCGAGACCGGTGGAGTCGAGGAACTCCACCTTCTCCATGTTGACGACGAGCTGGTAGTTGTTCTTGTTGACGAGATCGATAAGCAGCTCACGGAGCCGCGGGGCCGTGTAGACGTCGATTTCGCCCTCGACGTCGACGACCTCGATGCCGTCCTTGTTGTAGTGACCGAGCTTCAGGTCCACAAATCCTCCAGCGCCATCCACGGCGTCATCTCAGCGTCCCGCCCTGGCGCGCGGGCTCACCTACCAGAGCCTAGGGCGTGATCCTCTGCGGCATTCAACCACGCTCCGGTGTCATGTCTATACGAAATCATGACTCCGGGCATCCCCCAACGGGCGACACCCGGAAAATCTCCGGGCATCGCCGGGCAGGATGTCACACTGGAAAGGCTGTGTCGACACTGACCCCTCTCCCCCCGGCCGGACCCACGGAGCCCGTGGCGCCCGCGGCGGGAGCCGGCCCCGGGCACCCCGCCGTCTGCGTGGGCCCCGGCGGGGCCGGGAACCGTGCTCTGGGCATCCTGCTCGGTGACGAGCGGGCGGGCCGCCCGGTCCACGTCGAGCACATCCCCGCCCGTCCCGGCCGGGAAGCGCCCTGGCCTGGGTGGGTTCCCGCCGAGGTGACCGCCGCCTTCGCCGCTCGCGGCATCCGCGCTCCGTGGAGTCACCAGGCCCTGGCCGCGGATCACGCGCGGGCCGGCCGGAACGTGATCATCTCGACCGCCGCGGCGTCGGGCAAGTCGCTCGGCTACCTGCTGCCGGCGCTCACCGCCGTGCTGGCGGGTGACACTGTGCTCTATATCACGCCCACGAAGGCGCTGGCCGCCGACCAGCTCGCGTCGATCCGCTCGCTGGGCCTGCCCGGGGTGCAGGCGGCCACCTTCGACGGCGACTCGACCCAGGCCGAACGGGCCTGGGCCCGCAGCCATGCCAGGTACCTGCTGACCACCCCGGACATGCTGCACCGCGCCCTGCTGCCCGGGCACGCCCGCTGGTCGGGGTTCTTCAGCAGGCTCCGGCTCGTGGTGGTGGACGAGTGTCACGGCTACCGGGGCGTGTTCGGCTCGCACGTGGCCCACGTGCTGCGCCGGCTGCGCCGGGTGGCGGCCCATCACGCCCCGCCCGGCACCCCGCGGGACCCGGTCTTCGTGCTCGCCTCGGCCACGGTCGGGACTCCCGGTGCCTGCGCCCGGCTGCTCACCGGGCTGGACGCCGAGGAGGTGACAGAGGACGGCTCGCCGCGCGGGCCGCTGGCCTTCGCGCTGTGGGAGCCGCCGCTGACCGACGCCCGCGGCGAGGCGGGCGCCCGGCTGCGCCGCACGGCCACCGCGCAGGCGGCGGACCTGCTCGGCCGGCTGGTCAGGGAAAACGTCCAGACCCTGGCCTTCATCAGGTCCCGGCGCGGCGCCGAGGCGGTCGCGCTGGCCGCCCGGCGGTCGCTGGAGGCGCCGGAGGCGGCCGAGGCGAAGGTGGCGGCCTACCGCTCCGGGTACCTGCCCGAAGACCGGCGCCGCCTGGAGGCGGCGCTGTCCGACGGGCGGCTGGTCGGGCTGGCCACCACCACCGCGCTCGAGCTCGGCATCAACGTCACCGGCCTGGACGCGGTGCTGATCGCCGGGTGGCCGGGCACGTGGAGTTCGCTGTGGCAGCAGGCGGGACGCGCCGGGCGCAGCGGCCAGTCCGCGGCGGCGGTCCTCATCGCGCGGGACGACCCGCTCGATACCTATCTGGTCCGCCATCCTGAACTGCTGCTGCGGCATCCGGTGGAGGCCACCGTCCTGGACCCGGCCAACCCGTACGTGCTCAGTCCGCACCTGTGCGCGGCCGCGGCCGAAATCGCCCTCACCGAGCAGGACCTGGACATGTTCGGCCCGGCGGCCCGGCCGGCCGTCGAGGATCTCACCTGCTCGGGGCGGCTGCGCAAGCGGGAGGCGGGCTGGTACAGCATGCGCCGGGACGCGGCCCGGGCGGTGGACCTGCGCGGTGCCGGGCTAGCACCGGTCCGGGTGGTGGAGCAGGCGACCGGCCGGCTCATCGGCACGGTGGACGAGCCCTCGGCCTACCTGCTGGTGCACGAGGGCGCCATCTACGTCCACCAGGGCGACAGCTACCTGGTGACCACGCTGGACCTCGCCGACCAGGTAGCGCTGGTGGAGCCGTGCGAGCCCGACCGCACGACCGCCGCCAAGACCACGACCCAGGCCGGGATCCGCGGCGAGCTGCGGCGGATGAGCTGGGGCCAGGCCGGGGTCTGTTTCGGCGACGTGCAGGTGACCCGCCAGGTGGTCAGCTTCACCACGCGCCGCGCCGACACCGGCGCGGTGCTCGGCGAGACCCCGCTCGACCTGCCGCCCCGCTGCCTGCTGACCCGGGCGGTGTGGTGGACGGTGTCCGCCGATCAGGCCGGAGCGCTCGCCGCCTCGGGCATCGACCTGGCCGGCGCCGCCCACGCGGCCGAGCATGCCTCGATCGGCCTGCTGCCGCTGTTCGCCACCTGTGACCGCTGGGACATCGGCGGGGTCTCCGCCGCCGCCCACCCGGCCACCGGCAAGCTCACGGTCTTCGTCTACGACGGGCACGACGGCGGCGCCGGCTTCGCCGAACGCGGCTACGGCGCCGCCGCGGACTGGCTCGGTGCCACCAGGCAGGCCATCGCCGGCTGCGACTGCGAGGCCGGCTGCCCGTCCTGCGTGCAGTCCCCCAAATGCGGCAACGCCAACCATCCGCTGTCCAAGCGAGGCGCCGTCGCCCTGCTCGGCACCCTGCTGGCCGGGAGCAGCTGAGCCGCCGCCGGCCCGGCGCGCGCCCCGGGCAGCGGGAGGCCCGGTTAATGGCCCCCGGGCATATGCCGACGGCTCTACGCCGAAATTTCGGTAGGCAAAATTTGTGACCGGACTCGAGTGCGGGTCACCAGACGCTGTCCGCTTACACAAGTGCGTCAGGCGCCAGCCACTCGGGGGCACGCCAATTCGGCGTCGGGCTAACTAACGGCTTGTAACCGCTCAAGTGATAGGGATCACGAATTGCTGGTATGCCGAATCTCGAGGCCCAGCCCGCGGGAGCGACGCGAGCGGAGGCAGCGCGCTGCCGACCGGCCGGGCAGGCATGGCGCCGGCCGGGCAGGCATGGCGCCGGCCGGGCAGGCATGGCGCCGGCCGGGCAGGCATGGCGCCGGCCGGGCAGGCACGGCGCCGGCCCCGCAGGCAGGCGGTGGTCAGCGGCCCGGTGGCCGGGCCGCGGCGGTGGCCGCGGGCGACCGTCTGGCTGGCATCTGGCGGCAGCCCCGGCCGCGAGCCTGGTGCCGCCCGCGCCGCTGGCGGAGAGGCGACGGGCATGCCCGGTGAAGCCCGGGCCCGCGGGCGCGGTAGCAGGCCGGGCACCCGCCGGCGGTGCGCGAGAGCCTCAGGCGGCCCCGGGATTCTTCGGAGTTGACGGGGTACGTCCACCCGGTCACCCGCCCTGAGCAGGCACAGAGGCAACAGGAGCACCATCGGCGAGGCTCAGCGGCCACAGAAGCCGACACGTATCACAGGCGTATAAAAAGGAGGCGGGCGCCGCCGGGGGGGAGAGCGGCGCCCGCGCGCACGGTCCGGCCCTGGGGGGGGAGGCCGGCTCCGTCCTTATGGGTAAGCTTATCCGCAAAGTGCCCCTGTACGCGACCACAGATGCCGTTTTCTTCACCTGTGGCGTATCCGCTACAGTCGCCCCTTGCAGCGTCAGCCAATCGAATTAGAACATATGCGGAAGGGTCTGAGAAGGGTCTATGGCGAGATTGCTACCGCCAAGTAGACCCGATCCTTTACCACGTATCACTCTGTAAGAGACCAGAGAGCCGCAACGGCCTTACCCCGAGGTGCCCCGATCACTGTCAGCAAACAGCAGCCACATGCCGCGTCAACCCTCCTATCCAGCCCCTGAAGCGGCCGCCGGCCAGCCGCGTGCGCCGTGCGGCCGGGCCCGCGAGTCACTGGTTAACGGCATGTGACCGGGGGGACTGATTAAGATCACGAATTGATCACGTGACGGGCTTTGCAGCCTGGCGATTTCGTCGTAGAAAGGTGGTACGGACGCGGCAGCGTCCGGGCACGGCAGCCAGGTACCCACGCGCGACCAGCCGCGGGAGGCGTGTCAGGCCAGGCCGGACCGGTAGCGGCCGGGCTGGATGACAGAGAAGGTGCACGCTTGGTAGCCAGGCATGACGTGGCTTTCGCGGCGGCGCCCCGGCCAGGGGCGCCGCTCGCTGTCTGGGCCGGGGCCGGGATCCCCGGTTCCCTCCGCGGTCCCTGTGCTTCCTCAGGGGTCCCTCGGTCTTCTCTTCGTGCAATCATGACACTATAATCTGACGAATCGTCACACATCGGCATATAAGCCTCATGACGTCAATTAGCCGGACGTACCGGATCGCCGGCCTGCCCGGTACGCTCGCCGCCGCGGCGGCAGCGCCCGAAACGCCTTACATACCGGGGGTGCTGCCATGATGGCGGCCGACAACGCTAGCCTTACCTTGCCGGACATGAGCTAGCCCGAGGAGATATCGGACGCGGGCGCCCATTGCCGTGCGGGGAGCGCGGATAACTGGTCCGCACACGACGGGAGAGAGACTCGATGGTCCGCAGCGAAACACCGGGACCGGCCGGCGGCGATCAGTCACTTGGGGATCTCGTCGCCCTGGCCGCCAAGGACATATCCCAGCTGATCAGGTACGAGATCGACCTGGCCAAGACCGAGCTGAAGGGGGACGCGCAGCGGGTCGGCACGGCCGTCGTGCTGGTCGGCATGGCCGGCTTCGTCGGCTGCCTGGTCCTGGTCATGCTCTCCTGGGCCCTGGGCTACGGCCTGATCACGCTGGGCATCTGGACCTGGGCGGCCTTCCTCATCGTCGCGGGCGTGTGGGCGCTGGTCGGCGTGATCGCGATCGGGATCGCCTACCTGCGGATCCGTCACCTGTCCGGGCTGCGCGAGACGCGCAAGACCGTGACCGAGGGGATCGAGATGCTGCGGCCCGAGGTCCCCAGCCCCAACGGCCAGCGCCCGGAGATCGCCGCGCGCGAGACCCAGTGAGATGAGCGCGATGGCCGGCGGCGCCGACGCCGTGGTCCAGATCGGCGGCCCCTGGGCCCACCGGTCGATCTCGGCCAACGGCACCCGGTTCCACGCCGCCGAGGCCGGCGACGGTCCGCTGGTGCTGCTCCTGCACGGCTTCCCCGAGTTCTGGTGGACCTGGCGTCACCAGCTGGCCACCCTGCCCGGGGCAGGCTTCCGCGCGGTCGCGGTGGACCTGCGCGGCTACGGCGGCAGCGACAAGCCGCCCCGCGGCTATGACCTGGTCACCGGCGCCGCCGACGCGGCCGGGCTGGTCCGCGCGCTCGGCGAGGCGAACGCCATCGTGGTCGGCCACGGCCTGGGCGGCCTGATCGCCTGGACGCTGGCCGCCTACTACCCCAAGGTGGTCCGGCGGCTGGCCGTGATCTCGATGGCGCACCCGCTGCGGATGCGGGCCTCGGTGCTCACCGACCCGCTCGGCCAGGGCCGCCGCAGCGGCTACGCCATCGCGCAGCAGCTGCCCGTTCTCCCGGAGCGGCAACTGCTGCGCGATGGCG
>Ga0335078_10006852_pt1 | contig 16881 bp, 11 predicted proteins | sample Lox_Sample_32_FD_206711 | JGI IMG/M metagenome (GOLD analysis project Ga0335078, IMG submission 206711) | Soil microbial communities from Loxahatchee National Wildlife Refuge, Florida, United States - Lox_Sample_3.2 | ecosystem: Environmental > Terrestrial > Soil > Wetlands | place: USA... | reverse complement strand
GATTGCGAGGTACGCAACCAGATAGCTCCAGCCCAGAAAGCGAAACGGCCGCAACTTGGGCCAGAACAGCAGAGCGAACAAACCGGCGAGCCAGATGGGCGCTGCGATGGGGCTGACCACGAGCACTTGCTGAAAGAACCACTCAAATGGACCGAGGACGACGTCGCGCCCTTCGGCGCGAATGGCCCGGATCAACTGCAGAAATGGCCAGCCGTAGTGCCAGTTCCAGAGAATGTTGGGCAGGAAGATGAGGAACGCGACCGCGCCGCCGATCCAGATCCATTTGTTCAGGAAGACGCGGCGCTGCTCGGTGAGCAGTAGCCCAATGACGATACCGGCGCAGAAAATGGCGATTGTGTACTTCTCCTCGAGGCCAAGTCCCGCGGAGACGCCAAACCAGATCCAGTAGCGCGGATCATCTCTCTTAATGGCGAGGATGGCGAAGTAGGCGCAGCCCATCCAGAGGATGGGTTCGAGATCGTTGGTGCCGAGCAGGCCGCCATTCGAGAGATATTGCGGGGCAACTGCGACGCAGATCGCGGTTAGGATGAGGGCGTAGGTGCGTCCGCCGAGTTCGCGAGCAATGGCCGCAGCCTGTACAACAAGAAGCGCCGAAGAAAGCGCAGGAATGAAGCGAATGGCGCGCAGCGAATCGCCGAGCACGGCGCGCGAGACATGAATCAAGAAGGGAATGAGCGGCGGCTGGTCGACGTATCCCCATTGCAGATGCTCGCCGCACGACATGTAGTCGAACTCATCGCGGAAGTAACCGTAGCGGTTGTTGAAGTAGATGTGGAAGATGAGTTTGGCGAGGGCGATCGCCCAGATGATCGCCATCCCGTCGGCGAATAGTGACTTTTGATCGGACGCAGCGAGGGGCGACGCCTGCGAAGTGCTGGCCATGGGCCATCCAGCATAGCCGACCGGGCAAGAGCTTGTCAGGGCGGGGATCGGGAGGCAATGACAGCCGCTGGCGGAGGCGAGTTGCACTGGCAATTGACACTGCTGGAACGCCCTCCCTTCGCTCCGCTCAGGGTTCGGCGGGGCGGCTGAATGCGTCCGCCTCTACACAAGCTGAAGGTTGTCCCTTCGACTGATCACTTCGGTAACGTCCCCTGCTGACTCGCGTGTGTTTCCACCGTTTTCCATGTGCTACCGTTTTCTTTTAGCGCGTATTGGCGAAGGTTCTCAGTTCAAGTGCCTCCTGACAAGAACAAGCCGGGGATCCACATTGCGTGGACCACGATTACATACCGCAGTGTGGCCCTGCTGATCCTGGCGGTGGCCGCAGGCTTTTTCCTCTTCCTGCGGTTTACTTTTCCGCAGTTCACGCAGAACACACTCCAAAAAGCCGGTGATGTCACCAGCAAGGTATTGGAGAAAGTCGCTGGGATGGCGCCTCCGGCCACCACCGGAGCGGTCACGGCGCAGCAGGCGCACTTCACCGCGCTGGATGGAACGGTACGGGTCAAGAAAGGCAACAGCAACACCTGGACCGCTGCGGATTATCACATCCCGCTCGAAAAAGGCGACGTCGTCCAGACGGGTTCGGAAGGCATGGCGAAGGTTGTCTTCAACGACGGGACGAGTTACACGGTCAAGCAGGATTCACTGATCGTGATTCAGGAGAACTCGGCGAACGATCAGCAGCAGACGAACGTGGCTGTTGCAGTGAGCACAGGAACAGTCGATCTGTCGACCGCAACCTACAGCCAAGGGTCGAAATCGCAGGTGATTGTCGATGGTGCGACTGCCTCGCTGGCTCCGGAATCGGCGGCGCAGGTACACAACGATCCCGGCGCCGACCAGCACGAAATCTTGATGAAGAAAGGTACTGGCGAGGTCACGCGCAACGGCGAGACCGTGCAGTTGGCCAACTGGGAAAAGGTCAGCTTCCATGGGCAGGGGTCGCATCTGGAGAAGGCGAAGGAAACTGGGCCTCCGACGCCCATTGCCCCGGCGAATATGGCGCCGCTTTTTTCTTCGGGTGCCGCGACCAAGGATGTGGAGTTCTCGTGGACGCCGATGGCCAATGCTGCGGGGTACCGTCTCCGTATCTCCCGCAATCCATATTTTTCTTCTACACTGGTCGACAAAAAGGTTGGTACAGCGGCTGTAACGGTCACCAACCTCGGTGTGGGCGCGTATTACTGGGTCGTCCAATCCGAGGATGGCAGCGGCAAGGAGTCGGTTGAGAGCGAGAAAAACCGGTTTACGATCATCTCCAAGGACAAAGATACCGAGGCGATCGACCTGGAGTTGGATCCGTTTATTCAGCACGGGCACATGATCGAAATCACGGGTAAGACACAGATTGGGGCGCGAGTGATGGTGAATGGAAGCGAGGTTCCTCTGATTACCGGGGATGGCCACTTCCATTACTTCACGCCGCCGCTGCCGCCTGGAGAGGCTGTGATCACGGTGACGGCGCAGACTGCGCAGGGCGGAGTGAATACGCAGCAGCAAAAGATCATTATTCAGTAAGGAAAAGTTTCGAGTTTCACGTTTCAAGTTTCAAGCGCTGAGAACTATCGGTATCGATCTTTTTGACCCGCACGAAGGTTTTGAAACTGGAAACTCGAAACAAGAAACTGGTTTTGAGCAGGGTTGCCGGAAATCCCTTAGAATTAGGACAGCCAGCATCCCAAGAAAATTCAGCCGGGATTCCCGGGCAAGCAGCATTGTAGAAAGACGGACTATCTCGTCATGTCAAGCAACGGATTCCATTCAGGCGCAACCCGCAACCACAACCTCCGCTCGCTGTTCAGCATTTTCTCGAGCGACCTGGCGATCGACCTTGGCACTGCCAACACTCTCGTTTATGCGCGCGGCAAAGGTATCGTGGTCAACGAGCCCTCGATTGTCGCCATCAACAAGAACACGGGCGAAGTGGAAGCGGTCGGCAAAGAAGCGAAGGAAATGCTGGGCCGCACACCGGGCAACATCGTAGCCATCAAGCCGATGAAAGATGGCGTCATCGCCGACTTCAAAGTCACCGAGAAGATGTTGAACTATTTCATCCAGAAGGCGCACAACCGCAAAATGCTGGTGCATCCGCGGATTGTGATTGGCGTGCCTTCAGAAATCACGCAAGTAGAGAAACGCGCGGTCATGGACTCGGCGTATCGCGCGAAGGCGAGTGAAGTGCACCTGGTCGAACAGGCGATGGTGGCGGCGATCGGCGCGGGCCTGCCTATTACCGAGCCGTCCGGAAACATGGTCGTCGACATCGGCGGCGGCACCACCGACATCGCGGTGATTTCTCTGAGCGGCATCGTCTATTCGCGTTCGGTGCGCATGGCCGGCAACCAGATGGACGAAGCCGTCATGAATTACCTGAAGCGGAAATACAACCTGCTGATCGGTGAGCGGACGGCGGAACAGATCAAGATGGAAATCGGATCGGCGCATCAGCTCGACAAACCGATGACGATGGAGATCAAGGGCCGCAACCTGATCGAGGGCGTGCCCAAAACGATTACCGTCGACGACGGGGAAATCCGCGAAGCTCTGAGCGAATGCGTATCGACGATCATGAACGCGATCCGCGTGGCGCTCGAGCGGACGCCTCCAGAGCTCTCAGCCGACATCAGCGATCGCGGCATCGTGCTTACTGGCGGCGGCGCTCTGCTGAAGAATCTCGACAAGCGCATCCGCGAGGAAACCGGTTTGCCGGTTTCGATCGCCGACGATCCGCTGTGCAGCGTGGTGCTGGGAACGGGCAAGATGCTGTCGGACTTCAAGCTTTTACGTAAGATTTCGATTGAGTAGAAAGAATCAAGGGGCTAGGGGCTAGAGGTTAGGGGCTAGATAAAACCCGATCCCTAGCCCCTAGTCCCTGGCCCCTGGTTTATGGAATCCATCCTCGGTCGCTACAAAAATCTGATCTGGCTCGTGGCGGTATTGTTTCTGCAGGTACTCGGATTGGCGGTGCAGGTCAAACGCGGCGCCACCGACGGACAAGATACGCGGCTGATCCGCGTATGGGCGGTGGGTGCAGTCACTCCCTTTGAGCGTGTCCTGGTCTGGGCGCAAAACGGCACCGGCGACATCTGGCACAACTATTTCTATTTGCGCGGTGTGCGCGCGGAAAATCGCCAACTCAAAGAGCAGATTGAGCAGATGCGGCTGGAACAGGTTCGCCTGAACGAAGATGCCGCCCAGGCCCATCGACTCCAGACGCTGCTGGCCTTCAAAGAACAGTACGTTTCCAAGACCGTGGCCGCGCAGGTCATCGGATCAAGCGGCGTTGACTCATCGCGCGTCGTTTACATCGACAAGGGAGAGAATTCGGGGATCGCGCGGGATATGGCCGTCATCACGGCGGATGGAATTGTTGGCAAAGTGCTGCAAGTATATCCGTCGGTCTCGCAAGTGCTGTTGATCAGTGATCAGACCAGTGGAGTCGGGGTGCTGCTCGCGAACTCCCGCCTGCAGGGGGTTCTGGTCGGAACGGCGAGTGGGGAAGTCAGCCTCAACGGAATCATGAGCGACGAGAAGGTTCCCGCGGGTGAGGCCGTTTTGACCAGTGGTGGGGACCAGATTTTTCCCAAAGGCATGCCGGTCGGCACGGTCAGCAAAGTTGCCCTCGGCAAGGACCTGTTTTTGAGCATCAAGATCAAGCCGGCGGCCAATCTGAGCCGCTTGGAAGAAGTGCTGGTGCTGGTTGAGAAGAAGGAGCGGCAGGCAACTGCCGACGACAATATCCGTGTGCGGGCGGCGGACATTCTGGCCCAGCGCTTGCCGTCTGTTCCTGAGAAACCTGTCACAGATGGGAGTGGCGCCGCTGGAGCCGGGAAGCCGGCAGCAAACGCAGCCAGCCCGAACGGTGCGGCGAAACCTGCCGCGACGAACACGACTGCTTCGGCGACGAAACCCGCGGGTACGCCGTCCGCCACTAAGACTGCGGCTGCTACCTCCAATGCTCAGTCTCCCGCTGGAGGAACCACGACTGGCACCAGCAAGACCCCGCCGAAACCGAAGGTGCCGGCCATAACTCCGGTCGTAGCGCCATCGGAAGGAACGCAGCCCGAGCCGGCAATCACAGAGCAGAAACCGGCAACGCCTCCGGTGGTGCAGACTGCCCAGCCGCCGGATCAATCCACCTCACAGCCGCCACCGGACCCGAACAGCCCACAATAACGTGCCGATCACCTACACATCCGGGGAGCAGGTTGAGGTATACCGGTTCAGTATTCCGGTCACCATCGGCGTTCCGCTGCTGGCATTGTTTTTACAGGCTTTCATACCGTTGCGGTTTCCGCGATTTGCCGTCTACGTCGACTTGCCGCTGCTGGTGACGATTTTCTTTGCCATGGCACGGCGCAATCCGATTTCCGGCTTGCTTACTGGGGCTGTCATCGGCTTGGCGCAGGACATGCTGGGACACAGACCGATTGGCGTGTATGGAATCGCCAAAACTGTGGTCGGGTACGGAGCGTCGTCGCTGGGCGTGAAACTCGACGTGGAAAATCCAGGCGCCCGCCTGCTGGTCACCCTGGGGTTCTACCTGATTCATTCCGCTGTGTATTTCACGGTGGCCCGTGGGCTGGTGAACATGACCCAAAGCTGGAGTTGGCTGCATGGCCTTCTGGCAGGTCTCGCCAACGCCGTCCTTGGCGTCATGCTCTACTTTGTGTTGGATAAGTTCAAGCAGAGAACCTAAAATCAGTTGCCAGTCGTCAGTCTTCAGTATGGCGGCTTCCACCCGTGACTTCCGTTACCCTTCCGATTAACAGCCAAGCAGATGGAAGAAGTAGAATACTGGTAATCCGATCTTATTCCAGCGAGGATAGTGACACGTTGCGGCCTGAAGGCGCTCTCATCGGCTCTGACTGGCAATTGGCAACTGGCCACTGATAACTGATGTTTGGCCGCGACGAAAAAGTTTCCGGGATCCGCCTGACGGCGGCGCAGTACATCATCCTTGGCATTTTTCTGGTTCTTGCCTACCGCTTGTGGCAATTGCAGGTGATGCGCAGCGATTACTACGCGCTGGCCGCGGAAAAAAACCGCATTCGCAACGTGCCTGTCCTTGCGCCTCGCGGGAAAATTCTGGACCGCTACGGGCGGACGATCGTCGACAACTATCCGTCGTTTACCGCGCTCCTGCTGCGCGATTCGTCGCGCGATCTTAATGCCGATGCTGACCTGATTGCCCAGGGACTGCATCTCGATCCCAACGAAGTGCGCGCACGCATCCGCCGCTTTGCCACGATGCCGCAGTATCAGCCGATTTTCCTGAAGGAAGACATCACACCCGACGACCTGCAGTTCATTGAATCGCATCGCAACGAGTTGCCAGAACTCGATACGATCATGTCGCACCGGCGTCTGTATCCGCGCAACGGATTTATGGCGCACCTGATCGGCTATGTCGGCGAAGTCAGCGAAGACATGCTGAACCAGCCGCAGTTCGAGCTTTACAACCCAGGCGACGTGGTGGGCAAGTCCGGTGTCGAACTGCAATACAACGATCTGCTGATGGGCCGGAACGGATCGCGACAGGCGCTGGTCGACAGCCACGGACGCGAAGTCGGCAGGCTCGGCGAAACCGAAGCCATACCCGGAAGACCGTTGAAGCTCACGATTGATATTGATCTGCAAATCGCCGCCGAAGAGCAACTGCAAGGCAAGAACGGCGCGATCGTTGCCATGGATCCGCACACCGGCGAGATCCTGGCGATGGCAAGCGGGCCAACGTTTGATCCGAACGACTTTGCCGTTCGTGTCTCGCGTACGGATTGGAGCAAGCTCGTCAACGATCCTGATAAGCCCATGCTGAACAAGGCGATCCAGGCGCAGTTGGCCCCCGGGTCTACTTTCAAGATCATTATGTCGATGGCCGGGTGGCAGGAAGGCATTGCCCAGAACCTGCATGTCCACTGCAACGGCAGCGCCGATTTTTATGGCCGGAACTCCAAGTGTTGGGTTTTCTTTGAGCACCGAACCCACGGGGATGTCGACCTTACGAAGGCGATTTATCAGTCGTGTGACGTCTTCTTCTACACGCTCGCTGACAAACTAGGGATCAACAAGATTGCGAAACACGCGACCGATCTGGGCCTTGGGCAAAAGACCGGCATTGATCTGCCGCAGGAGGCCAGCGGCCTGGTGCCGTCGGAAGAGTGGAAGCTGAAGACTTTCCGCCAGAAGTGGTACGCGGGCGAGACGATTTTTGTCGGCATTGGACAGGGAGCCGTGACGGTCACGCCGATACAGCTTGCGAGAGCGATTTCTGCGATCGCGATGGGTGGGAAGCTGGTGGTGCCACACGTGACTAATCCCGTCGACCTGCCGCCAAATTACGTGGATGCGGCGCACTATCTGGACGTGAAGAACGTGGCTATCGATCCCGAAGGCTGGAACGTGATCACCGATGCGATGGACCGAGTCTTACTTCCGGAGGGAACTGCGCCGTCCGCCCATATTGCAGGCATTGACATTGCCGGCAAGACTGGATCGGCGCAGGTGGTTTCTCTGGAGAATCGCGCCAAACACAAGAACGATGCCGATCTGGCGCAGAATGGCTGGTTCGTGGGCTTTACGCCGAAGCGCAACCCCGACATCGTGGTCTGCGCACTTTTCCAAGGTGGAGAGCACGGCCGCCTGGCGGCACGCCTGGCGACACAGGTGATCAAGGCCTACGTCGAAAAGCAACGTCGGACACCGCAGAAGATGGTCGAGAAACCCAAGACCGACGGCACCGTCGACATTGGCGGATTGTGGAATGATTCTGAGCCCGGCGGCAGCACAGACGCACTGCGTGCGGGACGCGTCGCCATCGATTTGCCGAAGAAGCGGATGCCGTTGGCGACTGCTGCGCCCGGGGTTAATTGATCCACTAACTGGCAACTGGGTACTGGCAACTGAGAACTGATGTCCAGATACGTTTCATACCGCGATTTTGACTGGATTTTGCTGGGATTCGTGTTGCTGATATGCGGTCTCGGCGTGATGGAGATCCACAGCGCCACTGTGCACACCAAGTTTGCCGGAGCGCACATCAAGCAAATCTATTGGGTGGTCGGTGGCGTCGGGATGATGTTCCTGATGAGCCTCGTGAACTATCAGGCGCTGCTCGATCAGATTCACTGGTTCTACATTGCGGGCATCGCTTCGCTGATGGCGGTGATGGTGTTTGGGACGCGGGCGCTTGGAGCCAAGCGCTGGATCAAGATCGGAGGCAGTCACTTCCAGCCGTCGGAGTGGGTCAAGCTCATCCTGATTCTTGCCGTCGCCAAGTATTTCTCGGAAATGCGCCAGCGGGAGCTTTCCTGGTCGGACTTCATCAAGGGCGGAGCGATGGTAGGAGTGCCCATGCTGATGGTCCTGGCGCAGCCGGACTTGGGCACGGCGCTGACTTATGTTCCCATCGCGGTTATGGGCGTATTCCTCGGCGGGCTGCAATGGAAGCAAGGGCTAAGCGTGGCGCTGGTGATCATTGTGGGGATTGGGGCGGTTTTTATGGTCCCGAGGATCCACGTGCTGAAGGGCTACCAGAAGCAGCGTCTGACCAGCTTTATCGACCCTTCGCTCGACCCGAAGGGATCGGGGTACCAAGTTGAGCAATCCGAGATAGCGGTCGGCTCCGGAGGGCTTTGGGGCGGTAAAGGCTCGCAAACACACGGTGCTTTCCTGCCTGTGCCCCAAACAGACTTCATTTTCGCCGCGTTTTCCGAGGAACACGGATTCGTAGGCGCTCTTGGGGTTCTGCTGCTATACTTCATTGTGCTGATGCGTTTGACCCAGAACGCGCAAACAGCGCCCGACCGCGCTGGCACGTTCGTGGTGATGGGTGTGGTGGCTGTGCTTAGCTTCCATATCCTGGTCAATGTCGGCATGGTGGTCGGGTTTATGCCGGTCACCGGAATACCCCTGCCGCTGATGAGTTATGGTGGGTCTTCCGTGTTGTTTATGTTCCTGGCGCTGGGGATGGTTATGAATGTTCGGATGCGCCGCTTTGTGAACTAAGCCGAAAGCTGGGTGAGCCGGCTCAAGGCTAAAGGGTTCGGGAACAGCAGTTTAGACATGAGGAAGGCGGCAGGAAGCACTTGCTGCGAGTTGTTCGGTTCGTCCGAGACCGCAGCCCCAAAAATATCGATCGCCCTCGCGTTAAGGGGGCATTTTCGCCGGCCGGTTGTCAGTCAAAGGCCGGGCAGGATTGAAGCAGAACAGCCGGGCAGGGAACGGCCCCCCGACCCCTACAGGTCAGAGAGTGCGGTCACAACCCCGGCGGAACGAATGCGATACGTGCAAAAGATTCCCAAGATTTTGCAGCGGACCCGGCCAGGAGAATGCGTTTCTGGCCTGCGCCCTTCCTTGTTCAGGGCATCGCGGTCCCGGGCATCGCGCTCATCAATCCTCCCGTACAGCCACTGACTCCGCCTGGTGAATCCCCTCCGGTCGCATAACGAGCCGGCGGGAGCGGAGTGCCAATGAACAAAGAACTATTTGTCTCTTCCACGCCTCACGAAACGAAAGTAGGCCTGGTGGAAGACGATCTGCTCGCGGAAATCTATCTCGAACGCGAGAACGAATACACCTTAGCCGGATCTATCTACAAAGGCCGCGTGACGCGCGTTTTGCCGGGCATGCAGTCGGCATTCGTCGATATTGGCCTGGAGCGCGACGCGTTCCTTTACGTGTCCGACTTCATGGAGCTGGAAGAGCACGACGATGATTTGACGGATGCCATTCCGGCGAGTCGCGGCGTGCAGGATCTGCGTCCGCAGCCAGCGCGATCGGAAGCACCTGCCGAAGCATCGGCCACATCGGAAACCGAGGAATTGCCGGTTTCAGAGGAAGGTTCCGTTGAGGCGGATGCACTCGCCGAGGCGGCGCCTGCTGCCGCAGCCGCTGACAACGCCGAGGCAGCGAACGGGGGCGATTCGAACCGAGACCGTGGTGGATGGCGTGGAGGCCGTCGGGGACGTCGTCGTGGAGGCCGTCGCGATCGCTTTGATCGCGGAGAGCGCGGAGGTGATCGCGCGCCTGAACCGCGATTGTCACGGCCGGTTGAAACTTCGTCCCGGCCCGCAGGTCCCCCGGCTGGATATGAGCCGATTCTGTTACCGGGCGAATCAATTTCTAAGTATCAACGCTACTCTCAGCAGGCGCCTGCAGAAGAATCGCATGCGGCCGAGACGGCAACCGAAGTCGTGACCGAACTGGCAGCGGAGGCGGCAGCACCCTTAGCGGCAACCTTCCCAGAGGACGAGCCAATTTTTGCATCGAGTGCGGCTGTGGCCGAACCGTTGCACGAGGAGCATGAATCGATCCAGCCATCGCAAGAGGAGCCCGCTGAATCCGCTTCGACGTCGGTCGAGTGGAACCGTGAGCTCCGCGCCCCTGAGGAGCCGGCGTTACCAGCCTTGGGTTGGCCGGGTGAAACGCGAGTGGTGGAAGAGGTTACGGAAGAAGTCGAGCAAGAAGCCTCAGCTCCGATTTCCGAGCCGGTGGAAGAGCATATCCAGTCTCCGCGTGCAGAGCAGCCTCCGGCCTTCGCCGCTCCGGGCACCATGGAAGAGGAGACCATCGACGAGGAGGAAGCAGACACAGTTCACTACCAGACTTCCTCGGACGACAGCTATGACGAATTCGAGGAGGAAACGCGGGCGGCCGAAGGTCACTTGAACGGGGATGCCCGCGAAGCAGTCTCGGAGATTCACCTGGAGTCGTTAGTTGATACCGGCGAGATGACTGCCGTTGACGCCGCTCCCGCAGAGGCCGAAGAAGACCGCGAGGAGATCGAACTCGAAGAAGCCCAGGAACAGGCTGAAGCGTTGCTCGACGCTGAGGCCCGCGGCAACGGCACGGTGGACGCCCGCGCCGAAGTTCGAGCTCCGTCGGCGACTGCAGGCTACACGCAACGCTCGCAGCGCCAGCGTCCTGGCTATGACCGGCGCGATCGCAGCCGGCGAGGTGGTGGTGGCGGACGCCGCTTCCGTCGCCGCGAGTCAGCACCGGTTCCCTTGATCAGCGATCTGCTGAAAGAGGGGCAGGAGATTCTGGTCCAGATTGCCAAGGAGCCCATCGGCAAGAAGGGCGCGCGCATCACCAGCCACATCGCGCTACCCGGACGATTCCTGGTTTATATGCCGACGGTCAATCACACCGGGGTGTCGCGCAAGATTTCGTCTGAAGAAGAGCGCCAGCGTCTGAAGCGAATTATTCTGAGCGAGCGCGAGAACGGCCACGGAGGTTTCATCGTCCGCACTGCCGCGCAGAGTGCTTCAGAAGACGAATTGCGCGCGGATATCCGCTTCCTGAAGGGCTTGTGGCAGGACATCAAGAATCGTGCTGAGAACTCGAAACCGCCGGCCTTGATCTATCACGACCTTAACGTCGTCGAGCGTGTGCTGCGCGACCAGGTGACGTCCGACTTCAACGTGATCTGGGTCGACACCGAAGCGGAATACGAACGCATCCTGCGCTTCTTCAACCGCTTCCAGCCGGCCATGGTCAAGCGCGTCAAGCTTTACACCAAAGAGACGCCGCTGTTCGAGCAATTCGGCCTGCAGGAAGAAATGAACAAGGCGCTCAAGTCGAAAGTGTGGCTGAAGAGCGGCGGATACATCGTCATCAACCAGACTGAAGCGCTGGTGGCGATCGACATCAACACAGGTAAGTACGTCGGCAAGACGCAGCGCCTCGAAGACACGATCGTCAAGACCAACGTGGACGCGATCAAAGAAATTGTGCGCCAGGTCCGGCTGCGCGATCTGGGCGGCATTATCATCATCGACTTCATCGACATGGATGAGCGCCGCAACCGCCAGCGCGTGATGCAAGCTCTCGAAGAAGAGCTGAAACACGATCGGGCTCCGTCGAAGACCTTGCAGTTCAACGATTTCGGATTGGTAGCGATCACCCGCAAACGCGTGAAACAGTCGCTCGAACGCACGATCGGAGCGCCGTGTCCGTACTGCCAGTCAACTGGCTATGTGAAATCGGTGACCACGGTGTGCAACGAAATTTACGTCGAGATGCGCAAGATCGCCAAGCACCTGGAGCATGAAGACGTGATGCTGCGCGTGCATCCCGATGTCGCCAAGGAACTGAAGTCGAACAATGCGAAGCTGCTGAACGAGATGGAAGAGCTCACCAAGCGCACCATCATCGTGAAGAGCGATCCGGCAGTGCATCAGGAGCAGTTCGATATCAATTAGTCCTGAGCCGCGAGTCGCGAGCTGGGAGCAAACGAAGACGAGCGATCAATCGCCCGTCTTTCTTTTGGTATCTGAAAATGCTCCACGAGTGGAGAAGAAACTTCAAGCGACTGGGGGAGTGACTTTAATGGAGGTTGTTCAACGCGTACCGGGAGGTTGGCACGCCATCGATGTTCCTCCGACCTACTTCCACTGGATCTTCTTGTACTTTGGATCGTAGACTCGTTCTCCCCATTCGCTATCTGCGTACGAAGGATCGGCGATGGAAATTGCATCCAGCCTCGCGCGATCACCTACCGGCGCGCCCTCCTGTGATCCGGCGGCATTTCTAATTACTTTTGTGAAGAATGTCACCACGCTGCTGCCAGTTTCGTACGAGTTGATCATCACAACTGCGTCGGGGATATTGATTACTATCCCTCTTCCCTTGAACCCGAGTCCGTTGCTTCCGAATCGTTTGCGAAGGTCACTCAGCGTTGTGACTCCAAACTTGAGGTTGTCAAGGTCGCACTCAGTTGTTTCGTCACCGCCGCCCCAATCGGATTCGATATACACGATCTTGCCAGCCTCGTTTGCCGTTATCGAGAGCTCATTGCCATTTGCAAGATTCCATTTCTGCACAATAAGAGACTTGTACCTGTCTGTCGCGGCAGGTGTTCCTAATGCGGCCAATCGAGACACATCGTCTCCGATGCGTAAGTTCGACAAACTCTGCGCCTGAACGGTAGGCCGCGTCCAATGAGCCAAAACGACCATAGACGTGAGAATGATTAACGCCTTCGTCATGAGTAAGACTCTACGCCCATGGTCGAGTTTTCGCTATGTGAGCACTACTGACGACTGTCGAAGAAGGAGTTGGCACTCGCCATGTTCGCCGCAGTCGGCGAATTGGCATGCTGGGGTCAATTGGGGGAAAGATTGAAAATCCCAGAATATGCTCTAGCTCACGTTAGCGAGGGTCTTTACAGCGACGTCCGACTGGGCACGCAGCTTGTTCACCGATTCGTGGATCGATCTGGCGGCTGCACCCGAACCGCTCTGTTCGGCTGACTTGGCCACGCTGCCTGCTTCTTCGGTCGAGCTGCTGGCCATGTCGAGCAGCACCACAATCGAGTCGGCGTGCAACTTCCACAGGGATGACATCTTCTGGCTGCGCTTGAGTTCTTCCAGTTCGGTGCTGATGCGGGCTGAAATCGAAACCATGCGGATGAGCGTGCGTGCGACCTCGGCGCGCAAGCTCTTTTCTTCGAGGAACGCAGCGCTGTAGGCGTCGGCTTCGGGCGCGGTCAGCGTGAGGTTGAAGAAGCGCATCGGAACGACTTGGCGATATTTGGGATCGGCAACGCGGACGAACACGCGAATCGATTCTTCAACGCGCCGCAGTTTGCCCTCTTCCGCAGAAAGCTGTTGCGCGGTGATGGTCGGCGGCTGGAACACGGGCACCGGGGCTGGAGCCTTGGCCGCGGCGGCTTTGGCAGACTTGGCAGGCTTTGGAGCAGCCGCTGCGCTGCCTGTGGCCCGCGTGCTCTGTGCCGCCGGAGTCAGCAACGAGCGCCGGATCGGCGGCCGCCGGTCGAGTTCCTTCTTCAACTTCGAAACGCGGCGGAATTTCTCGAGCGTGCTGCCGTAATCGGCTTGCAACAAGGATTTTTCTTCGATCGCCGCCACGTGCTCGACCGTGACTTCCACTCCGTCGACCGTGGTCAGAATCGTACCGCCCATTTCCTCCAGCGCCTGGCCGAAGGTTTTGATTTCAGTCAGCGCCTTGGCGAAGAGCTCGTCGAACTTCTTGCCAAACGTCGCGTTGTAGGCCGCAACGGTTGCGAGTACTCCGGGATGGTAGAACGAAGAATCGAGCCACTGCTTCAGTTCGCGCACGCGCGCGATCATGCCCGAGTCCATCAGCGCATTGAAATCGCGGAAGCGGTTGACTTCTTCGAGGAACGGATCGAAGCGCCGGAGCAATTGAACGTGCTCTTCGGGAAGAGACGGTACGTCGGTGTCCGCGAGGATTTCGATCAGCGCGATCTCGAAGGGCGACAAAGGCAGCGCGCCGTCGAGGCCGTAGCCGCTCTGCTCCCACTGCCCGGGCACGCGTGGATGCCGGTACAGGAACGTTGCGACCACGTCTGTCTTATCGCGGTTGACATCGCTGGCTTCCCGGCGTCGAACGAAATACCGCAGTAGGGCTTCGGCAACTTCAGAGTCCGTATCGGGAGTCATCGCCTGGCGCAGCATCGCAGGAGTGATTGCCATGTCGAGCAGGTGCAGCCAGCGATACATCCGCGACAGAGTGTTGGGTAACTCACGCTCGGAATGGCGCAGCGCGTCTTCGTCGAGACCACTCGGGATCGGCACGTCGCCGCCGAGCGTGTCGCGCAGGAGTTTCTGATACAAGCCCTGAACGGTCGCCAAAATGGCTAATTCAAACCGAAGATCTTCGGCCAAAATGCCCTCGAGAGCACAAGAGTTCCCTTTAAAACTTTACTAATGTTCAAGTAAAAACGAAAAGTTACCAACGGTGCAAGTTACCTCTGGAATGGGTTCTGGAGGGGGAGGGGAAGGGAATTTTCGGAAGTACATGCACTTCCGGGCGAGTTGCTGCTAGAAGACCACAGTTTTATTCCCGTATACGAGCACGCGATTCTCCACATGCGAGCGGACGGCGCGCGAGAGCACGACTTTCTCGAGATCTCGTCCTTTGCGGATAAGATCTTCGACCGTGTCCTGATGCGAGACGCGGACCACGTCCTGCTCGATGATCGGCCCGTCGTCGAGGACTTCGGTGACGTAGTGGCTGGTGGCCCCGATCAGCTTCACTCCGCGCTCAAACGCCTGATGGTACGGCCGCGCTCCAACAAAAGCCGGAAGGAATGAGTGATGGATGTTGATGATCCGTTGAGGATAGCGGTTGACGAATTCGTTCGACAGAATTTGCATGTATCGCGCGAGCACGAGGAAGTCCGGCTTGTGCTCGTCGAGGAGTGACCTGATTCGGACTTCGGCGTCGGCTTTATTGTCCTTTGTGACGGGCACGACGGCGTACGGGATTTTGTAGAAATCAGCGACGGCCTGATTGTCCGCGTGGTTGGAGATGATCAGCGGGATGTCACAGGCCAATTCGCCGTTCTGGTGTCGATAAAGAAGGTCGACGAGGCAGTGATCGAACTTCGAAACCAGAATGACCATGCGCGGCCGCTGAGAGGATTGCGCCAGGCGCCACTTCATCATGAAGGTTTCGGCGATCGGCGAAAAGTGTTTTCCGAAGTCTGCCAGGTTGATGTCGAAATCTTTGGGATCGAATTCCACGCGCATGAGGAACAAGCCTGACTCTTCGTCGCCGTGTTCGTCGGCGTGCAGAATGTTTCCGCCGTGGCGGTAGACGAAGTCGGCGATGGTCGCGACTTCGCCCTTGCGGTCGGGACATGAGATCAGCAGGATGGCGGAGGATTTCATCTCGAGCTTGGGGCTAAGACCACAGCTGCCACCATTTCTTCGGTGGCGTTTGAGGCTGAGCCGAAGCGCCCGGCGTCTTGATCCGGCTGCGGAGTTCCAGAATTTCTCCTCGTATTTCGTTTAACAATTCTTCAGATTCGGTGATTTCGTCTAAGCGGCTGATCTCTTCAAGCTTATCTGCAGCCAGCGAGAGATGGCGGTTAAGGTCAGAGACCGGCCACGTATAGACACGCCCAAGCAAAAGCACGACGCTTGCGGCCGCGCGGACTTCCTCGTGGAAGTCCGCTACATCTAGCTTGAGAGTTTCTTCGACATGTTTGGCGAGGTTGGTTTTGTCGAATAGATCACCAAACCAATCCGCAGCTCCGTCATTGTCCCATGGCAACTTGCCCCATGTGCCCATAAGCCCAGCCTTTCTTTTTAGCACCTAACGCTTCAGCGTCCTCGAAATTTCTCTTGCCGCATTTGCTCCCGAGCCACCAGTCAGTCCCGCGCCCGGATGCGTGCCGCTTCCACACAAATACAGGTTGTCGATCGGAGTTCGATACCGAGCCCAGTCCAGCAGTGGACGCATGGTGAAGAACTGATCCAGCGCCAGTTCGCCGTGGAAAATCTGTCCCCCGGTGAGGCCGTATTTTTCTTCCAGATCCTGCGGCGTGATGATCTGATGCGTCAAGATAAGTTCCGGCAGATTGGGTGCGTATTGTGCGAGCGTCTTCACGACCGTCTGCCCGAGTGCTTTGCGCTGCTGCTCCCAGTCTCCCTTGAGTTTGTAGGGCGCGTACTGCATGTAGACCGACATCACATGTTTGCCTTCCGGCGCAAGCGTCGCGTCCGTCAACGAGGGAATGGTTGCTTCCAGATAAGGCTGGCGGGAGAAATTTCCATATTTCGACTCGTCAAACGCACGCTCGATGTAGTCGATCTCGTGACCAATGTGAATGCGTCCGCGGAGTGCCGATGTATCGCCGTTCTTCAGCGCGGTGAACTGCGGAAGACCGGAAAGCGCGAGATTCACTTTCGCCACCGTGCCATTTCCACGGTAGTGCTGCAGTTTCTGGACGAAGTCAGGAGAGAGATGGACCGGGTCGGTGAGCTTGAGCAGCGTGCGCTTGGGGTCAGCATTCGAGATGACCGCCTTGGCAAGAATCTCTTCTCCGGTCGAAAGCAACACGCCGGTCGCGGCCCCGTTCTTCACGTGAATCTCGATGACCTCGACGCCGGTGCGAATCTCAACGCCCGCTGCTTTGGCGGC
>Ga0335078_10006850_pt1 | contig 16885 bp, 14 predicted proteins | sample Lox_Sample_32_FD_206711 | JGI IMG/M metagenome (GOLD analysis project Ga0335078, IMG submission 206711) | Soil microbial communities from Loxahatchee National Wildlife Refuge, Florida, United States - Lox_Sample_3.2 | ecosystem: Environmental > Terrestrial > Soil > Wetlands | place: USA... | reverse complement strand
CCCTGCATCGCGTAGTCGCTGAGCGCGCGTGATGTCGAGTTGGGTGCGCAGTTTTTCGCCCTGATTGCGGTCGAAAAAGCGCAGGGGAATGCTGATGCTTAACCCGAGGGTGTTGATCGCCTCCGGGTTATTGAACGAGCCGTTGTGTGTGTACCATGCGCTTAGGGTTGGATCGGTGGACCCGTTGGCCATCGCAAGTCTGTGGTCGACTTGCGCCTTGTCGATGGTGGCGACGGCCGCTTTGAGGTCTGGCCTGGTATCGAGAGCGACTTTCCTGACGTCGTCGCGTGGCAACAGCTGATCATTGAAGTCGTAGGGCCCGGTTACGTCGACTTGATCGATGGGTGTGCGGGCATTCAGCAGAGCCAGCAACTGGATTTTGGCGTTTTCCAGACTTTCCTGGGCCGCCTGCAGGTCCGCTTCGTATTGCACTCGCTGCAGTTCCAGGCGATCAAGGTCGATTTGCGCAATATCTCCAGCCTGCAGGCGACTTCGGCTGATCTCCAGCACGCGGTCGTAATAGGTGATGTTATCTTTCGTCAACTGAAGCACGGCCTTGGCTTGCAACGACGACACAAACGCGGTACGCAAATTGAACAGCAGGGTTCTCTCCAGGTCGGCATGACTCGATTCTGTAATGAGAGTTCCCATTTTCTGACTCTCCAGCCGCAACTCCCGTTTGTGCCGGCGCTCATAGAGGTAACTAAGTCCGGGTGAAATATCCGTGCCGGCGAGGGGCTGCCAGACGCCTTTGTCGGGCGCGATTTGTGTGCCATCCGCGGTGAGAGTGAATGTCGGATTCGGACGCAGGAAAGCCGTAATCTCCTGCGCTTTCGACTCGTCGATGTTCAACTTGTCCGCCAGCAGGGTTGGATTGCCCGTTTCAAAGCGATTGCGAACCTGTTCCCAGGTCAGCGCCTGAGCGTAAAGGCGCGGGTACGCACTCAACAACAGAACCAGCGCGGAACCGTGCCAAAGTGCCCTTTGCATTCGCCTGCTCCGTGATCCAGTCGTAGACCCTGCCGCCGCGCCACGCAGCAGTGGTGGCTCAACGGCCCAGAGTAAGTTCAAGACTGCATAGTTGAGTAGCTAACGTGCGATCAGCCAAGATAGGCGGGTGGAGCGCGGGACCCACATTGATTCAGGGGAGCAGAGGGAAGTGAAAGAAGGGAAGAAATCAGCACCACTCCGCAAGCTACCTCGCAGCGGCCATATCCGGCAGAGAGCGTTGGCCGTACCAGGAAGCTCCCCGCATGGGAGAGCCAGATCGCAGAACGATCGCTGTTCAGTTGCTTCGCTGCCCGTCGCGAACTCGATTCCTCAATGTCGGCCTGCATGGGGTGCAGGTCGTCGGTTGCCGAGATTACTGGAAACAGAAGAAGCAGGACGGAGCCCAGAATCACAAAGGGCATGGCACGACCGAACCCACGAGCGGGGTGGATGCATTGCGCGTCTCGCCGCCAGATCCAGACTGCCGGCAACGCGAGCAGCAGCCATGCCACGTTCAGCAGAAGTTCCATGGTTCGATCCGATACCGCTAACTATATCAAGAAACAACCTAACCTGTTCTTGTTACGCGGCTGCAAAGCCCACGCATGCAAACACTCTGGACCCTGTACTTCCGAAGGCAGCCGCGAGCGTCCCCCAGTGCTTGCCTGCGCACGCGGGTTGAGGAGATGTGTATCCAGCCTCAAGCATTTGATCCAGAGTAATTTCGAGAATGGTTCCACGCCGGTATTCTTGGGTCGCGGAGAGACGACCGATTCCCGCTTTTGTAAAATCTCCGCAAAAAAAGAAAGCGTTCGGATACGAAGTTGCTAGTTCGCTTCACTTTCGAGGCCTATAATCTGGCTAACGGAGTCTGGGGGCATCGGATGAAGTCTACCCGTCGTGTTTACCCGTTCGTCCTTTTCTTGTTCACGGCATGTGCTCTTGCCCAGAGAATGGGGGGAGGAGGAACCCGTGGGACGATCGACCCTACCAGCGGGATGCCAGATCCCTCGCGCGGAATCTCTACTGCCAATCCGAGGATGGGAGCCTTCATTTCTGGGAAAGTCACCCTGGATGACGGCTCTGAGCTGACTGAAGCGGCGGCGATCGAGACCATCTGCCATGGCCAACGCCATGTGGTAGCCTACACGGACCGCCGCGGCGGGTTCACTTTTCAGCTCGGAGATTCGAACTCCGGCAATGGCGATCTGAGCGATGCCAGCAGCTCGATCACCACGCACTCGGGCCTGCAGCCATCCGGCAACTGGCAGGACTGCGAGGTTCAAGCAATCCTGGCCGGCTTCACCTCCGACCTCGTGGAATTGAGCAGCCGCATGGTCGCGCTGGAGAATTCCGACCTCGGAAGACTTGTGCTCCATCGACTGGAACATGTAGACGGGACCAGCATCAGCGTTACCAGCATGCTTGCGCCCAGCGCCGCGAAGAAGGCGCTCGAGAAGGGTCGCGAAGCGGAGAGAAAAGGGAAGTGGGACCAGGCTCAGCAATTTCTCGAAAAAGCCGTTGAGATTTATCCCAAGTATGCTGTCGCCTGGAGCGAGCTAGGAAGTGTGCAAGTCCACAATAACGATCGCGCCGCGGCCAAGCATTCCTTCGAGCAGTCAGCGTCGGCCGACCCGAAGTACGTGAACCCTTACGAGGGCCTGGCCCGGCTGGCCTTCGAGGCCAGCCAGTGGAACGATGTGGTGCAGGCCACCAACAATCTGTTGACCTTGAATCCGGTGAATTTCCCAGACGCCTACTTCTACAACGGAGTGGCTAATCTCCACCTTCACAATCCGGACGCAGCCGAGAAAAGCGTCCGCCAGGGGCTCCGCGTGGACGACCAGCACCAGATTCCGAAAATGGAATATCTTCTGGGCATGATCCTGCTGCAGAAGCAAGATTATCCGGGTGCCACTGAGCACATGACCGAGTACCTGCATCTGGTCAAAGACCCAGCCGATATTGCCGAAGCCAACAAGGAGCTAACCGAAATTGCTCGGCTTTCTGCCAGCCCGAGCTCCGCCAAGGTCACCGACAAGAAATAGTTCTCTCTCGCAGTTGAGGCCGCCAAACCGGCCGTCAATAAGCCTCAAGCAACTCCCCAAAGCTGCGCCACAACGTAGAAAAGCACGGCTCCTGCCACTGCCACTCCGAACGGGACCTTCAGCGATTCTGGATTCTCCAAAGAGACCTCCGGCCCGGGAAGGTGGAAGCTGAAAAAAGCTGCCAGCATATGCGTGATGTTCCTCAGAGTCTGGCGCACCCTTCCTTTCCAGACAATGAGAATGAGCGCCATGACTCCAGCGATCAACACCGACAAAAACAATACCGCGAGGAGACGATGGGGTCCAAGAAAGGCGCCGAGCGCACCCACCAGCTTCCAGTCTCCGGCGCCCAGGCTACGAATCAAGACAAAGGGCAGCAGCAAAAGCAGGCCGAGGCCTGCTCCCAGCAGCGACTCTCTGACCCCCATCCATTTGCCTTCCGCGAAATTGACCCCGATTCCCAACACAAGGCCGGGAACAGTCAGCCAGTTGGGAATCCGTCGTGTGCGCCAGTCACTTATTCCCGCGATGGCAGCAAACAATCCGGTTAGCAAGAGTACGCCGTGCCGGATTATGGCCATGGAACCGGAATAAGGTAGGAGTATGAGAATAGCCGGTTCTTGGTCAAAGGATTTCTACCCGCAACCAACGTGATCAAGTTACGCGCGGATTCTCACATACGGGCTGCGTCAAGTCAACGCACCGCTCCTCAGGCACTCCGACAGCAACGTGGGTTTAGCGCGAATCGGTGCGCAGCCGAGGGATCTGCACCTTTACTCAAGCAAAGAAAAAGACCCGGTTGCCCCGGGCCTTGAAAGCAAAATTGACGAATTTTATCGACTCAGTGGATGCGGGTTGGTACGCTCAGCAACGATGCGCCGAGCATTGTCCGCCAGGGCTTTCGCCTGGGGCATGAGATCCAGTGCCTTGATAACTTCAGGGTCGGTTTCCGCCTTAACCTTCAAGCCTTCTTCCTGCCCGAACGCATCGACGAAAATCTCGCTCTTGATGCTCGAGCGCACCCAGTCGTTGTTCTCCGCCAGATCAGCCTCGGTGTAGGAGATCTTCTCCTCGTCCAGGAACTTGCGGAAATCCTGCATGGTGTTGTCGTCCACCTCGAAACTCTTGGTGGGATGGTGGTTCACCGTGTAGCGCTTGGCAAAATTGAAGAAAGCATAGTGCTGCAGCAAGTCGTCCTGGAAGTGGTTGGTTTTTACCGGAGGAATATTGACGTCCGGCGTGATGCCGCCACCACCATAGACCGTGCGGCCGCTGTCGGTAAGCTTCACCTCGTGGTTATTGGTGCCGTTGTTCTCTGTGTCCCGGTCGAAGTAGTAATCATACAGGGACACATTGGAGTAGTCGCGCTGAATCAACCGGCCACTGGGGGTGTAATACTTTGCTGTGGTCAGCGCCAGCCCGGTGTTTTCATCGAGCGGGTAAACCGTCTGAACCAGCCCCTTGCCAAACGTCGTCTCCCCCACGATCAAGCCACGATCATGGTCCTGAATCGCACCCGCCACAATCTCTGCCGCCGACGCCGTGCCGCGGTTCACCAGCACCACCAGCGGATAATCCTTGCCGCCGTCTCCATGGCTTGCGACATAGCGCTTCTCCGGGGAAGAACGGCCGTGGTGAGAGACGATCAGCTGGCCTTTGTGTAGAAACTTGTCGGCCACGCCCACACCTTCACTCAGCAAGCCACCCGGATTCTGTCGCAGGTCGAGAATCAGGCCCTTCAGATCTCCCATCTGGTCGAGCGCATCCTGTACTTCCTTCTCAGTAGTCTCATTAAACCCGCTGACGTGCATATAGCCGATGCCCGGCCGGATCAGGAAATGCAGATCGACGCTGTAGCGCGGAATTTCGTCGCGCACCACCGCAAACTCAAGCGGCTTTTCGGTGCCCTCACGCATGATGGTGATATGAACCGTCGTTCCCTTTGGCCCTTTGAGCAAGTCAGCCACGTCGCCTGTGCTCATGTTGTCCGTCGGCTTGCCATCCACAGCGACGATCACGTCGCCCGGCCGAATGCCCGCCCGGTAGGCTGGTGTACCCACAAACGGGGCGATGACAATGACTTTGTTATTGCGCGGGCCGACAGTCATGCCTACGCCGTAGTACTTGCCGCGTTGATCCTCGCGAAGCAGCGCATAGGCCTTGGGATCAAAGAAATTGGAATGCGGATCTAGGACATGCAACATGCCGGGAATCGCGCCGTTGTAAATCGCTTTATCCGGGCTGACCGGCTCTGCGTAGTTCTGCTCGACAATGCTGTAGACCTCGGTAAATTGGTGTAAGCTGTCGCGCACATCAGCGTCGCCGCCGGGGGCTGCCGACGGGTTGATCTTCTGGCCAAAAACCATCCCCAGAAAGCCGCAGGTGAGAAGAACAAAGCTGACTAGAAACAGGCTGCGACGAGAACTACGGACCATCGTTGATTTCCTTGGGTTTGGGCGTAAACAGGCCCACTCACCGCTTCTGAGCGCAGTATAGCATGTAGCGCTTTTCCCTTATAGGACGATTTTCGCCCCGGGAGTAACCAACAAAGCCATCTGCCCCAAGGGGATAGATGCCAAGGCCGGAGAAAATGATGCAACAGGAATGAACCCCGCCAGGGTCATTTCATCCCAGCCGCTGCCGGGCGCACATTCTGTTGCCGAAGCATTTGCTGCGCCCGCTCTGCTTCCAGCGGCTGCGAGAACAAGTACCCCTGCCCAAGTTCACAACCCAGCTTGCGGAGCACATCAAGACCAGTGGCGGCTTCAATTCCTTCCGCAATCACCTGCAGGTTCAAGCCACGCGCCAGGGTGATGATCAGCCTGACAATATCTGCGCTGGGACGGTCGGTGAGCAGGTTATCTATCAGGGAACGATCGATCTTCAACACGTCAATCGGGAAGCGCCGCAACCAGGCTAGAGAAGAGTACGCCGAGCCGAAGTCATCAAGGCAGATGCGCACGCCAAGGTGTTTGAGCTGCGAAAGCACATTCGATGTCAATTTTGGATCGGCCATCGCGACGCCCTCTGATATTTCCAGTTGCAGCCTGGCTGGATCCAGACGAGTCTCCTGCATCGCCGTCCGCACATCGCCCACAAGATGGGCATGGGCGAACTGCTTGCTCGAAATATTCACGGTCATGAACAAGCCGCTGGCAGGGAACCGAGTCTGCCAATCCGACATTTGGCGGCACGCCTCCCCGATTACCCACTTCCCGATCGAAACCAGCAAGCCCATGTCCTCGGCCGCTTCGATGAACTTGAAGGGCGAGATTAACCCTTGTTCAGGATGGTTCCAGCGCACCAGCGCTTCAAAACCCACGATCTGCCGCGTCTCCAGCTTGACGATCGGCTGATAATGCACCCGGAACTGGCAGCGCTCGAAGGCGGTGCGCAGCTCGGTTTCCAGTTTGAGCCTGCTTATGGCCCGTGTATGCATGCCCTCGTCAAAAACCTCGCAGCGCGATCCGCCGAGAGCCTTCGCCCGGCGCATAGCGGTCTCGGCTTCCTGCAACAGCTCTTCGGGTTTTTGTTGCGAAGCCGCGCTGAGTGCGATGCCCACGCTTACGGGAGTGATGACCTCGCGGTCCTGTAACTGGAATGGGGCGCCAATCGCAGCCTGAATCCGCTTCGCCACACGCATGGCATCGCCGGGGTGTTTGATGGATTCCAGCAGGATGGTGAATTCATCTCCTCCTGACCGCGAGAGCAAAGCATCGTCAGAAGGAAGCTTCCCGGCGGGCCGGGCCACGGTATCGTCCAGGCGCAGACAAGTGCCCAGGCGGTTGCCGATTTCTGTGATTACCTGATCTCCCGCCTCCGGACCCATGGTTTCATTGATTTGCTTGAAGCCGTCCACATCTACAAACAGCACCGCGTATTGGTACCCAGGATTGCGTTGTGCGCGAACAAATGAGCGTTGCAGCCGGTCCAGGAAAAGCCGTCGATTGGGCAAGCCTGTCAGGCTGTCGTGGAACGAATTGTGTTCAGCCAACTGCTCGGCCTGTTTTCGTTCGGTGATGTCGCGATTCACGATCACCAGTTTTTCCACTTCGCCGGAGTCGTTCCTGATGGTGCTGGCCGTAGACTCCAGGATTCGCCAGCTTCCGTTTTTGTGCCGGATGCGGTATTGCAGGCTCTTGCCTTGCCCGGTGTTGCGGGCTTCCCGCGCCGCTTCGAGCACCTTGTAGCGGTCGTCGACGTGGATCTGCTCGAAAGCGGAAGTCTCGCCCAATTCCTCGGTGGAATAACCCAGAACCTTTTCGTACGCCGGGCTGTTATAGAGGCGTCGACCCTTCACGTCGACCAGCGCAATCATGTCCGCGGCATTCTGCGCAACGATACGGAATAGCTCCTCGCGCTTGGCCGACTCCCTTAGGATGCGATTGATGCGAACTTGCTGATAGATCAAGAGAACCACCAGGACTCCAAGGAGTCCGCCAATCCACTGCTCTATGCTGGCGGGCGAAAACATGGTGTGATTCTTCGGTCGACAGTATTACCGCGTAACAGATCGGCCTAAGTGTCCGGCAAATTCAGCGTTCTGCATAAAGGACTAGAACTTCAGTACTTGCCGAGCCATGACCTTCGGTTCAATCAACCATGACATCTTGTCATCTTGAGTACGCGATGCAGTTCGCTTTGCATATCAGCGAAGGCTATAAGTATTCCGGGGCCTAGGAATGACAAGATGTTGACAAGTGCTGGCTTTGCCGCGGTTGCCTCCCGGCAGTATGATGAGGAGCATGGGCTTTTCCGAGACTCTCGTTCTGGTGATTCTGGCCTATCTGCTGTTCGGGCCCAAGAAACTGCCCGAAATTGCGCGCACCGTGGGTAAGGCGCTCAATGAGTTCAAACGCGCCTCCAACGAGTTCAAAGCCCAGATCGCCTCCGAAATCTCGCAGCTCGAACTGGAAACTCAGCGCCAGCAGATTCTGCCGCCGGCGGAGCCACCCGTAGGATCTGTGGCCACCAATTCCCCCTCAACGTCGGAAGCCACAGACGACTCACATTCCCTGCTGAAAGCTGCTCCCGATGCCTGAGATGGCTGCTGAACTCCCTGCGGATAAACCCGCAGAACCCGCCCTGCCCGCCATGAGCTTCCTCGAGCATCTGGAAGAGCTGCGGCGCCGCATTATCTATTCCATTATCGCGGTGGCGGTCGGTTTTTTTGCCTGTTGGGGTTATGCCGAGAAGATTGTGGGTTGGATGCAGAAGCCGATCATGGAAGCGCTCAAGCGCAACGGCATGCCCCAGACTCTGGTCTATCTGAATCCTACCGACCCCTTCAACCTTTACTTGAAGATTGGTGCGTTGGCGGGTTTGTTTGTGGCCTGCCCCTTTGTGCTCTACCAGGTCTGGTTGTTCGTTTCGCCGGGGCTTTACCGCAACGAAAAGCGGTATGTGATGCCCTTCATGTTCTCCACCGTGGGACTGTTCTTGTCCGGCGGATACTTTGGCTACAAATTGGTCTATCCCGCCGCGCTCGATTTCCTGATCGGCTACGGCAAGCAGTTCCAGCCGATGATCACGATCCACGAATACACCGACCTGTTCCTGACCGTGATTCTCGGCTTGGGAGTAGTGTTCGAACTACCAATTCTGGTTTTCTTTCTGGCGTTGATGGGCGTGGTGAGCGCGGGCTGGATGTGGCGCAATGTCCGTTATTCGATTCTGGTAATTTTTATCATCGCCGCCATTCTTACTCCGACCACCGACATCCTGAACATGTGCATCTTCGCCGCTCCCATGGTCGCGCTGTACCTGTTGAGTATCGGAATTGCTTATCTGGTACACCCCAAGCAAAGAAAAGCGCGGCGCGAGCGCAAGGCATGAGAACAACCGTCAGGATTCTGTGCTGGACCTGCGTTCTAACTCTGCTTGCCTGCTCGGGGCAGAAAAGCGCCGCAGCGCGGCCTGCGCAGGATTCGCCCGCGATGTCCACAGGGCCGACCACTCTTGCATCGACCCCTGACGGCTCCACTCCGACGTTCGATTCTGCCCGCGCCATGCGGTACGTGAAAGAGATCGTCGCCTTTGGCCCGCGCCCCATTGGCAGCGCCAATCACAAGAAAGTCGAGGAGTACATCCTCGCCCACCTCAAGGGTGACGCGGTTGAAAGTGACAGCTTCATCATCGACACTGCGGAGGGTAAGTTTCCGGTCCACAACATTCTTGCCAAGTACCCCGGAACGCGCGACGGAGTCATCGTGATCGCCAGCCACTACGAGACTAACTGGCCGCTGCGCGACACAAGCTACATTGGAGCCAACGATGGCGCTTCTTCGAGCGCACTGCTGCTTGAGCTCGCCAATCAACTGCGCGGGCGGAAACACGACGGCTACAGTGTGTGGCTGCTGTGGGACGATGCGGAAGAATCGATGAGATTGCCCTGGTACGATCCGGAAAGCCTCTACGGCGTGCGCCATTTGGCGGTAAAGTGGGAGAACGATGGCACGCTCAAGAGGTTGAAAGCGTTTCTGCTCGAAGACATGATCGGCGACGCCGACCTGAATATCGAACACGACATGAATTCGACTCCCTGGCTGGAAGACCTGGTATACCAGGCGGCAACCAGGCTCGGCTATCAGTCGCACTTTTTTGGCCGCGAGATTCCGGTAGAAGACGATCACATCCCCTTCGTGCAGCGCGGCGTGCCCAGTGCCGACCTGATCGATCTCGATTACGGCTACGGCAACGTTTTCCACCACACCACACAGGACACGATTGACAAACTCAGCCCCAAGAGCCTGGAGATCGTCGGTCTGGTCACGCTGCAAACCGTGCAAATGCTGGACAAGAAATAGGACTCCTGTCCTTGAGCGAGAGCTAGGATTTCGCCTGCTGCGCACCATGTTCTCGGCTTATTGTTCCGCGACCTCTGCCGGTACTCCGCGCTGGTCTTTTGCGCTTTACTCAATTTTCATTTCTAATTCAGACGCTATGCACACTGTCAAATTGTTACTCGGCGTCTTGCTGTCGCTGGCCCTGCCCGCCGCGGCCCAGAGCGCCGTCGACCGCGTAATCTCCGAGGCCCAGAAGCCTTCCGCACTTGGAACCAACCTGGAGCGCCTCACCGATCAAGTCGGGGGCCGCGTCCCGGGTACGCCCGCCATGCAAGCGGCAGTGCAGTGGGGCATGGAAGCTTTCAAAGCTGCCGGAGCAGATAACGTCCACAGCGAAGACTTCCGCATTCGAGCCGGCTGGGCCGAAGGCAACACGGCCATGACCGTGGTTGCCCCGGAGCAGTTTCATGTGCGCGCGATCTCGCGAGCCTGGACTCCGGCACTCCCACCCACTCGCCGCGTTCCGGTCATCGATGTCGGCCACGGCTCCGCCGAAGACTTTGCTCAGGCACAGACCCTGGTCGGATCGATTCTGCTCGTGCACTCTGAGGAGATGCGCACCTGGGAAGATCTAGGCGCTGAGTACAGCAACGCACGGCAGGTGGTCGATCGTGCTGTCAAAGCCAAAGCGCTGGCACTCGCCTTCCAGTCGACCCGTCCTCACGATCTGCTCTATCGTCACACCAACGCGGTCGAAGGAGATATCGACCGTATTCCTTCCATTCTGGTGGCGCGCGAAGACGCCGGCCGTATGGCGCGCCTCTTATCCTCGGGGCAGAAACTGTACGCCGATCTTTCCATACCCAACCACATCACCGGTCCAATCTCCAGCGCCAATGTCATTGGTGAGTTACGGGGCAGCGAGAAACCCGACGAGTTCGTCGTACTGGGAGCGCACCTCGACTCCTGGGATCTGGGCACGGGGGCATTGGACAACGGTTGCAACGCCGCGCTGGTCATCGACGCATTGCGTGCGATCAAGAATTCCGGTGTGCGCCCTCGACGCAGCATCCGCTTCATTCTGTTCTCCGGTGAGGAGCAGGGGATGGTTGGGTCCTACTCTTACGTCCGAGCTCATCGCGACGAGATGGATAAGGCGGTCGCGGTGGTCGTATTTGATGACGGGATCGGCCAGCTTACCGGTTTCTCTCTCGGCGGACGAAAGGATTTAATTGGCCCGGCCACCAGCCTGCTCTCTCAGGTCAGTACGGTATCCGGAACCGGTTTCACCACTGACGCCAGTGCCGACACAGATAACTTTGACTTCATGCTGGAGGGCGTGCCGACTCTGGTCGCCAATGAGGTCGAGGCCAACTATTTGATTAATTACCATGCCATGTCGGACACGTTCGATAAAGTCGATCTCTCCCTCCTGAAGAGACATGTAGCCGAAGCAGCGGGAGTCACTTTTAGTCTGGCCGATGCCCCGGATCGACTGGGCCCGCGTCTCACTCGTGCCCAGATTGAACAGAACATGCACGAAACCCATCTGGATGAAGACCTGAAAACCTCGTTCCTCTGGCAGGAGTGGGAGAGCGGTAAACGGGGTAGAGGAAAATAAGATGTAGGCGCTCGCTTACATAACCTTCGTCTCGAGGTCTCGAGTGCTACTGTTCTGGATTTTCTTCAACCTCTTCGTGCTCGCCATGTTGGCTCTGGACCTATGGGTCTTCCACAGGCCGGCTCACTTGGTCAAGTTTCGCGAGGCCGTCGCCTGGAGTGTCACCTGGATTTTCCTGGCGAGTGCCTTTGCCGTGGTGATCTACTTTTGGCATGGCCGCCAGGCCGCGGTCGAGTTCACTACGGGCTACATCGTTGAGCTCGCCCTCAGCGTCGACAACCTGTTTATCTTCCTCTTGATCTTTCGTTATTTCCGTGTTCCGGCGGATCACCAGCATAAGGTGCTCTTCTGGGGAGTGCTCGGGGCCCTGGTGATGCGCGGAGTCTTCATCCTGGTGGGAATCGGGCTGATCCGCGCGTTTCACTGGGTTACCTACGTTTTCGGCGCGTTTCTGGCATACAGCGGCATCCGCTTGTTGGGGGAAAAAGCAGCGCAGGTCGAACCGGAGAGAAATCCTGTGCTGCGCCTGTTTCGCAAATGGATGCCGATCACCGAGGATTACGAAGGCGAACGGTTCTTCGTTCAGCGAGGCGGCCTCTACGCTACGCCTCTTCTTCTCGTGTTACTCGTCGTGGAGACCACCGATCTGTTGTTTGCTACCGATTCGATTCCGGCTGTGTTGGCCATCACCCTGAACGCCTTTATTGTTTACACGTCGAACGTGTTCGCCATTCTTGGTCTGCGTGCCATGTATTTCGTGCTGGCCGGAATGATGGAGGTTTTTCACTACCTGCATTACGGTCTGTCCGTGGTTTTGATTTTTATCGGGTGCAAGATGCTGGCTGCGGACTGGTACCCCATCCCAACTTTGGTAGCCCTCGGAGTTGTAGCTGGGGTGCTGACGATCTCAGTCCTGGCCTCCATCGTTTACCCTCAAGCGCGCAAGACCTAGACGCAGACGCGAGCGTGACCTTGCTGGCCTCAGAGAAAATGGTCTTATGCGAACCGGATGGAGTCCTCTTTGATAATCGAATGCTTCAAGAACTTCGCGTCATTATGGGAAGGAAAATCCGTCCGGTAATGAGCGCCCCGGCTTTCTTCCCGCGCCAGAGCTAAGCGGGCGACGAGCAAACCGACCGCATGCAGGTTCCTCGCCTCATGCGCGCGACGGTTCTGCGGGTGTGCCACGCGAGGACTGAGTTGCTGTAACTGTTCCATCGCCCGCTTCAGACCGGCGCCCGTGCGCACGATGCCTGCATGACGCCACATGAGCGTCTGGATTTCTCCGATGACCTGATCTGTGATGCTGTCCACCGGCCCATTCGATACCGCACGCTGGTGCGGCTCGACTCTCAAGGCCGAATGGCGCAACTGCTCACGCATGGCGCGGCCCGCCCTGGCACCGAACACTAAGCCTTCCAGGAGGGAATTGCTGGCAAGTCGGTTGGCGCCATGCACGCCGGTGGCGGCGGCTTCGCCCGCAGCATACAAGCCGGGCAAAGTCGTCTGTCCCTGCAGATCCGTTCTCACTCCGCCCATCGCGTAATGCGCCGCCGGCCGGATGGGAACCAACTCGGTCGTGATGTCGATATTGTGCTGCAGGCAGGTCGCATAGATACGCGGGAAGCGCGCCTTGATATGCTCTGCGTCGAGGTGCCCCAGGTCAAGATAGACGACCGGGTCCTTGGATCCGCTGACTTCCAGTTCATGAACGATGGCCCGCGCCACCACATCGCGCGGAGCTAGCTCGCCCATGGGGTGGTACTTGGGCATGAAGCGATGCAGTTCCAGATTGCGCAAGTACGCACCTTCCCCGCGCAAGGCTTCGGAAAGCAAGAAGCGTGGTGCGTTCTTCAGATAGAGCGCGGTGGGGTGAAACTGCACGAATTCCATGTCGCTGATTTCTGCGCCTGCCCGATATGCCATGGCGACGCCATCGCCGGTCGCCACTGCGGGATTGGTGGTGTTCAGGTAGAGCTGTCCCAGGCCTCCGGTCGCCAGCAGAACCGCTGACGCGCTGATGGCTTGCTGTTGGCCGCTGTCACTGATGAGGTGAATGCCGGTGACGCGCCCGCCTTCTACCGATAAGTCGGTGGAAAATTCAAACTCCCGAACCGAAATCTGTTTCAGGGTTTTGGTCTTGGCATATAACCCTCGGAGAATCTCGCGTCCGGTGGAGTCGCCGTGAGCGTGCAGGATCCGGTTGCGGCTGTGCGCGCCCTCGCGGCCAAAGGTTAGTTTGGTGCCCTGGCGATCAAACTCCGTACCCCACTGAATCAGCTCCTCAATCCGCTCCGGAGCGTCTTCTACCAGTACCTTGGCCGCCTCCGGGTTGCACAAGCCGTCGCCGGCTTGCAGCGTGTCTTGAAGATGGAGGCTGATTTCATCTTCGTCGCTGAGGGCGGCAGCGATGCCACCCTGTGCGTACTGCGTATTGGAGTCCCGCACTTCGCGTTTCGCCAGCACGAAGACGGAACCTGCCGAGGCCAGTTCGATGGCCGCACGCAGCCCGGCTACGCCCGCGCCTACCACCAAAAAATCGGCATGAGTTGGGAGCGAGGACATCAGCAAAAAATGGTATCACGCAACCCGCCAATGAGCTGTGAGGAGGGTTACGTTATGATGAGGTTTCATGACTCGCGTGACCATTGCAGTGCAGCCACGGCCTTACGAGGCTGTGATTATGCTCGGCCTGCTGGATCAGGCTGGGGTTCAAATTCGAGAACTTCTCGCTACCACGCGAGCGCCAGCGCTTTTCGTAGTGACGGTTGCTCCAGTCGAGCGCCGGTGGGGACGGAGATTGATGGCTGCCCTCCGCAAAGCGGACTTCAACCCACAGTTCGTGCGGATGCCGGATGGTGAGCGCCACAAGAAGCTGGCTACCGTAGAAAAATTGGGTGAGACGTTATCCCGCCTGGGCGCCGACCGCAAGGCCTTGGTGGTGGCTTTCGGTGGAGGGGTGGTCGGAGACGTTACAGGATTGCTGGCATCGCTCTACATGCGAGGCGTGGAAGTCGTGCAGATTCCGACCACCGTGCTGGCCCAGGTAGACGCCGCCATTGGCGGTAAAACCGGAGTCAACCTGCAGACAGGGAAGAATCTGTTGGGAACCTTCCATCAACCGTTGGCCGTGCTCATCGATCCTGCTGTAGTGGGCACGTTGAGCGTTCGTCAGTTTCGTGCCGGTCTGTTCGAAGCGCTAAAGTGCGGAGTTATCGGCAAGCCGGAGCTGTTCGCCGAACTCGAAAGATCAGATGTCGCCCGCTTGCGGCATGATTCTGCGGCGCTGGAGCGAGTGATCTCGCAGGCTGTACAACTCAAAGCCGAGGTAGTGTCCTCAGATGAGCGGGAAAGCGGACTGAGACGCATTTTGAATTTCGGTCACACCATCGGCCACGCTCTCGAAGCGGAGTCCGGCTATAGCCGCTTTCTGCACGGCGAAGCGGTGGCCTGGGGGATGATCGCCGCGTCCAAGATTGCCGTGGAAGTCGGCGTCTGCACGAGTGCAGTCGCTCGGCAAATCTCCGACGCGGTGCTGCATATGGGATCGCTGCCCGAAGTTACAGCTCGCAGCCGCGATATCGTTCGCCTCCTGCACACGGACAAGAAGACCCGCGACGGCGTCGTTCATTTTGTATTGCCTCGGGAGGTCGGAAGGGTCGAGATCGTAAACGATGTCCCGGAGAAAGTCGTGATCGCAGCCGTAGACGGGTTGCGTGGGTAAGACAGGTGCCCTAATACGTTGACCGCCCACAGCAAGACCATCGTGACTGGTGCTGCTCCCGCAGGAGCCAGCGATCCCCAATCGGCAGCGCGTGCGGTTCGCGACATGTTCACCTCGATCGCGCCGCGCTACGATCTTCTGAACCATGTGCTTTCGTTTAAGGTCGACCGGTTGTGGTGGCGCCGGGCAGCGCGAACGTTCGCCTCGATTCTGGCCCAGCCCGAAGCTCGCGCACTGGACCTCTGTTGTGGCACCGGGGATATGGCGTTCGCCCTTCAGCGTGCTGCGCAGAGCTCAGGGGCAACCGTCACGGGCGTGGATTTTTCTCACGCCATGCTGCGCTGTGCTCATGAAAAGTCCAAAGGCTCGTCGCCCGGCTGGATCGAGGCGGATGCCCTGAATCTCCCATTTCCCGATGGTCAATTCGACTTGATAACCTCGGCGTTCGGCTTCCGCAATCTCGCCGATTACGATGGGGGATTGCGTGAAATTCTACGTGTCCTGCGCCCGGGTGGGGAGTGCGGCATTCTCGACTTCGGGGAGCCAAAAGGATTTGTCGGGCAGGCGTACCGGCTTTATTTTCGCCGAGTGTTGCCGGTAATCGGCACTGTCATCTCTGGTGTCAGCGGCCCTTATGCCTATCTCCCAGCCTCAGTGGCGAGATTTCCTACCCCGGACGAATTATTGGAGAGAATGCGCCGTGTGGGATTCCAGCAAGCCTCGTGGACGCCTTATACCTTCGGCATCGCAGGCCTGTATCGCGGGAAAAAATAATGTAAACGCGAGCGTCTCCGCTCGCCCCATCCGATGCTCCGGGAAGGTGTCCGGGCCACGCTCAGCCGCGCGCGGCTTTCTTGAAAAGTTCTGCCAGATTCCGAATGTCGCCGGCGCCGGCATCCCCGATCACGAAATAACGCAGTCCATCCTGCTCCCAACTTTCCAGAGTGAAGGACAGCGTTTGTTGCGGGCTCGAGTCTGAGCTCAGCGCCCGATCCACCTGCCGCGCATTGAAAATGAACACTGAGATCTGATGTTTGCGAATCTGATAAATCAGCTCAGCGCCCGGTGCCTGCTCAAGATAGGTCACCCGTCCCCCCACCAGGGCGAATCCGGAATTCTCCAGTTCGGGCAGGTTGAAGGTAAAAGGTATCTTTCCCGCAAACCACGGTTTTACGGTGTGGCGATCGGAAGAAATCACGTCCACCGGATTTGCGCTAGCCAGTGTAGTAACATGCAGATCGGCGACCTCGCTGGCAGTTCGAAGCTCCATCAACTTGCGTTGACGATTCGTGATCGCCAACCCGACACACACGAATATCAAAGCAAATGCTGCCGCGATGAGCCAGACTCGCATAGGTGACCGCTTTCGCCCGCCTGCCACACGGCCGCGAATCCGCTCGCGGAACTCAGCGCTCGGGCGGTAGCGTTTGCCGGCAGCTTGTACCGCTCGTTTCATTTGGACCCGGCTCAGCACATCCGCAGCGCATGAAGGACAAGCGCGCACATGCGCGTCCAGCGCCCGCATTTCCGCCGCTGCCAGCTCGCCGTCCAGATACAAGTCGAGTTTTTCAGCCCATATGTCGTTCATGTCAAACCGTTGCCAGTGTCTGCTTCAAGCTTTCGCGCAGCGCATTCCTCGCCCGCGAGAGACGCGACATCACCGTCCCAATCGGTATGGAAAGCGTCTCCGAAATCTCCAGGTACGACATTTCTTCCA
>Ga0335078_10006849_pt1 | contig 16886 bp, 16 predicted proteins | sample Lox_Sample_32_FD_206711 | JGI IMG/M metagenome (GOLD analysis project Ga0335078, IMG submission 206711) | Soil microbial communities from Loxahatchee National Wildlife Refuge, Florida, United States - Lox_Sample_3.2 | ecosystem: Environmental > Terrestrial > Soil > Wetlands | place: USA... | reverse complement strand
AAGGACTCATGTCATCCCATCACAGAATTCAGCGCGCCATTCTCTCCGTCACCGACAAAACCGGCCTCGTAGACTTCGCCCGCAAGCTTTCCGCTCTGTACATCGAACTCATCTCCACCGGAGGCACTGCCAAACTTCTCCGCGATTCCGGCATTTCGGTCAAAGACATTTCCGACCTGACCGGATTTCCCGAGATGCTCGATGGCCGCGTCAAGACGTTACATCCGAAGGTCCACGGCGGAATCTTGCATCGGCGTGAGGATCCCAAGCATGTGGCCACCGTGAAAGAGCACGGCATTCAGCCGATCGATATGGTGGTCGTGAATCTTTATGCTTTCGAGAAAACTGCCGCCAAGCCCGGAGTTCAATTCGAAGAACTGATCGAGAACATCGACATCGGTGGACCCTCGATGATTCGCTCCGCCGCCAAGAATTTCGCCGACGTGGCTGTCGTAACATCTCCCGCCGACTACCACTCCATCGCGGACGAACTTCAGCGCGAGAACGGAGCGCTTTCGAAAAGCACGAAATGGCGACTCGCCCAAAAGGCATTCGCCACGACGGCGGCGTACGATTCTGCAATCGCTTCGACGCTCGAGCGCGTCAGTCCTGAGACCTTCGAGCCCCAGCCGGAAACCGCTTTCCCAGAAACTCTTCGCCTATCCTTCCGCAAGGCGCTCGATCTCCGCTACGGCGAGAATCCGCACCAGAAAGCCGCAATGTATTCCGACGGATCAGGCCAAGGAGTCGCAAACGCACGCCAGCTTCAGGGCAAGGAGCTTTCCTACAACAACATCGTCGACCTGCAGGCTGCCTGGGATCTCGCCCAGGAATTCGACGAGCCGGTCGTTGCTATCATCAAGCACACCAATCCCTGCGGTACGGCGACCGGCAAAACGCTCGCGGAGGCCTACAAGCGCGCGCTGGAATGCGATCCCGAATCGGCTTTCGGCGGCGTCATCGGGGTTAATCGCCCGATCGATCTCGAGGCCGCCGGGGAGATGCACAAGCTCTTCCTGGAAGTCATCGCTGCCCCGGCTTTCGATGAAGCGGCCAAAGCGAAATTCGCCTCCAAGAAAAATCTCCGCCTGGTCGAAGTGGTTCCTGCCAATCAAAAATGGATTCTCAAGAACATTTCCGGGGGAATGCTGCTGCAGGACGCCGACACGCGAGCGCTTTCCGAGGCTGATCTGAAAGTCGTAACAAAACGCGTGCCGACTCCCGAAGAAACTCGTGCCCTTCTGTTTGCCTGGAAGGTCTGCAAGCACGTGAAGTCGAATGCGATCGTCTATGCACGGGATGGCCAGACAGTCGGGGTAGGGGCTGGACAGATGTCCCGCGTTGACGCGGCCAAGATCGGCGCTATGAAGGCGCAACTTCCGCTGAAAGGCACAGTCGCCGCATCCGACGCGTTCTTCCCGTTTCCCGACGGTGTAGAAGAGATTGCCAAGGCAGGAGCCACTGCCATCATCCAGCCTGGCGGCTCTCAGCGCGATCCAGAGGTCATCGAAGCCGCGGACCGCCTCGGTCTCGCCATGATCTTTACCGGCGTCCGCCACTTCCGGCACTAGGGAATTGCTGATTGTTGATATTGATTGTTGACTAAGAACCAAGTCCTGATTGTGTAAAGTTTTCCAATCCACAATCAAGAAATCAACAATCAACAATTCCCCGCTGGTCCCTGTCCTTCCGATGGATCGCAATTTTCCCCATCGGTCTCGTTCCTCAAGGTAGAATAAAGGCACCTTTCCCCCGGCGGCTTTGCATCCAAGAAGCTGAGGTTCGGAAACGCCCTTGCGGCGCTATCGCCGAGGCGTAGTCAGGTTTTGATGATGAACAAATCCTTTTCCGTTATCTTGCTGATTTCCCTGGCCTCTGTGGCTGTGGGTCAAAGCAGCTCGTCCTCGACACAATTCGGCACGCAACCCAGCCAATCCGAGTCCTCTGCGAGCGTGTCTGCTCCGCGCAAGGTCGACAAAGCGGCAGCGTACTATCACTACACGCTGGCTCACATGTATGAGGAGATGGTCACCGCCTATGGCCGCAGCGATCTGGCCAGCAAGGCGACCGAAGAATATCGGCTCGCGATTGAGGCCGATCCTTCTTCGGAATTCCTTACCTCCGCTCTCGCCGAGCTCTACGTAAAGACTGGGCGCATCGCTGATGCGGTTAAGGAAGCTCAGGACATCATCAAGCGGGACCCAAAGAACCTTGAAGCCCATAAACTGCTCGGCCGTATTTATCTTCGATCGCTGGGCGAGACTCCGGGCGGCTCCGGTTCCGACAACATTTTGAAGCTGGCCATCGAACAGTACGAACAGATTGTTAAGCTCGATCCCGATAGCGTCGACGATCATCTTCTGCTCGGCCGCCTGTACCGCCTGAACAACGAGCTTCCCAAGGCGGAAGCCGAACTGAAGACTGCCATCAAGATCGATCCCACATCGGAAGAAGCCGTCACTACCCTGGCGATGCTTTACACCGATGAGGGCGATACGGCGCGCGCCTTGAAAGTCCTGAGCTCGATTCCCGACTCGGCGCGGTCAGCCAAATTGTATTCAGCTCTCGGCGCTGCCTACGAGCAGCGGAAGGACTATAAGGACGCCGTCGATGCATATCACCATGCGATCATTCTCGACCGCGACAATCTCGACGCGATCCGCGGCCTCGCCGAAAACCTGTTGAACGACGGCCAGCTCGACGCCGCGCTCGAGCAGTACAAAGTCATCGCTGATTCCAACCCCGAAGATGCCCAGACCTACGTCCGCATGGCCGAGATCTATCGCAGGGAGGGCAAATACGATCTGGCTCTCGAGAACCTGAAGCGCGCCGACACCCTGGTCCCCGATACTATGGATGTCCCGTACAGCATGGCCGCGGTTTACCAGGCGCAGGGCCGATACGACGACGCCATCAAGTTGCTGCAGGATCTCATCAAGAAGACCGAAAAGACTGAGATTGGAACCAGCCAGTCCGACCGCAACAATCGCGCCATCTTCGTTGAGCGGTTGGGGATGATCTATCGCGAGCAGGAAAACTATCCGGCAGCGATCGATACCTTCCGCAAGATGCTTACCCTGGGCGACGAGAACGCGCGTAGCGGTTATCAGGAACTTATCGATACGTATCGTGATGCTAAGCAGTGGCCGCAAGCCACCTCCGTCGCAAAAGAAGCCGTGCAGAAGATGCCCGATGACCGCGAGCTGCGCATGGTACTCGATGCTCAGCTTGCCGATATGGGCCAGGTCGATCAGTCCATCGCCGACGTTCGCTCGCTGTTAAAGGGCGGAGCTGAAGACCGCGACATTTACGTTCGGCTTGGCATTATCTATACGCGGGCCAAGCGCTACGACGACGCCGAACAGGCTCTGGCCAAGGCCGAGCAGCTTTCCTCCAAGCCCGACGAGAAATCCTACGTCGACTTTCTGCGCGGCGACATGTATCAGCGCCAGAAAATGTACGAGCAGGCCGAAGCCGAATTCCGGAAAGTTCTGGCTGCGACTTCGCCCACCGATCCTCAGTCCGCCGCTACGCTCAACTATCTCGGATACATGAATGCCGATCGCGGCGTGAAACTCGACGAATCTCTGAACCTGGTCAAACAAGCTCTCAGCTTTGAACCGAACAATCCCGCTTACCTTGATTCGCTCGGCTGGGTCTATTTCAAATTAGGAAAATACGATCTCGCAGAGGAAAACCTGAACAAGGCAGCGGCCCACATGGGATCGGATCCGACCGTCCAGGAGCACCTGGGCGATCTCTACCAGAAAACTGGACGCCTCAAGCTGGCCGCCGCGCACTGGGATCGTGCTGTCCAGGAGTGGAACCGTACCATTCCGGCGGAGCAGGATACTGACGCTTTCGCCAAAGTCCAGCAGAAACTCGACGCAGCGAAAGTCAAATTGGCTAAAGAAGAATCCTCGACCAAGTAATCCGCGAACCGGCCAAATGTTGTATGGGGACGGGCAATTCGCTCGTCCCTTTTCTTTGCCTCCTGACCGGCAAGCTCACTTAATGTAATTGAACAGGTTCGTCTGCTGCGTCTGTGCGACGGCCTCGAGCGTGGCCTGGCGCGAGGTTTGCGCATTCACCAGATCGCTGAGGACCTTGGAAAGATCTGCCCCACCCAACGTGTTTTGCTGCTGCGCGAGTTGCGTCGTCTCGCCGCTGAGATACGTCTGCTGCGAGTTCAACTGATTGATCGTATTGCCGTAGAAAACGCGCTGCGCGTTGACGTGGTCGTAGGCGGCGCTGACTTCATTCACCGCAGAACTGATATTCGTGTTGCTTTGCAGGCTGGTGATCAGGTCCTGGACGGCCTGGAACACGTCGCTGCCCGATGCGGAGAAAAGTTGCGACCCTGGCAGATTGGTCTGCACTGTCAGGTGATCTCCGACCGTAAGCTGATTCACACCGGAATTTCCGTCATAGCGCACGCCCGACGAACTAGTGGAATCGAGCACATAGGGAGTCGTCTGCGTCGCAGTGCCCGCGAAAACGTAGTTGCCCTGATAGGACAGGTTGGCCAGGTTTAGCAGTTCGGACTGAATTCCCTGAACTTCCGCTGCCAGCGCGGTGCGGTCGGAATCATTGAGAGTGCCATTGGCGCCCTCCGTCCCCAGACTGATCGCACGTTGCAGCACCGTGACCACGGAATTCAAAGCCGAATCGGCGTTCTGCAATTCGCCGCTGATGCTGGAAGCGCTGCGCTGGAACTGGTCGGCCTCGGCAGTCTGGCCCGCATTTTGCACCAGCATGGCGGCGTTCGCAGGGTTGTCCGAAGGAGTGTTTACGCTTTGTCCGGAAGAAATCTGCGCCAGATCGGTGTTGATCTGCTGCTGGATTTGCGACATCGCCGAGAGCAAATCGGGCAACGGATTGGGATTCACTCGCATAGGTTTAGGAAGTCTTCATGTTGATGACTGTCTGCATCATGCTGTTGATAGTGGTAATCACTTCAGCCGACGCGTCATACGCCTGCTGGTACTTCACCATGTTGGCCGCTTCCTGATCGAGAGAGACGCCGGAAACCGAGGAGCGTTGATCATTGAGCTGCTGCAGCACGAGATTGGAGGCGCTTTGCTGCGAATTAGCGCTCGACGCAGCATTGCCCACATTGAATACGATGCTGGAGTAATAATCCGTGGGACTCTGCCCGTTGACCAGGGATTGATTTCGCAATGCATACAGGTTCTCCGCATTGCCATTGCTGCCGGCGGTTCCGTCGGAACTGGCCGCGATGAAGGCTGGATCGGTGATCGCTACTGAGAGATTGGCTGCAGCGCCCGTCGTGCCCGTCGGCGGAGTGAAAAGATCCGTCGTGGTTGCCTTGTTCCCGTTGAGGTCGTATCCGGAAGTCTGCACCGTGTTGACGGCATTGGCAAAGCCGGCGGCGAGAGTATCGAGCTGGCTCTGAATTCCGGGAATCTGCTCATCGCGCGCCTCCAGCAATCCTCCCAACTGTCCGGAAACGATCGATGACGTGATGTCTGAGCCTTGCGCGAAGACGTGCTGGGTGCCACTGGCGACCGGCTGTGTCGAGAGCTGGAAGCTCTGCTGCCCTGCCACCAGGGCGGTGCCGCTTGCAGTCGTCAGCATGAGCGAGTTATCCGCGGGAATCACCGAGACATCGACCAGGGAAGAGAGTTGATCGATCAATTGCGTTCGTTGATCTACGAATGTTCCCGCGCTCTGCCCAACATTTTCCAGGCTCGAGATCTGCCCATTCAACTGCGCGATCTGCGTCGTGAGCTGGTTGATCTGACCCACCGTTTGCTCAACGCTCTGATCCAGGCTCGCGCGCTGCGCCGTCAGATTATTGGAGGCAACGTTGAACGCGCTCGCGACATTGCCTGCGGCCGTCAGCACTCCCTGACGCAGCGAAAGGTCGGCAGGACTGGACGAGAGCTGGTTGATCGAATCGAAAAAATTCGAGATCGCCGTACCAATGTCTCCGGTCGTGCTGGTGAAGTTGGTCTGGGTCTGCCCCAGCGCAGACACCAGCGCATTCAGCTGACCCTGAGTTTGCGTTTCCTGCTGGATCTGCGATTCGAGGATGGGATCGCGAACGCTTTGGATCTGCTGCAACGTGACGCCGCTGCCAAACGTAAGCGGCGGTTCGACGATCGGATCGCTGGAGACGAGAATCGGTTCTTCGCGCGAGTATCCGGGAGTGTTCTGGTTGGCAACGTTGTTGGTCGTGGCTTCCAGGGCACCCTGCGCCGCCGTCAGCCCGCTGAGCGCCGTGGCCAGACTGGTGTTCAAGCTCGACATCCCTTAGGCCTCCTTCGACGGGAACAGGTTAGGCTCAGCCGTGGCCGGATGAATCGAAATGCCATGCCTTCCCGGAACCGTGCTGTACGGCGCCTGCGGCCCGGCCATCAGATTCGAAAGCACCTGCAGCGACCGCTGCGCCCGCTCGAGCAGGACCTGCTGGATCCTCGCCAGCGATTGCACTCGCAATTGGGCACAACGCAGAGCCGTGCCAACCGGAGAAGTTTCGCCCGGAACCGTTGCCTGAAGGACTCGCACCAGGCGGCGTTGTTCAGCCGTCAACGTTTCAAGACGTTCGAGGTCGCGGTCGAGCAGCGCGCGCTGGCTGGACTGAAGGCTCGTTTCGAGCGAGGTCCAAACAGATAGGGGAGATTCTGGAGAATCTTCTTTGGCCGCGATATTGACCGATTCCGTCATAGTTCAAGCCAGCCGATCAATCTGGTGCAGCGGAGAATCGTCGGATTCAGAGTGCTCCGCACCTTTGTCTTCCGGTTCGCTGCGTTGACGCCGCGGCTTTCCCTCCGCATCATGCTTTACTGCATGCCCGTCGACACCGCGCACCGACGATGCCGGGAGAAGCATACCCAGATCCGTCGAGAAGTCACCGCCACTCATTGCCAACCTCTCACCAACAGGGTCACGCGGCCGACCCCGACACTAAATGGCTCACCATCGCGCCGGCAATTTTCTCCGGGTCGAGCGCATAGCGCCCGCTGGTCACTGACTGGCGCAACGGCTCCACCTTCTCCTGCCGGATTTCCGGAAGTTGGTTGGCTTGCGCGGCCAGCGCCGCCACTTGCACGTGCGCCCCGGAAAACTGCGCCTGATCTTCTGTCGATGCGACTTCCAACGAAGAAGAGCTCGCGTTGGAGGCCGAGCTCGCCGCTGGGCGCTGTTCGGCCTCTGGCAAAGATTGCGGTCCGTAAAGATCGATTCTCATGATGGCTTACCTCACCCTTGAATTCCGCCTGCAATTCAAGTATCGGCCGCGCCTTAAAAACCTTTAATCCTTAACCCGCACCGGCCCGCATTTAGTCAATTCGCGGGCTTTCAACTCTTTCTATCGGCGGGGGTTGCCCAGACTTTAGCGCTTTCGGAGCGGCCCGCCCCAATCTTCCATCACGTCTTCAGCCCTTACTTTCGTGTGCCGCGAAAGACTTCGTGATCAGCGCGGTAATGCCGAAGCCTCCGTGATCGGCAATCGCCTGGGCCACGGCCTGGGTTCCCAGGTAGTTGTAATCATCCGCCCCGGGCAAAGCGTCTTCGCCGGGAACCGCCGCAAAGGTCTTTTCCAGCGAGGACAGCACGGACGCGATCAGGCTCGCCTCGAAGTCGCGCGCCGCACGCGCCGTGCGCAGAGATGGAGCCGGCGCTGCCAACTGGGGAGAAACCGCGAGCAATGGAATGATAGACATCAGATCACCTCCAGCTCGGCTTCGAGCGCTCCGGCCGCCTTGATGGCCTGAAGAATGGAAATGATGTCGCGCGCGGTCGCACCAATCGCCTGCAGGCGCGTGACCAGCTCTTCCACGCTCGCTCCTTCGTTCAGCTGGATATTGCGTGCCGGGGATTCGCCCGCGCTCACCTTGGTTTGGGGAACTACTTCGGTCTGCCCACTGGCCAGCGGATTGGGCTGCGATACCCCGAGCGTTGTCGTGACCGCGATGGAGAAAGTTCCGTGCAAGATGGATACGGCCCCGAGATGCACATCCTTGCCCAGCACGACCGTTCCTGTGCGCTCGTTGACCACCACCTTGGCCGGGCGGCGTACCTCGACTTGCAGGTTCTCGATGCGCGCCAGCAGTGCCGGGATCGACGGTGCCGACGCGGCTGAAATATTGACTTCGATGCGGCGGCTGTCGATGACGCTGGCCACCGGCTTCGGCCACTCCTGATTGATCACTGCCGCTACCGCGGCCGCAGTCGAGAAGTTGGCGTCATTCAGCAGCAAGGAAAGCCGGTCGAGCGTGGCTAGGTTGAGCGAGCTGTCGCGTTCGACCAGTGCTCCGCCGGGAACCCGTCCTACCGTGGGATGATTCACCTGGCGTGAGTTCGTGGCCGTTCCCGCCATATATCCACCCACGACCAGCGGCCCTTGCGCGGCGGCATAAACCTGTCCGTCGGCGGCGTAGAGTGGCGTGAGCAGAAGCAACCCGCCTTCCAGGCTGCGGGCGTCGCCGCTGGATGACACCGCCACATCCACATGCATCCCGGGACGGGCAAACGGCGGCAGGCTGGCGGTGACGAAGACGGCGGCCACGTTATTCACTCTCACCGAGGCGGTCGGGATCTGAATCCCCATGCGCGCCAGAATGCTGGCCAGCGTCTGCACCGTGAAGTAAGTCTGTTGCCGGTCGCCGGTTCCCTTTAACCCCACCACCAGCCCGTAACCGATCAATGAATTGTCGCGAACGCCCTCGATGGTAGCCACGTCGCGGATCAGCAGCTTGTGAACTTCGCCTTCGGAGGCGCCGAAAAACGGGACCGGAGCCGCCATCGCGAGCACAACCAGGCCGCGGAGCAAGGTCTTCTTCGTAGCTCTCAAAGTTGCTTCTCCAGTCCGGCTCCTAGAATCCGACCAGGCGCAGAATCCACTTCACAATCGGATTGGGCGGACGCGTACCTTCGCTGATCACACCTTTGCCCTTGACCTCGACTTCCAGATCGCCGACATGGTTGGAGAGCACGGTGTTGGTCGCGTCCAGATCGCCCGGCCGCACCAGGCCGCGCAGGATGACGGTTTCGTGCTGGTTGTTCATGGTGATCTGGCGCTCGGCTTCGACCACCAGGGTTCCACTGGGCAACACCGCGGCCACCCGGCCGGTCAGCGTCGTGCTCAACGAAGTTTGCGAGGTTGCCTGGGCCTTTCCCGCAAGCACCTGCGACGAAGTCGGCGAAAACAGGTTGGCGACTCCCGTCGTTTTCAGCTGGCCCGGCAGAGCGGTGATGCCGGAACTGGCCTGGAAGCTGCGGTTGCTCGAGACATCTCCCGTGCTCGAGGCGGAAAGATTCTGTACGACGCTGATGGTCACCAGATCGCCGATGCGGGAAGCCTTGTAGTCCGCCACCATGTTCGCCAGACGCCCGGAATCGCTCCACAGGCTCCCCATGGTGCTGGCCGGTGCGGGCGACGGTTTCGCCGACACCCGCTGTAGATAGTCGGCCAGCCCGTCATGCTGCGGCGGCGCCGCCGGTTTCTGCTTGGCGTACACGGTGGCCGCCAGAAACCCGCAAGCCATGAGAAAAACTGAGACTCGCACCAACTTCATAGAAAACCTTTCCAGTGAGTTCAGGACCCCGCGCGCAGCACTCCGGCGCTCTCCACTCGGGTTTCGACGACGCGTCCGCCGGAAACAATTCGCGCCCGGACCAGATCTCCCAACGAGCCCCGATCGAGGCAGACGGCATGTACCGAGATTAGAATCCCATCCTCGTCCGAGATCATCGTAACGTCCTGCCCAGGATGCACCACCGCCGCCGTGCGCCCCGCCGATGTCCGCACCGGTAGAGGAAGCGGGCGCCTGATCTGAACCCGAAACGGAACACAATCTGTGGCATGGGCACAGCGTGCGATGCCCTGCCAGTTCTCGAGGCCCGGATCCCAGCGGCTGGCGATCAACCACAGCGCGGCTTCCGCCGGAATCCGTTCGGCGGAACTGCAGGGGGTGGCCTGGATCGAATCGGCAGCGCCGCACGCTGACTCGCTCGGGGATATCAGCCCTCACAGTCATCCCCGCCAGGCGTGCCGCGCGATCGATCCAACCGCGAATCTCATCGCCAGTCATCACGCGCATGCTCCCAGGAAGCGGAGCGGTACCCAGGCGAATCTGCGCCGCCGCTTGCACCAGTTCCGGACACGGCCCGGGAACAAGCAGGTTCGCGAGCCAAACTGGGCCCGGACCGACTTCAATGCCCGGCCGTACCGTGACGGCGCAATCGGCTCGCGCCTGTGGAGCCAGCAGTGGCATCGACAGGAGGCCCACGTAAATAAGAAATCCCTTCATCGCGACTTGGAAATCCCTAGCGTCCCAGCGTGTTGATGTCCTGCAGCATCTGGTCGGCAGCGTTGACCACGCGCGAATTCGCTTCATAGGAGCGCTGCGCCACGATCATCTGCACAAACTCGTCTACCACGCTGACATTCGATTGCTCGATCATCCCCTGCTCGATCGAGCCCAGCCCTTCGCTGCCGCCCGGCGTCCCAATCACCGGATCGCCCGATGCCGTGGTGGCCAGAAACAGATTGCTGCCGGTCGAATTCAAGCCGCCGGGATTGTTGAACAGAGCCAGTTGCAGCGCGCCGACCTGCTGCGCCGCGGTCTGTCCCGGCAGGGTCACGCTGATGGTTCCATCCTGTGCGACCGTAACCGACGTTGCGCCCGGCGGAATGGTCACCGCGGGCTGCACCGGATCTCCATCCTGCGTGACCAGGTTTCCCTGGCCATCCAGATGAAAGCTGCCGGCTCGTGTGTAAGCCGTTTCACCGGTCGGCAGCAGCACCTGAAAAAAACCCTGGCCCTGAATGGTCAGATCGAGAGGATTTCCGGTCTGGCTGAAGTCGCCCTGCAACTGAATAATCTCCGATGCCGCGGTGCGCGTGCCCAATCCAACTTGCAGGCCGGCCACCTGCGTCGTCTGCTGCGACGCCGCGGCTCCGGGCATGACCATGTTCTGGTAGACCAAGTCCTCGAACTGCATCCGCCTCCGCCGGAATCCGGCGGTGCTCGAGTTGGCCAGGTTGTTGGCCACGTTATCGAGATTGGTTTCCTGCGCCATCATTCCGCTGGCCGCGGTATAAAGCGCGCGAATCATATCTTTTTCTCCTTCCCGGGTGACGTGTTCCTACACGCGCGGCAGATCCTGCGCCGCCGTCTGATTCATTTGGCTGTCGAATAGCGACAGCGCGCGCTGCATCATCTCCGCATTGCGCTGAATCGTGATCAGTTCGACCACGGCTGAGACCGGGCTGACGTTCGATTCCTCGAGCATGCCCTGCCGCACCGAACTGTTTGCCGGCAGAAGCTCCGCTCCCGGCGGAGCCGAGTAAAGCGCATTGCCCTCGGACTCGAGGTTGGTGCTCGAAGAAAACTCGGCCAGCCGAAGTTGATCGACGACCGCGCCATCGACGGAAATCGTTCCATCCGCACTGACCGCGACCGCGCCGCTGGGCAGCGTGATGGGACGGTTCTGGCCGCTCATCACCGGATCGCCCTGGGCAGTCACCAGCTGTCCCGACTGCGAACGATGAAAGCTCCCATTGCGCGTGTACAAGACCTGCGGTGCCGACTGAATGACAAAAAATCCTCTGCCGGCGACCGCCAGGTCCAGCGGATTGCCGGTCGCCGTCAGGCTTCCCGACGCCAGATCGGTACGGCTTGCGCCCAGCACGCCGAAGTCATTCACTGCGGTATTGACCGGATTCCAGGTCACGATTCCGCCGCCGGCTACGAGCGAGCGAAACGTCGCCTGCTGCGCGCGATATCCCGCCGTGCCCAGATTCGCAAGATTATTGGCCACGAGTTCAAGAGCCTGCGCCTGAGCGGCAAATCCGGCGCAGGCTGCGTAGTAACCACTGTCCATGGGAAGTACCTGCGGAGTTACAAAGCACGCGCAGGTCCAGACTCGATAAGAGGCCTGAAATCTTAAGGAGGTCGATGAGAATAAAGGTGTTGGCGATCATGCCGAAGGATGGAAGCTCTTTGCGGCCGCTTGATCCCGATCGGATAAAGCCGGTGTCAGATGGCCGCAGCGGCAGTGCTGTTTAACTCGCACAAGCCCCGTGCATCAAACTGCCTTCCGGTGCTTGGCTTGAACGCAACACCAGGTCGAGAGGCGAGCGCGAACCGCGCAACAGCCGGATCCACAGATGCGGTCCGCAAGCGGCCAGCCGGATTTCACTAGCGTCGATGCGCGCGCAATAGCTCGTGATGATGCGCGCACACTCCTCATCGTTCGGCAGGCGAGCAAACCCAATCTCATTTTCCCCGCGCCGCGCCGCCAGGGGCTCAAGACCCGTCCGGACGAAGCCGGGCAGCGCCAGGCAAGGCTCCGTGCGGCACTCCAGCATGCGCTCGATCGCGTATAGTACGGTGTAGTCAGGACGATCGCCAAAGGCCAGATACAGCGTCGAGGTGGCGGAGACGTATTTCAACGGGAGCATCTGGAAGGCTTCCAGGAGAGCGATCGGGACCTGGGGAATGCATGGCGCTGCAGCCATCGCCGCCGCAGGCCGCAGCATGGGACACGACCACTGCCGCGCGAGCGCCGCCAGCACTTGAAGCTCGGTCACATATCCTAGTGTCTGCAGCCATTCCCCGATCCGCCCCCTTCCGGCTTCGCGCTGCGCCGCGAGCGCCGCTTCCAGCTGCGCTTCGGTGAGCTGTTGCCGGGACAGCAGCAACAATCCCAGAGGAATGCGATGCGCAACCAGGGGTTGTGGCGAGAAACCGGTGCGATGCAATCTCTGCGTGACCCCCTCCTCCAGGCAGCGCTCCAGACAATATTGAACGCCATCCATCAGGACCGCCGGCCGCCGCAAGACCAGCCGCCGCCACGATCGCTCAAGATGGGAGCAGCAGGGCTGAGGACGCCGGCTGCACCAGAAACCGCTCCAGGCGAGCCGCAGTGCTTGCAAATGGAGAGCGCCGGCTGCCATCGCTCAAGCTCCCGGAGGCGCGACTTCGGTCACGCGCAGACCGTAGTTGCCCTCCACCACCACGACTTCGCCGCGCGCAATGACCCGGCCGTCGAGCAGCAAGTCCACCGGTTCCTGCACCTCGCGGTCGAGCTCGATCACCGAGCCGGGACTGAGGTCCAGCACTTCGCGCAGCAGCAGACCTCGGCTGCCGAAGCGCAACGTGACCGCCAGTTCCACATCCCGGAGGAGCTCGATAGGGACCGGCGATGGCTCCTCCGATGGCGGACCCTGAGCTGGCGCAACCAAAGGCGGGACAGGAGCCGGCTGCGAACTCTCGGCCGGCTCCGAATCCAGTGCCGCGGTAAGCGCCACGCTGCAGTGCAGTTCGAGAATGACCTCTGCCGGTCGGTCGAGCCGAAGCCAGGCGATATAGGAACTCGGCCACGAGGGCGCCGCCGGGGTGAAATCGAGGTGAAGCTGAATTTCGCCCCAGTTTGTTTTGGCTCCCGTCACCACCAGGCCGCTGGTCTGGCGCAGGAGCTCGAGTACCGCATCGCGATGGTCGCTGGTAATGGCCGTATCGGCGGCCGCCGGCTCGCCCGTGAAGAACTGTGCCAGATGAACCACCGACGCACCCGGAACGCGAATGCCCATCTCTCCGCGCAAGGAGCCCAGCGCTGAGACCAGAATCCAGAGATCGCCTTCCGAAGGCGCCGGAAGATCGGCGGGAGACTCCTTTTCGAGAACACAGGAAACCGGCGTCGAAGCGATTTCCCCGAGCACGTGCGCGAGCACATCACGCCAGATCTCGAGATAGGAAGCGGGTTCGCGAATGGCAGCACTCATTTCGTCCTCTCCTTGTCCTTGGCCGCGGCCTGCGGCACCGGGCCAAGTACCCGGGCGGCGCGCTTCGACTCGCACCGCACCGGCATGGCCTGGAACAATTCGCTGCCCGCAATCAGCAGTGAGGCCGGTTGGACCGTCGGGCGCGCAAAGCGGAGAACAGCACCTGCGGCAAGACTGGCCAGAACGCCGACGCCCATGCGCAGGTCCATGGCCCCCAGCTCGGCTTCAAACTCACATTGCTCCAGACGCCGTTTAAGCCGCTCGCGGGAATCGGCGGAGTCGCGTGGACGGCGCGGGCCCCAATCGGCCGAGATCTTGCGCAGTAGTGCATTCGACACCGTGGCGGGCACAACCAGGTTCAGCCCGCCACGCACCTCGGCCATGGTGATTTCAAAGCTCAAGGAAAGCATTTTTTCCTCAGGAGGCATCAGACGCTGCGCCTCCCCCGGCTCGAGGCGCCCTTCGAAGCGCACCTCCAGCGCCAGGGCCTGCCACGCTGCACCCAGCTCGCGGCAGATGATGCGGGCGACGCTGTCCAGAATCTGCTCTTCAATCTCGGTCACGGCGCGCGTCGCCGCCAGACTCTTGCCTTCTCCTCCCAGCAACAGGTCGACAATGGGCAAGGCGACCTTGAGATCGAGTTGCAGGGCGGCGCCGGCTTCGAGGGGCTCCAGGCGGCAGGATCCCAGGTATGTGGTCTCGGGAATGCTTTGCAGAAACTGCTGATAGGTCAGATGTTCGGCTGATACCAGCGCCGCGGAGAACACCACCCGCAGATAGGCGGCGAGGGAGTGCGTCAGATTGCGCGCGAAGCCTTCATGCAGCAGCGTGATGGCCTGCAGTTGCTCGCGCCCAATCTGCCCGGCGCGGCGCACGTCCCAGAGTTCCACCTGAGGCTCGGGTGCCTGGACCGGCGATTGCCCGCCGCCCTGCGCCTGCCGGACCATGGCATCGATCTCTTCCTGATTGAGAACCTTTTCCATGCCCCTCACTGTCCTGCAGCCGAAGCCGCCGCGCGTCCTTCCTTGGTGGACAGGATCTCATCCAGCAGCGTGCGCAGCCGCACCACAGCCAGCGAATGAATTTGTGATACCCGAGATTCGCCGATGCCGAGCACGGCCCCCACTTCTTTCATCGTGAGTTCCTCGAAGTAGTAGAGGGAGAGCACCTGCTGCTCTTTTTCCGGCAATTCGGCGATGGCCCGCGCCAGAAGGCTCTTCATCTCCGAGCGCAGACAGCGGAAAAAGGGCGTGTCCTCCGGAGCGTTAGGCAGGTAATCGCACAGGTCTTCTTCCTTGCCATCCCACGGCGATTCCACCCGCAGGCTGCCCACTTCGAGCGCGTCGAGTTCGGTCAGCAGATGCTGGAACTCCGCCAGGGTCATGCCCAGTTCGGCCGCGATCTCGTTTTCCCCGGGAGCGCGGCTCAGCTCCAGACTGAGCTTGCGGTGCGCCTCTTCCACCCGCCGGGCCTTGCGGCGCAGTTCGCGTGGGCCCCAGTCAAGCTCGCGCAGGCTGTCCAGAATGGCGCCGCGGATGCGGAATTTGGCGTAAGAGCCGAACTGGACGTGCTTGGAGACGTCGAATTTGTTGAGCGCGTCGATCAGCCCGATGACGCCGGCGTGCACCAGATCTTCGAGCGGAACGTGCCGGGGCAGGCGCTCGTGGATGCGCCGCGCCAGGTAGCGCACCTGAGGCAGCTGTTCGAGCAGGACGCGGTCGCGATCTTCTTTGTCCTGCCAGGCGGTGTAGGCATTCGCGGTGTTCCGGCTCATAGCATCTCTCAGCTCCAATCACCAGAAGAAATTTTCGTCCTCATCGCAGCACCCCAATCGACTGCAACTCGATCACGGGAGGCACTTCCAGTGGCGACAGCACCACCACCTTGGGCAGAAACGGTTCGAGCAGCCGCTTCAGGTGATAGCGCGCCGGTGTCGAACAGAGCAGCACCGGACTGGCGACCGCGACCTGCTCCCCCGCCAGATGGCGCAAGCCTTCGAGCACGCGGCGGGCAAAGGGCGGCTGCAGGCCGATAGTTCCCGCGGGTGGAAGCTGGCCGCTCAAGCTGCGCGAGAGCTCTTCCTCGAGCGCGTGATCGAGCGTGACCACGCGCAGGTTGCCGCTTTCCGAAAGCAGCGGACGCACCAGGGCGCGCCCCAGCGACTGCCGTACCGACTCGACCAGCACCACCGGGTTCTTGCTCGAGGGGGAAACATCCAGCAGGGTCTCCAGAATCGCGGGCAAGTCGCGAATCGATACCTGTTCTCGCAGTAACTGCTGCAGCACTTTCTGCACTTCACCGAGGCTCAGAATTTTCGGCACCAGTTCTTCGACCAGCTTGGGATGGCTCTCCGCCAAACGATCCAGCAACCGCTTGACCTCCTGACGACTGAGCAGTTCATGGCCATGCTGCTTCACCACTTCGGCCAAGTGCGTGGCCAGAACCGAGGTCTGGTCGATGACGGCATAGCCAGAGGCCAGCGCCTGGTTCTGCAGCGCGGGGGTGATCCACACGGCGGCGACCCCGAAGGCCGGCTCTTTTGTCGCTGTGCCGGGAAGCGGCCGGGGCGCAGCCTCCGAGCTGATCGCCATCATCTGGTCTTGCAGCATTTCCCAACGCGCGACCTCGACCCCGCGCAGAGAGATGACGTACTCGCGTGGCTTCAACCTCACGTTGTCCGTGATGTGCACCGGGGGAACGATGAACCCGAGATGCTGGGCGAGATTCTGGCGAAGCGCCTTGACGCGGGCCAGAAGCTGGCCACCCTGATTCTGATCGACCAGGGGAACGAGCCCATAGCCCACTTCCAGGCTGAGGTCGTCGAGCTTGAGCAGATCCTCGACGGAATCTTTCGCGGGCTTTTTCTCGGTGGCAGCAGTGGGAGAAACTTCCGGCGTGCGTTTCCGGGTGCGCCAGGCCAGAAAGGCGGTGGCCCCCGAGAGCAAAATAAAGGAAAACTTGGGCAAACCCGGAATCGCGGCTAGCGAGAGCATCACCGCCGAAGCAATCAGCAGCGGGCGCCGTGAGAACAGTTGCCGTCCCACGTCGACCGACAGCGTGGCATCGGAAGAAGCACGGGTCACCACCATGCCTCCGGCCATCGAAACCAGCAACGACGGAATCATGGTCA
>Ga0335078_10006848_pt1 | contig 16886 bp, 8 predicted proteins | sample Lox_Sample_32_FD_206711 | JGI IMG/M metagenome (GOLD analysis project Ga0335078, IMG submission 206711) | Soil microbial communities from Loxahatchee National Wildlife Refuge, Florida, United States - Lox_Sample_3.2 | ecosystem: Environmental > Terrestrial > Soil > Wetlands | place: USA: Florida... | reverse complement strand
CCGGTCAAGCCCGCAATACTAAGGTTCCGCAGAAAATCGCGTCTCGAAGAACTCATGCGCAGTTCCCGTCCAAGTCTAGTTTTGTCGGTTCATGATCGTCTCGACGAGATCGCCCAGCTGCTTCGAAGTAAAGTCGTTGCCCTCCATGTTTGCAGCCAGGCGCCCCTGTCGGTCAACGAGCACAGTATGAAAGGAATGAACCAGGAGAGCCTCATCCGGATAGAAGTTCATGTCGAACCCGCGGCACAAGCTCTGGATTTCGGACAGGGTGCCGGTTAGGAAGTGCCAGCCTGTGGGGTTCGCCTTCCATGTCTCCCCGTATGTGTCGAGTGCCGCCGGGCGATCGTTGGCCGGGTCAATGACAATCGTCAGCAGGATCAGGTCCTTCCCCATCCGGTCCGCGAATCTCTTTTGAAGCTGGCCAAAGTTATTCGTCAAGCGAAAGCAATAGTTCGGAAATGGGCAGCGCGTGTAGACAAAAGTCAGGCCCACTACTTTTCCGGAGAATTGTGAAAGCGCGATGGACTGGCCCTTTTGATCGGTCAATCGAAAGTCGGGCACCGATTCGCCGATTGCCAACGGTTTGGTGGCCGCCTGTTCCGACAGAACGCTTTCGAGAATCTTCATGCGGCGCGTCTGGCTGGGATCCAGCTCGAGGTTTTGGAATGGGCGTGGCTGGACGTTTTCAGCATAGCCTGCGCCGCCGTCAGTGATGAAAGTGAATTGAACGGCTTCACCGGGTTTCAGCGAATCGAGAACAGCCGAATTTCGAACCGGGAAAGACATCACCATCGCGTCCATATAACCGGGGATGCTTTTGCAGGAGACGACCATGCTGTGATGATCGCGGTCAATTTTCAGGACGATGCCGGTGACGTCGTGCTTATTGTCTGCGCGCGCTGTGCTTGCCGACACCAGTGCCAGGATCGCGATGCTCAGGGGCTTGAGGAAAGGTCTCATGCGCGCCAGCCGCCTCAAAGGGGGAGACGGGGCTTCCCGTCAATTATAATTCCCTGCCGGACTTCTGACGATCTATTTTGGCTCCGCCGGGGATGGTTGCCCTGCTCCCGCCACCCGAAACGTGCGCGGTGTGAGGTGCTTGTAATCCTTGGCGAATTCGGTGATTTCAAGGAATTGATTGCTGTTGATGTGAGTGAAGGTTTGCCGCGTGTTGCTGGCCGGCCACCATATCTCAAGCTCATCTATGCGGGCGGACTTGCCCAATCCGATGTGCTGCGCCAGCGGAGACGCTCCGAAGGACCCGCCGCTTCCAACGGTGCGGTAGATCGCCCGCTTCTCCTGTCCAGGGTTCTGGACTGTAACCTTGATGCGCGCCCCGATCGCGGCTTTGTTCGTGCGCACACCCACCAGCCGGATGTTGAGCCAGTCGTTTTCGCTGCCGGGATTCTGAAACACGCGAAAGGCGTGCGAATCGCCGGGGGAAATCCCGCCGACCGATTCCAGAATGTCTTCAGTTCCGTTGTTGCCCAGGTCGGCAAAGACGACGGCGTGGCCTTTGTGCAGTTCACCTGTGCCCGAGGCCGCGGTGACGTCAACGAAATACTTGCCATCGTGATTCCGGAGCAGAACATTCGGAAGCAGTGAAGCGTAAGACGGACTGCCCGTACCGAGATAAAGGTCGAGATAGCCATCGTTGTCGAAATCGCCAAAGTTGGTGCCCATGACCATGAAAACTTTGTCCATGCCGGTCTGCTTTGAGACGTCCTCAAAGGTTCCGTTGTGCATGTTCCTGTAAAGTTTCATGGTCTCCGCATTTGGCTCAAGACCCAGATAGGAGCGGATGGTTTCTTCGACCGACCCGTAGTAGCTGCCGACGAACAAGTCGGGCCATCCATCATTGTCGTAATCGAAGAAAGCCGCCGGAAAACTCTGCCAGGGCCGGTCGTGCAGGCCCGCCGGGTTGGACACTTCGCTGAACGTGCGATTGTGCTCGTTGTGGTAGAGAAAATGAGGGCCGTTCATGACCGAAACATATAGGTCGGGAAACCCGTCGTTGTCGTAGTCGGCGGCCACGACGGCCTTAGCGAACCCGCCTCGCGCAATTCCCGCCGCCGGCGCTATGTCTTCAAACGTTCCATCTCCGCGATTGTGGAACAACTGTGCGAGCGCGTTCTCATTAACCACGACGAGATCAACCAATCCGTCGTTGTCAATGTCGGTCCACACCGCCCCTTGCGTGCTCGTGGCCGGCTCCGCCAGGCCGCTTGCTTTTGTGACGTCGGTAAATGTTCCGTCACAATTGTTCCGGAGCAGCGATTTGCGCTGTGCAAACTCCCACGCGCCCCTCAACACCAGGATGTCCATGCATCCGTCGTTGTTGTAGTCCGCCTGGATCAGGTTGAAACCCCCGAGTTGATTGGACAACCCGGATTCCTTGCTGCGATCGGTGAAGGTGCCGTCGCCGTTGTTGTGGAAAAAGTGCATCGAGCCGCACTGGTTGTAGTCCGAGGTCACGACGTCCAGAAGGCCGTCGTTATCGAAGTCGTCAACGATGAGTCCCGCCGATTCTCCGAATACGTTGATGCCCATCCGGGGAGCCACATCCACGAAACGCCCCACTTTTTCGCGGGACGCAAAAGCGGATGGAGGTATCAGGAACTGTGACGGCACCCCCTGCGGGTAGCCGCCGAGCGTCATGTAAGACAGATTCAGCAGCCATTGGACGTCCAACGCATCGGGCTTTCGGCCGAGATACTTGCGAAAGTACTCGACGGCCTTTTCCGAGTCTGCGGTCTTCTCGTAGCGAATGGGATGCTGAGGCGGAAACAGGCAGAGCTCGCCGGGATTCAGGTAGACGCCGTTATCCATTTCGGATTTGTGCAGGTAGGCGATGCCGAGGACCTCTTCAAGCTCCGCCATGGCCGCCGTCAGGCTGCGCGTAGCGATATCATAGGCAACCTCCCACTGCGCAATGGCTAAATCCATCGAGCCTTCGTAGGAGTAGAGATTTGCCAACGCGTAGTGGGCTTCAATCTTATCGAAGGCATTCTCGGAGGTGGACTGTGTGTCGGTGATCAATTCGCTGCGCGACATCTGATCGATCATTGCGGAAAGTGATTTGCGCCGAAGCTCACACAGTTGCGGGAGGTTCTGTTCCCATCCGTTGGGCTTCGGCAGGCTGCGGAATGCCAGGTCCGCCTCGCTCTTGCCGACGATATTGGGCGGATAGCGAATCGTTCCCGTCGCGATCATCGGTAAAATATGAGACACGACCGCGTTGCCGACATGAGCCGCTTCGGAAGGCGAAAGAACTTCCAGGATCGCGTAACCGCCGGAGGAAAGCTTGATAGGTCCGCTCACTTGACCGGGCTTCAGCTTCTTGAGAGCGTCGCGTAATTCTGGCCGGAGCATCGCCGGATCAACCTTGCCCATCAATCCGCCGCGTTGGCTTGTGGCGTCCGTGGATTTTTCGGCGGCCAGCGCTGCGAAATCCTCTCCATTCTTCAGCCGCCGTACCACCTCATCAGCTTGCTGAATGGAGTCAACCTCGATGATGCGCAGCGCCACGGGCGGCACGTTGGCCTGGCGGTAAGTGATATTCACCGGGGGCTGAAGACTTGCAGAGAGCGTCGTCGGGCCAACCTTGTAACGGCGCGGTCCGTCCGTGGCTGAAGGCTGAAGACGAAGCGAAACGTCGCGCGCCTCGATGCTCATCTGGCAGTGGTGGTTTCCACCTCGATGGGAGCAAGCGGGGGTCGTGTCGGCGGCGGCAGCCACACCTAAGGGAACAAGAGAACCTAGGGCGATCGTGGCAAGCAGTAATCTGGCCAAGGTTCTCCGCATGATCGCACGAATCCTAACACACAGAAAATGACAGAACCCGGAGCCTTCCAGTTGATTTTGAACAACGAATTCGGCTGCCACGGCTTGTCGCAGAACAGTCACCTGCGCATCTCGAGCACAATCAAACCATCGGAACAACGTAGTACAGCTAGCGCCGTTTTATAGGAAGGGGCTACTAGCCAATGAGCTTCGCACCCGAGGGAGATCAGCCGTCAATCCGACTAGACCTGTCACGTGCAGGGATCGAGACTTGCTTGTGGGTACGGCCCTTCCTCGCATTTACCGGTTCACCGCAGAGGGGAAACTGACCATCCGGTCGCCACGGCTCGTCCGGCCGCCTCCCGGGGGAACTCAATCTTCACCGTCTTGATTTCATACGGCTGGGTATGAATTGAGATCGCGCCGTTCTGCAGGCCCAGGCTGGCGATGGGACGCTCCATAAGGTCAGTTTCCGAAGCCGACGAAGCGCCCGGGGGAAGCTGCATGCGGATGGCGCCGTCTTTGCCCGCCCATTCATAGAAGCGCAGCACGAGTTCGTCGCTGTCTTCGGCTTTCTTGACCGCGGTCAGGACCACGTTCTCCTGATCGAAGCGCACGAACGAGTTCTCGCGCGGCAGGATGCCGGTGTGTTTTTCGGTTTGCATGGCGAGCAGACCGTAGTTCAGTTCGTATCCACGGCGCACCGTCAGAGCCTCGCGCCAACCGCCGGCATGCGAGTAAAGCGAGTAAGTAAATTCGTGATGGCCTTCATCGGCGTGAGGATCGGGCCACTCCGGGGAGCGAAGCAGCGAAAGCCGCAATACGTTGCCCTTGGCGTCGTATCCGTATTTGCAATCGTTCAGCAGGCTGAAGCCGTGAGTGGCATCGGAAATGTCAGCCCACTTGAGAGCTGGAACTTCGAACTCGGCTTTTTCCGCCGGAGTGTTGCGGGTGGTGGGCCGCTCGATGGATCCGTAGGGAATTTCGAACGTCGCCTTGGTGTTGTGCGCGCTTAGCGGGAAGGCAACTTTGAGCAGGATGTGCTTCTCGTGCCACTCCACCTGCATTTTTACGTCAACTCGCGGCATGCCCGCGTACATGGTGATGTCTTGCACGAAGCTGGAGTGCTGAAAGTGCTTGTTGACTCGAATGACTGCCCGCAGCGGGCCGCTTTCGACCAGCTTCACCTCATCGGCATGATCGAGATCCCAATACTGCTTTTCGAAATCAGCGTCAATGTTCCATGCGTCCCATTCTTTGGGCTTGTCATAGAAAGTCTGCAGCAGATTGCCACAGGCAAAATTCTTTGGGCCGCCGCTATCGGTTTCCGCCGGGGCCAGGGTTTCGGTGTGGCTCCGCTTGTCAAAGAGGCTGGTGATGCAGCCGGTTTTCGAATCCACCTGCAAACGAACGAATTCGTTTTCCAGCGTCAGGGCTGTGGCCTTGAGAGCGGAGGCGGCGGGGCGGTTGCGGGCAGATCCGCGAACGAAATAAGTGTTGTAGCCCAGGGCGGGAGCGCCGGCATGCAACAAAAAACGCGCCTGATGAGTTTCGGGAGTGATGGACAACAACTCGGCTTCCGCGGCTTTGCCCGCCGAATCCGTAACCGCGATGCCCTGTGCCGCTTCCGGCAGTTGCGCTTCCACCTCGATCACTTCGCTGCGGGGCCAGGAAAGGGAGTTGAACACCAGAACTGGAATGCCCACCCCTTGCGTGTTCACGCGCGCGGCAATCTGGTTCAGGGAATCGTGAATGATGTCATTGCCAACGCGGCGCACATCTTCCAGGTTGCGCTTGGCGTCGAGATAGTTCACCGCGATGCCCGAGCCGGGCATGATGTCGTGAAAGTGATCGAAGAGCAGGCGCTTCCAGGCGCGCTCCATTTGATCCTGTGGATAGGGTTGGCCGTAAAGGAGTGCCACGGACGAAAATTTTTCGGCGTTGAGCAGCGTCTCCTCGCTCTGGCGGATGCGCCGCTTGGTCTCGGCCTGGGTGGTGAAAACCCCCCGGTGGTATTGGAAATAAAGTTCGTCATCCCATACCGGCACGTGCATGCTGGGTAGCTTTTCGTTGAGGTCCGCAAAAAATGCTGTGGCCGTGCTGAGTTGGAGATTGGGAAAGACGGCGCCGGGAGCCATGAGCCGGGTTGCGGTATCGAGCATGCTGCGCGTGGGGCCGCCGCCATGGTCACCGACGCCGTAGAGGTACATCATTTCTGGCGTTCCGCTGAGTTGCGGGCCATACATGGCGGGCGCCCACTCGGAAAGGTCCTTCGCCATGCGCTCGGCTTCAATCGAACTGGCGTAGTCGTGAGGAAAATAGGTGAGCAGGCGGCTGCCGTCGGGCGCCTGCCACCAGAATAATTTGTAGGGGAAAGTGGTGAATTCGTGCGCCCACAGCAGCTTCTGGGTCACAAAATAATCAATGCCGGATTTTTTGTAGATTTGCGGAAGCTGCCAGTTGTAGCCGAAAGAGTCGGGGTTCCAGCCGATCTTCACGTCGACGCCGAATTTTTTCTGGAAGTAGCGCTTGCCCACCAGAATCTGCCGGGTGAGCGATTCGCCGGCCGGCATGTTGAGATCAGGTTCGACCCACATGCCGCCGACAACTTCCCATCGCCCTTCTTTCACCCGCTGCTCGATTTCGCGGAACAGATCGGGATATTTTTCTTCCATCCATTCATAGGCCCGCGCGGTTGACATGGTGAACTTGAAGTCGGGATATTCACGCATCAGATCGAGCACGCTGCGGAAGGTGTTGCGCACCACTTCGACAGTTTCGGTCCAGGGCCACAGCCAGGCCATATCAATGTGCGAGTTGCCGACAGCGCGAATGGTGAACTGCTTCAACCACGGATTCAGCGCCTGCAGCCGGGTTTGCGCCAGGCGCAACGAGGCATCGAAGGCCGATTGATCGCCGCGGGCAAGCGTGGTGAAGTCAACGGCGCTAAGCGCGCTCTGCAATTGTTGTTCACGTTCGTTTTTGCCCTCGGCATAGGCGGCGATCATGGGCTGTGCGGCAAGAAATTCCTCGCGGAGCGAGTTGGGCGATGGGCGGCCGGAGGCCGGCTCGAGGATCAGACGACTGGCCGAGATTCTGGTGTCCACGGGCTGCGCATCGAGCCGGACAGCGATCAGAAATTTCTGCCCGGGCTGCGCATTTTCCGTCAGCAGGATGGGCTGTTGCGTCTCCTCGGCTCCCCGGTAAACCACCGATCCGTTGGAAAAAACGGTGACTACGATGGCGGCATCGCTGTCGAAAGCCAAATCGAGTTTCACGCTCGCGGCGCGCGTGGAGTAGCCATTCAGCTCTTGCGGAATCTCGACCGAGCGGCGCAGCACGCGCGCACCATCCGACCACAATTGATTCGTCCTGACCGTTCCCCAGTTCGAGTCGTCAAGGGTGGGGTCTTCCGGGTGCGGGATATCAGCGTGAGAGCGCCAGCCCGGCAGAGCGAGCGTGGTCAGAGATTCCAGGCGATCCAGAACCTGCTTTTCTCGAGAGGCTTCGTCTGAAACCGCGGAAGAATCTTGCGCAACCGCTGAGATTGAAGCGAACGACAGAATCAGGGACAGAACTACGAGAGGACGTTTCATAGAGAAGGCTCACAGAGTAGCGCGATCAATCGCGGCGCGAAAGCTCGGGTAAGGCAGTCTCAATCGTCTTCCGAATCTGCCGTACTTTTTCTTCAAATTCCATTGCGCTCTGTCCCGCGCTTGGAGGAAATTCGGCCGCGCCGTTCGCCACGCCACCGGAAATTCCGTCAGATATGCCCACCGACATGCCAAGCGACGTGTGCACTTCACGCGCTCCGGTTTCCTGCAGCACGCGACCGACATTGCCAGCATCAATTCCACCGCCCGGCATGATGACGAGTTGATTGCCCGCCTCCCGCACGAGCCGCGCAAGAGCAAATACGCCATCAATAGCGCGAGTCTGATCGCCGGAGGTCAGGAGCCGGCGCGCGCCGGTTTGAATGACGCTCTGCAGGCTCGAGTAGCGGTCAGGGCAAAGATCAAAGGCGCGATGGAATGTGACCGGCAGCGGGCGTGCCAGCGCCGCCAGCCGGGCCGTGCGCTCGACATCCACTTCCTGCTTGCCATTCAAAAGGCCCAGCACAATGCCGTCCATGCCCAGGCGCCGGGCAGCGGCGATATCGCGCTCCATGGTCTGCAGTTCGTACTCCGAGTAAACGAAGCCGCCGGCACGCGGGCGAATCAGGACGTGGATGGGAATCCGCAAACGGTCGCGGGCAATCTCCATCAGGCCGGCGCTGGGAGTGATTCCGCCGGAGCGCAGGTCGGTGCAGAGTTCAACGCGGTCGGCTCCGCCGCGCTCCGCCGCGATGGCGCGCTCTGCCGACTCGACGCAGATTTCGAGGACAAACTGATCGGGCATGGCTGTGAAACCAGAATCGGAAAGCTCAGCGAGGTCTCCCATTACTTTCGCACAAACCTCGCGGCCAGGCTCAGCGGAATGCGGCGCTGCGCGCCCCGCTGCGGTTAGAAGGAGTACACCAGGCTCAGCTGGATCGTGTGTCCTCTCCAGAGATTGTCCCGGGCCCATGCCGCGGCCGAAACCTGGTCTTCCGAGTTCTGGTGAGGCACGAGTGATCCGAAATTGATATCGCCGATATTGCCATCGGGAATCACCGCGCCCTGGTGCCAGGTGGAACCGGCGTTGAACATTTCGAATCGGAACTCAACATTCTGCCGTTCCGTAATGGCGAACCCTTTCGCCAGCGCGATGTCGAGGTCTTCGTAGTAAGGCCCGCGCAGGATTCCTTTTTCCTCGTCGCCATAGGTGCCCTGCGGCGCGATCGAGAAGACGCTGGTGTTGAACCACTCGGTGGGGCTGCGGGTGAATCCGGTGGCGGTGCTCCCAGACTGATTCAGGCGGTACCGGCTGGAGAAAACCACGCCCATTTCATCGAAGAAGGGTCCGGCATAGCCGTATGCGGTGAACACTCGGCCGGAGGTAATGGTGTAGATGCCGCTGGCTTTCCACCCTCCCAGAACCCAATTGGCGGGACCAAGCGACCAGCGCTTGTTCCGGCCGACCGGCAACTCCCAAGTACCATTGGCCGTCAGACGATTGGGCTGATCGAAGTTGGCCGGCCCGTAGTCAGCGCCGATGTTGTGCGGATCCTGAATGAAGCCGTTATTGCCGCTGACGTTGTTGATGCCAGAAGTCTCATCGAACGACCGCGACCAGGTGTAGGCGACGTTGTAGGTCAACCCGTGGTCGAAGCGCTGCCGCAACTGCACCTGCAGCGAATTGTAGTTGGCGCTCAGCAGATTGGCGTTGGCGTAGATCATGGAGGGCAAATTCTTGAAGAGCACGCGGGTATCAATCGGCTGAAAGTTAGGATCGGTGGCGCAATTCGCGTTGCTGCCCGTCGCCTGGGAGATATCGAAGAGGAAATTGCAGGAATCGCTGGGAACACTGGGCGGAAAAGCCGCATTGATGGGAAGCTGCGTGGGCAGGCGAAGTCCATGCGAGCCGACATAACCGACATCCAGCAGCAGAGTGGGGCGGATGGCAAACTGTGTGTCGAGCGTCCACTGCTGGTTGTAAGGGTTGTGGTTGAAGGGCCAGTTGACCTGGTTCAGGATGTAGTTGGTGCCGATGAAGTCGTTGCTGTCCCACGAGGGTAGCGTGAAGACGCTAAGGCCAGTAGTGGGCGGAAACCACAATTGGTTCAGAGGAGGCGCCGGAGATGCCTTTTCGCTACCGTTTCCAGAGGGATAGCTAGCCGGCAAAGTATTCTGCAGGCTGTTGGAATCGTAATTCTGCACCTGGTCGTAATAGCGCATGTAAGTGTCATAGAAAATGCCGTAGCCGGCGCGCACCACAAAACGATCGCTGGGGAAGGGCCGCCAGGAAAGGCCGATGCGCGGGGCGAAATCTTTCTTGTCCTGCGGCACCAGGGAATTTTGGATACAGCAGTTCAGAAACGCGGGATTCACCGTAGCGCCCTGGCTTTGCGCCAACTGCTCAATGCCGGTTACGAAAGTCTGGCTCGCCCACTCGAGGCTGCCGCCGTTGTTCACGTTGAGCCCCCAACCGCTGTTATCAATGCTGTGGAATGCGGGCGGCAGCTCATAGCGCAACCCGAGGTTGACGGTGAGACGAGGCGTAAGCCGCAGATCATCCTGAAAGAAGAAATTCAGGTTGGTGCCCACGGTATGCAGATAATCCACGCCCAGGGGATATGGGCCGGAGATGCTGCTGGGATCGCTCAGCAGCAAATCGGCGACCGGGTTTCCCAGGCCGGCCGCGGCCGATCCGGTCACGCATTGGTTGCAGTTTGCCGTGTATTCGCCGTTGAAGCTGATATTTCCCGTGCCGAGATAGTTGTCCTGCTCAAACTCCCGCAGACGCCGGATATCGGCCCCCAGCGTGATGGTGTGCTTGCCCCGAATCAGTTTCAGGTTGTCCACCCATTGGAACGAAGTGCTCTTGGTGGAAGTTCCATTATTTCCGTTGCCGATGTTCTGGTAGTTGGCATTGAAATTCAGGTTGGGAATGCCAAACAGAGCGGGAGCCAATGGGGCATTCGCAAAACCGAGGTCCGCCTGGAGATTTGGCCCATAGGCAGTGTCCGAGTTGGTGGCGAAGAATTGATGGTTGTAGCCGAAGCGGGCTTCGTTGATGGTGTTGGCGCCAAATGCGTGCTCCCAGTTCAGACCGAAAAGTTGTCCCTTGGAAAAGTTCGTGGAACCCGTGTAAGGCAGCATGCTTGGGTTGGGCGCGTAGTCGTTTTTGATGTGGCCGGTGAAGTAGAAGCGGTCTTTCTGACCGAAGTTCTGGTCCACCCGCATGGTTTCGTTATCGGTCTGGATGGAGTTGAAGACCGGGTTCAGGTAATTGCCGCAGGGCAGAGTGCAGTTGATATTCGGAGCCGGATAAAGTTTGGCTAGTTTTTGTCCCTGGGCATTGATTTCTCCCGATGGAATCAGATTGCCGAGGTAGGCCTGGCGAGTGGTGGCGTCGCAGTTGGGCGCGCACACGGTTGTCGTGGGGTCGTACAGTTGGAAAGGCCAGTCGGAGAAATTCCCGTTCCGCTCCTGCATCGTCGGTACCTGGATGGCGGCCTGGTTCGGTGGAATCGAGTGCCTGCGCCCGCCATCGTAAGCGAAGAACCAGAAGGTCTTATCCTGCCCGTTATAAAGCCCGGGGATTCTGACCGGGCCACCCAGCGTCCCGCCGAATTGGTTCTGCTTGAATACCGGCCGCAGAGGAAGATGCTGCCCTTCGTAGGTGTCCTGCTCCAGAATCAACGGGCTGCGCGGGTTCAGGGCATCGTTCTGGAGATAATCGTAGGCCTGCCCGTGCCACTGATTGGCTCCAGATTTGATGGCGACGTTGATCTGGCCTGATCCTTGCCCATATTCGGCCGAGTAGAGGCCCGTCTGCACCTTCACTTCCTGAATGGAAAATTCCGAAGGAACGTTAGAAGCCGTGGTAAAGAAGTTGTCGGTATCGGCGACGCCATCCACCATGAAGCTGACGGAGTCCGGCCGGGCTCCGTTGAGGCTGACCTCGGTGAAATTCTGGTTCAGGCCGTGCAGGGCGAAGTACACCTGCGAGCCGCCGCTGAAGTTTGCCGCGCCGGGACTCAGATTGATCAGGTTGTTGAAGTCGCGGCCGCTGGAAGGCAGTTCCTCAATCGCCTTCCGGTCGAGCACGTTGCCGGTCGTGGTGTTGTCGGCCTGCACCATCTGTGCTTCGCCCGTCACCGTAACCTGTTCCTCGACTTTGCCTACTTCGAGCGTGAAATTCTGGCGCAGGGACTGATCCACTTCCAAAATCAGGTTCCCGCTGACCTCGGTCTTGAAGCCGGGCGCTTCCACCCGCACCACGTAGGTGCCGGGAATCAGATCCACCAAAACGTAATCGCCCACAGCCGTAGTGGTGAAACGGTTCACCACTCCGGTATGGATATTAGTGGCAGTGATGTTTGCCCCTTGCACGGCGGCTCCCGAAGTGTCCTGCACGTGCCCCAGGATCGTTCCCTGGGAATTCTGGCCGTACAGGGGCGCAACAACAAAAGCGAGCAGAACGAGCGCCAGACAACGGCAGGTTAAGATCAGCGTGGAGTGAACGGAATTTGTGGGCTTCATCGCCTTCTCCCGGTCAGAACCGGTCGGCAGGCCGGTTCAATGAGAAATCGGCGTCAGGCTAGGGCCAACACGTGACAGTTGTCAATCAAAAAAGTGATTGAATTATTTACAAACGATCATTTGTTTATGCTATTAACCGAATAAACACCATATTTTGGCCTGAAGGGCAAGAATTTCCGCAGACTTTCGTTTTCGTGTATTCTCAGGCCGGTTTAGGCGTCTTACCATGTCCAGCCGTCAAAAACACCGCACAGACCGCATCCTGAAGCTCCTGTTAAGCAAGGGAACCGTGACGGTGGAAGAGTTGATGAACTCGCTAGGCGCCTCGGCTCCCAGCATCCGCCGCGACCTGACCCGCCTAGAGGGACGCGGCCTGATCCGGCGAACCCACGGCGGCGCGGCACTGGTGCAGGAACTTCTGTACGAGCCTTTTCGCTATGACACGGCATTCCAAACCCGCGAGCATCGCCTGGTCAAGGAAAAGCGGCACATCGGCATCGCCGCTGCCGAGCTGGTGTGCGAGAACGAAACCATCGGCCTGACCGCCGGCACCACGACCACGTGGGTGGCGCGCAGCCTGCGGCATCGCACCAACCTTACTGTAGTGACGAACGCCGTCAACATTGGGATGGAGCTTTGCAATATGCCGGGGCTCAAGACCCATCTCACGGGAGGGTACGTCCACTGGCCGTGGTCGTTTTCTCTGGTGGGCGCGGCCGCGATCAGTTTTCTCGGCAATATTTTTCTGGATAAGCTCTTTCTCAGCGTTTCCGGCATTCATTCCGACCGCGGAACTACGACCAACGAATCGGATGAAGCGCTCACTTTCCGGGCGATGGTCAAGCAAGCCAAGCAGGTGATAGTGGTGGCGGACTCGAGCAAGTTGGGCGTCATCACTCCCTCGCTGATCTGCCCGATTGAAGACGTTCACGTGCTGGTGACCGATGAGGGGGCTTCCGAGGGAGCGGTCGCCGGGTTCGTTCGGCGGGGAATTAAAGTCATTCGTCCCTAGTGGGCGGCGGCGCGGGCAAGATCGCGCAAGGAAATCTGCAGTTCAGCTCACGGTGTGCGAGCCTTTCCTGCCACATCGAACAATTGGAACTCGCGGATGTGCGCCTCGGACGATGAAGACACAATATTCAGCCGGACGCGTGTGGCCGTGACCGGGGCAAAACGATCAATCCGCTTGTGGCCGATGGCGTAGCCGCTGAAGGCGGTTTTCCAGCCCTGCCCGCTCTCGTACTCAATGCGAAACTGCTGCACGTGCTGGCCGTCGTTGAGCCATTCCATCACCAGGCTGTGATCGAAAGTCACAGGTTTGGCGAAGTCGGCTTCGAGCATGGCGTGATGTGAGCCTGCCGGCGCGGACCAAAATGTCGCGGGATCGCCATCCAGCGCGAGATTCCTGGCGGCCTGGTGGAGAATGTGCTGCCCCATGAGATTCGTACCGTAGCGCTGCCGGATGGCGTCACCGAATTCTCTCAATCGCATTACATCAACTTCCGGCAAAAGCCCGCGGCGGTCGGGAGCGATGCCAAGCATCAATTGCCCGCCATGGCCGACGCTTTGCTCGTAGATGGCCAGGAGATCGGCGAGACTCTTGAGCGAGTCTTCACTCCCCGTGTGCCAGAACCAGTGACCGCGGCGCAGCGGAGTATCGGCCTCCACCGGCCGCCAGCGCAGATAGCCGTGCCGGTCAATCACGTTCCAGTTTTCGTAGGGGATGACGCCATCTTCGTTGCCGGCCCAGCGAATATCTCCGTACTCGAACAGTCCTGTGTCCGCAAAGACGAGAGTGTTCGGCTGGTAAGTGCGCAATTCTTCGATGTAATGCTGAAAGTTATACACGTGCCCGGCGCTGCCGGCGCCATCGAGCCAGAACTCCACCAGGTTGCCGTAATTCTGGACGAGTTCATCGAGTTCAGCTGCGTAGTATTTGTCATACTCGGCGGAGTTTTCGTATCGCGGTTCGTGGCGGTCCCAGGGCGAAAGATAAATCCCCAACTTGAGTCCGTGCTTGCGCGCGGCGTCCGAAACTTCGCGCACCAGATCGCCGCGGCCATTCCGCCATGGGCTGCTCTTCACGCTGTAATCGGTCTGCTGCGTGGGCCACAGGCAGAATCCGTCATGATGCTTCGCCACCAGCACGACGTACCTTGCCCCGCCAGCCTGAATCGCGCGCATCCACTGTTCGGCATCGAGCTGGGCGGGATTGAATACGCTGGGATCGGCTTTGCCGTCGCCCCATTCGCGATCGAGAAACGTGTTGGTGCCAAAATGAATGATGACGCCAAATTCCAGATCCTGCCACTCGACCTGCTGTGGAGAGGGCGTCACCTCAGAGAAATTCTGGGCCCGCAGCAACAGTGCGACACACAGCAAGAGCACGAAGGCGGAGACACTTCTGACCATCGCGGAGCAGAAGCGTATCACTGCCCGAAGAAGAACGCCAAGGGCGGTTAATTAGATATCTGCTTGTGATTGAAGTCGATTGATTCCTATCGATCCGAAAGGCTTTGACCGCCTCAGAATCGTCTACGTTCGGCCTCGCTATCCCCTAGCCCGAAAATCGAATTCGACCGTGCACGAGAAAATGAATCAGGCCAGGATTCATATAGCCTCCTGGGGGAAGTCTTGTGGATGCAGTGTTCGGCCCGTGGTTTTAAATTTTGGCGAGGAACAACATCCAACTCATATCGCGAGTTAGCGGAGAAATACACTCGCCACGACCCAATATGGTGCGCTCCATACATTTCTAAATCCCGCTCCTTCGTATGTTTCGTCGAGCGTTATCCTCGCCCAGAGCCTACGCGAAGTCTTGACAAAACGCAGGTATCACTACCGATGCGGCCTGACCCGCTCGGCCGGAACGATTCCATTCCCTTCTAACACATGGTAGAAGTGATCGGCGGCAAGATCTTTCAATGTTTGCGTCGGGCCTGTCGGCCAGCGGATTTCGACGCTGTCTATCTTCGAAGCCGCTCCCAGCCCGAAGTGCACGCGCAGATCATTCTGCGAGAGATAGCTGCCCCCGCTGTGAATTTCTTCAGTTTGCGTCAATCCGCCCGCGACTATCTTTACTCTTGCGCCGATAGCCAGACGATTGCTTTTCGTGCCCGTCAATTCGAAACTCACCCAATGCGGCGCTTTGCCGTTGACTGCGACCCCACGATTGCGAAGCACCATGGGGCTGCCCTCCAGATCCTCAACCACAATGTCCATGTTGCCGTCGTTGAACAGGTCGCCCACGGCCAAGCCGCGCGACACGCGTTTTTCCTGCAAAGCCAGTCCAGCCTGGTCGCTGGCATCGCAGAATCCGCCATTTCCCAGATTCATGTAAAGCTGCTTTGGCTCGCGAAAACCGTCGCCGGGAAGACTTTCCACCTGCGGATACACGTGCCCATTGGCGTACATCAAGTCCGGCCAACCATCGTTATCAGCATCCACAAAAGCCGCTCCCCACTTGACCCAGGGAAGGGAGGGAAAGCCCACGCCCGATCGGTAAGAGACATCCTGAAACGTCCAGTCGCCGTCGTTGCGGTAGAGAGGAGTATAGTCGGAAGAGAAATCCGTCACAAACACCGAGGGCAGCCCTGTGTGTAGATAATCTCCGATGGCAATCCCCATTGAGGCCTGCTCGGCGCCATCTTCGCTCAGCGCTGTTCCGGACTCCAGTCCAATCTCGGCGAACTTCCCGTTGCCCAAGTTGCGGTAGAGATAATTCGGAGTGGAGTCATTCGCGACGTAGATGTCAGGCCGGCCGGAATTGTTGAAGTCGCTCCAGACCACGCCCAAGCCATAATAGCCGGAGCGGTCGTCCACACCGGCGCTCTTCGACACATCGGTGAAAGTGCCGTCGCCGTTGTTGTGAAACAAGGCATCGCCAGAGCCCTTTAGCCCGCGCGGGCCGCACTGTACGCTCAATCCGTAATATCTGCAGTTCCGCCCGCCACCAAACGCTGGCGGATTGTCGAGCTGAAACTCGGCATAGTTTGCGACCATCAAGTCAAGGAGCCCGTCGCCGTCGTAGTCGCCAAAACCAGCGCCGGTTGACCATCTGCCATCGCGGACGCCGGCTTTCGCGGTTACATCGCTGAAAGTTCCGTCGCCATTGTTGTGATACAAGACATTTCCATTCAGGCAAGTCACGTAGATATCGGGCCAGCCATCATTGTCATAATCTCCGATCGCGCCGCCCATCGCAAAGCACGGCGTCGCCAGGCCGCCGCGATCGGTGACCTCGGTAAAGGTGCCATCATGGTTATTGTGATAAAGAGCCCCACGGGCCTTCTCGCCTTTCTGAGCCATTTCCACGGTAGGAGCATTGGTGAAGTAAATATCCAGCCAACCGTCGCGATCGTAATCGAGGAGAAGTACGCCGCCGCTCATCGATTCAGGGATGTACCTGGCCTCCCGAGCGAAAATGTGCTGAAAGCGAATGCCCGCCTGTAGGGTCACGTCCTCGAATTGCGGGACGGGCCGGTTGTGGCACTTTACCGCTTTGGCTCCAGCCGGAGGCGGCGCCCCTTGGGCCATTCCCTGTGCCAGAAGCGCACGTGGAAAGCAGAGAGTGGCGAGCAATATTGCAATAACAACCATTTTAACCAGCCGCACTGATGTTCGCTCTCCCCCCGCTGCTCTGAATGTAAGACCCACAATACGGTTTCCTGGGAACCGCCTAGTAACCATGACGCTTCCGATTTCCGCTACTCTTTGACTTCAGAAACGACGCACTTACCTTGAAACACCAACTTTCTGAATGGGTTGGCCCAGGTCAAAACAGATTGCAAGAACCTGCACGTCTTCCTCGGTAGCCAGGAAGGATTTTTGTCTTGACAAGGGACACAATCCTACCGCTTAATGTGCGGCGGATAGTAGAAAAACGTTATTTCTTGCTTAGGAAATCGATTTTTCCAACCGTGAAGGCCGGAGGAAGTATATGCGCATCTGCCGTGGGATAGTTGCGTCGCTCTGTTT
>Ga0335078_10006846_pt1 | contig 16889 bp, 18 predicted proteins | sample Lox_Sample_32_FD_206711 | JGI IMG/M metagenome (GOLD analysis project Ga0335078, IMG submission 206711) | Soil microbial communities from Loxahatchee National Wildlife Refuge, Florida, United States - Lox_Sample_3.2 | ecosystem: Environmental > Terrestrial > Soil > Wetlands | place: USA... | reverse complement strand
GCAGGTGCTTGCCGACGACCTGGTGGCTGTGCACGGCCAGTCGGACCAGCAGCAGCTGCTCAAGCCCGGACGGCAGCGGGACGCGCTGGACAGGTTCGCCGGCCCCGAGCTTGCCGCCGTGCTGTCGGACTACCGGCGGGCCTTCGCCAGGCATCGCGCGATCCGCGAGGAACTCCAGGCGCTCGCCGCCGCGGAGCGGGAGCGGGCGGCCGAGGCGGACACGCTGCGGCGCGGCCTGGCCGAGGTCGAGGCGGTCCAGCCGGTCACGGGCGAGGACGCGGCGCTCGTCGCCGAGGAGGATCGGCTCGCCAACGCCGACGCGCTGCACGCGGCGGCCACGACCGCGCACGAGGCGCTGCTCGGCGACCCGGCTTCCGCCTCGTCCGACGACTCGGACGCGGTGACGCTGCTCGGCATCGCGACGCGCGCCCTGGACGGGGTGCGCGCGCACGACCAGGCGCTCGGCTCCCTCGCGGACCGGCTGTCCGAGGCCAGCTATCTCATCTCCGACGTGGCCACCGAGCTGGCCTCCTACGCCCAGTCGCTGGACTCCGACCCGGCCAGGCTCGCCCAGGTGCAGGAGCGCCGCGCCGCCCTCGGCCGGCTGGTCCGTGCCTACGCGGGCACGTCGGGCGACGTCGCGGGGGTCCTCGACTGGGCCAAGCAGGCCTCCTCCCGGCTGGCCGAGATCGAAGGCGACGACGACAAGATCGCCGCCCTGGCCGCCGCGGAGTCGTCCCTGTGGTCCGAGGTGCTGGAGCTCGCCGGGCGGCTGACGGCGCTGCGCTCGGCCGCCGCGGCGCGGTTCGCGTCGGAGGTGACCGCCGAGCTGACCGCGCTTGCCATGCCGCACGCGTCGCTGACCGCGGCGGTCACCGAGCTGGACTCGCCCGGCCCGTCCGGCGCCGACGACGTGGAGATCAGGCTCGCCGCGCATCCGGGCGCACCGCCGCTGCCGCTGCACAAGGGCGCATCAGGCGGCGAGCTGTCCCGTGTCATGCTCGCCATCGAAGTGGTCTTCGCCGGTGCGGACCCGGTGCCGACGTTCGTGTTCGACGAGGTCGACGCGGGCGTGGGCGGCAAGGCCGCCACCGAGGTCGGGCGGCGGCTGGCCAGGCTGGCCCGCTCGTCGCAGGTCATCGTGGTCACCCACCTGCCGCAGGTCGCCGCGTTCGCCGACAACCACCTGGTGGTGGAGAAGTCGGGCGATGGCCTGGTCACCGCGAGCGGCGTGGTGCGGCTTGACCAGCAGGCCCGGGTGCGCGAGCTGTCCCGGATGCTGGCCGGCCTGGAGGATTCGGAGTACGGCCAGGCCCACGCGGAGGAACTGCTATCCCTGGCCACCCGCGAGCGCGAGGCGTCGCGCGCCTGACATGGACTCGGGATCGGTGTCGCGGACGAGTCAGGCGGTCGCGCTGACCAGGGCCGGGATGACCCGGCCGTGCACGGCCCAGGGCGACCCCGACGCGCAGCGCCGGCTCTGCGAGGGCATGGCGCCGCTTCGCCGGTCGCGGGCCGGCATCCTGCCCCGCACCCGGTTCTTCGACGGCCAGGTCCTCGCCGCCATCTCCGCCGGGGTACCTCAGGTGGTGATCTGCGGCGCCGGATACGACGACCGCGCGCTGCGGTTCCGCTCGCCTGGCGTGCGGTTCTTCGAGCTCGACCACCCCGCCACTCAGGCCGACAAGGCCCGAAGGCTGCGGGACATGGGCGCAGACCTGCGCGGCGTGGCGCTCGCGCCTGCCGACTTCCGCGACGACGACGCGGCCGCCGTGCTCGCCGCCGCCGGGCACGACGCATCCCGGCCGACGCTGTTCCTGTGCGAAGGGCTGCTCGTCTACCTGGACCGGGCGGTGATCCTTCGGCTGCTCGCCGGGCTGCGCTCGCGGGCGGCCGAGCGGTCCTGGCTGGCAGCAAGCGTGGGAGCGCATCCGGAGGGGCTGGACTCCGGCCAGGTGGCCGTGGCGCTGAATTCCGGCCGCAGGCATGGCGACACCGAGCCCTGGCTGACCGTTCTGCCGGTTCCCGGTTGGCTGGGACTGTTCGCTGAGGCAGGCTGGCGGATCGAGAACCAGGCAGCCCAGAGGCAAGTAACCGCCGGCGAAGGCCGGTCCCTGCTGGTCGTCGCGCATCCGGCCTGATTGAAGCCCGTCTCGTGGTGATCCCGCCAGGTCGCTCTGAGCGGCGGCCGGCGGTTCGCGCCCTGGTTACTCGGCCGGGTCGTCCTCGTCGGCGGCCGGCGACCGATCGAAATGAGCGTCCTGCCAGCCCGGGGTGTCGATAATGCCGTCGCCGGTGGCCGCCAGCAGGGCGAGGAAGGGACCGACCCGGTGCCCGTCCTGAGCCGGGTGCCTGAACAGACTGCCCGGGTTCACCGTGTACTGGGTGCGGCGGCCTGACCTGGCGCGGCTGAGGTACCCGGCCGCCTCCAGGTCGGTCACGATGGCCTGGACGGTGCGTTCGGTGAGCCCGACGACGGCGCTGATGTCACGGATCCGCGCCTCGGGGTGGCGGGCGATCTCCACGAGCACGTGCCCGTGCCCGGTCAGGAGGGTCCAGCTTTCCCCGCGCTCGCCTTGGTCGCTCATACCGCCCGATTATACTCACGAATGAGAATACGCGAAATTTTTCTCGTGCTTTTATTGACAGGTGTATAGCTGGCCGGCGATCCTGATAGCGGGCCGGGCCGAGCGGGATCCGCGCCGCGCACGGCTTCCGTCCGCGACCTCGGGAGGTGACGTGATGACCGATGTCATGGATATTCCTGCTCCTGCCCCGGAGACGGTGGCCGCCGCCCGTCGCCACCTGACCGAACGGTTCGCGGCCGGGGTGGACCGGCTGCTGTGGGAAACCGGCCAGCGCCCCATGCCCGACCTCGACGCGATCGCCGGCGTCCTCGCGGCCGACGGCCAGGCAGGCCCGGTAGACATCGGCTGCGCGCTCGTGCTCGTGCAGGCGATCCGGCTCAGCCTTGACCACCTCGAGCACGACCTTTTCGATGCCGCCCGCGGTGCCGGAGTCACGACCAGAGCCGTCGCCGCGGTCCTTGACCTGGCGGATGCGGCGGCGGCGGAGGCCCGGCACAGGTGGCTCGCGGAACGGCGAGCCCTGCCGCACGTAGCAGCCGGCTGATTTCCGATCCGAGCCGGCCCCACAGCCTCGGGTGGTGCCCGGTCCATGGTCGTGGGTCGTTAACCGCACAATGTGAGCACTCCGACATAAACCGAGTTTCCGGCGTGCCGCGCTCTCGCTCGCGGATCGCGAGGCCGGGCCGGCTCCGCGGCCACCACCCGCCCGCCCTGTCCTGACCGCAACGTCTTCACATCGTGGCGGCTATAGCCGCCACATCTTCACATCGTTGCGGCCTGGCCTGGTGACTGAGTGACTGCAGGGGCCACGGGGGTGAGGGATGCGGCCGGACCGGCGCCAGCCTCTATCCGTGTTGCATGCCGCACCGAACGACGCCGCGCTCCGGCGCTTCCTAACCTGTTAAAAGAATTTACAGGTCAGTACGTGACCAGTATAATTAATTAGAAGGTCACTAGGTGGAGGTGGCAGGATGCAGGTCTTGCTCGACGACGAATTCGGCCGACTCACCCTCCGCAGGTTGCGCCTCTGGCACCGGCTGCTTGCGCACTGCCTGGCCGCGCGGCTCGACCGGGACCTGGCCGGCGGCGCCCGCCCTGAGTCGAGCGCGCTGCTTGCGGCCCGGGCCACGCTGCTGACGTCCATGACCTTCCGCCGGGAGCTGGCGGCAAGCCTGCGGCGGATACTGGCGGCAGCGGGGCGCCCGTCCGTTCCCGCGCGGCCACGCCTGGCCGCTGCGCGCGCTCCTGGCCATGTCTGCGCGCCGCACGTGCCGGTGTACCGGCCCCGGATCACCCGGTTCACCTCGGGACTCGCGGAGCTTGCCGACGATCTCGTGGTGGGCGGTCCGGTCCCGGCGCAGGGCGTGGCGATGGTGACCCGGCTGCTCGCCGACGGCACGGGCCCGTTCTATCGCAAGGCATGTCCCGTTGACCTGGGCGCCGTCATCGAGCGGACATCGGAGGCGCTCAGAGGGTGAACGACGCCCCGGCAGACGGCGGTTGCGAGTCGAGGTTCTTCTCGAACCAGTGGTGCGCGTACGGCTCGTCGTTGAACGCGACGACCTCGCGGTACCCGGCCGCGCGATACAGGCCGACCGCCTCGCGCAGGGCGCGGTTGGTCTCCAGCCGCACGATCCGGACGCCCCGGGCGCGGGCGCGGTCCTCAAGCTCGGCAAGGAGCCTGCGGCCGAGGCCGAGCCCGCGCACCGACTGCGAGACCCACATCCGCTTGATCTCTGCGGGCGCGCCGGAGTGGAACTTCAGCGCGCCGCAGCCGACCGGCTCGGCGTCTAGCGTGGCGATCAGGAACAGGCCAGCCGGCGGGGTCAGCTCCTCGTCGGCCGCGGAGATGCTGAGGGCCGGGTCGAAGCCATTGTCGAAGCGGCGCGCCAGTTCGTCGAAGTAGGCGCGCAGGCAGCGCCGGGCATCGGGCCGCCGTGGGCTGCACTCGACGACCCGCACCTGGCCGGCAGCATCGGTGTCCATTCCCTGACTGTAGCCAGGCAGTAGATCTACCCCATCGGGCAAGATGTGACGATGGGCGATCTCAGGGTCCTTTTCATCGGCGGCACCGGCGTGATCAGCTCGGCCTGCTCGCGGCTGGCGGTCGAAAGCGGCATCGAGCTCTTCGTGCTCAACCGGGGCACGAGCACCACGCGTGCTCTTCCGCCCCAGGTCAGGAGGATCCAGGCCGATATACGGGAACCACGGTCCGTTCTGGAGAAAATAAAAGATCTTGACTTTGATGCCGTCGTCGACTGGGTCGCGTTCACCCCGGACCATATCCGCGCCGACATCGACCTCTTCGGCGGCCGGGCCGGGCAGTACGTGTTCATCAGCTCCGCATCGGCCTACCAGACGCCGCCCGCATGGCAGCCGGTCACCGAGTCCACGCCACTGCGCAACCCGTTCTGGCGCTACTCGCGCGACAAGATCGCCTGCGAGGACCTGCTCGTCGCCGCCTTCCGCGAGCAGGCCTTCCCGGCCACGATCGTGCGGCCGTCGCACACCTACGACGCGACGCTGGTGCCGTTCGACGGCGGGTGGACGGTGCTTGGCCGGATGATGGCCGGCAAGCCGGTCATCGTCCACGGCGACGGGACCTCGCTGTGGACGATGACCCATCACCAGGATTTCGCCCGCGCGTTCGTGCCGCTGCTCGGGAATCCGCGCACGCTCGGCGAGGCGTTCCACATCACCTCCGACGACGTGCTGACCTGGAACCAGATCGCGCGGGCGCTGGCCGCGGGGCTAGGCGTCACCCCGCGCATCGTGCACGTGCCCTCGGACGCGATCGCCGCGGCCCACCCGGAGTGGGGCGCCGGGCTGCTCGGCGACAAGGCGCATTCGATGGTGTTCGACAACGCCAAGATCAAGCACCTGGTACCGGGGTGGCGGGCGGTGATCCCGTTCGAGCGGGGCGCCCGCGAGATCACCGGCTGGTACCTGGCCGATCCGGCCCGCCAGGTCACGGATGCGGCCCTGGCCGCGGTGATGGACAAGCTCGCCGCGACCTGGTCGCAGGGGTGACGCAGGCGGTCGCGGCGGCTCGCCGCCTCGCCGACGAGGTGCTGTTCCCCGACGCGATGCGGGTGGACCGGCTGGACGTGCTCCCGGTCGAGCACCTCGACGCGCTCGCCGCCTGCGGCCTATGGGGCGGACCGGTGCCGCGCGAGGCAGGCGGCCTCGGCCTGACGCTGCCGGAGTTGGGCGCCGTAGTCGAGGAGATCGCCGGCGGCTGCCTGGCCACGGCGTTCGTCTGGATCCAGCATCTGAGGCTGCTGACCACGCTGGCCTTCGGCCCGGCCCCGGCCCTGCTGCGGGACAGGTGGCTGGAGCCCGCATGTACCGGCGCCCTGCGCGGCGGCATCGCGCTGACCGGGCTGATGCCCGGGCCACCGCTGCTGCGCGCGGAACCGGTCGCCGGCGGCTGGCGGCTGGACGGCGCCGCCCCGTGGGTGACCGGCTGGGGGCTGATCGACCTGGTGGTGGTCGTGGCCCGCGGCCCTGACGCCACCGTGGTGACGGTGATCATGGACGCTGCCGCGCAACCGGGGCTCGCCGTATCCCGCCAGCGGCTCTCGGCCGTCGACGCGAGCGTCACGGTCCGGCTCGGCTTCGACGGCGTGCTGATACCGCCGGACCGCTTCATCAGCCAGGTGCCGTTCGACCCGACAGCCAGCGTCCATCCCGAGGCCCTGCGCATCAACGGCTCGCTCGCGCTTGGCCTGGTCGGCCGGAGCTGCCGCATGATCGGGCCGAGCCCGCTCGACGACGAGCTTGCCGCCTGCCGCGGCCGCCTCGACGACGCGATCGCCGTCGGCACCGGCGCGATGACTCAGGCCCGGGCCGCCGCGGCCGAACTGGCCGTCCGTGCAACCGCGGCGCTCGCCGTCCGGGACGGCAGCAAGTCGATCACCGTCGACCAGCATGCCCAGCGGCTGGCCCGCGAGGCGGTCTTCCTGCTCGTGTTCGGCTCCCGGCCGGCGATCAAGCAAGCCCTACTCGGCAGGCTCGGCGTCCTGGCCGCGGATGATCTCCGCCAGCCATTCCGGAACACGTAGCGGGAGCATGTGGTCCGCTCCTGGGACGACGACGCGCCGGCAGCCGGGAATGCGCGACGCGATCGCGTCCGCGCCCGCCGCCACCATCGGGTACTCGCGGTCACCGCGGATCATTACCGCGGGCGCCCGCACCTCGTCGAGCCGTTCGTAGGTCACCGGGCCCGGCTGCTGCAGGTCGCTATCCGCGAAGAAGGCCGCAACAGCCGCGCGGACCTCCGCGGTCACCGCCGCGTCGTCACCCGCCGGCGCCCAGGTCGCCAGGCCGAGGCTGACCAGGCCGTCCCGGTCTCCCGCCTCGAAAAGCCTGGCGAACTCGCCGAAGTAGGGGTCGTGCTCGGGCCACGGCTGATCGCCCACTCCCGGCGCGGCTAGGACCAGAGCGGCGACGCGTTCGGGTTCGGCCAGCGCCAGCTCGAGCGCGATCCCGCCGCCTCCGCTATGCCCAACGACGACGGCCCGCATGACACGGGCGTGATCCAGCACTGATTGCAGGTCGCCGAGCGCGGCGAACGCTGCGGTGGGAACCGGCGACCGGCCGAAACCCCGCTGGTCGTACCTGATCATCCGGTGGCGGCCCGCAAGCAGGCGCGTCAGCGGTGACCAGCTTCTCGAGGTGGCCCAGCCTGCGTGGATGAACACAAGCGGCGTCCCGTCGCCGCCCGTGTCCTCGGCCCACACCTCGCCGCCGGGAACCGGAACCGTCAGCTCCACCCCACGAACCTATGCCTGCCCCCGGCGACTCAGTGTGACGAGCCGCCCGCGATCTCGAACGACCACAACTCGCTGCTGACGCCGACCGGGGGAGGAGCCGCGCCGCCCGCGCGCTCGGCCGCCGAGCGGTGCCCGTGCCCGAATGCGGGGGACCGCACCCACGCCTGGAAGGCGTCCTCGTCCCGCCACCTGGTCACGACCAGCCAGGTGTCCCTTCCGTCGGTGGGCTTGAGCAGCTCGAAGCCCTCGAAGCCGTCCTGGCTGTCCACCGCGCCCGCCCGCGCCGCGAACCGCCTGGCCAGCTCGTCGCCGCTGTCGGAGGGCACCGTGATCGCGTTGATCCTCACCACCGTCATGCCGACGATCATGCCAGGTCGCCGGTGATTAAACTCAAGCGCCGAAGGTAACCGGGGCTGATGGCGCTCGCGGGAACGCTCCTTGGTGACCGTTATCAGCTCGATCAGCCCATCGGCTCCGGCGGGTACAGCGAGGTGTGGTGCGCCTCGGACACCGTCTTGTCCCGGCCGGTGGCCGTCAAGCTGCTGCATCCCGGCTACGCCGAGCACGCCGGGGCGCTGGCCAGGTTCCAGGCCGAGGCGAGGCACGCCGGAGCCCTGGCCCACCAGAACATCGCGCGCGTCTACGACTACGGCGAGCCCGAGGGCGAGCAGCCGTTCCTGGTCATGGAACTGGTCGAGGGGCCGTCCCTGGCACACGTGCTGATGACCGGCCCGGTGGATGCCGCGCGCACCATGGACGTGCTCGCCCAGGCAGCCTGCGGCCTGCAGGCCGCGCACTCCGAGGGCCTGATCCACCGCGACATCAAGCCGGGGAACCTGCTGCTCGCCCCGGGCGGCACCGTGAAGATCACCGACTTCGGCATCGCGCACGCGGTCGGCTCGGCACCGCTCACGCTCACCGGTACCCTGCTCGGAACGCCGGGCTACCTCGCGCCGGAGCGCGCATCCGGCGCCCAGGCCACCCCGGCGACCGACCTGTACGCCCTGGGAATCGTCGCCTACGAGTGCCTGGCCGGCGCGCCGCCCTTCGCGGGCGCGCCGCTGGACGTGACGCTGGCACACCGCGACCGTCCGCTGCCGCCGCTTCCCGCCGGCCTGCCGCTCGACGTAGTCGCGTTCGTGATGGAGCTGGCCGCGAAAGACCCCCGCTGGCGCCCTGACAGCGCCGGCGAAGTAGCACGGCGGGCCGCCGGCCTGCGAGACGAGCTGATCCTCGGCGTACCCGTCGCACCAGGACCACCCCCCGCCGCAGTCCCGCAGACCCCAACAGAAGCCGTGATCTGGCCCCTGCCTCCCGACTCGATCCCGTCCGCTCCTTCGCCGATGATGTCGGCCAGCCGCCTCCGCCCCCGACGCCGCGCCGTCCTGGTGTCCGCCTGCATCGCGATCATCGCGTTCGCCGGCCTTGGCCTCGCCAGCGTGGCCGGCTTCGGGCCAGCGGCCAGGCACCCGGCCGTCGTCATCCCGTCACCGCGACCGTCGGCCCCCGCGGCGGACCACACCACCCCTGGCAGGCACGGCAAGAACCGCAAGCACGGCCACCAACGGGGCCAAGGCGACGTCGCACCAGGCCAAGGCGCATAGGTCTCACTGACCTCCGCCCAGCCGGGCGGCCTGGACCGCGAGGTAGCGGCGTTCGGGCAGGCTGGTCGCCCGTCGCGCCGCCTCCAGGTAGTCCTCCGCCGCCGCGCGCCCGTCGCCGGCCAGTTCCTCCAGGTGGGCGCGGGTGGCGAGCAGCCGGTGATGCCGCACCATCCGCTTGTCGGCCGCCAGCTCGGCCAGCACCGCAAGCCCGGCCGTCGGCCCGCGCACCATGGCCACGGCCACCGCCCGGCCGAGCGTGGTGAACGGGTTGGGCCCGGTGAGCTCGAGCAGCTCGTAGAGGGCGAGGATCTGCGCCCAGTCGGTGTCGGCCATCGTGGCGGCCTCGTCGTGAACGGCGGCGATCGCCGCCTGCAGCTGGTATGGCCCGACCTCGCCGCGCGGGAGCGTCTCGCTGATCAGCGCGATCCCTTCGGAAATCCGCCGCGGGTCCCACTTGCCGCGATCCTGCTCGGCCAGCGGCACCAGCGAGCCGTCCGGCCGGGTCCGGGCCGCCCGCCGCGCGTCGGTCAGCAGCATCAGCGCCAGCAGCCCGGCGATCTCGCCATCGTCCGGCAGCAGCCGGTGCAGCCACCGGGTGAGCCTGATCCCCTCCTCTGACAGCGCCGGGACGGTCAGCGACTCCCCGCCGGTGGCGGTGTACCCCTCGTTGAACACCAGGTACAGCACGTGCAGCACGGCCCGTAGCCGCTCGGCCCGCTCCGCGCCGTCCGGCAAGACAAGGCCGGACTGCCTGACGGCCTGCTTGGCCCGGCTGATCCGCTGCGCCATCGTCGCCTCGGGAACCCCGAACGCGGCCGCGATCTGCGCCGTGGACAGCCCGCCGACCGCCCGCAGCGTCAGCGCGATCTGGCTCGGCGCGGGCAGTTGCGGGTGACAGCAGCCGAACAACAGGGCCAGCGAGTCGTCCCGCCCGATGGGTTCCGCGTCGGCGGGCGGCGCGAGCAGTTCGGCCGCCGGAGTCGCCACCGCGATCAGGTCTTCCCTGCGCCGTCGCGATTGCTCGCTGCGCACCTGGTCCATCAGCCGCCGGGAGGCGACCGTGATCAGCCAGCCGCGCGGGTTCTCCGGCCGCCCCTCGGACGGCCACTGCAGTGCCGCGGCGAGCAGCGCCTCCTGGCTGGCGTCCTCGCACAGGTGGAACTGCCCGTAACGGCGCACCAGCGCGCCGAGAACCTGCGGCGCCAGTTCGCGCAGCAGGTCCCCGACGTCGGCGGGGTCCGAACTCACAGGTCGGACTTGGCCTCGTGCAGGATCGGCCACAGCTCGACCGGCTCCTGGTCGGCCCAGGGCATGTCCGCCGCGATCGCCAGCGCGCGCTCGTCGTTCTCGCAATCGAGCAGGTAAAAGCTCGCGATGTACTCCTTGGTCTCCAGGTAAGGCCCGTCGGTGACGGCCGGCATGCCGCCCTCCCTGCGGACCAGCCTGGCCAGCGCCGCGTCGCCGAGTCCGTAGGCACCGATCAGCTCGCCGGTCTCCTGGTACTTGCGGTTGAACGCGTCCTGCTTGGCGATCGCCTCCGGCCACTCCTCGGCCGGGATCGAGGCCCACTTCTCCTGGTTGCCGTAGATCAGCATCAAGTACTTCATCAGGTTTGCCTTTCGGATCGCGCGCCCCGTCGGCGCGCCCTTACCCCGCAGTCGGAGCCGCCCGCCCGTCCTCGACATGACCCGCACCATTATCGCGCCGCGCCCGGGTGCCGGCCGCCGTCAGCCGAACGAGCCGTGGTCACTGCGCCGGGCCGCACCCGTGACCGCAGGGTCGACGTGGTCAGCCAGCCGGCCTTGTCATGCGGTAGATCCCGATCACCGGCCGCTCCGGAAGATTCTGCTTCCTGTTCCGCAGCCCGGAATCGCCGTTCCAGGCGATCGGTGTAGTAGTCGAGGATAGTCAGCAGCTCGTCTCTTGCCCGGGTGATCCTCGGTGTCTTGCTGACCGACGCCTGCCACGTTGAGCCGGCGTCATCGCCGGGTTCGCTCCGGAGCATCCGATAGATAGCGGCGGATAGCACGAGCCGTTGATCACGGGTCGCTATGGGCTCGCCCTGTGTCCCGGTCTGCTGCTGCGCCTGCCGAGCGCCGGGTTCGGCCCGGGGCTGGACTTCGGCCGTGCGCGGCAGGTGAGAGACCGCCATCTTGGCAATGATCTCCGCCATCGCCGGCGCGACCTGGTGCCGGAGGTCGACCGCCGGCAGCATCGGCACCGCGTTGCCCGCCGCATCTGTGACCGTGGCGAATAGATCCGGCTCGAAGCGGATCTGACCGATTTGTGGCGGCAGGACCGAGACCGGCAGCCAAACGTGCCCTTTTCTTTTCCTGAACGCCTCATGGGTGATCTGGCTGAGGTCAATGTCGATCTTGATAGTCGTTTCTATGGCATCCGAGCGTGTGATGTCGACTGCCTCGGAGGTCGCACGTACCCATTCGTGATTGGCCATGAGAAAGAGCAGCTCACGGCCCTGCTTGGAATCGCGGTCGTAGTGTGCTTCCTGCCAGTAGAACTCGTCGCGATTCACCGACTCGACCATGGCCCGCAGCCTCTTGGCGGCGGACCAGACCGCCTTCGCATCGTCAGGGCGGGAAGGCGCCGCCTGCGCGGGCCCGTCGTCAGCGGCCTGGGACTGGCGGACACTGTCGATCCAGCGCATTCAACCCCCAGGGCGGCAACGACGTAAATATAATATCTAAATCGGGGCTTCACGCGGGTCGCCAGAGTTGAGGCGATGATGGACACGGAGTTCACCGCGACCTTGCTGCGCAGCGAGGCGAAGGGCGGCTGGACCTACGTCGTGTGGCCCGAGTCGGTGGCGTTCTTCGGCACCCGCGGCCTGGTCAAGGTACGCGGGACCATCGACGGCCACCCGTTCCGCAGCTCGTTCATGGCCCTCGGCGACGGCACCCACAAGCTCCCTGTCAAGGCGGACGTCCGCCAGGCCATCGGCAAGCAGGCCGGCGACACCGTGACAGTCCGCCTGCTGGAACGGATCGGCCGGCCCTAGCAGGGAACGGACAGCGACAGGCCGAACTGCCCGGCCGAATCGGTCCACCAGGACCGCATCGCGAACCCGGCGGCGGCGAGGTCGGCCTCCACCCCGGCTCGGCGGAACTTCGCGGATACCTCGGTGCGCATTTCCTCCCCGGCCGCGAAATCGACGATGAGGCCGATCGCAGGCACGCGCACCGTCTGCTCGGCCAGCGAGCGCAGCCGCATCTCGATCCACTCGGCGGCCGGGTTCCACACCGCGACGTGCTCGAACTCGTCGGGGTCGAAGTCGGCGCCGAGCTCGGCGTTCAGCACCGCCAGGACGTTCTTGTTGAACGCGGCGGTGACGCCGGAGTCGTCGTCGTACGCGGCGACCAGCGTGCCGGGGTCCTTGACAAGGTCGGTACCGAGCAGGAACGTGTCGCCAGGCCGCAGCCCGGCGCGCACCCTGGCAAGGAAGGCCGCCCGCTGATCGGGCAGGAGGTTGCCGATCGTGCTGCCGAGGAAGGCGACCAGCCGCGGCGCGGGCGCGTCGCCGTCCGCGGGGAACCCGAGGTGCTCCTCGAAGTCCGACACCACGGCGCGCACGTCCAGCCCCGGGTACTCGGCGGCGAGGGCCTCCCCGGCCGCGACAAGAGCAGGCTCGCTGACGTCGACGGGCACGTAGCAGCGCAGCGTGCCGGCCTCCCGCAGCGCGTCGAGCAGCAGCCTGGTCTTGTCCGACGAACCCGAGCCGAGCTCGACCAGCGTCCGTGCCCCGGATGCGGCGGCGATCCGCGCCGCCCGCGCGCGCAGGATCTCCCGCTCGGTACGGGTCGGGTAGTACTCGGGCAGTTCGGTGATCTTGTCGAACAGCGCGCTGCCCTGCGCGTCGTAGAACCACTTGGGCGGCAGCACCTTCGGCACCGAGGTCAGCCCGCTGCAGGCGTCGGCGCGCAGCGATTCGGCCAGGAAGCCGTCGGGCAGCCTGCGATCGAGGGACAGGGAAGTCAATGGATCGCGATCCTTTCGGGGTTTGCGATGAGGGTGCCGATGGGGTCCACGTCGACGTGCCCGGGCACCGCGGTGACCAGGGAACCGTCGGGGACATTGACCCAGTCCGGCTCGTCGTCGCCGGGCTCGGAGGCGACTACCACCGCGTCGCCCCGCCGGCGGTAGCACAGGGTGTCGCCCGCAGCGGTGGCGGCGATCACCCGGCCGTCGGTCAGCAGCAGGTTGAACCGGCCGGACACGCCAGCGCCGGTCAAGCCCGAGATGACCGCCGCCAGGGCCTCCCCAGGCGGGAGGCCCTGCCGCAGCCGGTCCAGCACGAGCGCCCACAGCACCGCCGAGTCGGTGCGGCTCTCCAGCCCGAGCAGCGCGCCCGCGGGCAGCGTCGCGGCCAGCCCTTCCACGGAGCGCGGCCAGCCGTCGATCACGCCGTTGTGGCTGAACAACCAGCGGCCGCTGCGGAACGGCGCCACCGCGGCCGGGCCCAGTTCGGTGCCCGCGGTGGCGCAGCGCACCGCCGCGAGCATGGCTGTCGACCTGGTCACCCTGGCCACGTCGGCGAACGACTCGTCCGCCCAGATGGGCTCGGCCCGCCGGTACCTGGCGGCCTGCGGATCGCCGTCGCAGTACCAGCCGACGCCGAACCCGTCCGCGTTCACCGTCCCGTGCCGCTGCAGCCGCGGCGCCCACCCTTGCCGGTACAGCCCGCGGGCCGGCTCGATGATCACCGAACGAAGCGTGGCCGGCGGCCCGAGGTAGGCCAGATGCCGGCACATCAGGCGGTCTCCCCCTCCCCGGAGCGCGCGGTCCGGAACCCGGCGAAGATCTGCCGCCTGATCGGGTAGTCCCAGTTGCGGAACGTGCCCCGGCAGGCCACCGGGCTGACCGCGAACGACCCGCCGCGCAGCACCTTGTACTCCGGTCCGAGGAACACCTCCGAATACTCCCGGTACGGCCAGGCGGTAAACCCCGGGTACGGCAGGAAGTCCGAGCTTGTCCACTCCCAGACGTCCCCGATGAGCTGGCGGGCGCCACACGGCGCCGCCCCCTCCGGGTAGGAGCCGGCCGGCGCCGGGCGCAGGAACGCCTGGCCGAGGTTGGCGCGCGAGCCGTCAGGTTCCTGCTCGCCCCACGGGTAGCCGCGGGTCAGCCCGGTGACGGGATCGAACCTGGCCGCCTTCTCCCACTCGGCCTCGGTCGGCAGCCGCCTGCCCGCCCACCTGGCGTAGGCGTCGGCCTCGTACCAGCACACGTGCATGACGGGCTCGGCAGGCGTGACGGCTTCGGTGCGGCCGAAGGCCGTGCGCAGCCACGTCCCGCCGTCCCGGCTCCAGTACAGCGGCGCGGAAAGACCGGCCCGCTTCCTGTGCGCCCAGCCCTCGGCGGTCCACCAGCGCGGGTCGTCGTATCCGCCGTCCGCGATGAACTCGGCGTACGCTCCGCAGGTCACCGGCGTCGTGTCGATGCAGAACGAGGCGACGTCCACGGTGTGCGCCGGCCGCTCGTTATCCAGCGCCCACGGCTGGGTCGAGGTGCCCATCGTGAACGGGCCGCCGGGCACGATGACCTCGCGCGGCAGCCGGAACGCGTCGGCGGGCGCCGGCGGCGGCGTCGCGGGCGCGAGGACCGGGGCCCCGGCCCGGATCTGGTGGGTGATCAGCATGGTCTCGTCGTGCTGCACCTCGTGCTGGGCGATCATGCCGAACGCGAACCCGCCCTCGAGCAGGCGCGAGCCCCAGGCATCGGAGTCGCCGAACCTGGAGCGCTCGAGCAGGTCGAGCACGCGGCCGCGTACCTCGTGACCGTAGGACCGCGCCTCTTCTGGAGGCAGCAGCGGCAGCGTCGGGCGCTCGGAACGCGGATGCTCGAACGCGTCATAAAGCGGGTCGATCTCGGGGTGCATAGGCTCCCGGCCGCCCACCTTGCGAAGCAGCCACAGTTCCTCCTGGTTGGCCACGTGGGCGAGGTCCCAGACCAGCGGTGACATCAGCGGCGAGTGCTGCGCGACAAGGTCGGCCTCCTCGACGCAGCAGGTAAGCAGGCCCGTCCGCTGCCGCGCGCCAGTGAGTTCCCTGGCGATCCGCTCGCGCAGGTCGGTCTCCGTCATCTGATTCCTTCCAGTTGGTCGTCAGCCGGACATCGGTTGTTGACTACGTAGCGTTCGGTGAAGTCGGCGACCGCCTGGCGAACCCCGACAGGGGCGCCGGACCGGCCGAGCGCCTCGTCAGCAGCCTCGAAGCACTGCATGGCGGCGCGGCCGATGCCCGGATCTGATGGCCCGGACCTGGCCGCGCGCAGCCACGGATCCTGCTCGTCGGCCGCCCTCTGCCAGACCGGCTCGGCGGCGGCCATCGCCGTGTCGGCGGCCCGGCCGTCCTCCGCCAGCGCGCTGACCACCGCCGCGGGCACGATCCAGCCGTCGCCCGGCTGCGCGTCGATCATCCGCAGTTCCATGTGCCCGCGCGGGCGGACCGGCGGGAACAACGTGGACAGGTGGTAGGTCAGGTCCTCGCAGGTGGGCGGCCGTAGCGACCCCGAGGCTGCGGGACCGTCACGGACCCAGTCGCGGAAGGTCAGCCCGGGCGGTGCCGACCAGTCGGGGGAATCGGGGTCGCGCACGCACATGATCTCGGCGTCAAGGGCGTAGGCGGCCCATGCGTCGCGCGGGTCGCCGTCGGCCGCGGGCGCCCGGGTACGGCCCGGGTCCATCTTGGACCACACCTGCTGCCTGGCCGAACGCCAGCCCGTCGGGCGCCCGTCGCGCAGCGGGGAGTTGGCGAACGCGGCCACGAGCACCGGGCCGATCGCGTGCATCAGCCGCCAGCGCGACCGGTATCCGGACTGGCCCGCGCCGTCGTCGCCGGCGTCGACGCACACCTGGACGGACGCGGTGCCGCACATCATCTGGCGGCCCCACGGGCCGTCACGATCGAAGAACTTCTCCATCGCGTCGTACCGCGGCAGGTCGAGCAGCCGCCGCGGCGGGCGAAGGGGATCCAGGCCATAGCCACACAGTTCGAGGCCGACGGCCGCGGCCGCGTCGCGCAGAGCGGCCAGATCCCGCCCGGTCACCTCGATGAGCTCACCGATCGTGCCGGCGGGCGCCGAGCTCAGCTCAAGTTGCCCGCCAGGCTCCACGGTGAGGGTGGCACCTGATGGAAGAGAAGGATATTGATAACGAACGGACCTGCGGGAACGTCCTGAGCTCGCCTGCTCGTCCGCGGGGCCCTCGGGGGAAATGCCGTCCAGGGCGGCGGCGACCTGTTCCGCCTGGACCGGGAGCGCCGGATCGCGCGGATCGCGTACCAGCCACTCCAGTTCGACTCCGACCCGTGCCGGCGGGCCGGTCTTGAAGCAGATTCCGTGGACGTGGGCCTCTGCGTCGGCTTCGGTCAGCCGCGCCCCCTTGATCACGATTGCAACACTACCTGACCAACCTTTCGGATTCCCGACCCCAGGGTCGCCGGCCGGAGCCCTTCCTTACCCATGGCCTTCGCGCTTATGCGTCTTCGCAGGCTTATCTCAGGTTGAGGTGGTACCTTGCGGCACACTGAGGGTGAGTGCTGATAACGTTCGGTGCTTGACGTAGTGACACGCCGTAGTCACTAACGTGGCCGTTCCGGGGAACGGCTCTGGCACTATGGATCTCGATGAAGGCGCCGTCCATGAAGATTCCGCTGCTACGCCTGGGCAGGTCTGGGGAACCGCCCGGGATAGTCGCCGTCGCGCGCGTGGATCGCAAGACCAAGAACATCACCAAGCGGCTGAATCCCGGCGAGATCGCCATCATCGACCACTCCGACCTGGACCGGGTCAGCGCGGAGGAGCTGATAAGGCGGAAGGTCGCGGCGGTCGTCAACGCCGCGGTGAGCATCACCGGACGGTACCCGAACCTCGGCCCGAAGCTGCTACTCGACGCGGGCATCCCGGTC